>Ga0315279_10002125_pt1 | contig 30603 bp, 26 predicted proteins | sample YL17G06_20_MG_FD_203694 | JGI IMG/M metagenome (GOLD analysis project Ga0315279, IMG submission 203694) | Sediment microbial communities from Yellowstone Lake, YNP, Wyoming, USA - YL17G06_20 | ecosystem: Environmental > Aquatic > Freshwater > Lake > Sediment | place: USA: Wyoming | collected...
CCGGGATCGCAGGGGGGCACTGGGAAACATAGGCCAAGGAGGAATTAGGAACCCATTCTGCAATCGAAAGAGCAGTAATGGTAACTCTCTTCCTAAAGTGCTGTGCGCCCAGTTTCTATCCCGACCGGTGTTTGAGTTTCCCTTACTTTTGCGCCTTACGCCTCATGCCTTACGATCTTTTGTGTTGACATTACCCTGCCTGTCGGATATTCTGTACATTAAGGTGGGCAGATCTATAACGGGTAACAATTTTCAACAACGTACCTTATCTCTTTGGACAAGAAAGTGATCTAAAAATATCAAAATTCAAGGGCTGACCCCAAATTTGTTTTGCTGAATCTTACGAGGGTGACAAACGAAGGGACAAATTTATAGAATGGCTAAAGGGGCAAAGATATAAGGATGGAAGCTCTCCACTGCAATGGGTTGAAGTGCAATATGGTGACACGTCTCCTGAAGACACTATGGTTTGTAGACACAGTTAGGAAAATGAATATGGGACGGCAAGCCACCCCTAAATGGGAGTTGAAATGGTCCTACTTCTAATATTGAAATTAGAAAATGTTGAAAACACTCCTCTTTGCTTTTGGTTTGGCCTTCAAGACCTAAGATGTAGAGACTGAGATGAAAATTACAGACAAACACAAAGCCAATCTTAAGGATAGAATATTAGAAAATGACAGAGTAGAGAGCGAAACTGATGCCAGTCATAAATTTTTTGAGATGGTTGTCAAGGTCTTCGAACGAATTCCCGAAACTGATGGCGAGACACTCCTGGGAAAGAACTTTTATCTGGTAATCCCTTTTTCTAACACGGTTTACAAAAGGAACATCATTTCTGGTGAATGTTGGCTGGTTTTCTTTCAAACCGATCTCTGCAATCAGGAAAAGAAGGACGACGAAATTCTTTATACGATTGCTCATGAATTAGCCCATCTTTTCTTCGAACATGATGCACAATCTGATCTTTGTGCAAAGGAAAATGAAGCTGATCGTAAAGTAATAGAATGGGGGTTTGAAAAGGAACTGAGAGCTACACCTCATAATTATCTCTTTGGAACTGGGCATTTACTGAAAACCTTTGGTGAGGTTACCCTTGTAAAGCACCAGGAAGTGAAGCTTGATTAACGGAGGCTTGAATACCTTGCATCGAGTAGTACCGTATTTCCGTTGCCTGACCCTGGTTTTTTTCTTGATCATTTTGGGGGATGGTAAATGAGCTTTTCTATTGTGCTGATTATTTTGCTTGCAATCTTTGTTATCGTTGTCGTGCTCGCGATGGGAAAGAAAAAATCCGGAGATAACAAAGGTGCAAAGGAATACCAACCTTTTTCGCAACAAGACCCTAATAAACCCAAAATTGATCTAGCAAGTTTAGGGACAATAGTTCCCGATAATATATCAGTGCTCAATGAGGAGACTATTTCAGTAATAAGAGATTTTATACAGGCAATTCTGGAATCTGAGCTAGATCTCGATCCGATTTTAGATGACAAATATATAAAGCAGGGCATGACTGCGAAAACGTGGAATATTATGGAAGATTCTATTGTTCGAGTAACTGTTACGATTGATTGTATTACAAAGAAGGGGATGCTTAATTTCTGGTTCAAGAATGACAAAGATCTTAAATTAGATTTTGAATTCAAAGGAAAGCAAACTGCTTTAGCCGAAAAATACTACCATGAAACGATTTTAAGGGAGGTGATAGAAGTTAATAGAGGGGAATTAGGCAAGCAGAAAGAGGAACCTGTGCTAATTCAACTTAAAGTGCCAAATGATTACGTAAAAAAGGATGACATTTACTATTATGACTATTTTCTTTTTAAGGATTTCCTTTTTAAGGTCGGTAAAGATGTAGGCGATCTTGAGAAGAAATCTGAAATTGTAAAGGCGTTTTATTTCAAGGAAAAAGCAACAGGAACAATATGGCTGAAAAGTAGGAAAGAGTTGGACGAAGTGGACAAGGCACTAAAGGACCTCCGTGAAGAAGCGGCTGAGAGTAGAAATATCCCTGAGGAGGTGAGAAAAGAAGTATGGTTGAGGGATGGGGGGCAATGTGTGGAGTGCGGAGGTAGAGAGAACCTTGAATTTGATCACATAATACCCTTCTCGAAAGGAGGAAGCAATACCCCGCGTAATATAAGGATCCTATGCAAAGACTGCAATAGGAAAAAGTCTAATAGAATATAGTGAGAAAAATCTGGGCTTGCAATATTGCAATTCTTAGCCTATTCTTTGCCTGTTCTTTTCAGAATTTCATCTCCAGCCAATATTCCGCTGATGGAAGCTTGCATCAACCCCCGCGTAATCCCAGCTCCATCACCGATCAGAAAGAGATTTTGTATATCCGTTTCCAAGGCCGGTGAGATTTTTACCCGATTGGTATAGAACTTTACCTCCACCCCGTAAAGGAGAGTATGCCTGGAAAAAATCCCGGGAGTTATTCGATCCAATGCCTCGAGCATCTCGATGATGCTCTTCAAATGTCGATAGGGAAGGACAAAACTGAGGTCACCCGGGGTGGCTGAAATCAGAGTAGGTCGAGTAATGCATCGATTGATCCGATCGGGTGTGGATCGCCTTCCGTCGAGTAGATCTCCCAATCTCTGAATGATCACTCCATTCCCAAGAAGGTTAGCCAGTCTCGCAATATACTTACCATAGCCAATGGGGTCGTTGAAAGGTTCGGTAAAGGTGTTGGAAACAAGGATGGCAAAATTGGTATTTTCAGTTCTTTTATTAGCATAGCTGTGGCCATTAACTGTGACGATCTCATCAATTGTTTCTGTAACCACCTCTCCGAAAGGATTCATACAAAAAGTCCGAACCTTGTCATCAAAGGTCTTGGAATAATAAATAAATTTTGCCTCATAGGCAATGTCTGTAAGTTTTTGAAGAATGGGGGCAGGGGCTTCCACACGAACTCCTATGTCGACTGGACTTGGTATAGAAGGGATTCCCAATCGCTGTACTTCGTTCTTGATCCATTGGGCTCCCACACGGCCCGGACCACAAATCACATAGTCAGCATTCACCCGGGTCCCATTCTCAAGCAATACCCCCATGACCTTCCCATTCTCAACGAGAATCTCTTTCACGGGGGTATTAAAGAGGACGTCCACTTTTTTCTCCAGGGCATTTCGGACCTTCTTCAAGAGAGGTACACAGTTTTCAGTTCCCAGATGTCTGATTTCCATGGGAATGAATTCTAATCCTGCCAGTTTCGCTTCCTGGTACAGGGCTTCAGTTTTACCAGAGGATTGACCGAAGACCTCTTTCGGGGCACCAAATGAAAGATAGATCTCATCAGCTTTTCTGAGGAGATTCACCAATTGGTTCTGGGGAATAAAGTCGCCTAAGAATCCACCTACCTTTGGTGAAAGAGTCAGCTTCCCATCACTGAAGGCACCTGCTCCTCCCCAGCCACACAGGAGTTCCATTCCTCTCCCTCTTTTTCTCTCATGGATATCCTTTCCTTTCTCAAAAATCACCAAATTTTTCACGCTGCCCTTCGACAAGGTGAGAGCGGCAAAAATGGCTGATGGACCAGCTCCAACAATCGCCACTTGATATTGCTTTTTCATCATTCCCTATTCCCCATTCTTGCTTTGATTCAGTTATCCTCTTATCCTATTTTTATATGCCCAATTAGAAAATTTCAATAGAATTCTATTGACCACAACATACCACAAGAAGAACTTAAAGTGTTATCCTTAATAAATTGACCCGTGAGCTAAAAATATCTTTTCCAACTAAATTTTTTAATGTTAAACTCTTGTTTAGTTGGATATAGGTTTCAACGGCTCAACGGATTCTCAACAGTATTTCATTAAACCAAAGAAAGGAGTTAGATATGGCTGCGAAGAAGATTTTGATGATTGTAGGTGATTTTGTGGAAGATTATGAGGTGATGGTTCCTTTTCAGGCATTACTGATGGTCGGGCACACCGTCCATGCCGTTTGTCCTGGGAAGAAAGCCGGTGAAAGGGTTCGGACAGCGATCCATGATTTTGAGGGAGATCAGACCTACAGCGAAAAGCCGGGACACAATTTCACGCTGAACGCAGCGTTTGATGAGATCAAGCCAGAAGCTTATGACGCCCTGGTGATCCCTGGTGGACGGGCGCCGGAATACATTCGTTTGAACGAGAAGGTGCTTGATATGGTTCGGCACTTCGCCAAGGCGAATAAGCCCATTGCTGCCATTTGCCATGGCGCGCAAGTGCTGGCAGCGGCAGGAGTGATTGCAGGCAAAGCGTGCTCAGCTTATCCAGCAGTGGGGCCCGATGTGAAAAGTGCGGGCGGCAAGTACGTTGACATACAAGTGGATAAGGCTCATGTGGATGGCAACCTCGTTACCGCACCTGCCTGGCCGGCCCATCCTGAGTGGCTGGCGAAGTTCTTGAAGGTGTTGGGGACGAAGATTGAACCATAGGGTGATTTTCTTCCCTTGTGGCTCGGGTGCTTCTCCACGGAGGTGTTAAAACCATGATGCCTACTGTCGCTTCGTCGGCCCAGCAGGTTCCTCAATCCCGCATCCGTGAACTGGCGGATATCGCCATGAAAATGGACAATGTGCTCAAATTGTATTTCGGGGAATCCAATATTCCTACACCGGAATACATCAAGCGAGCAGCCGCAAAAGCCCTGGAAGAAGGCTATACGTTCTATACTGAAAATGCGGGCTTGCCGGGCTTGCGACAGGATCTGGCCGATTACTACCGTAGGGTACAGGACGTAGACCTCGATCCACGATCCGAGATCGTCGTAACCGCCTCCGGTGTGCAGGCCTTGAATGTAACTATTCGCTGTGTCCTCAACCCCGGGGACGAGGCACTCGTGCTTACACCCGCTTGGCCAAACTCCGCTGCGAATATCTGGATGGACAATGCAGTCCCTAAGGAGATTCCGCTCTTGTTTTGCGGCGACCGCTACGCTATTGATTTTGATTTGCTCGAAGCGGCATTAACGTCCAGGACCCGTCTTCTGGTCTACACCTCACCGTCGAATCCGCTCGGCTGGGTCGCCACGGAAGATGAACAGGAAGAACTCTTAGCATTTGCACGTCGTCACGACCTGTGGCTGCTCGCTGATGAGGTCTATGAGCGCCTCTACTATCGAGGCACGGAACTTGGAGTCCCTGCGCCCTCGATTCTACGGAAGTCGAGCCGTGACGATGCTGTCATCGTTGCTCAATCCTTTTCAAAAACTTACTGTATGACCGGTTGGCGGATCGGCTGGCTTGTCGCCCGTCGAGATGTGGGAGAAAAAGCCACTCAGCTTAATGAATTCATCATCTCACATCCGGCCAGTTTCATCCAGCGTGCGGCTCAAACTGCCCTTGCCCAGGGGGAAGAGGAACTGAGAAGAATGCTTGCTCGCCTCAAGTCAAACCGTGATTATTGCCTCGCCGCCCTTCGCCAGATGCCGGGAGTCACCGTTCCTTCCCCGGATGGAGCCTTCTACCTGTTTCCAAAGATTGAGGGATTGACGGATTCCTTTGCCTTCTGCCGAAAACTGCTGGAGGATACCCACATCGGGCTAGCCCCCGGAGTGGCTTTCGGAGCCGGAGGTGAAGGATCAGTCCGTATCTGTTATGCTGCCGAGCGCGGGATTCTCGAACAAGCTATGGAAAAGCTCGCCCGCTATCTATCCGAGGCTTTTACTTAGTGATTAAGACTGTTAAAATACAATATAGGTATGGGAGATTCCAAAGAGCCAGAGATATGTTAATCGGCCCAGTCTTGGAGAGATATTCAGAAATAAGAAAGGCGGAAGACGAAGAAGGGATACGGGAATAGCAGAGGCGGTTGGAAGGTGGGGGTATAGTCAAAGAAAGGTGGCCGATCATCTGGGGCTTCATTATTCCACTGTGAGCAGATTGGTCAAGGAGGGCAATTTCAAAATATCAAGATTAAAGACCTGACCCTATCCTGATTGTGAAATCTGGTGAGGAAGAACAAATCCGCCTAAAAAACGGCCAGGGTGACGATTTACGAATGACCCCAACGCAGAGGAGTTGAAGGGATATGGAACTCAGAACCGTATTATATCTTTCGCGCAAAGATGTTGAAACTGTTTCCCTGCCCATGCGCCAGATCATTGATGCGCTGGACGCAATGTTTAAAGAGAAAGGCATGGGCCGCACAGAGATGCCACCTAAGCCAGGCCTTCACACTCGGCCCGACGCTTTTATCCATGCCATGCCTGCCTACATCCCCAGCCTGGAGTCGGTTGGGCTCAAGTGGGTGTCGGGGTATCCAGGCAATCAGGCTAAAGGCTTGCCCTACATCACGGGTCTATTGATCCTGAACGACGCGGAGACCGGCATGCCCCTTGCTATTATGGACTGTACCTGGATCACAGCTAAGCGTACGGGGGCGGCCACTGCGGTGGCGGCCAAGTACCTCGCTCGCCCCGAAAGCTCCACCGTTGGCATTGTGGCTTGTGGGGTCCAGGGCCGTAGCAATCTTGAGGCCCTGGCCTGCCTGTTCAATATCACTCGAGTCAAGGCCTACGACCTCTACCCCGAAATTGCAGAGCGTTATGCGGCCGAGATGAGCGCAGCGCTCAGCCTTGACGTTGAACCCGTGAAGAGGCTGCCCGAGGCGGTGAAAGGTCTCGATATGGTGGTGACGAGCGGCCCCATTCTCAAGAATCCGCGTCCCCTTATCGAACCCGTGTGGCTTGCGCCAGGTGCGTTTGCGTCGCCCGTGGATTTTGACTCGTACTGGCAAGGCGGAGCGCTTCGCGAGATCAATAAACTCGCCACTGACGACCTGGCCCAGATGCGCTACTACCGGCAAGAGGGCTACTTCAAGGATACACCTGAGCCTTATGCTGACCTCGGCGAAGTTGCGGCTGGCTTAAAGCCTGGGCGTGAGTCCTCTGAGGAGCGGACCATGAGCATGAACCTGGGCCTTGCCCTCGACGATATGGCAACAGCCATTCGGATTTATCAAATTGCAAAAGTGAAAGGGATTGGAGTAGAACTGCCGTTATGACGTTTCAAAGGCGATTTAGGTAAAGAAGTTTCAAGGGTTCTTTCTAAATGATTTTTGGGTTACATAACTTTCTCAAATCCCAGGTTCTTACTTTAAAAGATTTGTTGTGGACTCCCGGATTGAAATAGAGAACGTCCTTTTTAAGAAGTTCTTTATCCATATAGATCGGAAGGTCTGCGAGGTGACCAAAAGGCGGTACGCAGCCCACTTCACATCCCACCACCTGAAGCACTTCCTCAGGCTTTGCAAATTCTAACTTTTTCGTTTTGAGCTGTTGACCAAGAAGTTTCCAATCTAATTTTTTGTCTCCAGGTAGAATGAGGATGAGAAATTTCTCCTCCTTCGTTTTTAAGACCAAAGATTTCACGGTTTGAGATTCCTTGACCCCAAGTGCCAGTGCCGCTGCTGAAATTGTGTAGACCGGTGCGTGCTCGGTGCATTCGATAGGAATGCTCCTCTCTTCCAATATTTTGCGAATCCGCTCTTCTAAATTCATCATCACATCTCCTCAGGCTTCTCCGAAGCAAGAGGTTTATCACAGTAGGAGGGAGTCAGCCGAGTGAATGGTTAAACCATTTTCCAATCGGGTCTTTATCAATCCTCCGCAGGTTTTGAGGCGTGCTCAGTAAAAATAGGAAGGTTGGTCTATCTTTAATAGTTTCTTTGGCATTTTATTAACTACTCTAAAGTAGTATGATCCATTTATCAACTGGATTATATCTTATTATTTCAAAAGTTAGATTTAAAAACTTTATAGGCCATATTGCCTTCTTCATTCTTTAAGAGGTTTGTATTATGATTACCAGAAGGTACGATTATGCAAGCGAAGGCAGACATCGTAGTGATTGGAGCGGGTGTTATTGGATGTAGCACTGCCTATCATCTTGCCCGAATGGGCACAAAAGAAGTTGTCGTTGTTGAGATGGGTGAAGTAGGAAGCGGTTCTTCGGGTAAATCGGCTTCCATGCTCAGCTTGCAGTACTGCCATGATGAACTTAGTATTGACATGGCCAAATACTCATACGCCAAGTATATGCAATTTGAAGAAGAGATGGGTGTTCCAATCGATTTCAAGAAGATCGGATGGTTATCTCTCGCCACCATTGAAAGCGCTGAGAGTCTGCATCAGAAAGCGAAGTTGTTACAGTCTCTTGATGTTCAAACCGAGATACTTGAACCAGATGAAATCAAGCGAAGGTATCCAGAGATCCATCATGAAGATTTAGCCCTCGGTACTTGGGGACCTGACGATGGCCCTTTCGATCCTCATATGATCATGTGGGGATACATCAAAATGGCTTCGGAGATGGGCGCCCGTTTGTGTCAGGGCGTACATGCAAGGGGGATCGAGGTTCAGCATGGGCAAGTGGAAGGCGTTTATACAGATAAAGGCTTTATATCCACGAAGGTGGTAGTGAATGCGGGCGGACCTTGGGCCATGGAAATAGGGAGTTGGATGGGTGTGGAGATTCCGGTCATTCATTTAGCCAGGAGTATTTGGGTCACAAAACCCTTTCCTGATATCCCATCAGGTAGCCCGTTTGTTGAGGATGTGACAGCTGAGTGGTATTATCGACCTGAGGGTGTTGGCATCTTAATGGGGATGGGGACAGTACCCACTGACAGGTTGGACATACAAACCAGTCAAACCCTCATGAGTGCGATGATTGATGTAGCAATCCATCGAGTACCCGTGTTGGAGAGAGCCTCTGTGTCGACGTCTTGGACAGGGATTCGGCCAGTGACTCTTGATGATCATCCCATACTGGGTCCTGTACCCTTGACCCAAGGATTCTTTCTTAATTGTGGATGGGGTGGAACTGGGATTATTCAGGCACCGATTGCAGGGCAACTCATAGCCGAATACATCAGCAATGGGTACACTGCAACAATGGATATAAGCTCAATAGGAATTGAACGTTTTCAGGGGAAATCTGCTAAAGAGGCAAGAGGTTTGTGGGAACGATCCCAGGTCACGACCATCAAGGATTCGTGAAATGGAGTGACTCTGATTACGATTAGGAAAGCACAGGAATCGGTACATATGTTCTTAAGCCAAATCAAATAGGACTCGGCTCACACGTTGTCAATGCAGGGTATATGGTGAAAAGCAATTATGCCAGGAAGGGGATAGGGAAGGCTATGTGCGAACATTCGTTACCCTTATCTTCTTCTTGGATGTGATTTTCATCTTTGCAGCTTCGCTCCCTGCAATGATTTGCTGCTCTTTGTTTTCGGGGATTCGATTATTTCTTACGGTGCTTTTGAATAAACGCATCCCCTAATAATAGAAGGGAGAGTCCAGAACATATCCAGGCGAAAACGTCTCCATAGAGGGTATAGAAGGTTTTCTCTTTTGACAGGTGAATTGTTCTATTCATCGCTTTTTCTGTAAAAATTCCTCCCTGTTCCACAATCTTACCCTTTGGATCGATAAAGCCGCTGATCCCTGTATTGGCTGCTCTGGCAATGAAGACCCGATTCTCTATTGCCCTGAAGGTGGCTATGGATAGGTGCTGGTAAGGGGCAGAGGTTCTTCCGAACCAGGCATCGTTTGTGATCGTGACCAAAAAATCTGCTCCGCGTTTTACGAACCTTCGACAGAGATCTGGAAAGATGATTTCGAAACAGATGAGAACCCCAAATTGACCCTGCGGAATCGAAAAATTGAAGATCTCTTTTCCGGGTTTGAAGTTTCCAATTCCTTCTCCTAATGATCCAATGAAGAAGAGAAGATTCGATAGGGGGACATACTCTCCAAACGGTACGAGGTGGATCTTATCATACCTTCCCACCAGCTCCTTTGCAGGGGAGGCTAAGTAGGCACTGTTATAATGGTTCACCTTTCCTTTCTCTATTTTGTAGGAAGGGCTACCGAAGAGAAGGAAGGCCTTTGTCCTTTCAGGAATATCGAGGACCAAAGGTTGATATTCGCTGGCCTCCTGAAAGAAAAATGGAGTCGCCGTCTCAGGCCAGATGATGAGATCGGGTTTTCCTTCCGCAACCTTGAAAGAGAGCCTCTCGTAGATCTTCAAGGTCTCCTTCTGAAACGATTCGTCCCACTTTATGGACTGGTCGATATTGCCCTGAACTAATCCAATTTTCAATGGAGGGCTTTGGAGCATTTGCCGATCTACTGCCCTCATCTTCCCATACCCATAGATCAAAAAGCCCAAAAGGATGAGGGCAATGATGGTCACCTCCTTAAACGGAAAGGTCTTTTTTGGCCACTGCTGAAGGACCCAAAAGAGAGTGGCATTGAACAGGATAATGACAAAGGAAGCACCATAAGCTCCAGTGATGTCTACCATCTGTATAAAAGGAAGATTGAGATATTGAGAATAGCCTATGTTCGCCCAGGGGAAGCCGGTCAAGAGGAAAGAGCGAAGGTATTCCAGAGACACCCAGATGATAGGGGTAAGAAGAATAGTCCGAAGCCCCGAGCCTATCTGGATGAATCGAGTTAGGAAGGTAAAGACGCCAATGAACAAGCTCAGATACATGACCAGGAGCAAAAGAATAAGACCACTCAGGATTAAAGGGACATTGCCGTAGGTGTGGACCGCAACAATAATCCAATAGAGAACCCCGAGAAAAAAAACGAAGCCTGTCAGGAATCCAAGGGTGAAGGCATGGAATAATCCCTTCCCTTCTATCGAGTAGAAGAGGGGAACCAAAGCAAACCAGGCCAAATATTCGAGATCGAAATTTGGAAAGGAAAGGATGAGGAGAATACCTGAAAGAAGGCTCAGCAGGGTGTCCCTTTTTTTCATGCCCCATATCCTTACCCCAGCCTCACTCTCACCCCTTGGAGGCCGTGTCTTAATCAACAAGAAACTATTTCCGTTGCAAAACGGGACAGGCGGTCGGGTGGCGACCGCATTCTAATGCTGAGGAGCCTGATTGCCTGTCCCGCCGGAATCCACCTTCCATCCTGATTACGACACAGCCTCTTGAGGGGGAGGGAAGGGCTGGGGGTGAGACATATCTTAAGAAATAAAGTAGTATTTTTCAAGGAAGATTTGAATTGTCAAAAGAATTTGTTAGAATAGAAACCGATGAGGATTTTATTGATTGAAGACGACAAAGGCATCGTCCGGTTCGTTAAAAAAGGGCTTTTAGAAAATTCTTATTCTGTCGATGTAGAATTCGATGGAGAAGCGGGGCTCCGTTCCGCACTTCGACAGAATTACGACCTGATCGTCCTTGATATCATGCTGCCTAAAATGGATGGGAGAGAAGTTTTGAAGGGGGTAAGAGGAATGGAGGTTCAAACACCTGTCATCTTTTTGACGGCTAAGGATTCCGAGAGTGATATTGTCCAGGGCCTCAATATAGGGGCAGATGACTATTTAGTCAAACCCTTCTCATTCAGTGAATTGCTGGCCCGGATTCGTGCGGTTCTCAGGAGAGGTAAAATGGCCAGTCCCACTTCTAAGCTGCAAGTTGCCAATCTTGTATTAGAACTTGATGGACATCGGGTCTTTCGGGACAAAATAAAGATTGAACTTACACCTAAAGAATACGCCCTTTTGGAATTTTTCATGAGGCACCCAGGACAGATCATCACCCGAACGATGATTTCTGAAAAGATCTGGGATTACCATTTTGATTCGTCTACCAATGTGGTGGATGTTCATGTCTCTCATCTTCGGAATAAGATCGACAAGGATTTCGAACCGGAGCTTCTCCATACGGTGAAGGGGGTCGGATATGTTATGGAAGATCGGGGCTAAATTTTACCGAAGAACCGATATCAAGTTGACCCTCTGGTATGTCCTCACCTTCTTGGTCTCTGCCCTGATGATCTGTACGTTCCTCTACTTAGGCCTTCGACATCGACTCCTGAAAGAGATTGATCAATTTCTTCTTGATGAGACGAAAGAAATGGAAAGGGTTTTGTCTCGGGAACCGAAAGAGACATATTTTCTAATGAGATTCGAAGATGAAGTGATGGTTCGAAAGTATTATCCCTTCTTTTTTCAGATTTTGAATAAAGACGGAGAGCCGCTCTACGTTTCGAAAGAGTTTCGAGAGATGGGATATGTTGCTAATGATTGGGTGTTGAACAATGCCAAGAATGGGAAAGAGGCCCGGGAGGAAATTCACTGTCCTGGAAGAAAGAGGACATTTCGTGTTATCAGTACTCCCCTCTATATGGATGGCAGAATGACATACATCATCCAATTGGGAACCCATCTTCATTTTGTGAGAAAGAACCTCTCTGATTTCAAAAATAATATATTGGCTGTCTTTCCTATCATATTGATATTAGGTACGTTGGGAGGGTGGATACTGGCCAGAAGGTCGCTCTCTCCTATCGGGTACATCGCTTCGAAGGCTCAAAGCATCACCTCTCAAAATCTCAGCGAGCGATTGATTCCGAGAGGAACAGGGGATGAAATGGACGAACTTATCCAAACGATCAACGAAATGATTTGTCGATTGGAGGCTTCCTTTAAAAGAATGGCTGAATTTACTGCGGATGCCTCTCATGAGTTGAAAACCCCACTCTGTGCGATGAGGGGAGAGGCAGAAGTTTTACTTTCGAAAGGAAGGACTGCTGGAGAATATCAAGAAGGGTTGGCCCATTTCATAGAGCAATTTGACCACCTGAATCAGATGATCAATGACCTGATCCTCCTTTCCAAATTCGACTCTTCCCAGGTAGAGTTGAAAATGGTTCCTCTTCGGCTGGACCTTCTTGTTAAGGATCTGTGCAATCTTTTCCAGATCCTTGCTGAACAGAAAGGAATTACTTTAGAAATTGATAAAGCCCAAGAGTTGACGGTGATGGGAGATAAGTTCCGCCTTCAACAGCTCTTCACCAACCTGATCGACAATGCCATTAAGTATACCCCAGAAGGGACCATTCGGGTTACTTTAGAAAAGAACCAAGAGAATGTCCTTGTTAAAGTGAGCGATACTGGAATTGGTATTCCTGAACAGGAGCGTGAAAAGATCTTCAAGCGATTCTATCGGGTGGATAAATCTCGATCAAGAGAGACCGGTGGGGTGGGCCTGGGATTGAGTATTGTTGAATGGATTGCACACGCCCACCACGGAAGGATCGAGGTTGAGAGTGAGATCAATCAAGGTTCCACCTTCATCGTCTATTTACCCCTTCAAAAATCCTAAATCTTCCCTCCTCAAGGTTAAGAAATCTTAATTTAGATTTAATCCCCCTTTAATCTTTTTTTCCTAATATGTTTTAAGCGAGTTCGGGATTCCTGTGACAATTTATTGGGAACGTTCACTGTACTACAAGGAACATTCCGTAAGCCATAGGGTATAGAATGGAATGACACTTCGATAATGGAAGCAATACAAGAGTGTTAAGAGACTTATATTTATTTTAGTCCTTTTTCTTTAGTAGGGAGAAGGGGACTTTTTGGGAGAAAGAGATTGGTTTCTTCGCAAGAAATTCATTCCCTATTATCTTTGGATAGGTGGCAAAGGCAACATAACGGACTACGTGTATCTTTTCTCATTCCTGCCTACCGCTGTAGCGAGACCCTTGAACACTCGGTCCTCTCAATACGGGATTATTTAAAGAACCAGTTTCATGATGAATTCGAGATCATCATCATCCCGAATGGACCTCGTGTTGAAGAGAGTGAGACCTACAAAATTGCAGCGGAATTGGCACGTCAGTTCCCTGAAGTAAAGGTGGTAACCCACAAAGGGCAGCGGGGCAAGGGCTTCTCCCTGCGAACAGGTTTTGATCAATCTCACGGCAAATATGTGTTCTTCACAGATGCAGACCTCCCATATGACCTCTCCTTTTTTTCTGCGGCAGCGCAGCTTCTGGTTGATGGAGTTGACTTCATAAGCGGAAACCGACGGTTACCCCAAAGCCATTTTACTGTGCCGGTATATTTGCTAAATCTGGTGTATCGGAGGCACTGTATCGGTCTCATATTCAACCGCGTGGTGCGGATGCTGTTTCCGATTAAAACCTCTGATACTCAGGCAGGAATTAAAGCCATGTCCCGCCGCATGGCGGAGGTGGCTTTTTCACGTCAGATCTGTCCGGGATTTCTCTTCGACATAGAGTTTTTCCTTTGTTGTGCGGGTTCCCAATTTCGGAGCGCTGAGATTCCTGTGAGGTTCTTTCTTCACAGTGAGAAGTCCACTGTTCAGTTGTTCAGAGAGTGTGTGTTGGCCGGCATTTGGCTGGCTAAGATTTTCTGGAGATACAAGCAGGGTCGGTATGCTGTGGCAGACCAATTATGTGTTCCCCCAGAAATAGAGGTTTACAAGTCCGCTCACATAAGGAAGGAACTGGTTGAGCTTACCTCTGATAAACGCTGATGACTGGGGGCTCTCTCCGGGTGTAAATAAGGGCATTCTCGATCTTGCACGAAGAGGTATTGTCCGTCGTGTTTCAATTTTAGCTTCGGGTGCTTTCATCAGCGATGGATTAGCAGAGCTGAAGGCACTACCTGCCTTGATCCTTGGCCTCCACTTTAGTCTCACCTTTGGTAAGACGTATCTCGGTGATCGGATTCAGCTTCTGGCTCTCAATGGCCGGTTTTATCTCTCACCGGCTCGCATCGCTCTTCTGTTCCTTCTTTCGACTACGGGTGAGCGGAAACGCTTGGCCCAAGAGGTTAGTCTGCTGGTGCGCGAACAACTGTCAATATTAGAATCTTATGCGATATGTCCGAAGTACCTCGATGGCCATCATCATATCCATCTCGTTCCAGGGATGATGAAGTCGATACTGCCCATTCTGCGCGAAGTCGGTTTGACTCAGGTGCGCGTGCCCTGGGATCCTGAACGACTCCTAAGCCGAATGAATCCTGTCATTATCTTAGCCCTGTGGGCGCGCCTGCAATGGAAGAGATGGGGGCTGACTTTTTTACCTTGTGTTTATCCCTCAGCAAAGGATTTTGAGAAGGAGGACCGTTTGCGCCGTATTGTGGCACGAAAGGGAGGATATGAAATGATCGTCCACCCGGCAGCTCGCGATGACGTTTCTGAATTGAGGATTCCTGATGATTATATTGGGGATAGAGTCCGTGAATACCGGGTTCTCTGCTCTTTAGAATCTCTATTTTTGCATGAAAAAACACGATCATGAGTGAGAGAACTGTCCTGTTCCTACTGTGTTTGATCCTGGCTATCCGCGCCGTCACGCTTCAAATCCATCCTCTTACGGATGATACGGAGGCCCGCTATGGCACCATCATTAAGGGTATGGCTGATTCAGGCGATTGGATTACACCTCGGGTTTGGATCAATGGAAAGCAGGTGCCCTATTTAGGGAAGCCTCCTCTCCATTTCTGGGCTGCAGCACTCAGCACTCGTCTTTTCGGGATGAATGAATTTGCCCTTAGATTCCCCAGCCTCCTTGGAGCAGTGTTTCTCACCATTTTAATGGTCGTTGTCCTTCGAAGGTATGTGGATAGGGATCTCAGTTACCCGGCAGCATTGATTCTCTCCTCGTGTATCCTCTTTTTTGCGTTCGCAGGTGCCCTGATCGTTGACATGTCCCTTGCCTTCTGTGTAGCTGGTTCCATTTTATCCTATCAGGCTTTCCTCATGGAAAAAACGAAGGTGTGGAAACGACGATGGAGCCTTGGTGTCTTTTCCTTCCTCGGTCTTGGGTTTCTGATTAAAGGACCTGTAGCCGTGGTGATGTTCGGAATCCCTGTCTTCTTGTGGACATTTATTCATCGCAGGTGGAGGACCTTGAAGGATCATGGATGGTGGGCAGGGATCTTTGTATTCTTCGTCCTGACCGTACCATGGTTCTTGCTCGCCGAGACACGAAATCCAGGATTCCTGAAGTACTTTTTTATTAGCGAGAATTTATTGCGATTTTTCCTTCATAAATATGGGGATCTCTACGGTAGTGGACGTACCCAGTCGTACGGGGCTGCTGCAGTTATGCTTTTTCTCGCAGGTCTCCCCTGGACCCTGTGGTGCGGTATTCTACTCTTGAGAAAGCATAGGTGGAAATGGCTCGGCGGCTTCTTTAAGGATGAGCGGACAAGTCTATTCACCTTTGGTCTTGTGGGAATTACCCTGTTTTTGTGCTTTGCCCGCCAACTCGTTATGCCATATGTGCTGCCAATTCTTCCACTTTTTGCCGTCTGGGGTGCAATCCTTTTAAAAAAATTGGTAGTTAGTAAAGCTGCAATTATGCGATTCTCGGTTGCTCTTGTCATCTTTTATGGCGTCGCCTACCCTCTTACCCTCCCACAGGTCGAAAAAAGGTATTCGACTAAAAGCGTAATTAGCATTGCCAGGGATAGGATAAGCCATTTGGGACTGAACGGAGGCCTCATATTCGTTCCTAATGTTCCTTATTCAGCCTATTTCTATGGCGAAGATTTGATTATCCCCCATGCAAAGGGGAATATAGAGTTTACTATATTGCAGGGGCTGAACTCAGGAAGAGACCATCTGTATGTTGTAAAGCAGAAATCTCTGTCCAAAGTTCCCCTCCGGCTTTTGAACAAACTGGACCCAATTTGTGTCTCCGGTGATTGGACCCTTTACCGGGCAAAGTGAACCAGGAATCCAATATGTGGGAGTCATTAAAGCAAAAGGGACGTGAGTCTTACTAAAACAAGAGGGTTAGCCTGAAGGGTTCATCGGAGGAAGGGATTGTTGCCAGAAAATATAATTCTTGTTTGAAAGCAGATTCGTCAAATTGTTGGTTGAATTGAAAGAGAAGGAGGAAAGCGATGAAAACTATTTTGCTTCTCTTGACAGCGGTAGTTACGGCCACCCTCGGCCAAATTTTCTTGAGGAAGGGGGTTCTCGTTACCGGAGAAGTGACACTGCGAGGGGCCTTGATCAAAGAATTATTCAACCTCATATTCAATCCTTTCGTTTTTTCAGGCTTGGTTTTCTATATTATTAGCGTGATTTTCTGGCTTTCTGCCCTCTCTAAGACAACCTTGAACTTCGTCTACCCATTTACTGCTCTCACGTTTATCCTGGTCATGCTCTCATCACGATTTATCTTTCTTGAAAGCATTCCGACCATGCGGTACGTTGGTGTTGGTTTGATCTGCCTCGGATTCCTAATTTCCTCATTGGCTTAGATACCGTCCACTGCTGCCCATGGATCGTAATTCCATTTCAGGAAAATTTTATATATTGTTAAGGAAGAATATGTGAAGAGATAGGGAATTAATTCCAAAATTTGATGACCCATCTCACAAATACAGTGGCTTCTTTTCCAAAATTTGGGTCTAAATATTTTGGCTTTTCATATTTGGTTTCTTCCTGTTTGTTTTTGGAATGGGCCATTGGAATCCTAATGAACCTCTTTCTTCTTCTTGACACTCACGATTCTTCTCACATTCTTGTTCGGGAAAGGTCTTTATTCTGGCCTAACAGGTTTCCTATAGGGGTGAATCTCGCAACTGAAAAAATTAAGAAATCTTAATCTGATAATAACTATTTTTTCTTTATTTTTTAGATATCAATTTGTTATATTTATAAATTAATACAAAGGCACTAAATAAAATGACATTCACCCCACCCTCACCCTTCTCCCTTGAGAGGGTGTGTCGTAATGATGAAGGAGGGTAGATTCCCGCGGAACAGGCAGTCAGGCTCCTCAGCTTTAGAATGCGGTCGTTTAAAGTTATGGGTAATTGGCCTTCTTAGAAACGGGATTCTTTTCATGGGCTTGAAGCCCCGAAGCTGAACAATGAAAGGTTTCCGCCCTGCCTTCGCCGAAGCGGCTACGCGCAGGCAGGTCTAAAGCTTCATCACCCGACCGCCTGTTCCGGGTTGCAACGGAAGTAGTTTCTCGTTGATTACGACACAGTCTCTGGGGGAGGGGCGGGCGGGGGGGGGATTATGATTTAATGCGGTTGCATTAGTTTTATTTAAAGGATGTTAATGCTTTGGAAACAAAGACAAAATATCTTCTCTTTATCCTTATTGTAGGAGCCTTCATATTTCTTTTCAATTTAGGGGCTCGAGATCTATGGGAACCTGATGAAACCCGGTATGCTGTGGTTGCTCGGGAAATGAGAGAGACTGGGAACTGGGTCGTCCCACATCTTAATGGAACCATTTATGCTGAAAAACCTCCTCTTTTCTTCTGGTTGATCAACCTCTCCACTTTCTTTTTAGGGGAAAAGACGGAGTTGGCAAATCGTCTCCCTTCTGCTCTGGCTGGGTTGATGACGATTCTCATGACGTTCTTCTTCGGGAGTAAGCTATTTAATCCCAGAGTAGGTTTTTTATCCGGTTTGGTTTTGGCTACCTGTTTTTTCTTCCCACAGATCTCTCGGTGGATGATGCTCGATTCTCTTTTCTCCCTTTTTTTCCTTCTGGCCATTTATTATCTATATCTCGGGATAAACGTGCCAGGCAAACAAAGGCTCTATTTCTTACTTTCTGGTACGTTTATGGCTTGCGGAACCCTCACCAAGGGTCCCATCGCATATCTCCCCATCATCGTTTTGATCATTTATGCTTTGATGTTGAAAGATATGCGAAAGATCTGGAATAGAAATCTTCTTTATTCGGTTCTTTTATCGGTTGGGCTTGTCATGGCCTGGCTCTTACCTGCGACTGGCATAGCCGGAAAAACTTACGGGACCCAAAATGTATGGCATCAAACATTGGAGAGATTTATGGGGGGATGGTCTCATCCTCAACCCTTCTATTTCTATTTTATCAGGTTTCCTGTAGGATTTTTGCCATGGGCAATCTTTTTACCATGGGCGTTTTACGATATATTTTCCCAGAGGTCTGGAGAGAAAAGAAGGCAAGTTCTTCTTCTCTTCGTCTGGTTTTCTTTTCTCTTCTTTTTCTTCACCCTCTCAAAGGGAAAGAAGGACAACTACCTTCTACCCCTCTATCCGGCTGCAGCCATTGGGGTAGGGATATGTTTGGCCTCTTTTTTTGATTCCGGCGAAGAACCTAAAAGAACCATTGGAAAACTGTGGGTTCCCATGGGTTTGATTACTCTTCTATTTCTGGTAGTCTGGTTAATCATTCTATTAAAACCTTTTAAGTCGTTCCCGCAGGAAATAGAAACCTATCTCCCCTTTACGATTTGGCCGCTCTTCTCCATTGCTTTTGGGGGAGTATTATCGCTCGTCTTCTTGATGCGAAGGCAGAAGCAGTTATCTGTTTTTTGTCTGATTACAGCTCTGATTATTGCTCAGGTCTATGTCTCGGTGATCATTCCTCCCCGGTTTAATCAACTCCGCTCCATGAAACCATTTTGTCGCCAAATCCTTGCAAGGATGGCACCGACCGATGAGTTAAAAATCTGGAAATTCCAATCGACAGGACTTCTCTATTACACGGGAAGGCAGATTGAACAGATAAAAAAAGTTGATCGCTTCCTCCAGGTCTATCGCACACCCCATCGGGTTTTCATGGTGGTAGAAGAAGAGGATTTTAAAAGACTCAAAGGACAGGTGGACGTATCCTTTCATCTGGTTGAAAGGGCAAAGGTTGGACACCAGATACTATGGTTAGTAAGCAATCAAGCCGTCCAGTAAACCCCGTTAGAAAGGTGGGGCTTTGACCCCGCCTTTACAAGGAGCTGATGCTTTCTATTTATAACATCCCCGGCATAAATGCCGGGGCTTCCTAACGGGGTAAAGGAGTAGAAGAAAAGGATTTATGCCATACAACCATGAAAAAAGCGGGTTGAGTATTTTTAATAAAAGAAGGATCCTCTGGCTTCTCAGCTCCATTCTCTCTCTCTTTTTCACTGGGCTCATGATCATCAGTATCGGATGGTATAAAGATTCTCAAAGCATCCCAAAGGATCATCTGATCGGGAATAGAGCCTCTAACGTCAACCGATTAAAGGAAAGTGGATTCCCTTTTTCCTTTCTCGTGATCGGAGATACGCATGGTCGAGGCAAAGCAAAAAAGCTCATTGAAACGGCTCTCAAAGAAGAAACTCCTTCCTTCATGATTATTTTAGGCGATATTGTTAGGAAACCCGATATATGGAACCATCGTTTCTTCCTGACGGAGATGACGATGGAAATTAAGCCGCCCTTTCCGGTATTCCTGGTTCCCGGAAATCATGATATTGATTATACCTCCTCAAAAATAAGACAAGACGAAAGAAGGGTGACTCCACAGGTTTATGAATCACTTTACGCGGCGAGGAATTTTGATTTCATCTTCAATAACTGTCTCTTCATCATCGGTGAGGTCGACTCAAGGGATCATACCAGGTACTTAAATTATCTCCAGGATACGTTATCTAAGAAAGGGAAGGATAGAAAATATATTTTTGTTTTTACTCATACGCCACCGAAAGGGCTGGCCGAATTCATTCCCGGTTTTGGCTATGGTGAGGAGTTTTTCTCCCTTTTAGAAACTTATCACGCGACAGCCTGCTTCTTCGGAAATTTTCACGGGTATTGGAGAGGGCAGAAGAAAGGTGTCAACATTATCGTTTCAGGAGGAGGGGGCGGCCGTCTGAAGAAGTCGAGTCCTGAATGGGTGAAATTCCATCATATATTGAAGGTAAATGTGGATGAGAATATCTTCAGCGAAGAAATGATGGTCCTGAAGGGAGGGATCTTTTTTGAGGATGCCTTTAACGAATGGATATTCACCCGTCTTTTTCCGATCATTCAAAACAGAGGCTGGATCTTGTATCTGGGGGTCATTCTCTTCTCATCTTTGGGCATTTGCTCTGCCTTTGTTTTTTTCTTTCGTGGGAAGGGGAATGGAACGAACTGAGTTGTTTCAATGGGATGAGCATCATCAACTGAGAGGAGTTTAAGGAAGGATATGAAAGTCTTATTGATAGGAATAGGGCGATGGGGCAAGAATCATTTGAAGGCTCTTACGAGCTTGGTGGACGAACTTTACGTGGTCGATTCAGACCCTAACCAGTTGAAGATCTGTCAGGAATTCTCAATTCCGTCAGATCATCTCTCAACAGACTACAGAGATTTTCTCGATCGAGTGGATGGGGTCGATGTCGTTACACCCGCAGATAACCATCTGGCCATTTGCAGGGACTGCTTTAAAAAGAGGAAAGATGTTTTTGTGGAGAAACCGATTGCCCTCACATCGATTGAAGCGAAAGAGATGATCTCACAGGCTGAAGAGAAGGGGGTGATCCTTCAGGTGGGTCACATTTACAGGTACCATCCTGCCTCTTCGAAGATAAAGAGCTTGATCGAGGATGGAAGGGTGGGCAAGGTTCAATATTCCTATGGCCATTTCATGGGATTCAAAAGACCCAGAACCGATGTGGGTGTAACACAGACAGATGCGATCCACTATTTTGACCTTTTTAATTACCTTTTCAATGAACCCCCTCAAGCGGTGAGGGCAATTGTAAGACATTACCTGAACCTCCCCCTGGATGATACCTCCATCTCTGTCCTTGAGTTCAGGGAAAAGGTTGTCTTTGTGGAAGCAGGCTATATGCCGCCAGAAAAAAGAAGAGACATTTCGATTGTAGGAGATCGAGCCAGCCTCTATTGCGACTTCCAAAAAAATTCCTTACACTTGTATGAAAACCGACATGAGAAGCAGGGGGAACGATGGGTGGCCTTAGAAGGTGAGGTCAATGAAATTCCCCTCGGTTCAGAGGAACCCCTTCAGCAAGAATTGAAAGCCTTCCTTGATTCGATCAGGGATCGATCGAGACCCCTTGCAGATGGTCGAGCGGGTTATGAGGCATTGAAAATCGTTGAAGCCTGTTATGAGTCCTCCAGGAGTGGAGGGAGAATTGAGATCGATTGGAAGAGAGTCTGATCTTATAGAAAGGAGCTATGATGAAGGTTCCCCTATCTAAACCTTATGTGGATAAGGAAATGAAAGAGAGTGTTTTAGAAGTCATTGATTCCGGGCAATATATTTTGGGTAATCATTGCAGAAACTTTGAAAAAGAGTTTGCACAATTCATTGGGGTAAAGCATGCCGTGCTCACTTCCTCCGGTACATCGGCCATTTTCCTATGTCTCAAGGCTTTGGAGGTTGGTTCTGGAGATGGGATTCTGGTTCCTTCGCTGACGGCTTTTCCGACGGTCGAGCCTGTTTTCCATGTAGGAGCTCAACCGATCTTCATCGACATCGACGAAACCTTTACCATGGACCCAAGGCAAATTGAAGAGATCTTAAAACGAGGCAGCCAGATACCTGGAATCAGGAAAATGAGAGGGATTCTGCCGGTCCATCTCTATGGTCATCCTGCGAACATGGATTTCATCCTTGATATCGCAAAGCATTATGGGCTTTTCGTCTTAGAAGATTGTTGTCAAGCCCATGGGGCACGATATCAGGGGAAGAGGGTTGGATCGATGGGGATGGCTGGCTGTTTTTCTTTCTACCCATCTAAAAACCTCACGGTCTTTGGAGATGGTGGCATTTTGGTAACAGATGATGAGGACCTTGCAAAACAGTGCAGGATGTATAGGGACCACGGGAGAAGGGAGAAATACGAACACGAATTGGTGGGATATAATTTGAGATTTAATGAGATCCAGGCTGCCGTGGGTCGCTTACAACTTCGAAGACTGGATGGATTCAACGAGTCCAGAAGACAAATTGCTCGTTGGTACGGCGATGGTTTAAAAGGACTTCCTGTGATCACCCCTAAGGTTCAGGATTGGGCCGAACCCGTTTTCCATCTCTATGTCATTCAAACTTCAAAGAGAGATCCACTGGCCACCTATTTAAAGGAAAGGGGCATTCAAACCGGTATCCACTACCCCATTCCCAACCATCAACAGCCAGCCGTTCGGAATGCTATGGGCCCACAGCCAAAGCTGGAAAGGACGGAAGAGGCAGCTAAAAACATCCTTTCTCTACCCATGTACCCAGAACTTGATAAAGAGAAGGTGGATTTTGTCTGTGGCGCGATTAGGGAATTCTTTAGGAAATAAAGAAAACTGACCGATATTTCTGCCCGCCCTCTCAACTTGAAGCAGTTTTTTGACAGCTTCAGTGGAGAGAGGGGGGATTTTCAGGAGATGCAACGATCTGTGAAAGAGCAGAAGGAAATTGATATATCGGTGGTGGTACCGGTTTACAATGAGGAGAAGAATCTTCCGATCCTGATCCCCCAGTTGGCCCAGGTGCTCGAACCACTGAGGAAGTCTTATGAGATGATCTTCGTCGATGACGGCAGCACAGATGAAAGCCGTAAGATCCTTAAAGAAATGGTTCCCCAGTATCCCCAGATCCGAGTGCTCGGGTTCAAAAAGAATTGTGGGGAGACCGCTGCAGGTGCGGCAGGATTAAAAGAGGCAAGAGGAAAGATTGTCGTCACGATTGATGCCGATCTCCAGAATGACCCCAAAGATATTCCGAGAATGTTAGAACTTCTGAAAGAGTATGATATGGTAACAGGTTGGCGCGAGAAAAGGGAGGATTCTTGGGTCAAACGGGTTACCTCCAAGATTGCCAATAGAATTCGGAATTGGTTGAGCGGGGAGATCATCCGAGACAGTGGTTGCACCTTCCGGGCTTATAAAAGGGAATGCCTTCAGAATCTAAAACTTTTTAAAGGGATGCACCGCTTCATGCCCACCCTGGTGAAGATGGAGGGATTTCGGGTGATCGAAATACCGATCGCCCATCACCCCAGGAAGTTTGGGGCATCGAAATATACTACCTGGAATCGGATGTGGCGTGCCTTCGTCGATCTTCTTGCTGTGAAATGGATGAGGAGCCGCCACATTCATTATGAGATTGAGGAAAAGATCTAAGATGGGTTGTCTTTCACTTTTTGGTTTCGTAACCGATTTTTTGCAAGACCTACCTGTGCGATATCCAAAGTTTCAACTTGACCTCTGGGTGATCTTCGGTTTTATCGGGTCCGGAAACTTCTCATTAGAACCATTGAAAAGGGAAAGATTGTGACGGAACGAAAAGGGATGGAGAGGTTGATCATTGGATGTTTCATCATCTTCAGTGGTTTCACCCTCTTCTTCAACCTTTGGGCCAGAAGCCTCGAGAATCATGATTATCTTCGTTATGCAGAAATATCACGTGAAATGATCCGATCCGGGGAATGGGCGGTTCCGCACTTAAATGGAGAGGTCTTCATCGATAAACCCCCTTTGCTCTTCTGGCTGATCGCCATTCCTTCTTCCCTTTACGGGTCTGTGACGCCGCTGATCGCCCGTTTGCCATCCACTCTCTCTGCATGGATAGGCCTCCTCATTCTTTTCCTTTGGGGAAAGAGAATCTACGGGACAGCCCGGTCCGGTCTCCTCACAGGCGGAATACTCCTCTCCAGTTATCAGTTTTTTTCCCAAGCAAGATTAGCGAAGACGGATATGGTCCTATGCCTCTTCATCCTCCTTTCTCTTTACTTTTTCTATCTTGGATATGAGGAGCGAGAGAAGAAGCAAACTCTTTTTTTCGGACTCTGCTTCTTTTTTATGGGAATGGGCGTATTGACGAAGGGACCCTTTGGATTGTTCATACCTCTTCCGATTATTGCCATCTTTCTTATTAAGGAGAGACAATGGAGAATATTGGTCAGTAAGAAATTCATTTTCGGATATGCCATTTTAGCGCTGACGGTTCTCCCTTGGGTCTTCCTCTTCATCCATCGTGTTGGATTGGAGCGAAGTATCGCATTAGTGACGGAAACCCACATTCTTACACGAAAAGCCCCCTTCACCTTCTATTTCATTCAGATCTGGGGCCAATTTTTTCCATGGTCTATTCTTCTCCCTTTTCTCTCTATTTATCTTTGGAAACAAAGAAATCGACTCTGGCCTTCGAAGGAGTCTTTTTTCCTCCTTTGGTTTATTGTTCTTTTTATTCTTCTCACCTTATTTGAGTATCGAGTGTCCCGATACTTCCTTCCGGCCCTTCCTCCGTTGGCTCTAATGATAGGAGGGATGTGGCAAAAGAAATTTATATATTTTCTGATCCCCTTATTGCTGGTTATCTCTATTTGGCATATCCGGGAATACACTTGGATTAAAAGAGATCTTTCTTATTCGCCGGGGATGGTTCTTGTAGGGGAATTGAAACCCTTTTTAAGAGAAGAAACATTATTTGGGTATCGCTTGGATGTCAGTACACTGGAGGAAATCAACTATTATTTCGACCGGGTCGTTCCGAATTTAAAGAAGCATGATTCCCTTTCTGCCCTGTTCAGAGGAAAAGAGGGAAGATTGGTCTTGATGCCGAAAAAGGTTTATGACGATATTCAAAGCCGGGGGAACCCCCCATTGGTTCTCATTCAGGAATTTCAATATAAGAAAGGGCAATTGGTTTTGCTCTCTTCTTGATCGAAAGAAGATCCCCGCAAACCAATGATCTTGAAAGAGAGGAAGGAAGAGGAATGATTCAAACATGGGTGGAAAAAAGATTTTCCAATATTTATCCCCAGAAATGGGTTCAACTTTTACTTCTTTTGGGATTCTGTCTCATCCTCTTTTTCTTAAACCTGGGCCGATGGGATCTCTGGAATCCGGATGAACCTCGTTATGCCCAAGTCGCAAGAGAGATGATTCAGAGGGGAGATTGGATTCTCATGCATTTTAACGGGAAGACCTATGCGGACAAACCTCCGCTCTTTTTCTGGCTGATCGGTCTTTCCTCCTATCTCTGTGGAGGATTCACCTCATTTTCAGTGAGGTTTCCTGCCGCCCTTTTCGGAACACTGACCGTCATCCTCACTTTCATCTTTGGGAGATGCCTTTATGGTTCACGGACAGGGTTCCTCTCAGGGATGGTCCTCGCGACAAGCCTTGAATTTGCCTATCTCTCCACCAGAGCGAATATCGATACGACTCTTACCTTCTTCACAACAGCCTCTCTTCTCTGTTTTTTCCAATGGCATCAATACAGGAAGGAGGAAAGTGACCGGCAGAGGGATCTAAGAGGTCTATCCATCTACGGGTTTTATGTGGGGATGGCATTGGCCACCTTAACGAAAGGGCCGGTCGGCTTTGTCCTCCCCCTTTTCGTTAGTCTCATCTATCTCATCATTCGAAAGGATTGGAAGGGACTCAAGGAGATGAAGCTCCTTTCCGGAATGCTCCTCTTTGTCGTGATTGTTTTGTCCTGGTATCTTCCAGCGGTTTTGAAGGGAGGAAAGGCCTACCTGAATGAAACCCTTTTCCACCAAACCATCGATCGTTATTCAAGAGGGTGGAGCCATGTCAGACCCATCTACTATTACCTCTATAATTTTCCGGTGGAATTTTTGCCCTGGTTCCTTTTCCTACCTGCAGCGATGGTTTATGGGTATTCGAAAGAGGTGTTTGAAAAAAGAAAGGAGTTTCTTTTTCTGCTGATATGGTTTGCTGTCATCTTTCTGTTTTTCTCTTTATCCAAGGGGAAGAGGGGACTTTACATTTTACCTCTCTATCCAGCGGCATCTCTGATGGTCGGAAAACTTTGGGATGATTTCCTTTCTTCCCCAATGGAGCACTTCCGGTGTGAATGGATTTTTTTTCCGCTTTATTTATTTATGGGTTTGGCTCTGCTGGCTGGTGCAGCCATCCCCTGGGTTGTTTCGATGATGTTTCCATCCTACTTGCCCTATAGTCTTCCCATCGCCTTTCTGATGGTCGGGGGAAGTCTCGCCATGTTCGTTCTCCATCGTTTTAAAAACCATAGCGGTATTTTCCTTCTGATCATCGCGATGATGGCGGGCGGATTCTTTTATACCTTGAGGGTTGTTTTCCCCCTCGTCAATCCATACAAATCAGCTCGTTTTATTTGCAAAGAGATAACGCTGCGGATTCAACCTGGTGAGAGATTATGCCTTTATGGCGGGGTCGGGACGGGTCCTTACAATTTTTACACAGGGATTGTACCCATTTTGGAATTGAAGGCGAAGGAGGATCTCTTTAATTATCTTCGATCCTCGGAGAGGGTTTTCTGCCTCCTCAGGTTCAAGGATTTTTCTTCGTTTCAGTCAATGGAGGGCAGGCCGGTTGTCCAGTTGATATCTCGACGTAAAGTGGGAGATGACGAAATTGTCCTCATTTCAAATCGATAAATCCCCCTCTTTCCCCCTTTATTAAAGGGGGATGAAGGGGATTATTAAATAGGAAATGGAGGACCGAGAAGAGGGTGCCCAGGATGAAAAAGATTCGGAGGATTCCGTTATTTCTTGGAGCAATTCTATTGGTGCTCTTTGCCAAGCCCAATCTGCCAGGGCTGGTGGTTGGGTTGATCCTGATTATCATGGGGGAGTCCGTTCGTATCTGGGCAACGGGTCATCTCCAGAAGAATGAGAACCTGACGGTGACAGGCCCTTATGCCTATGTGAAGAATCCCCTTTATATTGGCTCGATCCTCATTACTGCAGGCTTTTGTATCCTCGCGGATAATATTTATCTTCTCGCGGCTACGACCTTTATGTTCTGTTTCCATTATATCCCTTACAAAAAGAGGGTTGAAGGGGATCGGTTGAGGAAGATTTTTGGGAGTCGATTTGAGGATTACGATCGAGAGGTTCCAGACTACCTTCCCAGATGGACTCCTTACTCAAAAGAAAAGGTTTCCTGGCAGTTCAAATTCTTTATTGAAAACAGTGAGGAGGGAATCCTCCTGATTGTCATCTGCGGAATATTTCTGATTTTGACTAGACCTTATTGGGGGCACCTATTTTAATTGCGGATATCGGAATGCGGATTGCGGAATAAACGGAAAGGGAATTGGATTAGAAGGATCAGTGAATCGGAAGGATATTGAACAGAATCTTATTTGCCTTACCAAGGGGAGTTTGGGAAAGCCTGATCTGAATCAGGTGAAAGCGGGGGAACGCATCCTCATGGTCAAAGATGTCCGGGAAAAGCCTTTTTTTTTCCGCTGGACATTAGGCCTTTGGTTGATTCAAAAAGAATGGAAGATATACTCCCGATTGGCTGGGATCAAAGGTGTACCCCAGCCTGTAGAGCGAATTGATCGTTTCGCCTTTGCAATGGAATTCATTCCGGGGAGACCTATCAAAAGGAGAGAATCTCTACCCCCCTCTTTTTTCCCTGCCCTGGAACAAGTGCTCGGTGAGGTTCATTCGAGGGGGGTAGTCCACTTGGATTTGAGACATAAAGGGAATATTCTTCTTTCTGAAAAAGGGGAACCCTTCCTCATTGACTTTAATAGCAGTTTCTCCTTTAAAGAAAAGGGACTCTTTCGCCGTTTTCTATTTCCTATGCTCAGATGGGTAGATTATGGCGGTCTTCTGAAACTAAAACAGAGGAGTTTTCCTTCCTCAATGACCCCTGAGGAATTGTATTTTTTGAAACGTTTCAATTTTCTGCGAAAACTTTGGATCTTCAATTAACATCATCAAGTCTTTCACCTGCGAGTCTTCAATATTACACAGGATGAAGAATTGGCGATTTCAGGTAGAAACATTCATGCCGGCCAATCGGCAAAGATTAAATAGAGTCAAGCCTTGCCTTTTGACATTTCATAAACATCAAGATTAAAGACCTGACCCCCATCGAGTTCTTTTTTACACCCCTTTCCAATCCCCTATCGTGGACGTGAAACGATCAAAGATTGCCCCACCGAGTTGCCCGGATATCACGTGATGGTCAAATGCCCGCCTGTTATTGGTTTTTTCAAAATTGATGCGACGATGAACGATGTTTGCTCTTCATGGATAGTCCAAGCATGAGCAAGGAAATACCCGCGCCTGCAAGTAAGCCCCCTTCTAATAGAAAATACTTCATCAGACCCAAAAAGCTCTTCATCACATTCTCTGCATTGATGGGCCTGACCGTCGTTTCCACTTTTCCATTACTGACATGTACCTTCACATAGTGATGGAAGAAGTGTTCCGGGTCACTTCCCTGGAGTCGAGCCCCCGCTCCACCCGTGATCGTATAGGGGACGTCCTCCCACACGCCTGAGAAATACCCATGGATGTGGGAGGTAAAGAGATGGGTGACATTGTAACTTCTAAGAAGGTCGATAAGGTCCTTCCAATCTCTCTCCGGCGGATATGTGCCCCTGGGGTCAAAGGGTGGCATATGCATGAAGACGAAGCGGGCTTTAGAGGCTTTGGCTTTGTGCAGTTCATCCTCCAGCCACTGGCGTTCTGCTTTATCAAAACCAGATCTTGTGATTGCATCCAAAACGATAAAGTAGCATTGGCCGACTTGGAAAGCATAATAAGTCGGGCCGAAAATATCCTGATAATTGTTACTGGAGCCATTGGTGAGGTCGTGATTACCAATCGCTGTAACGAAAGGAATCGCAAGGTTCCCTTGCACCTGTTTGAGAAAACGCCGATACTGCCCCCGTTTTCCGTCGCTGACTAAATCACCGACGTCAATGGCGAAAGCTATCTCCTTATCTTGGGCGATATCATGCAGGAGTGGCTCAAAGAAAGAATAGTTCCCCTTGTTGTCTCCAAATAGGGCGAAGGTGAAGTTGTCCAGATCACCCACTTTGATCCTTGAAATTTCTTTCTTGTTCCAGTTGTGGATAGACAATGGCGCATAGGCATTCCAGAAGTTGACGCCCACGAATGACAGGATACAAAGAAAGGCGAATATTATCTTTATGGGGTGTTCTTTAAATGCGTAGTTTATCGTTATAAATCGCCCCATTCTCATTCCTCCTTACCCCGGGTGCGGCGATCCCCAAAGAGCTGATGGCGGGCCTAATCCCTTCGGAGCTTTCTGCAAGATCGCGAGAGCGCTGAATGTGTCTCACTTAGGTGATAACGTGTGCGTCGTTTTCGAGCAGTTTGAAGTGTCCTCAAGCTCTCGATCAATCTTTTTTAAATCTCTATATAATTATATCACACGAAAAGTTAAACAGGGATTAAATTTGGATGAAGATTTCTTAATAAAATTAGGAAGAAAACGAAGGGCCTTGATTTCAACGCCAGTTTCAGGAATTACTCCATCCTTTAGGTGAGTGGCGCAGGGGAACCTCCCCCCTGCGCTCTCTCAGATACGGACGTGAACCTCTCGGCTCATCCGGCTCCAATTATCCAGCCGTCGGTCTTATGCCCAACTGCCAATGCGGAAATAACACGGGCTGCCTTTTGGCAATTCTTCCCAACCCCAAAACCGCATTCGTTAGATGGCCTCTCAACCTTTTCAATTTCCTCATTGCCCACCTGACTAATATTGTGTTCAGATGACGCAAGGTCGGATACAGCGCAGATTTGTAAAAGCTTCCGTAGTAGTTTATCCATCCCCTGATTATTGGGCTGAATATCCTTGACAAATCTTCCAGGGATTTATCACTTCTCAACTGTAGGTTCCAACGTCGACTCTTTTGTCTCATCTCCTTTGCTGCCTTATTGCTTACGGCAGGGGAAAAGTTGACGAAGTATTTCCCTTCTCGTGTCTTTGACAGCCTTGGGCGAAAAGTGAAGCCCAGAAAATCAAAGCTTGTTGAAGGGTGTTCTTCTCTACGATTACTGTCTTTACAATAGACAATACGCGTCTTTTCCGGGTGAAGCTCTAACTTACATTCCCTGAACCTGGCTTCCAGTGTTTCCTTCAATGCCAGTGCTTCTGATTTCGTCCGACAATGGACAATGCCATCATCCGCATAGCGGCAAAATGGAAGCTCAGGATAATTCCGTTTCATCCAGACATCAGACACATAGTGCAGAAAAAGATTGGATAGCACAGGGCTTATCACACCACCCTGCGGCGTTCCTTTCATTCTCTCATTC
>Ga0315279_10002126_pt1 | contig 30596 bp, 27 predicted proteins | sample YL17G06_20_MG_FD_203694 | JGI IMG/M metagenome (GOLD analysis project Ga0315279, IMG submission 203694) | Sediment microbial communities from Yellowstone Lake, YNP, Wyoming, USA - YL17G06_20 | ecosystem: Environmental > Aquatic > Freshwater > Lake > Sediment | place: USA: Wyoming | collected...
TCGGCACCGCCGCGATTGCCCTGATCCTCGATGCCGGCCGCCTCTTCCTGCCAGTGTACCCTCCAGACACGACCCTTTCCCTCCTGGCCCTGGCCGGCTGCGCAGCCAGCGTCTGGGCCTACCCACGCTTCGTACCCGTCTTCCTGAAAGACCCCGGCATGCCCCAGGGTCCGTAGTCAAGCTCCGGCCAGGCGCCTCAACTCAGCTTGCCAATGATCCTCGGCCCGATCGCCCGCGCCATCCACACGGGGAGCTTCTTCCAGCAAGCCACCATGAAGCGGTACCTCGGGCTGTCGGGCCGCAGGTCCGGCATGGGCTTGCCTTCCGGCATGAGGAAGTGCCAGTAAAGCCGCACCGGATCGGCGCCCCATTCCTTCTTGAACTCGTACGTTCCCGAGTCGACCGTGCTCCGGCCGAAATCGAAGGTGGAGAGCCCCTCCTCGGCTGCGTATTTGAGCATCGACCAATAGAGCATCCGGTTGGCGCCTTTCTGGCGGAACCGAGTATCGCTGCCGGACCACGGCACGTGGAAGTATCGCCCGCGGACCAGCGCCAGCGATGCCGCCAGCGGCTTGCCCGCCGAGCGGACGCTGAACAGCAGCACATCTTGGCCGAAGGCGTCTAGAATGCTCCGGAAGAACCGCCGGCTGTGTGGTGGGCTACCGAGGTCGCGCATGGCCCGGATGTAGATGTCGCAGAAGTCGCCCAGCAGTTCCTCGCGGCCGTGGGCGATGGAGAAGTCCTCCTTCTCGGCCTTGCGGACCTTCGTTCGCACCTTGGTCTTCAGTTGCTGCCACATCGCTTCGGCGTCGGCGGGCAGTTGGAGGAGCATTGTCACCTTGTCGTCGCGGGCCGGCAGCGAATCATTCAGCGGGCTCATCTGGCGCAGCTCGACCCATTCGGTCGCGTGCCGCTCGCCCAACTGCCGCGCCGAATCCAGCAGCACCTGCCGGGCCTGCTCGTCGTCGGCCAGTATGCCCGACGCGTCGAAATACGGCATGCTGCACAGGTGCGAGCCCCACAGGGCGCTCTTCTGCCAGATAAGTTGTAGCACTCCGACGATCCTGCCGCCACGCCGGGCCGTCAGGTAGAACGCGGCATTGCCGTAGCTCGCCTTCATCACCTCGCCCCATCGGCCGTCGTGGTATATGGTGGCCTGGTCATGCCGGGCGAGGTAAGCGTCCCAGTCAGGCCTGTCCGTCGAGGCCTCGACCACGACAGTCGCCCGCTGCGATTGAGATTCTGATGCTGACTGTGATTGTGATGTCATTCAGGGATATCTCCGAGGCCACGGCGGTCAAAGTCTGGCCTTTCTCGACATTCTGCTTAAGCTAAAGGATAGCACAGGCCGACTCAAAAGGAAAGGCGGGCCGGCTTTCGCCAAAGATAGGAGCATCGTGGCAGACAAGTCGTCATCTGACGAGGCAAGGCCGTTGCGGCTGGTGGCAGTGGGAGACCTGCTGCTGGCGGCCGGGCCGCGCGGTGGCACGTGCGATCGCGGCCCGGCCGGGATATTCGCCGGCGTCGCCGACGTGCTCGGCGCCGGCGACGTCGTCCTGGGCAACCTCGAATGCACGCTGCCCGGTAGTGGGGCGACCGTCGAGACCGAGCCGCGGGTGATCTCGACGCCGCAACTCGTGCGGCAGATTGCGGCCGCGGGGTTCACCGTCGTTTCCCTGGCCAACAATCACATGTTCGACTGCCTTGCCGACGGCTTTGACAGGCTTCGCGACCTTCTGGACGAGATCGGCGTGGCACACTTCGGCGCCGGCGACGACCTCGATCAGGCGGCAGCGCCCGTCATCATCGAGGCCAAGGGGATACGCTTGGCCTTCCTGGGTGTGGCCGACCATCGTAGCGGAACCCCTTTCTTCGCCGCCCCAGGCAGGTGGGGAGTGGCTCCGCTGGATTTGGATCGTTTGGCCAGCCAGATCCAGGAGCTTCGCGACGAAGTAGACCACGTCATCGTCTCGCCTCATTGGGGGGAGGAGCGGTTTCTGATCCCCTCGCCGGAGCAGGTCGATCAGGCTCGGCGGCTCATCGACGCCGGGGCCTCGATGGTCCTTGGACACCATCCCCACGTTCTCCAGGGCCTGGAGTTCCGCAATGGTAGACCTATCATCTACTCCCTCGGCAACTTCGTTGCCACCGACGTGTCCTACACCGGTGGCGACGCCATCCGATGGAACCGTACCGAACGGACAGGCTGTATCCTGACGGCGTCGCTGTCGCCTCGGAGCGTCACGGAGGTTCGGCAGTCGGCAACGTACGATGACGGCGTGACGGTCCGCCCGGACGCAAGCGGTTTCGGCCGGCGGCGGATCGCAAAGGTCAACCGGGCCGTCCGCGACGGCGTGACGCTGGCCCGCTACCGCCGCGAGCACCGATGGGTAAAGACACTCAAGCCGATCCTGGCGCATTTGCGCTGGTCGCAACTGAAAAGATTCCGCTTGGGCCAGGTGAAGAAGGCCTTTGGCCTTCTGCTTGGCTCCAGAAGGGCCAGGTAGGGCGACGCCCATGTTGGATGTTCGCGCCGGGTGACTGGCTTAACCGGCTACCGGCTACTAGAAACCTAAAAACCTATGAGTTGAGACCTTCTTTTCCGAACAGGGAGATGATATGGCTCTGGCCAAAATATCCGTGATGGGCGCTGGAAACGTAGGCGGATCATGTGCCGCCGCTATCACCGCGAGGCGCCTGGGCTCCGTCTTCCTCCACGACGTTGTCGAGGACCTGGCCGTCGGAAAGGCCATGGACATCAACCAGGCCTCGCCCTTCTTCCACAGCGACTCGCGAGTGGTCGGCTGCAACTCTGCCGCCGAGTTGGCCGGGTCGGACATCATCATTATCACCGCCGGGGCGCCCAGGCGCGATGGAATGACCCGGCGAGACCTGCTGGCCGAGAACCTCGGCGTGCTGGCCGCACTTGCCGCCGACGCGGCCAAGGACTCCCCCGACGCCAAGGTCCTGATCGTCACCAACCCTGTCGAGCCGCTTACCTGGTACGTCCGAAACCACTGGCCGAACCTGAACGTCTTCGGCCTGGGCTGCTCGCTGGACACCCTGCGGTTCCGGTTTTTCCTGGCCGAGGAAGCGCGAGCGTCCGTGGAATCCGTCAGCGGGCTGGTCATCGGCACGCACGACGACAACATGATCCCGCTGGTCAGCCACGCCGCAATCGGCGGGGTGAGCCTGCGGCACCTGCTCTCGCCTGAGCAGATCGACACGGTCGTCAACCGCACCCGCGAGGCCGGGACAAGCATTGTCCGCCGCCTCAAGACCCGCGGCAGCTTCTACGCCGCCTCGCACACCGTCGCAGCCATCGTCGAGGCGATGGTCCGCAGTACGCACGGCGTCTTCCCGCTTTCGGTCCCCTGCCCGCCCCACTACGGCCACGACGGCCTGGTGCTCAACCTGCCCAGCATCGTCAGCGCCGGCGGCGTCGAGCGAATAGTGGACATCGACCTGTCACCCGAAGAGCTCGCCGCCCTCAACCGATGCAGCCAAAGCGTCGCCGAGACGATCGCGTCCATCAAGGATTGCCGCTGACCCTGAATGGGGACTCTCTCGCACGCACCGCCTCGCTGGCATCTGCTGCGCGGGCACGCCGCGCCTCGCTTCGGAAGGGCCAGGTAGGGCGGCGCCCATGTTGGATGTTCGCGCCAGGTGCCGTCGCTATGGCGCCGTAGGGGTCTCGACCGGCTGGCCGGCCAGGCCGGCGCTGGCGATTGCCATGATCCCGGGCAACACGATTAGAGAGTGTCGACAGCCGGCCTCGAAGAACAGGTGCAGCACCAACACATAAGCGATCAGGAGGGCCATCGGGACGAAGCGCAGGTTTACCCAGGCCCTTCGTCGGAGAGTTCCGATCGCCACCGCCGGCAGCAGCAGTGCCCAGGAAGCATTGAGGATTCCCTTCGTCGCCATCTCTGTGGTGCTGCTAAATATGTCCGGTGGAAACAGCCCAGCCATGGAGCCCCAGGTAAAGGACGTCTTGTACGGCCAGAGCGCGAGCCAATCGATCGGATGGTCGGTGATCCACGTCAATGCCATCGCTCTGCGGCGCCGGTCGCGCCTGATCTCGTCGATTTGACCGGTGTTGGGGGCTATCTCCTCCGGCGAGGCCTCGATTCGCATGTAGATGCCCTTGGAATCCGGGTTGTTGGCACTGTAGAGCACGTTGCCGCCGTTTGTGGACACTGGGACGAATTCACCGAAGACGCGGTAGTTGCGGGTTGTCCATGGTGCGACGACCGCCGCCATCACCACAGCGCAGAGCATGCCCAGCCCGGCCGATCGCCACCCGTTGCCCATGATCCACCACGTCGCCACGAGGATCAGCGGGACAAGCAGGCAGATTGGCTTTATCAGGCAGCCGAGACCCAGCAGCAGGCCGGCAGCGGCGACCAGCAGGAGGCTTTGGCCCTGCTTGGGACCAACCCGCAGTGCAAGGAGGAACACGCCCAGCAGAATGCAGGTCAGGGCGGTTTCGTATCCAAGGCCCCCCGAGGCCGCTATGGCGACGGGGTGTATAGCCATGAGCATCGCTGCCCACCTGGCGGCCAGGTCGCCGAACGCCCGGAGGCAGAAGACGTACGTCATCGCGACAAGCAGCCCGCTGAGCAGGATGTTTCGCGCCCAGCCGGAGAGGTAATGCGATGTCGTGATCGCATACCACGCGGCCAGGAGCATGGAATTGCCTGGCGGGTAGAAGGCCGTTGGCCGACCCCCCAGGTACAGGTAGCCCTTGCCTTCAAGCAGGTCGACGGCGGCGGTGTGGTAAACCTTCTGGTCGCTGCCTGGTTCGTGTTGGAACAAGGCGCAGTAGCCAACGCGAAGCAGTAGGGCCATCGTCACCGTGGCAAGCAGGAAGCGCCCCCGCCGCGGAGCAAGCAATGCCTGGGACAACCTCTGGCGGACCCGGCCGTGCAGGATGACGGCCGAAAGCAGCAGGCCGCCCGCGACAGGCGCCAGGCCGGAGGGTCTGTGCTTGAGGATCGGAAACAGCAGCATCGAGATCCCCAGGACAGCGCAGAAAACCATGCCGAATACGTGCAAGGCGCATCGCGGCCAGTCGTGGTGCCGGGTCTCGGTCATGGGCGGTATCTCCATCGTGCGCCGCATTGGCTTACGGGCCGTCAGGACGGCGGCTGCTTTGTTCCGGCCTCGGCGGCGCGGAGGGATTGGGCTACTTTGCCGACTACGGGGCGGTACTTGCCGGAGGGGGCAGGCTTGATGTCTGGAACCTGCTCGACGGTTATCTCGTCGTCGCTTGCCAGTCGCTGGCAGACAGCCCGGCGGACCCTCTCGGCGCCGTCGGGCGGGAACTCGCCGTCGGTGACGAGTTGGACCGTCATCCGGCCAGTCTCCCACTGGATGAGTTGGAACTTCACGATGCCGGGCACGGAGCGGCATATGTAGATGATGAAATACCCAGCCACCCACTTGCCGTCGCTGGTCACCACGAAATCCGCGGCCCGTCCGCTGCTGACCTTCACGCTGCTCAGCGTCCGCCCGCAAGGGCACGGGGCCTTGGACAGCGTCACGATGTCCCCTGTGCGGTAGCGGATGACCGGCATGACCCGGCTGACGATGTTGGTCAGCACAAGCTCGCCCTCGCCGTCGGTCGGCTCGAGCGTGTCGGGGTCGATGGTCTCCAGGATCACCTGCTCGTCCATGCAGTGCATGGTGAAGTGCTCGCACTCATGGCCGACCATGCCGCCCTCGCGCAGCCCGTAGGAGTCGTAAACGGGCACCCCGAACGCCTCGGTGATAAGCTCGCGGTCCACGTCGGTAAGCATCTCGGAGGTGGTGGAAATGACCTTCAGCCCGTGGTCGGTCAGTTGCGACAGGTCGATGCCCTGCGAGCGAGCAAACATGGCCATCAGCGAGAAGCTGCACGGATAGCCGAAGATGCACTTTGGTCGCCAGCGCTTCCAGAACTCGAAGTATTCCGGCACGGATTCGGGGCGGATCTCGAAGCCATTGGTCAAACCGTCGTTGACGAACCAGTCGCGAATACGTTTGATCCGGTCCTGCTTGGACAGTTCGATGGGCGAGCCCCAGAAGTACATCTCGCGGTCGCCACGGCGGACGCCGATCCACTCGTGGCCGCGCATGCGGGCGGCGTTGATGTGCGCCTCGCGATTGGAATTGGTGTAGAAGGGCAGCGCCTCGTTTGTCGAGCCGCTGGTTCGGACCATCGTCAGGCGCTTGCCCTCGTCGCGCCAGACCATGTCCTCGCGGCGTGCCCGGAGGGTGTCCTTGGTAAGCAGCGGCATTCGGCGCAGGTCGCCAAGGCAGCGGACGTCGCCGGCTCTGATGCCGCAGGCGTCCATCACGCCGCGCCAGTAGGGCGTGTGCTCGCGCGCCGCGGCGAGGACCTCGCCAAGGCGCCGCATTTGCAGCTCCTCGATGCGCTGCCGGGGCCAGCGCTCGGATTGACGCAACTTGGTCAGGATGGCGAAGCTTCGCCGGCCGAGCACACGCTCCTGCAAGCGGAACATCGTTCTGGCAAGGAGGGGAATCATTGTCTGAGCCTTTCGGGTTTCTTCACACTGTCGCGGCTTCTTATCGTCACGTCCAATAGGCCCGGTTGTAAAGCTGCACGGCCCTTCGCACGTACGAGCGAAGGGCGTTGCCCAGTCGGCATGGGGGCACAGCCCTCGGCTCATATCGGCCCGCCTCGACGGCGGCCGCAAGCTGGGCAAACGTATAGCTCGGGAACTCCGCGGCATTCTCGGCCAGCCACGCGCAGAGCCGACGGAACCGGCGGGCGACGACCCGGTTGAGCCGCCCGCCTTCGTACTGATAGTTTCGGACCTTGATCAAACTGAAGCTGTGCAGAATGACCACCGCCTCCGCCCCAGCGCCGCATATCATGCGGATCGCGTCGCGGCATTCCTCGAAGGAGGTCCCCATGAGGTCGAGCGGCTGGGCTTGGTGCAGGCCCGGCAGCCTTCGCTGCTCGAAACCCGACAGGGCCAACTCCAGCACCTGCCCGTACCACTTCGAGCCGTTATACCGCTGAGTGTCTTTGAACCGGCACTGCCCGCCGAGATAAGGGAATGTGTAACTGCTGTCGATGCGGATGCCCACGCGGGCCATCTGATTCAGCGACTGCTCATCGGCGCCCATGTTGCCGGCCCGGAAGGCGACCGGCCGGCGGCCCGTCCACTGGCGGATGTGCTCGCACCCCTCTTCCAGCATTTCCCGCTGCGCGTCGGGCTCCAGGTCGGCGAGCTGGTCGGTGAACGGAAATGGCTTGCCCTGTTGCTTCAGGCCGTAGTGCTTGTGGTTGGGGTGGACGTGAAGCTGGACGTCCTGGCCCCCATCCAGCAGGAAGCGGCAAACCGGGGCGGCCTGTCCGGGGTGGCCCTGCTCATCGGTGAAAGCCTCGACGAAGAACGTGGCGGCCAGGCCGTGGTCCTTGAGGATCCGGCAGATCAGCGGCACGCCGAGTTTCCTGTCGCCGTACTCGCCCATCATCGCGCGGGATGGGGACACGGGCCGGAGCTTATCATCGCCCCAGGCGCCGCCCATGCTGCACTCGACGTCGAACGTGATGTATACGCCAGGCTTCATATCAGTGCTGAGTATCCTGCGACTCCGGGTTGCCGATGATGTCGAACGTCTCTGACCCCAGGCGCTTGATCATCTGGCCGAGGTCCACGAAAAACGGCTTGGGGTCTCGCAGCCAGAACGTGTCGTCCTTCGTCCACGGCCCGCAGTTCCAGAGGAACCTGGCGATCGCGCCGATCTTGCTGAGCCGCTTCTGGCCGGGCGGCAACTGGTCGCCTCGCATCATCCCGAACATCCAGTTGGCGTCGCCACCGAGTATGCGTGTGCGCAGGCCGACCCGATAGCGCCCGCGCTGCATCTTCTCCGGCTCGAAACGGCTCTGCCACAGCAGCAGCGGCGCGTCGAAGCCGGCCATTATCACCGTTGGCAGCCCGCCGATGAACCGGGGATTGATCTCGAGGAAGATGTACTTGTCGGTGGCGGGGTCGTAGTGGAACTGCACGCCGGCGACGCCTTCCCACTTCAGCGCCTTAAGGAGCTTGACCGCATCGTTTATCAGAGACTCGTGGCGGCAGGAGACCCGCTGGACCGTCACGCCGCCTGCCAGGGGCATGTGGTGTTCGCCGATGTAGTCACCGGCCATGAAAGCCTCGCCGGCATGCATGAGGATCTGCACGTGGTCTTCGACGCCGGCGTGATATTCCTGGACAATGACGTTGTCAGCAATGTCTCGCACCGACTCGTAAAGGCCCTTGAGTTGCTCGATGTTCTCGGCATAGGCGGCCTTCCACGGAGTACGCCCGGCGGGATCGTTCTGCTTTCCGCCACGGAGAACCAGCGGGAACGCGAGTTTCTTCCGCCCGGCCATCAACTCATCCAGCGTGGTGCCGCGCGCAACGGGTATGCCCAGTTTGGCGCAGAGCTTCTGCATGTAGTCCTTGTCCACGGCTTTGTCGAAGCATTCCTTCGGCGGGCTGAAGACGTGAATCCCCGGCTCGAACCGTTCGCGGGCGGCGATCAGGGCGAGGTGATAGCCCTCGGAGATTGTCATGACCGAGCCTACGTCGAGGCTTCGGGCAAGGTCCAGGATTTCATCGATGAACCTCGCGTCGCTGGGCCGGGCGTCGATTGCCCATGCGCCGGCGGAGTACCGGCTGTGGGCGGCATGGCCATGGCTGCTGCGGCAGACGCTATACACGTCCAAGCCGGCCCGCCCAAGCGACCGGACCACCCACAGGCCGACCTGCGTGTCGCCGACGATGGCAAGCACGCGCCGGCTTCGCGGCGTCGAACGAAGGCCCGCCGGGCGGGGTGGCGAAATCTCATTCATCATGTCTCTCCTTATCGGTCAGGTCGGGCGGATGGCTTCATGCTTGCGGGCGCCTCGGCCACGCGCGCCAGCACGGCATGGACCTTCTCGGCCACGGCGGACCACGACCGCACGGACGGCGACCGGCTGACGGTATCGGCGGACCATTGTCTTTCGAGCGTGGCCGACAGGGCCTCAGCAAGCGGCTGGACCTGGCGCGGAGGCACGATCTCGCCGTTGACGCCGGGCGTCACCAGGTCCGGCACGGCCCCGACTCGCGTGGCGACAACCGGCGTGCCGCACGCGAGGCTCTCGATAACCACGTTCGGGCAGCCTTCGCGGTAGCTCGCCAGCACGCTGGCGTTGGCCGCGCTGAAATACAGCGGCACCTTCGCGTAAGGCTGGGGTCCGGCGAGGATTACTCGTCCGCCGAGGCCAAGCTCGTCGGCAAGTGCGAGCAATTCGGGCCCGCCTCCGCCCTGTGCGCTTTGGCCGACGATCACCAGGCGCACGTCCGGCGGCAGTTGCTTGAGGGCCTGTATTACCTCGCGGTGTCCCTTTCGCGGGCCGAGGTGGGCCACCGTCACCAGCAGCCTGCCTTCGGCGGGCAGGCGCAGCTCGCGCCGGGCCTCGGCCTTGTCACGCGGGCAAAACTGCTCAGTGTCCACGCCATTGGGGATCACGAACACTCGCCCGGCCTCCGCGCCCAGTTCGCGGGCCGTCTCGGCCAGCGGGCCGGAAACGCAAATGACCGCCCCGGCGCCGGCAAGGGCCTCGGCGCACTGGTTGCGCTGCGAGGGGATGTCCATGCACGGGTAGATCTTGCCGCGAAGTGTGATCGCGTAGGGCAGGCCGAACTGCCTGCCCAGCAGCGAGACCCCGACGCCGTCTGGCCAGGCGAAATGGGCGTCGAGCACGTCCGGCCGCCAGGAGCGGCACAACTCCGTCAGCCAGCCCCGCAGGCCCCTTGCGTAAAGCCGGCCGTCGTGGTTCTTGAGCAGCCCGGGCACACAGAAGAACCGTGGTCGATGCACCATCAGGCCATGCCATTGTTCCTTTGCCGGGCCGGGCCAGGGCCTCATACGCGAGAGGATGGGCAAGCTCGGCACGGGGGCGGCCACCTGGAGGTCCGTCCGCTGGGCCAGCGCGGCCAGACGCTGCTGGACGAACACGCCCCAGGTTGGGCGGGCGTGGTTGGGAAAGCAGTATGAGAAGGAGAGGACTTTCATGGCTGCTTCGTGGTCCGTAGCGATAAACGCCGGTACATCTCCTCATAGGCGGTCACCATCCTTTGGCTACTGTAATGATCGCACGCGCGCTGTCGCGCCGACGCGCCCAGCCGCTCCCGCTGCTTTCTATCGGCCAGCAGGTCGGCCAAGGCCGCGGTCAGCCCGGCAGTGTCGCCAGGAGACACGATTCTGCCGCATCTGCCGCTATCAAGAAGTTCCTCCACGCATCCGACCTCGGTTGCGACGCAGGAAAGTCCGCACGCCATGGCCTCGTTCAGGGCGTTAGGGTGCTGCTCGCTGTCGCTGGAAAGCACGAAAACGTCCAAACCATGAAGGAATTTCGGCACGTCTTCTATAAGGCCGACAAGTTGAAATCGCCCGCCTATTCCGAGCGATTCAGCCAGGGCCGTCAGATCTGAACGCAGCGCGCCTTCGCCAGCGATATGCAGTTGCAGATCCATTCCGCGACGAACCAGGTCGGCGCAGGCCCGCACCAGAATCGCGTGATTCTTCACCGGCCTAAGGTTGCCTACCGTACCCACTATCAGTTGTTTCCGCGGGTTGCTGTTGCCTGAGGGGCAGAATCGTTGAATATCCACGCCGTTGGGGATAACATTCGTCCGATCTGCAGGCCAGCCCCACTTGTCCACCAGCATCCGCTTGGATTGCTCGCTGACTGTGAACAGGTATGTCGTCATTCGCGACAGAAACCACGAGGCGACGCGCCGTCGCAGGGGCATGTAGCCTGCCCTGCCCAGTCCGTGAAAGCTGAAAACAAGGGGCACGATTGGGCGGGCCAGAAGCCGCCCCGCGGCCGAGTCAGGCCAAGCCCCCCAGTTGCGGGCATGGATGACTGTGGGGCGCACTGTACGGATGAGCCTCGCAATTCGCAAGGGCAACTGCGGCTCGTTAGGCCGCGAGTGGAAGCAGTGGATATCCGTGCTGGCCGGCAAGCGGTCGGCAATGTCGGCCTCGCCCTTGAGGCATGCTATGGAATGGCGAATGCCTGCCTGGGCAAGACTGGTTATGACACGCCCCATTGTCAATTCCATGCCGCCAGGCCCCAGGCCAGGGACCACGTGGAGGACGTGGACGTCCTTTGGCGCTCGGTCCACGGGCCTCATGCATCGTCTCCCTGAAATGTCCTTACCGCAAAATCGCGGCCAGGTCGAGGCGAGCGGAGAGGGTTCCGCTTCGACCCCCGCGCCGGCTGGTTGTCTCGAGGACCGGGCTTCTTGCCCTTTTGCAGGCCGCCGGGCGACAGGAGCAACCTTTGGTCAGTCTCCAGGTTCTCCACAGTGCGCCACAGGCACACGGGCATTGCCAGCATCCACCAAAGGTACTCCGTGTATATTAGCGTTCCGGTCATCCCGTAAGTAAGGAACGCCCCAAGGGCCGTGGCCATTCCAACACCGTACCAGGTTACTTCATGGCGATACTCATCGGGCAGGTCTTTCGCCCGTTTGATGATGTTCCGCAGCATTCGGAACGCGTTGAGAACAAGGGCTACGAAGATGATAAGTCCGGGGAACCCCAACTCACCCGCACAGCGGACAAACGTGTTATGCGCGTCACGCCCCGGATGCTCAGGTGCATACTTTCCGATGTTCTGGTAGAAGTTGCCCGTGCCGACACCCAGGGGGTTGGCCATGAGCATCTTCATTCCGCCCTTCCAGATCTCCAGCCGGCTTTCAGCGGAGGCGTCTCGTTGATCTTCGGGTCGGTTGATCGTGGCCGCACGATTCAAGAATTGCGGATCAGACAGATACAGTCCACCCAGGCACGCCGCGAGCAGGCCTGCCGCGATCTTCAGTCTGTGCTCCTTTCGTGAAATAACCAGCGCTATCAGCCCGCCGCCCGCTACCCCAAGCAGAGCCCCACGACTGCGGGTCAAGACGATCGCGTTGGCTGCAAATCCGCCGGCAACGAAGCAGACAGCCCGCCCTATCCACTTGCTCCTGACGAATTGCACGCCGATAACAAAAAGGGCCCCTGCAAGGTACCCGCCGAGGCGGTTTGAATCGCTAAAATCCGGCCCCCCAACGCTGTCGAGGCGTCCGCTATTGAAGGAATGTCTGGGCGTGTCATAAGCCTGAAGCCCAAGGATCAGGGTGCCCACAACAAATACCCAGAGCAGGTAATCCAACTTTCTGATGTCAGTAACGACATGGGTGAGTATCAGGGCGAAGATCACGACCTTGGTGAACTTGACCGCGGGATGGTCCACCACCGAGTATCGCCCGACGGTATCCGGCGTCAGCAGCGTCACCAGCCAGATCACCGCCAGGAAAAGGATCAGGAGCTTCTCCTGACCGGAAACCGCGGCCTTTCCGAACCTGAGCCTGCGGTAATTGATGGCCATGCCCGCGAACGTCGCCAGGACCAGCCAGTAGGAGTACCGGATCCCCAGGCCCTGGATCGGTTTTTCCCACCACTGCCGGTCTGGCCCGGTGATGTAATGGGCCATGTAGCCCAGCACGCCCAGCAGGGGGTTGAACAGCGCTCCGATGGCGCAGAAGGCAAAGAGCCCCGCGAAGATGACAGTCTTTATGCCCATTACGCCTCACGCCTTTGGCCGCCGCGTGCGACGGCCCGGCCGGCAACCCCGCCGCCCGACCTCGGCGCGGCGGTCCCGGCACCGCCTTGGCGCCGCGGAACCTCTGCGCCCTGAGTCTAATTCGTCATAATCCCGGCAGGAGTTTAGCGATCCGCCACGAGCCGCTCGAGCTCCTAGCCCACTTGGTTTGACTTTTTCGGCCACCGCCTCTCCCGCAAGCTCGAAGAGTCTCGTCCAAACCGTAATCACAGCAGGGAGACCGGCTCGGCCCAGGCCTCAGGCAAGCCTGCCGCGTTAACATGCCGCATCGTCTTTCATCATGCTATGCGCCCTCTTGGTAGCTCCGGGTGAAATCGACTCGATGGCGCGGGCGATGAGTCCATAGGCCTCTCGGAACACGGCCGGCCCGCCGGAATACGGGTCTTCGATAAACGGCGAGCCATCAGGCAACAGCAGGCCGAGGTGGCAGACCTTACGCCACGCCATAGGGTAATCGCGGAGCAGGCGGGTGTGGCTCACAGCCAGAAAGGCTCGTTCACCATGGGCCAGCACAAGCACGTTGCCTGTCACATTTGACTTCACACTCATGCCCTCGCCTTGCCATTGCTTGTGCAGAACTCGGCGGCGTAATTCGACAACGTTGCGCCCTCGTAGTGATTGGCGGTCGTCTCAAACAGTGCCGCCAGTTCGTCGTATAGTGCTTCAATACTGCGCTCGGTTGGAAAAACGGGGCTGCCGCCGGGCATCAGTTCGGAGGAATGCAGCATGAACTCAACGTACTCTCGTCGTTCCGCCGTGGCGCGGGAGAGAATCCACAGCAGCCGCTTCAGGTCATCTCCGTGCGGACGAAGCCACACGACAGGCGGAAAGAACTTGTCCGCGGCTCGCCGCAGCAGAGCCCCTTCTCGGCACACCGACCGGATGAAGTTGGCTGGCGCAAATCGGCACGGCAGTATCGTCATGGGCACCTCCACGAGGGTGGAATCCCCTGGCCGGGAGATGTCGCGCGGGTCCATGAAGTACGCCTCTGCAGGAAAACCGCGGTAGTCGGAACCGCCGGGGCCGTTTGGGACGCCGGGGTGTTCGCGCCACGAGACGTGGGGTGTCACGGAGCAGTCAACCGTGTATCCGAAGTCCAGCAGAGCTTTAGCGTACACGGAATCGAAGGCCCATCGGCCGGCGCGGTGGCTCCGCATCTTAACGGCGAAGCGGTCCTCCAGCAGATCGGTCATTGTCGCCACCTTGTCGCGCAGGACGGCCTCGGGATACTCCACGAGGTACGGGTGACATGCTTGGCTCCCGGCCGGAAGGGCGAAGTCCGGTGGGCTGTTCCAGGCGTGAAGGTGCATGCCTATCTCTCCAGCGTTTCGCCGGAGCACATCGCGGCCAAATTCGACGAACTCGTCTGACATGGCCATCTCGTGGTTCGTCAGGTACGTCGGCTTCAGGCCGTGCCTCTCGCAGAGTTCCTGGAACCGGGGAATGAAGCCCGCGTTGCGAGTTTCGATGGTCGCGGGGCGCGACCAGAGGTTGTCGCCCTCGGTATCGATGGTGATGAGGAACTTGGCCCGCCGGGGCGTGCCTGAATGGGACTTGCCGGTCATGTCGCCTCGCGCATATTGGCCGAACGCCTGAAGAAGCCCATCGGCTTCCACAGGAAGGCGTCGGCACATGGCCTGATGGATCTTTAGCAAAACTTTCGTTGTAGTACTAAAGGTTAGATCCAGTTGGAGACAAACCTCTGGGCACCGGCGACAAGCCAATGGAAGACAGCCGCCACCACGAGCGCCGCGACCAGGAAGATGACAAAACTCAAGACGATCAGGTTCTCCGGCAGCAGGCCGAAGACGGGATTATACCTGATCAACAGAGGCCCGTGCAGCAGAACAAGCTCGTATGATAGCAAACCGCAGACCGAGAGGAACCTGCTGGTGAATCCCAGCCGCCCCATCGCGCCGATCAGGAGAATGCAAGCCGCCGCGAACACGAGCCCCAACATCTCCATGAGCAGTGTGCGGATGACAAACGGGTAGTTCTGCGGCCAAAGCACGGGAAGCAGCAGGCGACAGAGCACATAGGCCCCCATCAGGCTGCCCCCCAGCACGGCGCATCGTCCGGCGGATAACTTCCTATCGCGGCTACGGCTGATCCGTGCCAGCCAGCATCCGGCGGGGAATGCGAATACGTGGGACCAATAGCTTGTTTTTGTAAGGACGAAGTAATCCAGAATGAACAGACCCAGAGCGCATCCGGTGAGGAACATGGGCACACCTATTCCAACCTTGTCCTGGCATAGACGGGCAATGAGGAATAATACGTACCAGAGGAGGATGAAAGTGATGAACCAGCGTATGTAATCGATATGGCGTGTAGCCGGGGTGATGTTCACTCCAAGGAAAGTGAGCACCAGGTCCTGCGTGCTGTAGAACCGCCCCAATACGATGGCATCGACTATGAGGATGCACACGGTAGCAATCCAGTAGGGTATCATAACGCGCAAAAGGCGTCGCGTGATGAATCTCCGCCATTCAAAGGGATGTCCACGCTCTGAAACGGTCAACCCGAACCCTGACAGCAGCAAGAACGTTGCCACCCCATCACCCGCAAACCCCAACAATGGCTTGCTGCTGGACACATGTGTCCAAAGATGCCCCAGCACGATCATGAGAACGGCAAAACCTTTCACTTGATCTGTCTGGCGCCTTTCCAGAGGCCCTTCGGAACGATCCCTTTTCAGGGAGCAAAGCACCGCGCCGAGCAGGACGGCGAGTATTATCAGTTGTGTGACATCCGGATTGGACAACGACATCTTGACTTGCTCGAAGTTCACTAGTGCTGCGCCGAGCATCGCCGCTGTCCGATTGTATCCATCCATCATCATATTGACCATCATCATGTATCAGAGCCGCACACTTGGGATTAACATGACAGAACGCATGACCTCAGAAGATCATAGATAAGAGCCGGCCGACAGTTGCGGCGGCATTACCGGACCCTGAAACGTCATAGTGAGTCAGCAACAAATCCGGCGTTGTGTTGACCTCATTTACGACGGCAGAGTTACCATCATTCGACACAGTAATGTCGGGTGCGATCAGATCGACCCCCGCTAACCTGGCGGCCATTGTGGAAGCCGCTTTGCGCGCCAGGTCCAAGTAGTCATCGTGCAGACTACCAGTTACATCTATCGTTCGACCTCCTGCAGCGGCATTGCATATCCGCTTCAGGATAACCTTCTTACCAGCCTGTGGGATAGAGGAGGGTGTCAGGTCTTGTTCCCGAAGTGCGGCATATGTCTCCTTATCGATGTGAACCGGATGCGAGACAAGGAATCCGTCCCGTAGCACAATAGTGTTGTTATACCTGTTGACAAGCGTTCGGATCGATGAGTGCCCATCCCCCACTACGAATGCATTTAGACGTTCGACGGCAAAAACGAGCTCTCCGTCAAATAGAGTAATCCGCCAGTGCCTGCCAGGAACAAGCCGCTCGACAATAACTTGATTCGCAATGAGGGCTGCGCGGTAAAAGGCTTTGCGAAACTGACGCAGTGTTTCGACACCGACAGTTATTCCTCTACCGCCTGAACCATGGCAAGGTTTTACAACCAGGGGGGGAACCAATGTGTGGAAAGAAGAAAACGCCCCTCGCAGGTCATTGGCATCGAACACCGAGAACTCGGGTACGGGAACCCCGGCTTCCTGCAAGAGCAATGAAGTGAGATGCTTGTCGCCGCACATCCAGAAGGCGGTTAGACTCTCAAAAGAGAAGTTAGATTCCGTGGAGTAGATTACCTTCTTTCCGTCCGAAATGCGGAGAAACTTACTGGGCAACTCCGTGGCTGTGAGTCCCAGTTGCCTGGCCCCGGCAAGTATCAAGCGATTGTGTTGATCCGTTGGTGATTCCAACTTCCTGCCCGAAGATACAAAACGCCGGCGAATACGCCGGAGAATGCGTTGTGCGAGTGTCGTGACGGTGTGGGTGCCGCGCAGAGCAACCAGGTTGGATCTAAAAAGAATGTCAGATATATGCATGGCAGTCTCCTAAGCGGTATTCCGGGTGGAATGCAGGTGGCTGATAGGCGTTTCGTTTCCGAGTGTCCGTGCATGGTTGGGCTAATGGTGAGGGGCACGCAAACATCGCTCACAGCCGCCCCGCACGGGCCTGATCATGAGCCCTGATCCTGTAACCCAGTCAACTCGCCCTTTCTGGCAGACCCGGCAGAATGCGTTAAAGATGACCTTCTTCCTGTCGGACATGCGCAGAAACTTAGTGGGCAACTCTTCGGCTTTACAGCCCAACTTTCTGGCCCTGGTTAGTATTAACCGATTGTGTTGGTCCGTTGGCGACTCCAACTCCTTGCCCGAAGGTGCACAACGCCGGCGAATACGCCGGAGAACACCTTCTCCCAAGTTCTTGACGCTGCGGATTCCGCGCAGAGCAAGCAGGCTGGACCCATATCGAATATCCAATATTTGCATGGGATTGTCCTTACTCGTAGATCAAGGTGACAACACAAAAAGGGAAGTCAGAGGTCCCTATTTCCGGTAAGAAGCCTCTTCATGGCCTGCTTGACACTTGCGGGAATTGCTTTCTTGAATGGCAAGTCGGACAAGTAGCTCTGAATGTGCGCACGGGTTGGGAACCGGTATCCCCTAGATCGTGCCAGGTCTCTGATTTCAACCAGAAGGGTCCGTTCGCTGCTGAGCACTTGCGCTATAAAGGCGGATCTTTCCTTGTAATATGCCTCCAAGTCGAACACCTTCTCAAAGAACTGCAGCTTTCCTAGGATCTCCAGTGTCAGTATCGTTCGCTTGCATTTGCTGCATCGACCGCAATTGATCTTATCGCTCAATTGGCCCCAGCAAACATCAAGTGTCTGGTGCGCAAGGGGCATATCCGCGACAATCTGGGTTTTTTCAACACGAGTATACTGGCCCCCAACCGAAAGGCAGTCCATCGATTCAGTCGAACACAGTTGTAGCAATACTGGATCGCCACGGGAAATATCATCCACATCGCAAAAGTTCAGATCGACATAAGAAAAGCCGGAGGCGTAATAAAACTGCCGACATATCGACTGCATCAGCAGAGCGATGGAAACATGTCGAATCGTGTGTGTCCTACCAAAACCGAGGCGCCATCCACCGCGAAGAAGCGGATCTATATTGGAACGTACACGGATTAAGGGCAATTGCAGTTGATTTGCGATACATTGAATGCGCGCCAAATGGTTAGAGTATATCTCTTGCCCTTTCTCCGTTTGTCCTTTAACTCTAACATTATGAGATCCGACATCGTTAAACAGCAGATGCGTAAGCTTGTACTCCGGGACAGGGGCCTCGAAATAATGATCCCGAAGCATTGCATAGCTGTCAATTCCGCCAGAAAATCCTGCGATTACACCTAAATTGTTTGAATATCCTTCCGATGTTGTCTTGCTTGCCCGTACCCGGATGTTTTGGTCCAACGACAGCATCTTGCCAAGTACGGGCACCAGAAGAGTGCGGACACTATGAAATAGTCGGGCTGAGACGGGAACGGCGATGTCGAGATCTTCTCTTCTCTCCATCGCCATAAGCAAACACGGTAGAACAAACGGATCCGCCGTGCCGAGGGAAAGGTCCAGAATGGGACTAATTTCAAAGGTAATCGTGAACCCCTCACTGTCGGATCGGGTTTCAACGTCACAGCAGAAAATCAGCTTGTCCGACCTGGTATCTGTATAGATCTTTGTCAGTTTCATATATGTTGTTACTCCAATGTGCTGGTCCAGCGGGGAAATGGCATCCTTGCCGCTTTCACCCATTGGATTCTCCCAGTTTCATGCTCTCGATCTCGAGGAAGCCCTTTGTTTATGCGGTCGAACGATGCATTATTATACCCAAGGACAAAACCTAAACCAGGAAATCCGGGTTTAAGGGTACTACTGCTTACTGAAACATTATATCTCTGCTGTCCTTTCACCAGACGACAAAACATTACCAATCCGAGGCTACTGGCCCTCTGTGCGCCCATCGCGTGCCCTCCGTCGCTGAAGCCAGAAGCCTGCCTTGCGCTTGCACGCATCTAGGAATCTATTGCGGCGAATCCAGGGCAGCAGGCGTTGATCCATGAAGTGCAGGGTCTTGCCGGTCGGTCCTTTCTGGAACGCAAGAAGCCACGAGCGCGTCCGCCGGGTGTTGGTCCAGCGCTTCTTCCATTCGTGATCACCCTTCAGATAGTCAAAGAAGGTCATTGCGTCGTCCTTCATGAGCCTCTCAACCATCATCCACATCAGCGCCTTCCCTGGATTGAACCCTTCGAATGCCTCATCGTAGGCCATCTTGACCGCGTAGCCCCGGCCCTGGCGGAATAACCACATCGCCGTGGCAATCGGGCGTTGGTTCAAGTAGAATAGCCCTAATCGCAACACACCTCGGCGGGCCATGACCTCCATCAGTTCGGGGTGGAAAGCGGGATAGGATTCCGAGTTCCTCCAACTGCGATTGTAGGCCAACTTGTAATCCTCGACGTCCTTTGGTGTAAGGTCGCTCGTCACCAGACGGAACTGGAAATCTCCAGCCTTTGCAAGCCGGCTGGAGGACTGGCGGATGTCTTGGCGCAACCGGCGGCCGAGGTGGCTGTAGAATTCCTCGGCCGTGATGCCTTCGTTGTGATACACCCAGTTTGCCCTGTCTTCGTCAAGATACGAAGCATAGCCGGCCTTCTGAAATGCCTGGTACAACTCGACCGGACCAGGGTACTCAGGCGGCAGATTGCCGCCCCGGAAGAGATGCCAGGGGATTGTCGTCAAGACGTGCTGAACGAAATAATCGAATATGGGTGCTGCGTCGGCAACCCCAAAGAGAGGACTGTTTATAGGAGAGTACATGTTCCCCGCGTAACGCAAGGTGCGCACCTTGACGCCGTGAAAGGACTCACGCTTCAGGACCAGTGGGAAGTACGCCACGGGCTTGTCCTGGTCGGAGACCTTGATATAGTGTACTTCCACCGGCGGCGCGGCGAAGTGTTTGAGCCAGACAAGGTGCCAGTCGAGCGACAAGAACGGGTTGCCGTCGTAGCGTTGCGCAACCCAATCATCCCAGACCGGGCGCTCGGCTTCGAGTTCTTCCGCCGTCTGAAGTCGTTGGTGCGACAGGACAAGGGGCACGGTCGAGGAAGGCGCGGGCTGCGCCTCGACCGTTTGCCCTGTCCGGGGCTGAAGTATGATGTCGTCCGAACTCATCGTACACTCCTCTTTCGGTCAAGGCCCCGCCGAGCTGGCCGTCTAACGACTTGCCTGGCGACTTGCCAGAGTTGAACGAGGGCCGGTAGCGGATCGCGCAGGTCCCAAAACGGGCCGACGTGCGCCTGTGCGGTTTGCCTGAGCCACTGCCACCGGGACACCATTCCCGCCTCGCGGTAGCCGCCGCGACGAAAAGTATTGTAGAAATCGTCCCACAGGCTTTGCCACGCAATCCGCCGCTGCGTGACTTGCGCGGTCGGTAACGGCAAGCCGGTGGCCAAGCAGTAGAACATGAGGGGGTAATTCAAACCGCATGCGCCCGGCAGAGCGACCTGGGTCCACACACGGGGGTTGACCTCGATCACATACAACCGCCCGGTGTGCGCGTGTCGCTTGAACTCCACCTCTGCCACACCCACATACTTCAGGCTGCGCAACAAGGCGGTTGCGCTCTGTTCGGCCTCGGCGTCCTGAAACCTCTCCACATAGGTTCCCACGCCGGCGCCCAGATTTCCCTGGCGGTTCTTGCGGGCGGTGAACGTCGCCACCACCTCCGACCGACGGTCGAGACAGACGGCGACGGAAAGGTGCTGACGGTCGCCGCCAGGAATGTACTCCTGAGCCAGGAACGGCACGCCGTTGCACGCGGAGTACCGGTCCAGCGTAGCCGCGAACTCCTCCTCCCGCTCCAGCAGAATCACTTTGGGGATTACAAACTCGCTTCTGTGCTCCGTGCACGCCGGCTTGAGGATTATCGGCAGAGCCAGGTGTCCCGTGAGACTCGGAAGCTCCCCCAAGCCCCGAAGCGCTACGGAACGCGGGACGGCAGCCCCGCCGACTTGCGCACACTGTGCGAATCGTTGCTTGTCGAGCAGGTCCTCGACCAATTCATGATCGGGCAGCAACAGCTGATAGCGTGAATCAAGCTGTTCTCGCCGGCTCGAAACAAAGCGGACGAACCGATCTGAAGTCGGCAGCAGGACGGGCGGGATCGGCGCGCGCGTCGAGAAGTCATCGAGCACCTTCATAATGTCGTCGTCGTCGGCGCCGGCGGGGAGACAAATGCCGTGCCGGCAGTAACGCGACCAGTAAGCGGGAGTACGACCATGATCGTCCACGCCGTAACAAGTCACACCTGCACGTCCGAGCAGCCGCAAAGCACCCAGTCCTGTCGCGGACATGCCAAGAAGCAGCACCGGCGCACGCTGGTTCATGCTGTTGCCTGGACCTGAAATCGTGTTGAGTGTCCGATTCTGTAAAAAGGGCACAGTGTCATATCTCCATGACTCATCCGGGATTTCCTGGATTACCTCTGGCCGACGACCGCAGTCGGCCTTCATGCCGCTGACGATTCAAGCAACTATATCGCTGATCCCAGCATCCGCAAGAGCCTACTATGCTGGATGACGGGGGTATCCGGCGGATCCCCGGCTATGATGTCGCCCAAACCAACGGTTGCAGAAGCGTTCTTTGCCAAGCCTTTACGATACATGTCCATAAGTGTGACGTTAGCCCAGTGGAATACGAACGAAGATGCCTGGACCCTGCGCCAGGGCCAGTTGTATCGCCGCAAGCCAACCTTCGCGAGCACATTGCGGTGAACCAGCGTGTCGGCAGTGTTTGCGATCCTCAGCATTCGCACCATCCCGGCTGAGGGAGCACGCATGCCCCGCTTTCGGAGATATTCAGCAAAGCTCGCGTGGGCATCCGGCGAGTAGGGCCACCTGAAGGGTTCCTCATGCGAAGTGTTCTTCTTCAGCGTTCCGAACAGATTTCCAGGCACGCCCGCCTCTTCGATGATGCGCCGGGCGATAGGTTTGTCGTAGTCCTTGTTGGTGTACCACGGGGCCATCTCCTGCGAGAGCGTGATCGCGCGGGTTTCCTGGTTGTGCCTGGCCGCCCAGAAGGGGACCGGGCACTGGAAGACGCCCTTGATCAGCCGGTACTCGCAGAAATCCAGCGCCCCGGGATCGCGGCGAATGAACGGATCTACATGGTCGTGGGATACGCGGTCCCACATCTTTTCGCCGTGCCAGCCTGTGAAAAACAGGCATAGCGGCTCGGGATAGTCGAACAGGGCCCATGAGAGAATTCCCGCTCTGCCCGCCGCGGCCCACATGGAGGGCTCTAAGGGATACTCGCGGGCCTTGCGCGGGTACTCGTGGCAAGCCATTCCCAGATGCTTGGCCACGGGGGCACCGGAATCCGACCCGCGCCAGAAACTTGTGGGGTCCTTAATTGTCACTATCTGGTTGCAGCCTGCGTGCCGTGAAATCACGGCCGCAGCACAAGAGTCGTACCCGCTGGATATCCCACTCAGCGGAACCACCCTGTGCTTACGCGTCGGCTCGGAAAGGTTCCTGCCGAGCGCCTCGGCTGTCCGGACGAGGTATTGGTAATAGTCGTCGTAGGTTCGGAACGCTGGCGCCGGATCCGGCTTGGGCTGCTCACGCAGCGTTGTTCCGTCGTAGACCAGGTTGTTGAAGTATGTGGCCACCACCTCGCCTGACTGCAAGGGGATGGCGGCGATGCGGTTGTCCAGGCCCTTGGAGATCGAACGAATATCTCGGGAATAGTCGAGGTAGTCATCCCGCAGAGACAGCCCGGCCGTGGCCAGCATCGCCGGCAGGGAGTTGGAGACGTAGTGGTCTGTTCCTGTCGAAGTGCGCCAAAGGCGGTCGAAGACCGTTCCGCTACTGACAAAGACGACCTTCCCATCACGAATGCGGATGCCGCTGCCGAAGATCAGGTCAGTCCGGTCGAAGTCGCCCTCGGCAAAGTTCCCCGCCCAGACCGCCTCGACACACCAGTTGTCCCGGACCTCGACCATCGGCCCGCAGAGCACCTGCACGTCAGACGATCCCTCGGCGAAGTTCCCCACCCAGGCGAGTTTCGGCCAATTGCTGACTAATGTTGCCGACAGGTTCATTGTGTCACTCTCCGGCGTGATACAAGCCACGGGCTAATCTTGCGTTGCAGGCGGCAATCCGCCACTTGCAGGAAGTAGGAGACGACGAATATGAGCGGGGTGCCCGCTGCAATAAGTGCCCAAGTCGTGCTTGCCTTCGATAATCCAAGCCCGTGCTTTAGAATGACAGCCAGCACGATGAGAATCGGACGGTGAAACAGGTACGCTGCATACGACGAGAAAGCCAGCACGGTTATGATACGCCCAATGCGGGCGGAGGAATGGTCGGAAACCGCTCGTGCCACAGCGAAGCTTAGAATGGATACCAAGCATATGAAAGCGACACGAAGCGAGTCCACCCAGAGCGAGGACCGCGGACGGACTACATCGTCAGGGTATATTGCATTCCTGACAGGCCATAGCATTGCTGCAGCCGCAAAGGTGGCGCAAGCCAGGACAGTAAGTGCCAGCGCTGACAACTGTAGGCCTGATTCGACCCGGCCGGCAAGGATCCCGAGAATAAACACAGGGAAGTAGATGAAGAATCTGTTGCCGAACAAGCCCAAGCCGATCCGTGCCAATCCACAAATACCTAGCACCAGTGCGGCTAGCAACATGACCTTCGTGGCCGAGGCCGCGAAACGGGCGAGCAACACGAACACCAAGTAATAAAGCACGATATTGCCAATGAACCAAAGTGTGAACAGGGCTGGTGTTATGGGCTCAAACACCACCTGAAGGGCGGCGATATGGGCCAACACCCGTGGCAAGAGGGGCTTGAAATCCACGTCATGGTAGACCTTTGCGAAGACGAACATGACTAAGAACGTGGCCAGTGCCAGCCAGTAAAGCGGGAGGATGCGAAGCGCTCGCCGTCCAACAAAGCCGAGCATCTCACCCGCGGAGCTCATTCGCCGATGTCGTAGGGTCAAGACGTAACCGGAAACAAAGAAAAGCAGCCCCAGCCCGGTGCTGACGGTGTATATCTCAGGCAACCGGACATAATCTGCCAGTCCATAGCCCGAGAAATGGGCGAGCAGGATCAAGGCGAATCCAGACACGCGCAGCAGGTCGAGGGCGAAGTCGCGTTCCACTGGCTTCGCGAGTGAATAATTCGAGACGGCTTGACCGGTCGCAGCCGGGATTGCGGAGACGGCTTTGGTTTGTGGGTGATCGTGCAATTCGCTCATGGCAGGCCCTTCTGACGGTCAAAGGCCAGTCGCCCAACGAAGCCTGAGAGCCTGCGTCGGTCCTCGGCTGGCACGATAATCAGCAAGGCTATGGGAATATAGCAGAGCAGCGCCAGCGCGGCGGTTCCGGCGAAGGTTGGCCAGGAGTCCATCGGGATCATCGTCCGCAAGCCTATGCAGGCCGCCGCGAACAAGCCTCCCGCAAGGAAGGCGGTTCCGCCGATGCGAAATACAAACGTGGATACGCTAAGCCCGAGCTTGCTGCAGGCGTACCACGGCAGAAAGAACGTTCGTACGATCAGGCGTGCAAATAGGGTGCCCGCCGCCACGCCGGCCAAGCCCCATTTCAGGACGAGCACGAAGAATAGTGACAGGCCGAGGTTGGTGGCGGCCTCGACGAGGGTTACAGCGGCGGTGACTCGGATGTGGCCCATTGCGGCGAGTAGGCCGCCAGCGCCGATTTCCGGCAGGAGCAGAAGCTTGGATGCCGCCAGGATTGCCATCACCGTCGCGGCCTGCTGGACGGATGACTCGGGGAACTTCGGGCCGAGCATCCAAAGCCTGATGAAAGGCTCCGAAAACACGATGAACCCGATATTCAGCAGAATGCCCACAAGCATCCCCAGCCGGACCTGGCGGAGGAACAACCACCGCATGGAGCCCATCTCATCGCGAGCGGCTGCGCGCTGCACGGAAGGGAAGAACGTGTCTCCGATATGGCCCAGGAAGTTCGAAGAGTAGTATATCAGCGTCGCGCCAACGGAGTACACCGCGACCGATGAGACGCTTATGGCAGCGCCCACGATCACCAGGTCGGTCTGGCCGATGATATTCACGGAGATGGTGGAGATGAAAGCGGCCACGCCGTAGCCCATGAGTTCGCGGACTCTTTCCTTGGACAGCATCAGCGGCCAGGCCTTGAAGGGCTTGTATACGCGGTGAGCCATCACCCAGTTTGCCAGGAGTCCCACAAGGTTGCATATAACGATCACGGCAGTCAGGCCGAGCAGCCCATAGCCCAGCGTGAGTGCGATGATTGTTCCGGCGGCTCTGAGCCCCAACACGCCCATGTCTATGCCGCGGCGGATATCGAATCGTTCGTGTGCGATGATGACGGTGGAGAACACGGTCCCAACGGCTGAGAACCAGACGTTCATGGCCATGACAGGCAGGAGTATCAGCACCAGGGTGTGGTATTCGGCTGGAACGGAGCGGAATGCACTTGGGAAGATCAAGCCCGCAAGCAACCCAACCGCCAGAACCAGGCCGCCGGTAAGGGAGAAAAACCCCAGGCTCGTTCGTATGGTGTGGTCGACTGCCTCGTGATCTTCCTTGCCGAGGTAGAGCATAACGTGACGCCCGGTGCTGGCGCGGACGCCCAGGTCGAGGATGCCCATGTAGCCGGTCAGGACGGTCAGCAGGCTCCAGATGCCGTACTCCATCTTCCCCAGCGTGTGGACCACGAAGGGCGACAGGAAGAACATCACCACCAGGTTCACCACGTGGGCGGACCAGTTGGTCATGAGGTTCCGGGCATATATTCGGGCTCTGCTCATGTAGAGACTCCCGCCTGGGGCGGCGCCAGGCCCCCTACGGTACGCAAGGCGGGCAAAGAGTTGGACCCAAGCCGTGTGGTTCGAGCAAGAGGCGGTGGAATCTCGAAGTCTCTCCAGGCATCCGGGTTGCCGTCCATGCCTGCCTCAGCGGCTCGCACGATGTTGTACGCCTCCCGTGCCGTGACGTAGTGCAGCCTGGCGCCATCCCGCTTATATCGCGCCTCGAGCTCCGTCCACGTCCGCTGCATCGCCCCGCCAAAGAGGAATTCGCAGTTGCGCGGGATGGCCGTGTGGGCATGGATCGTCACGAAAACCCAGTTGGGTCGCCCGCGAACGTGAACATGGGCATCTACCCAGCGATAGACTCGCCGGGGGCTCGGCGGGTAGTTCGGCCCAACGTCGGCGTCGTCCAGGACCCTGGGGAACATGCCGAAGCACATCGGGCCGGGGATCATCAGCAGGCCGTCGTTTCTCCGGCCGACCTCAGCCGGGACGCCGCAGTCGTAGGGCTTGGGCTGGCCGGTGGATCTGGCGTAGTAGATGGTGTTCACCAGGCGCGGCTGCGCCGGTGTATTCAGGGCCGGGAACGTGAAGTCCGCATAGCATCCGGTTTCCATGAGCACGTCTAGTTCACCAGGAGCATTACACGACCTTCGGTCCCCGGCCGCCAGGGAGAACATCCCGTGCACGAAGCCGTACCTGCCTGTGGGGACAGCACCAAGCCGCTGGAGGCTTGCGATGTCCTCACGGATCTGCTTGCCGATCTCCTCCTCGGTCGCTGAAACGGGGTGATGAAGATGGTATTCGATCTCGCCCCAGCCGTAGCCCGGCCAGCGGGCCAGGCCTTCGGCCGCCTCTGGTGCCTCGGTGGCGACGGGGAAAAACCAGGTATGCTGCGGCGGGCGGCCGTCGGAGTCGGCATGTCCTTTGATAGCTTGCGAGTAGAGTTCCTCCCAGCGGACCACGCGCGGTACCTGCACCTGCGCGGATGCGCGGTTCCACTCCGGCTCGAAGTGGTCGACGAATAGAAAGCAGACATCGATCGGCTTGCCGACCTCGGGTGAGGACCGTGGGGCACACAGGTATGCCGGAACCCAGTTCGCGGCTTGCCATCGAACCACCTTCCGCAGGCACCAAGCTGCGGCGCAGAACAGCACGAACAGCGCCACTGGCGGCCAAACGCGCAGCCACATGCCGCCGGTCCGCGGGAGGCTCCACCACAGCGCCGCAATTGCCATCACAACGGCGCAGGTGATCGCCAGGATTCTCCGCCCGCGACTGCGCTGGACGAGGAAGCTCCGAACGGTCCTGCCGAATCCCATGGTTTCTCCTAAGCAGCCCTTCTGACTCACGAACCAGTCGTTCAATCGCTCCGGACCTCCATGCGGTCGTAACGTCCCTGGCAAGCGGATTACCCGGGAGGTCCCTGGTCGGCCTGGCCGTTGCTCACGGCTTTACCGCTTGCACGGTACACCCGCTTGTTTGCCTATCATATGCCGTCAAACTGCCAAATTCCTGCGCGAGCTTCCCCTGCGGCGTCATCGCGGCCTGTTGCGTCGCGGACTCGCAGATGACACGGAAGCCTGCATCGAGTATGAACGCTCTATGGTCAGAGTACGGACGACGGTTGATAGGGACGACCGCTCGGCCATGGAGAAGGCGCCACTGCCAATCGCTGTAAGCCCAGTGTCCGTCCCACGCATCGGCCGTACCATGTGAGGAAACGTCGATGGTGTGCGACATCCATCCGCCCGGCTCGAGCCAACGCCACATGGCCCGATAGGCCGCGGCCAAGTCGGGGACGTACTCCATGACGGCCTGCGTCAGGACAGCATTCACCGATGCTTCCTGGATGGGGTCAGGGCCGCGCCAAGGGGCCAAGTAACGGACCGACTCGTTCCCACGGCGCGTGCCGTCAGGCTGGCGGATGCACTGCTCGATCCGCCGAACTCGCTCGGGGGACAGGGCGATCTTGAGATGCTCATCCGTGAGGATGTTGTGAGGAAATGAATACGAGTTCAACCTTGGCCGGACCCGGGGGAATTCCGTGTCGTCGGGGATTCCGGCCCGCGCCTGCAGGAGTTGCTCAACCCCATGCAGTATCTCGATGGAAGCCGGCAGCGACGCCAACGGCAGCGCATCGAGAGCCGTGTAAGTTTCCACGCCGCACAGCATTGCGGCCGCTGCCATGCCGAGCGCGCCACCCGGCCCCAGTTCGACGATTACCCTCGGAACAACGGGCAGGCCGTTTTGGTGGGCCAGGCAGAGGTGTCGGATCCAGACGGTGTAATAGTACCGTGGAGACAACGCTGGCAATCCCGGTTTTCTCGCTGCCCGGCGGCCAATCGCCATCGATACCAAGGCCCTGAGGATGCGAAGCGTCTTACACATGCTGGCCCCCCACCGGTCCCGTCAGCGACGTCATAAGCGTCCAGACGCCGTAGTTCACGTCGCCGAGCCGGTGAACCACGAACGGCGACAGGAAGAACATCACCACCAGGCTCACCACGTGGCCAGACCAGTTGATGAATAGGTTCCGTGCGTGTTTTCTGGCGCTACTCATTTACTGGTCAGTCCTATCGCTACGGCGGGGGCGGCCGGAGGGGTCCGGGGGGTTAGTTTGTTACAGAGGGCATCCACTTTCTGCGGCCAGGTCTCATGGGCCATGGCGTCGGCTCGCAGTTGGCGGCGGGAGTTGTCTTCGGCCAGGCAGGCATCGGTGGCGTTGACGAACGTATCGGCCGTGTCGGCTATGGCGACCAGGTGTTCGTAGAGTTTCACGTCGGGCATGGGCGAAGAGATTACCGGCAGGCCGGCGGCGAGGTATTCTCGGAGCTTGATGGGGTTGACCGACAGGGTCAGGTCGTTCACCTTGAAGGGGATCAGGCCGACATCGAACTGGCGGCAATAGGCGGGAAGGTCCTTATACGGCCTGCGGCCGAGAAAGTGCATGTTGGCCAGCGCCGAGTATTTGCCGAGGTTGACGTTCGAGTTGGCGTCGCCGATGAGCACGAAGTGCCACTCCGGGCGGCGGGCGGCGACTTCGGCCAGCAGGTCCAGGTCCACCCAGTCACGGATGAGGCCGAAGAAGCCCAGCCGCGGATGGGGGATGTCGGCGATGTCGGGCGGGCAGGGCAGGTCCTCGGTCACGGCCCGGGAGAAGTGCTCGTAGTCCACGCCGTGGGTCACCAGGATCGTGTTGGGGTTCCAGGCCTTCTTGGCTTCCTGGAGGGCCATCGAGGTCGTCACGACCATGTCGGCGCGGCGGCAGAGTTCTTCCTCGTCCCGCAGGACCTGCCGGCGGTCGTAGCCGGTGAATGAGGCATGATCGTCCACGCAGTAGTACAGGACCTTCTCCTCTCCGAACCGGCCCAGGAGGTAGGCGATGTCCGGCGTGAAGGACCATAGCTGCACGGGCCCGGTGCGGATCTTCCGCAGGGCCTTGCGTATCTGATGGACCAGCATCGCCCGGTTGAGCCTTCTCGCCCAGGCCGAAGCCGGCAGGGGAATGACCATCGGCGTCAGGACGTGCAGGTTCGGGCGAGGGGTTTTCAGCCCGGCAAAGACCTGGCGGAGCTTACGGGCGATGTGGGCGAAGTCCGACGCGCTGGCCGAAGGCGCCCGCGAGGCGTGGTAGTTCACCCACAACACGGTATTCCGCTCGGCCAGGATGTGCATCACGTGATGCTTGCTGGTCGGCGGGGCATCGTAGCCGCTCGCAAAGCAAAGGATGGTTTGGCCTTCGATCATGCCGTCATTCGGCCTCCCGGGTTTGTCGTCCAGGGAACCCGCGACGCCAGGGGGGAGCCGGAAAGCGGCGCGGGCCGCGGATGACCTGGATCAGGGCGAGTGCGGCCAGCCCGGCCGCGACGCCGGCGCCATTGAGCAGTGCGTCGGCCACGGACCCGGTCCGGCCGGGGACGAATGTTTGGGCAAACTCCAACAGACCGCCGTACATCCAGCAGGCCAATCCCGCCAGCAGGACGGTTCGCAACGAGATCCGACCTTCGCCCCGTAGCGACAGCGTCACCAAGATGGGGAATCCGGCATACGCCAGAACATGCAGTGCCTTTTGCTGCGGGGTCGTGACTGACTGGTCCCAGCCTAGTGGGGCGCGAGCACCGGAAGGCAGCAGGCTGACGGTTGTCAGCAGCAACACGTAAAGAACCGTCAGAAGCCGTAGCGATTTCTTCCCGACAAGTCGCATCGAAGCAACGCCTTCCGCGTGTATTGCCCGTCTTAGGACTCCAACGCTTCAGCGAACTCCTCCAAACCACAATGCCGGTTGTGCCGGCGTTGGTGATTCAGCGAGTCGCTTGCATGACTCGACCAAGGGCTGCAAACGAGCGGCCCAGTTATACCGCTGCACAACACATGTCCGGGCCAGTCTTCCCAGTTCTGATGAGGAGCGAACATCTTTCAGCAGTGATAGTATACGGTCTACCCATTCTCCTGTCAAGTCTGCCAGGACAAGCTCCCGGCCCGGCGCAGCGTCAAGGCCTTTGGTGGCGGCTGGGGACGCGACGACCGGCTTGCCCATCGCCATGGCCTCAAGTACCTTGTTCTGTACGCCGCGGGCGATTCGGAGAGGAACGATGGCTATGGCTGCCGCCGCGAGGTATGGCCTCACATCTGGGACGGAGCCGGTCACCACTACCCCTTGGACCTGTGCAAGCCGCTGGACCGCAGGGGTGGGGTTCCGGCCGACAATCTGGAGCGTCAGGCTCGGCACGCGCCGCTTCAGTTCCGGCCAGACTTCGCGTACGAACCAGCAAACGCCGTCGACGTTCGGCCGGTAGTTCATCCAGCCTGTGAAGACGAGAGAGGGGGCATTCGGGTCCGGGCAGGGCCATGGACCCTCCGGGTCGAAGAACTCCGTGTCCACGCCGTTGCCTATCGCCATGACCTTGGGGCTGGGAGAGCCCAGCGCCTCGATTTCGGCTTGGCTGGTCAGGAACACGGCCTGGCACCGATCCACAGCCTGCGTCTCCAGTCTGCGCACGGCACGGGCTTCCAGGCGGTAGACCCAGCTTCCAGGCCAGCGCGAGCCTTGGGCATAGGATTCCCATTTCGCGCTGTCGGTGTCGACCAGGTCGAT
>Ga0315279_10002128_pt1 | contig 30584 bp, 33 predicted proteins | sample YL17G06_20_MG_FD_203694 | JGI IMG/M metagenome (GOLD analysis project Ga0315279, IMG submission 203694) | Sediment microbial communities from Yellowstone Lake, YNP, Wyoming, USA - YL17G06_20 | ecosystem: Environmental > Aquatic > Freshwater > Lake > Sediment | place: USA: Wyoming | collected...
AATAATTTTATAATAACCTTATCTATTACCGTTACCGGATGCGAAATCACTCTACAACGGAGGGAGCATTTTGCCCGAAGCAATCGCCTATGAATTAGCAAAAAAACAAAAAGAAATCTCAGTCGCGGAATTCTTCGAACGGAATAAACATATCCTAGGTTTTGGGAATCCGACCCGAGCACTCATCACCAGTGTTAAAGAGGGTGTTGACAACGCGCTTGATGCTTGTGAAGAATCAGGTATCCTTCCCGATATCTATGTCGAAGTAAGAAACCCAACTGAGGAAGAATGCGTCGTGATTGTGGAAGACAATGGTCCTGGTATCATTAAACAGCAGATTCCCCATATCTTCGCACGATTACTGTATGGATCACGATTTCATGCAGTCAGACAAAGCCGAGGACAACAAGGAATTGGGATTTCTGCAGTCGTATTATATGGTCAGTTAACCACTGGAAAACACGCAAAGATTATTTCAAAGATCCAAGATGATCAACCTGCTGTGCTCACTGAGCTTGCGATTGATACGAATAAGAACCGTGGTGAAGTCCAACATCAGGAAATCATGCATTGGGACAAACCATCAGGGACACGCATTGAGGTCAGTTTGAACGCGGATTACAAACGAGGGAAACGGTTTGTCTATGATTATCTTCAGAGTACGTCTATTGTGAATCCGCATGCCCGAATCGCCTTTAAAGAAGCGGATGGAACCGAACATGTCTTTGAACGAACCGCAGATATCCTACCAAAGAAAAGTGAAGAGATTCGACCGCACCCGTATGGCGTCGAACTCGGTACGTTAATCAAGATGTCAAAAGAGACAAAAGCGAGAAAGCTCGCATCATTTTTAAAAAACGATTTTAGCAGCATGGGTGATCGCACCGCTGATGCGGTCTGCGATGAGGCAAAACTTGATCGAAACCTCAATCCAGCTGATATGTCTCGTGAACAGTTTCTCCTCTTACATCAGGCGTTTAAAAAAGTAAAAATCATGGCGCCGCCAACGGAATGCCTCTCCCCGATTGGTGAGACCCTTATCCGTCGGAGTTTGAAGAGTGAAACCCAAGAGATATCACCAGAGTTCATTTTTACTGCCTCACGGCCTGCGTCAGTTTTTTCAGGGAATCCGTTTAAAGTAGAAGTCGGGATTGTATATGGAGGAAACCTTCCGAAGGATAAACCGGTGAAGATCCTACGGTTTGCCAACCGCATCCCCCTACTCTATCAGCAGGGTGATTGTGCGATTACGACCGCGATTGCATCGATTGATTGGCGGCGGTACGGGCTGGATCAGCCTTCAGGTAATGGTATCCCAATTGGTCCCGCAATCTTCCTGACTCATATCGCATCCACACAAATCCCATACACGTCCGAGAGCAAGGAAGCAATCGCGGATGTTGAAGAAATTGAAAATGAAATTAAACTTGCGTTTCGAGAGGTCGCACGAAAAGTCCAGATGCATATCAACAAGAAAGTAAAGCGGGTGAAAACCCGGGAGAAATTTGATTTGATTACTAAGATTCTTCCAGAGATTGCAAAGAAATCTGCGCACATGCTCAACAAACCAATACCTTCTCTTGATAAAGTCATCACACGCATTATGGATGTCGTTTGGATCGAAGACGTTGTGGAATACGAAAAAGTACGTGGAAAACAAGTTCAGGTAAAACTTGATGACCCGCCAGGACAAAGCGAAGGAGGATGGATTGCAAAGAGTACGATTATGGTGGTGAATTACAAAAATAAACCGCAGAAGTTCAATTTATACGCAGTGTTCCCAAAAGATGCAGTGGTGGGAACCGTCACTCCAAAACCAACAAAAGTGACTGATACCTACATAAAATGGGATATCGACAATATCGCACCGATCAACAAGGTTGATATCCGCTTTGAGCTTGCTGGGTTAAATAAAGGGGATTTTGATGAAAATGATTTGTATGTGCAAAACATCAACCCTGCGTATGTGATCGGGGCAGATAAATGGGAGGGAGAATAGGAATGGCACGTGATTATTCTAACGTAATTGGCAAAATCGATGCGATTGCTGCAAAAGTCTATGCAGATCTTGAGAAAGCAGAGATTCCTGCGTTGCAGTTGTCTACTCGTACAAAAGCAAACATCAGATTTGATGATGATTTAAACGTGTGGAAATACGGGAAGAATAAAACGGAGCGGTCCGCGAACTCTCTCGATGGCGCATATATGCTGTTGCGTACGATGTACCTGGTTGATTTTATTAAAGACATGATTAAGCAGGGTAAGTCATCGACGTTAAGAGAAACGTATTATATTTCTGAGGGGTGGAATCTTGCGAAGTTCAGCAGTCAGAATGAATCTGACCTGCTTGCCGAGGATCTTGAAGTAATCACGGGTTGTATGCGTGAGGATTTTAAGTTGCGACCAGAAGAAGATGGCGCTCGTGTCATTGGCAATCTGGTTGTTGAGGAAATGACCAGAAATAATACAAAGAAGAAGATTCACTGCCAGGATGATGTGGGTGACGCTGGCTATGGTATACCTTATAATGCAGAGAAAGAAAAGCTCACCTTCAAAGAGGCGGATGCTGATTTTATTATTGCGATTGAAACTGGTGGTATGTTTGATCGGCTGGTTGAGAATGGGTTTGATACCGATTCTCGCGCAATCCTTGTTCATTTGAAAGGACAACCGGCTCGATCGACGAGAAGATTTATTAAACGACTAAGTGATGAAAAAAAGTTACCGGTCCTCGTTTTTACTGATTGCGATCCATGGAGTTTCCGCATATATGGAAGTGTTGCTTATGGTGCAATTAAAACCGCTCATATTTCTGAATATCTTGCAACACCTGCCGCTCAATATCTTGGCGTAACACCATCAGATATTGTGAACTATAAACTTCCAACAGATACATTGACCACGGAGGACATAGGTGCGTTGAAAAGCGAACTCACTGATCCTAGGTTCCAAGATCAATTCTGGAAACAAGAAATCAAATTACAGCTAAGTTTAGGTAAAAAATCAGAACAGCAGGCACTTGCAAAATACGGCCTAGACTATGTAACAGATACATATCTTCCAGAAAAACTAGCTGAAATGGGAGTTAGCAAAAAATAGGGCTATTTTATTTTTCTTCTTTTTTGCTCCATAATTCCTGAGAGGGAACTATGAGATTTCTCAAACGTAGCACACTATTCTCATCAATTTTGATGTAGGTTTTACTATATATGCCACCTTCTGCGCCCTTGGGGTGAGTATAAACATACAACCGTTTGCCCTGAGTGAACTCCATCTCTGGTTTTTCCGCCTCCAATCTCTTTTTACTAACACCATTATAATGGAGATAAAAAATAATTTCCAATAAAACAAAAAAACCGATTAAAGCACACAAGACATATATCCAGTTATCTAAAGATAGTAACGCCCAGTTGTATCCTTGCCCAAGCAGATAAATTCCCAATACGATGACAACGAGCCATATGATAAAAAATATAGAAATAGCAACAAATACTTTAGACAACGTAGAATATCTAGCCTTAAGTTTATCCTCAACCTTGGATATTTCTTCTATTTCTAACATAATATTCTAACATTATGTATTGCGTTTCTATGCTTTTAAAATTTTCTATTTATTGTTTTTTAAAAAAATCCATCAATTTTTCTAAAGATTTGCTTCTATGTGAAAAACGGTTTTTTCCTTTTACATCCATTTGAGCAAAAGTCTTTGTCTGGCCATCTGGAATAAATATGGGGTCAAAACCAAAGCCATTATTCTCTAGTTCTTTTGTAAATATTCTGCCACGACATTCACCTACAAAAAACATAGGATCCGCATTTATTTCTTTATAGGCAATAACAGATCTAAAAACAGCTTTCCGTTCATCAATATTTTCTAGTAATTTCAAAATACCATTACATCCTATTGTACGAAAAACATAGGAAGAATATACACCGGGAAAACCGCTCAAAGAATCTATGAAAAGACCAGCATCTTCAAGAAAAAAAGGTTGATTAAATCTTTTTTGCACATCATCTACACCGAAACGTGCAACCTCTTCCAAAGTATCGACCTGTGGTTCTGGATAGCCGATATTACGTTGAACTACCTCAATATTGATAGCAGATAATTTCTCTTTTGCTTCCAAAAATTTTCCTTTGTTACTCGTAACAAAATATATGGTTTTCATCTGTATCTACCCCTTTTTACAATCTCTTCTATTTTATTGATAACAGATTTTGCGTTACCTTTGAACTCTTTTTTATAGCCATCTAAAACATAATCAAAACAATTGGCATATTTAGAATGAGTCGATCCCAATGCTTCCATGAGAACATGCAAGTCAACGCCTTTTGTCTCCACCTCACTGCTTTTTTCACCTAATCCAAAATCGATGAAATGAACACGATCATCCAAAAGTATCATGTTTGATGTGGTAATATCGCCATGAATTATGTCATTATTATGAAATTTTGCAATGCTTTCTCCAATCTTTTTGCAGATACGTTTTCGCTCTTTTTCACTCAAATTATTTAATATATCTTTTATTCTTTTTCCCTTCAAATATTCCATGGTTATGACGCCATTTCCTAGATCGACGTCATAGATAATTGGCACTGATACACCATATAGGCGAGCCTCAGTCATCAACTTAGCTTCTTCTCTTGTTCTATAAGAAATAAGGCGACTATCAATATTTTTTATCCGATATGATTTTCTTATCCTTCTTTTTTGAACTACCTGATGACCCATGTAGTAGGTTAAGCATATCTCTGCTTCGGCCCCTCTATAAATTATTGTTTTATCCACGCCAGCTCACATCCACCATATCTGTTCTAAAACGTTGATCGATGGTGCTTTCTTCCATATCCATCCTTATGCCACTGTTGTACATCAATAAACCTAACCAAGCTATCATGGCACCGTTATCAATACACAAGTCTCTGGAAGGAACGAAAAAACGCGCACCACGTTCACGTGCCATAGTGTTTACCATATCTTGTAATCTTTTATTTGCGGCAACACCACCCCCCAACAACACCTCGTCTTTTTCAGTATGTGCCATTGCCCTTTCTGTAACTTCAGTCAGTGCAGCAAAAGTTGTCTCTTGGATAGAATAACATATGTCCTCCAATTTTTCCCCGCTGTTATAGTATTGTTCTGCTGCTGTTAACAAACCCGAAAACGCAATATCCATGCCTTTTATAGAGTAAGGCAATTCGAGGTAGCTTTTTCCATTCTTTGCGATTTCTTCGATTTTGGGACCGCATGGAAAATCTAAACCTATAGTTCTGCCGAATTTATCCAGACAGTTTCCTATTCCTATGTCAAGGGTTTCACCGAAAACGCGATATCGTCCTTCCGCAAATCCTATAACCTGTGTATTTGCACCAGATGTGTAAAGTAACACAGGATCTTTACAATTATCAATTGTTCCACGTCCAATCTCCAAATGAGCAACACAGTGATTAACGCCCATGATTGGTTTGTTTAAAGTAAGCGAGAGGGCTCTTGCTGCCGTAGCGGCAGTTCTAAGACAAGGACCCAGCCCCGGACCTTTTGAAAATGATATTAGATCGATATCCTCAAAATCTATATTCGCTTTACTGACAGATTCTCTGATTAGATCAGCAACAAACTCTGCATGGTGGTTTGCCGCTTCTCTGGGATGTATGCCGCCTTGTTTTGGTCTATAAATCTTGATAACATTAGAAAGAACTCTGCATTTTTTCTTAACATCCTTTACAACACCCACACTGATAGTATGGGCTGTTCCTTCTATGCCGACACAAATCATAATTGAGGGTTGTAAAGAGTAATGATATAAAATAAATTTGGTTCACAAACTAAAACTCTATTCTTCTACTATATACTCCTCATATAAATAAAGAATGCCTTTTTTAAAAAGAATAAATATAGTTATTATTACAACAATTATTACTATAATTAGTACAAATGGCCATGATAACTCAAACGATTTTTGTTCTTCGTAGGGTTCTACCGTTCCCTGGACGGGATTATAGGTATAATCCCATCTGTGATCTCCATTAAGATCAATAAGATACAAATCACTTTTTGTTACTCCAAGTGTAGTGTTGCCTCCACTTATTGAATTATAGAAAAGATCGCTTTTGCCATCCTTTGTTTTATCAATCAAATAATGCGTAATGCCGTTGATTCTCATCTCTTTTGCATCTTGAGATTTTTTAGGATCAGAACCCAGTTGTATCTCTACAATATCACTAAGTCCATCGTTGTCGTCATCGAGATCAACAACATCGGGAGTACCATCATGGTCGGTGTCTTTAGGATAATCTGAGGCATTATTTGGATTTGTACCATACTGCAATTCTGCTTCATCACTCCAACCATCCCTATCAGAATCAAAGACTATGTTAACATTCAATGGAGGAGACCATGAACTCTCTGCGCCATAGATGTCTCTGTGTTTAACTTTAATTTCATAAATACCAGGTGATTTCCAAGAATGATATTGAGAGATAGATGTGTCAAATTCGCCTAACTTTATCCAGTTGCTATACGTTCCGTCCCCCCAGTCGAAGATCCAGAAGGAACCTACATCCATGGTTTTTATTACATATTCGTGATCAATGCCTGCATAACCAGAAGTATTACCTGTTGGTGGAGCGGGAATATAAGAATTAGAACCTGCCACCACATTAGTGTTGCTATTAAAACCTGATATGCAATTTAATAATAAGAAAAACGTGGAGAGAACTAATAACAAGTAAGATACCAAATTTAATCTCTTCCTATTCTTTTTTAAATTACTTGTATCTTTTAACATCCTATGGCATCCCATCAAACAACATAACATTACCAGTATGCTATGTTAATTTGGCGTCTTGTGCATCCTATAATTTATACATAAAAAATGAATAAGTATCTATATAAACTTTTTTACTTCATTAAAAATTAAATTATTTACTTATTCCAATTTCAGCTTCCAACTCATCAATCTCCCACTTTTTTATAAGTTTTCCAGCGGGTTTGTCAACATAAGTAATCTTTTTAGATCTTGTTTCTTTCTTGATATAATCTTCCCATTGTTTCAAGGCCTTTTTTTGTTCTAAATCTACTTTGATCTCTGTAGAAATTTTATCCTCAACATTCAAATCCAATTCTTTTCTCATGGACTGGATTCTTCTTACTATTTCTCGCGCAAAACCCTCGGCCTCAAGTTCCGGTGTAATAGTTGTATCAAGGAAAAGAATCATTCCTTCAACTCCATCTCGTGCAAAATGTTCTTTTTCTTTCTCAACTATCTCAAAATCATCCTTTGTGAATTGTATTTTTTCGCCTTTCAATTCCATAACTATCTTTTTGTTTTTCATTAGTTCTTCATATAATTTGTTTTTATCTAGGCTTTCTATTTTTTCAGTAAAAATTTTGGCTTTTTCTTTGAGTTTTGGACCGATGCGTGAATAGTTCGGTTTCACCGCTTTCGTCATAAACTGAGTCGTATCTCTAGCAAATGAAATATTTTTTACATTGATCTCTTCGTTTAACAAATCCAATAAATCCTTCAATGACTTTTCAATTTCTTTACTGCAAACAATAGTCGCACTGTGTAGTGGATACCTAACCTTGATTCCTGTCTTTGATCTTAAAGCCCTTCCGATTTCCACCAGTTTTCTTATCTTTTCCATGCCTGTTTCTAGTTCTTCATCAACCTGTTTTTCATCTGGTTTTAAATAGTCACACAGATGAACGCTTTCTGGCATGTTGTTTGTCCTTAAATTAAGATAAATCTCCTCAGTTATAAAAGGAATGAACGGAGCTGAAATCTTTGACAGTCCCAGGAAAATATCATACATCGTAGAATATCCTGAGAGTTTGTCTTCTGTATCTTCTTCAACCCACAAACGTTTCCTTGACCGTCGTAGGTACCAATTGCTAAAATCTTCTATGATGAAATTTTCTATTACTCTTGCAGCCTTGTGGATCTCAAATGTTTCAACATATTTTCTAGTTTCAGAGACTGTCTTGTTAAACCTGCTCATGATCCATTTATCTAAAAGCTGCCTTCTGTTTTTAGGGACAGTATCTTTTTTTGGATCGAACTTGTCTAAAGAGGCATACGTTGTAAAAAAGTTATATGAATTCCAAAGAGTTAGGATGAATTTACCAAGAGTATCTTTAACTGCTTCCTCATAAAATCGCGTAGACACCCATGGAGCATTTGTAGATATTAGGTACCAACGAAGGGCATCGGCGCCCTCATGGTCAAGAATGATATTTGGGTCAACATAGTTTTGTTTACTTTTGCTCATTTTTTGATTGTCTTTATCTAAAACCAAACCTAGTGTTAACACATTTTTATATGCGGGTTTATCAAACAAAAATGTGGATATTGCAAGTAGAGAATAAAACCAACCTCGCGTCTGGTCAAGAGCTTCGCTTATAAAATCTACAGGGTAATTTGATTTGAATTTTTCCTTGTTTTCAAATGGGTAATGCCACTGAGCAAAAAAAGCAGAACCTGAATCATACCAACAATCTATAACCTCTTTTTCACGTTTCATCTTGGATTTACATTTCGGACATTTCACTACAAGTTCATCGACAAATGGCTTGTGTAAATCGTAGTCATCTGGAAAAGATTCACTCAATCTCTTCAATTCATCGACACTGCCTACACATACAGTGTTTCCACACTTCTTATTGCTACAAGTCCATATCGGCAGTGGTGTTCCCCAATATCTATCTCTAGAAAGAGCCCAGTCTTTCACATCACGTATAAAATCACCGAATCGACCTTGCTGTAAATGCTTTGGATACCAATTGATCTGATCGTTGTTTTTGACTAGGGATTTCTGTACCTTTGACATTGCTATAAACCAGGATTCCATTGCATAGTATAGCAATGGAGAATCGCAACGCCAGCAGAATGGATACTCATGAGTATGTGCCCTTGTTCCTTCCAGCAACCCTTTTTCTTGTAGATATTCGGTAATGCTTGGGTCAGCATCTTTGACGAACTGCCCTTTCCAAAGAGTAACTTCATCTGGGAAAGTTCCGTCCAGTTTTACAAGTTGAACAACAGGCAGATCGTATTTTTTACCAACAGCATAGTCATCTTCGCCAAAAGCTGGAGCGATATGAACGATACCTGTTCCATCTTCCATTGTTACAAAATCTGCAATAACAACATACCATGCTTTTTTGTCTGGTTTTGCATAGTTAAACAATGGTTCGTATTCTATATTTTCAAGTTTTTTTCCAGGAAAACTATCTAGCAGTTCGTATTCCTGACCTTTCAGCAAAGCTCCTGCACGTGCCTCTGCAAGAATCAAGGTTTGTCCGTTGTATCTTATTTTTATGTATGTTTCATTTGGATGGACGGCAAGCGCAACATTTGAAATAAGGGTCCATGGAGTTGTGGTCCATGCCAAAAAATATGCATCCTCGTTTTTCAGTTTAAATTTTACAAAGATTGAAGGCTCTTCTATGGTCTTGTATCCCTGTGCAATTTCATGGGCAGATAGTGCTGTTCCGCAACGCGGGCAATATGGTACCACCTTGTGACCTTTGTATAACAGTTTTTTATCCCAAGCCTGTTTTAGAGACCACCAGACCGATTCGATATACTCGTTTTTAAAAGTTATATATGGATTATCCATGTCAAGCCAGAATGCGATACGACGGGTCATATCGACCCATGCGCGTTCATATTTGAGCGTACTTTTTTTGCATGCCTCATTAAATTTCGCTATGCCGTACTTTTCAATACCTTGTTTATCTTCGAGCCCCAGCTGTTTTTCTACCTCTATTTCCACAGGCAAACCGTGCGTATCCCAGCCTGCCTTTCGTTCTATGTAATGTCCATTCATGGTCTGGTATCTTAGAACCAAATCTTTCATGACTCTTGTAAGAACGTGGCCCGGATGAGGCATACCATTTGCAGTTGGTGGACCTTCTAAAAATATGTATGGTTTGCAGTTTTTTCTCTGTTCAATGGATTTTTTAAATATGTCGTTCTCTACCCAAAATTTCTGAATTTTTTCTTCAACTTCCCTGGGACTATATTTCTGAGGAGGTGATTCAATCATTGTTTTTTACCTATTGAAACGACATCTTAATTGCAAAGTCCGTTAAAATCGTTTCCATCAATTTCTAGTTAATAGTTCCTGACATCATCTGACTTCATAAATTCCCTAAGTAATGACGTAGCGTAACTTCCTTTTTGCAATTCAAATTTTAATGTCAATGCAAAGTTATTTTTATTTAATTCGTCATCATTTAGTTTAAATTCGAGGTTTTTAACAGGAGCCAGTATCGGACGTCTTGCGCCAGAAGAAGAAAGATTTGGAAGTTCAGGAATAACAAAATCTTTGGGATTGAGTTTTTCCTTATCGATGATTTTGTGCTCTATTTCACCCATCTCACCTTTTGCAAACTCCGAATAGTAACCAAATAGAAGACCGCCTACGAATGCTTTTCCTTTTGAAACCTGCACATTCACTTTTTTGATATTGTTTTTCGTAGCAAATATCCCGTTTTCATCAATAACACCATTTCTAAGGGGTAGGACGACATCACCAACAATTGCTTTGTTTAGAGGCAAATTTCTTCGAATACGTTCACTTAAAATTCTATTAAAAAGATAAGATTGGTAGGCATAAACAAACATAGTCAACAGATTATTGGGCAGTTGTTTTAAGGCACCAACAAAATCTTTTGGGTTGACGACTAACTTATTTAAGATGGCTTTTTCAAAATTTAACTCATTTGGATAAGAAGCTAGTGCCTCAGAAAAATTATACGTTTTTTGCAACCTTTCTCTCAAACTATAATTGTCTTCGTTTTCTCCAGTTATGGGATTTGCAATATAGCTCATCACTGCTTTTTCAAAATTATCAAGAACGATGTATTTTCCAACGATGTGAGTAATTGGCCTAACGGCCCCAAAACGTTGGACACCATAAAAGTTGGGAAAACCACCATTTTTCGTTATAACAGAAGCGATTTCTTGTATCTGTTCTGATTTTATATCCTGATCAATCTTTCTTATAACTATCTCAAATCTATTCCCAATAAGATTCCCTAGTTTAATAGGACGATCAGAGCGATATATGTTTTCTATATCTACATCTTTGATTTTTACTTTAGATAAATCATCTATAAATACGTTATAAAATGACATCAATCTTGTGGTTTGTGCTCTTTTATCTTTAGTGCCAGCAAAACTAACCCTATCGCGAGATATACGCAACCTGTCAGATAATTCTCTAACTAGTAAGTTCGTCTCCCAGTTTCTGGCTGTCACATCTGCAATAGCAAAACGTCCGTCTTCTTTTTTAGGAGGATAGCTAGAGACCTCTTTTACAATAAAATCTTCAGGAATAGAACGTAGCTTACCGCCTATTCCGCATTTAGATGCCAAAAAAGCTTCCATACCTATATTTTTTTCAGCGCTTGAAGATTCCATTTTACTTTTTGCTTTTACTTTTTTCTTCAAAAGTCTTGCTAAAAGTTTTTACTTCGTCTTCTAACTGTTTTACAGTCTTTTTGAGTATGGCTTCTGGCTCCCCTTTTTTAACCCGTATGTACAAACGTCTTTTATTGGATTCAGGATGATCTGCCATGTAAGCTGCGTAATCCACATCCTCATTTTGTAACAATAACTGCGTGATTGGGTTTAATATGGTCTCATTTTCTCCGGTAATTTCCAATTCAAGTTCCTTGCCTGTTTTTTTGATTGTTTTTAATTCCATAGATAATCACTTCTTTTTGGTATCCAATAATTTAATCTTAAAATTTATTCAAATCGTATTCGCCATAATCATCTGCGATTTTTCTTCTCTCCTTGTTGCCGCAGTTTTTGCATTCTAGATAATTTTCTTTTTTGATGAGTGGCTGTCTACATTTTTCACATAAAGCTCTGATCACACCCAGCTCCCGATCCTTTGTAATAAGTTGTAGACTCGGATGTACTTGTGTAACTTTTGCTCGTATAATATCTCCAAACGCGTATACATCTGAGACGTCTTTTACATATGATGGCGATACCTCAGATATGCGCAATGTTCCATTTGTATCACTGGATATTGCCCTATTTTTACCTATAACGTGAAGTACATCAACTATTATCATGGATGATTTTATAATACGCACCTCTCCAAGAACTATATCTCCATTTTTTAATATCACAGGAATACTCGTGAGTGGTTCTACGGTTGCTTTTTTATGTTTTTCATCTACAACATACGTTCCCACTCTAGCAGCTCTTATGATGCCCTCTTCCTCAAAAGTACCATCGCCCGATAACAACTCCTCAGAAGTGGATAGTTGATCTCCAGGCAATACTATTTTGTTTTTTGTCATTATTTATCCCCAGTTATAAGTTACACTGATGGAATTAGGCAATGTAGTACCTATTTTAAATGTTATGGTATTAAAAATCGACTGCAAAAAGAGTTATAAATACCATACTATTTCGGTTCTCCTAAAAAAAGTAGCACACGATGTGAAAAAATGACACGAAAACCTGGAAGCATGTACCGCTATATAAAAAGCATGGCCACCACAAGAAGAGAATACATGGGTGGTGTACCAGCTTCACGTATTACACAATTTATCATTGGAAATAAAAAAGCAGATTTTCCAATTCACTTATCACTCATTGCAAATGAGCGGTGTCAAATAAGACATAATGCACTGGAATCTGCCCGTATAGCTGCAAATAGAAATATGGAAAAAAATGTTGGACTTGCCAATTATCTACTGACAATAAAAGTATACCCACATAATGTAATAAGAGAAAACAAACAGGCAACCGGCGCAGGCGCAGACCGTGTATCGCAAGGTATGAGAGCAGCCTATGGAAAAGCTGTTGGAACCGCTGCAAGAGTGCAACAAGACCAAGTTATCATGATAATCGATACTACAGAACAATATCTTCCTCATGCAAAAGATTCTCTTCGGAAAGCATGCGCAAAAGTTCCTACACCATGCAGAGTAAATATAGAAAAAAATAACTAATTTGCCAGACTAATGTTAAAAACTATTTTCTAGAAGTATTTTATCAAGTAAGGGAATATAATAAAAAGCAAAATAGATAAAGAGACACCAAGGGAAATATTCTTTACTGCTTTTTCACGTTTTTCATCTGAGATACCTTTTTTAACTCGTTTTATAAGAGAGCCCACAGCATCGTTGAAGAGATATCCTCCATCAAGTGGAATCATAGGTAGAACATTAAACAGGGCAACCGCAAGGTTTAACCAAAAAATCCAGTATAAAGCATTTACAATAATCCAGAACATATTATCTGGAATGATACTAAGAGGTCCTGTTATTACATAGGAATCTGTAAACGGCGAAACAATTGGGTTATAGCCTTGGAGATAACCTATAAATGGAATAACATAGAAAGTGAGAAAACCATCGGGGAATTCTGCAAAAAAAGGATTCTTTAAAATTGATAGAAAATTTTTATATCCAAACGACGAAAACCATGTTCCGAGATAGCCTTTACCCAGATATGATTGATTTTTAGTATAATTAAACATGTCTGCAAGCACAACACTTTTAGTATAGTTCATTTTCCCTTGCACATAAGTTATGTTTACTGTTTGGCCGGATCTGGTTTTGAAAAGAGCCACGGAATATTCTTCGAAACTTGTTACACGGGTATCGTTAAAGTATGTTATGATTATTCCCTTAGAAAGACCTATGGCTTCAGCAGGAGTGCCTTTCTCAACATCGGTGACACCAACGCCATCTGCAGCTGGTTGCACAGCAGACATGAAAACGAAAGATAAAAGTAGGATACTAACAAGAACAACTACAAAATTCGACGTTGGCCCTGCAGCATAAATTCTCATGCGATGCTTCGGTTCTGCTTTTTTTAATTGTTCTTCATCGGGTTCACAAAATGCTCCCAGCGGTACAATTAGATAGAGAATACCAAGTGACTTTACTTTTAATTTACTTACAAACGTGAGAATGCCGTGAGAAAATTCGTGTGCAACAATTGCGACGACCAATGCAAGTATTATATATCCAATGTATTCAAGAGGAAGCACAGGATTTAACCCTGGAAGCACTAGAGCGAACTCGATGCCTGGCAGTTTTTCTATCTGTGCAGGAGTGAATCCCAAAACAGTCCAAGCTTGCCAGATGAGCACCGCCATCATTACAAACATCATAACAAAACAGAGAACAATACCAGAATTTCCGAATGCTTTCCAGAATCTTCTTTTACTGGCGATTTTTTCAAGAAAGCTTACACCTTTTTTTGTGCGTAGGAGTAATGCAGGTCCCCAAAGAGAGACGTCATATTTCTTAAGAATCCCTTTTTTATACAGGATTGCAACTAGAAGAACATAGATGAATATTATGGCAAAAAAAACTAGTAAACCTTCTATCAGTGACATAGTACGGTTGGTGGAATATATAGCGGTTTATTAAAGTAACTGGCAAGGCGATTAGAGGTAACTTATGTTCTTTTTATTTAGCATGTTTATGAGATTTTTACACCATTTTAATTTCTTCAATTTTAAAGTTTTATTTTTGTTTTCTGAGAAGGAATAATATCCTATTTCATTGTTAAAATCAAAACCTGTCAGAAATATTTTTTTAGCGTGAAAGTGATCAGCTAAATATACTGCCCTGTCACCATCCGTAAAGCCTCCAAGATTGTGGATGTTGTCGTAGGGTTCTGGGTTAATCTGCGTCGTACCGACTATTTCTCCTTTAAATTTCGGAACGTATTTTTTGATTTTATCGATGTTGTCTCCATGGGCATGTATTACAACTATGCTCCCATCTGAGTTTGCTTTCACTTGATCTGGAACTTTACCATCTAAGTCAGTTACAATAATATCGGGACATATGTTATATTTTAGTAATGCAGTTGTTGCGCCATCCGCAGCGATTTTTAGAGTACTAGCAAACATTTTTTTGTGCGTAATAATTGAATTTTCCAAAGAAGGTCCTGCACCAAAAATTATTATTTCCTTACTGGCAATAAAATCGTTTAGTTTATCTATAGACATTGGAGATTTTTGTTTTAATAAAGTGTTTAAAACATCCGCTGCTTTCTCATCATTTTCCACAGAAAAGTGAAAGTCCTTGACTATTCTTCTATAGATTGATTCCCAGTCCTTATAGTCCATGTATCTAACTTTTCTCAACGAGTTTAGTTACTTGTTCTTCAATTTCCAATTCTCTACTCTCGGCCGTATAAATTTCTTTGATGTAGTGATATGTGATCGCGCCCACAATTGCTATCATTATTCCGGTACAAATATAACCGATAAAAGTAGCTTTTAAAAATGGCTCTATGGTAAAGTTCGAAGGCCCATTAATGAGAGCTTCATGTAGTGCATAAAAAACTGCGTAAGATACGAAACCGAAGGCAAAAAGAGAGAACGGATAAATCCAATAGGTCCAAAGATTTTTTTTATCTCTTAGATAAACATCGATCGCTTGTCCAAATGTTAATATGAGTCCAGCTATGATGATCCCCCAGATCATGTTGGTAACAAAGGATAAAACCGGGATAAGTACTGGTTGCGCACTCTCTGATTTAAAATCAATATTATTGTATGCTAAAAATCCGCTGGCAATTAGTATTACCATAGAGATAATGGAAGTATAAATTGAAAGCCTGCCCGTCTTAATACCTAATTTAAGTTCTTCCCAGCCAAATGCAATCCTTTTTTCCCAGTGGAAACCTCTTATAAGAAGATATAATCCTATAGTAAGCAATATGGCACCTAGACCACTTGCTGCCATGTCTAATAGAACAAAGATGGCTTCGACAATAATAACCAATGCCATAGGAAGGATAAAATGTCTTTGAAATTTTGAATCATCGAGGAGTTTTAAAATCTTGTAATAAGTATCCTGTAACTCTTTACTTTGTTTCACAGTCACTCTAATTATAGAGCTTATTTTTAATCTGGACTGAATCACGGGCAATATGTATTCGTCCTCAACACCATCAGTTACCAAAATGACATCCTGGGCGTTTGTTTCTTTGACTACTTTTTCCAATTGTTCTGTTAATATCTGATCTGATTTGACACCCACATTCATATGCCCACAAATCGTAGCTATTTCTACATCCTGGCCTTCTCTTGAAAGCTGATTATAGGTTGAGATAGCAGAAAAAATAGCATTGAGATCTGAGTCTTCGGGATCGGCTTGTCCTAGCCTGTTTGCTGCGTCAATATTGGCCTCAATTCCTACTATGGGACTTTTAACGTTTGCCTTCCTCCCAAAGTCATCATCACGATCCACGTTTAAAACCAAAGTTTTCATACAATTTCAATAATTACAGCAATTATCTTTCATATAAGAATGTTACTATTAAAGAACGAGAAATTGGCAACGATTTTTATAGGGAGTTCACATTGCTCTGGCTAGATGAATCAAAGCAAAAACAAATTCAGTAACTCATCGAACTGGAAATTTATCTCAATGATGATAATCTGTGTGGTTGTCTGGGCTTTTGCATTTCCATTTATTAAAATAGGTTTGAATGATCTTTCATTTACCAATTTAACAATCATGCGTTTCTTTGTCGTATGCATAGTTTTAATTGCGATTCTTTTGTTGCAACCAAAAAGATTTTCTAAACTTTACAAAAAAGACATCGTACCAATATTCATGTTGGGATTTTTTGGAGTCATGGTATATCATCTTGGATTAAACTATGGTGAACAGTATATTTCCCCAGGTGCAGCAAGTTTAATTATTGCCACTATACCAGTATTAGTTGTTATTATGGCATTCATTTTTCTAAAGGAGAAAATAACTTCAAAAAAGTTATTGGGAGTTATTATTGCACTCTGTGGCGTTATTATAATTTCTGTTTTTGGTACATATGGTGCATCTATTGAGATAAACTATATTTATGGAGCGTTAACAGTTTTTATTGCTGCAGTAATGGGTGCTGTTTATACAATTGCAGGCAAAAAACTACTCGAGCGTTACACGGCACTATCTCTGACGGTATACGCGATGTTATTTGGTAGTGTAGCATTGATCCCTCTTCTTTTCCTTAATCCATTTATAACAGACCAGGTAGCAACAATGTCTGCCTACAGTTGGTTTGCAATAGTATTTCTTGGAGTTTTTTCAACTGTAATTGGATATGTCCTCTGGTATGTAGGTCTTGAAATCAAAAGTACTTCTGAAGTTAGTGTCTACCTCTATGCAATTCCTGTGCTGTCCACAATAATTAGTTACTTTTTGTTTGATGATAAGATAACTAAGTTTTTTGTTTTAGGTGGTATATTAGTAATAATTGGTTTAGTGTTAGTAAATATGAATAATCGACAAAAGATTGATTAGTTAAAAATATGTTTATAGAAAAATATGACAAAGATTCTTTACATGGAAAGCATCGAGGGCAATTACATCAAAGAGTTCGATGCCAAGGTTACTAAAAACAACAAAGACTATGTATGTCTTGACGAAACGGCATTTTATCCCCTTGGTGGTGGGCAACCATCTGATGTCGGTTTTATAAAATGGGAAAATAACGTAGCTGAAGTGAAAGAAGTCATCAAAAAAGGAGACATAATAGAACATATAATCGTTGGAGAAAAACCACTAGAAGGCACAAAGACCCATGGAATTATAGATTGGAACAAACGCTATGCGCACATGAAGATGCATACAGCACAGCATATACTCTCAGGCATTGTTTTTGATGATTATAAAGCTCGAACTGTAGGAAATCAAATACATGCAGACTACTCGAGAATTGACTTTCAACCAGTGACTTTTTCAGATAAGAATTTGGAGGATATCACAAACAAGTTCAACGACATTATCAAAAAAAACCTGCCAGTTAAGATATATGAAGAAGAGCGGGAGAGCCTGGAAAAAAGAGTAAACCAGCAGAGATGCAACCTTGACTTATTACCGAAGTTTATCAAAAAACTGAGAATAATAGAAGTGGAAGGCTTTGACATCTGCCCTTGCGCCGGCACACATGTAAAAAACACTAACGAAATTCCAAAGATAAAGATAACAAAAAAAGAAAACAAAGGTAAAGATAGAGAACGACTTGTTTATACACTTCTGCAATACTAGAACTTGATTTCTACATTCTCTATTTTTTCATCTACGCCCTTTAGAGATTTTAGCATTCCGATAATCGTGTTTTTTATAATATCTGATGGGAATTCGGTCAAAGGTATTTGTTTTCCATTCACTTTAATGCTTATTTCTTTCATATTTTTAGCCACCTTATTTAATTCAATTTTTATAAGATTAATAATTGCTTCGAAATCACCGGTGTATGTCAGCAATGTGTTTTCACGTTCTGGTATATTTCCTATTCGTATTTTTGGAATATTTTTATCGCGTGCACCCTCAACGATTATTAGGTCATATTCTCCTAATTCTTTGATATGTTGAATTATTTCAGCCATACTTTTGTTTTCTTTGAGCATGTAGTCTGTTTCAATGGGTGATGATAAAACTGTGAGTTTAGAACCTGCCTGGTTATACTTCCAAGTGTCCTTTCCTTTTGTGTCAATACTGATTTTTTTATCAGTGATTTTTACCGCTGCTATTTTATATCCTTCATCACCTAATTTTTTGACTATTTTTATGATAAGGGAGGTTTTACCAGAATTTGATTCTCCGTAGAATCCAAAAAGTATTGGAAGTTTCATAATGACCTCACCACACGTATGCAGTAAAAGTGTATATGTTTTACTTTGCTAGAATCACAAAACAAATTTTTTATTTAAAAAATAAGAAAGCGATATATAATGGAGCAAAGATGAGGCATTGGTGATTAAAAAATGGGCGAGGCGATATGTAGTAAATGTGGGACTAGTTTTCCCGAAGAAGCAAATTTTTGTCCAAGCTGTGGAGCGAAAAGAGGAGCAACAACACAATATGCAACTCAACCAACATACGGAATTTTTGGGATGTTGTTCTCAAAAAATCTTATTATTGTAGGAGTATGTTTTGGAATCTTGCTTGCTTGGATTGGAAGCGTAATATTTACATTTGGGACTACTAGCCAAGACGCTATAAAAGCAGCCATGGTACTTGGAAACATTGGATTTGCAGCTCTAGGTTTATTTTTGCTCGGTGGAGGAATATTCAGTAAGGAAATCGACAAATTCGTTAGATTAGGAATGGTTATTATGGGCGCTTACATCGTCGTTACAACGTTGAATATAATGAGTAGTTTGATGTCCATGATTTCTTCCGCGATTACACAGTACTAGAGTACTAATCTAATCTGAAGTCCAACGAGAAAATAGCGACAACCGACAAAGTTTGATAAATGAAATTTCGTGATGACAAAGGAATAGCTGCTTTTACAAAACTGCAGCTATATTTTTTTCTTTTTAATACGGTTACTTGAGTTATTACTAGCAAGAAATCTCACTCTACAAAAAATAAAACATCTTCTTTTTTTCATTTAGTACAATATATCAATTTTATCTCAGTAGATTGTTTCTGAATATTTATATGATTGATCTTTATTCACGGGTGCAAAGGAATCTTGGATGAAAGAAAAATTAAGGATTTTGTCCGCGGTCGGCATTTATCATGCGCTGACTGATGGATCGATATGCGTAATGTCCATGCTTTTTCCCATCTTTAAATCGATGTTCAATTTAACATATACTCAAGTAGGCATTATCACTGGCGGAGGGCTTTTAATTACACTTATTGCACAACTCTTAATTGGCAGAACGGCAGATGGAAAAAATTTCAATATGTTGCTTATGACTGGAGTTCTCTTGACAAGTATTTCGCTGCTTTTGTTAACGCGAAGTCAAGGATTCATAACGTTGATTCTGTTCATCTTTATTCTAAGATTTTCGACGAGTTTCTTTCACCCTGTTGGAATAGGTTGGATATCAAGAACCTATAAAGATGATCGATTAGATTGGGCGATGGGCATACAGAGTGGGTCTGCAGATTTGGGAGCTTTTCTAGCCATAGCAACAACATTATACATCGCTGAGAGCACACATTGGACCTTCCCACTCTACATCTGGGCAATCGTTGGAATTATCGGCCTATTAGTCGCTATCTTGCTAACACAAAACATAGATAGAAAATATATCATTGTCAAAAAAGAAACAAAGAAACAGAATTTAAAAGAAACGGCACGAGAAGCATTTAGCCTAATGAAAAAGATAAAATTGCTACTTCCAGCATTTATGATAAGCGGTGCGGCATGGGGTGTTGTAGCTACCTATCTTCCTCTTCTGTTAAACGAGCGGACAACATTGTCTTTACCAGCCATAGGTCTCATGGTTGCACTATGGATTGGCATAGGAAGCATCTCATCGTTATCATATGGTAGAATAAGTTCTCGCATAAGCAGAAAAAAATTAATCTTATTCTCGTATCTCACGATAGGAATTATGGGATTACTTCTCGCTTATTTTACTAATATTATCATAATCATTGTTATCATGATTCTTATGGGAATCTCTATCTTTCTTACCTATCCTGCATTATTTTCTTTTGTTTCGGAAATTACAGATGAGTCTGTCGAGAGTTGGACTTTTGGCATTACCTTTACATTTCAAACCGGAGGAGGAACCATTATTCTATTTTTGGGTGGCGTATTGTCCGATCTATTTGGAATATGGATGCCATTTGCACTCATGGGAATGTTAAGTCTGATAATGACGGGTTTGCTGCTTGCATATCGTAATAAGTCAGTTGTAGCAAGCATAAAATAGAAAGTCAAAAAGCATGGTTTTCCATTACTAGGACAATCACCATGATTAACAAACCATACATAGCACTTTTCATCTCAATCGTATCGGTTTCTTTTGCATCTATATTTATAGTATCTATTCAAAACAATGTACCGTCACTGTCTATAGCCTTGTATCGACTTTTGTTTACAACTTTGCTTCTATTGCCTTTTGTCATTTTACATAAAAAAACCAGAGACGAACTTAGAAATTTACCGCGTTTGACTTTACTTATAATGGTTGGCATCGGATTGGTTCTCGCCGCACATTTCGCTCTTTGGATAACATCATTGGGATTAACTTCTGTAGCAAGTTCCGTAATATTAGTTACAGCACATCCCGTTCTGGTGGGTCCGATTTCGCATTTTTTCTTAAAAGAACGTTTGTCATATATCAATTCAATTGGAATTACAATATCGCTTTTTGGGGTGGTAATTCTCGTCTTTGGAAACTATGGGTTGTCTGCGATGACATTGGAAGGAAACATCTTAGCAATGCTTGGAGGAATTGCTGCAGGCGTATACATCCTTGGTGGGCGAAAAATCCGTAAAACAGTATCAGTTGGTTCCTATGCATTTGTAGTTTATGGTGTTGGTACTATTGCTCTTTTATTCATCTGCCTTTTCTTTAAAGCACCTGTTTACGGTTTTAGTCTTGAATCGTATGGAATAATATTATCGATGGCTGTGGTGGCAGGAATATTTGGTCATACCCTGTACAATTGGACTCTAGAGCATGTATGTGCATCATTAGCATCAGTTGCTCTTCTAGGAGAACCGATTGGATCTACATTGCTTGCATTTGCAATTCCAGGAATAAATCAGATCCCATCTCAATACACAATATTAGGTGGGGGAATCATCCTTGCTGGTATTTATTTAACTGCAAGAAACACCAGTAAAAATATTATATCGTAACCTTTAAAAATAAGTCTTATTTTTACGGGCATCATGCCTACAGAAAATAAATCAAATAAGATTATAACGATAGTGCTTGCAGTGATAATTACATTGGCAGCAATTACTGTTATTTACATCAGTTTACCACAAAATAAAGAGAATAAAAAAACAACTGGCGGAAATAACGGACAACAAGGCGGGGGTAACCAAACAACAGAAACTGTGATTTTAACTGTTACTTATGGCGATAAACAGACCAATTACACACTTCATGAACTCGAAAACTTAACATCATATACGGGTATGGGTGGACGTCGGACTAATCTTCTTAAGATAGAAGGACAAGGCAATTACACCGGCGTACCTGTTATAACTCTAGTAGAATTAACTGCTGGTGATGGTGATATTGAAAATTATAGCATCATCGCAACGTCTAACTATAAAGGAAGAATAGAAAACAAAACATATAATTATAGTTACATCCTGGGAAATGTAGATATTTACAACCCTAACAACGCTTCTGATTCAACTCCTATTGGTAACGGCGGTCTTACCATGGTGATCGCCTACAAATACGAAGGGAACTATCTAAATGAATCGAATGACGGAAAACTCAGAATCGCGTTCCTCGATGAAAATGGATCAATTACATATTCTCAGCTCTGGTATAAAAGCGTTATATCCATTGGAATAGTAGAACAATAAAGATCTGCTTAATTTTAACCACAAACTTTTTCCTATTTATTCTCATTATGTAGACTTATAGTATGAGGGATATTGAGGAGCTTGTTCAAAACGTTGAGAAATACAAAAATGTGATAATACAACAGAAATTTAAAAGCAATAAAAACACAGTAGCCTATGTAACCATCGATAGCAAACCTCGTATTTTTAAATGGTATGTACCAGGCCTCAAAAGAAACATGGAGACAGAATATACCATATTGAAAAAAGGTTCATCAAAACTTAATATGCCAGCCATACACGAAATGGATCCAGACAATAACTTACTGATCATGACCTATGTTACAGGCAAGAATCTGTGTGATGTTGTCAACGATGAAAAAACTGATACTAAGGAGAAACAAAAACTCATGTTTTTATTGGGTGATTGGTTTGCTCAATTTCATAATTATTTCAAAACAGAAGATCATTTCCGCATACGTGGCGATTCAATTCTAAGGAATTTCTTAATCTCTGATCATATATGGGGCTTAGATTTTGAAGAATCACGAATTGGAAAACCGGTTGAAGATATAGGAGGCATATGCTCTTCTATTCTTAGCACCGACCCTATGTTTACAGATGAAAAGTTTCGGCTTTGCACTACATTTATTGACTCTTATAAAAGTTCAGTCAAATGGAGTTTAGATAATTTAAGCGACGAAATCGCCTATGCACTTCTTGAAAAAATACAGTGGAGACCTGAAGAAGAGGAAACATTGAGAAAATATGCTAAGAGAATAAGAAAACAAGGATTAAGATGAGAAAACTCTTTCTCAGTCATAATTTTTAAATAGGTTTGATAGTATCCGAACATCGATACCTATGGGGGAGGAAAGATTCATACCAATTTTTGCGATGATCATACTCTTAATTGGAATTTTTTCAGCAGTATATGTTTATGCAACACAGGTTGATACAGAAACTATTACAATCGATGGTAAAGCGTATACGATTGATCAGATATTTTCCATCGCCGAACCACGGACTTTTGAATCACTGAATTTTTCCGGAGTAGCACTTGATGACCTAATAATGAAAACATATGCCGGCTGCGCTGCCTGCCATAAATATACTATTATGGGAGAAGATGGATATCAGAAAACAGTTACTTGGGATAATATGAAAAATGGTCTTCTAACAAAAGATGGAAGAGTAGTTTTTTTTGATCTGCCAAAGGCATTTAGAGTTAGAAACGCGGTAAAAATTGAGGTGATATGAGATGGATAAATTAAAGCTATTTGCAGGAATAATCGTATTTGGATCAATCTGGGGATTTGCCGAGTGTATTATAGGTCCTGCTTTAGGCAATGTTGGTCTGCCATCCGGTGCCATCATGACTGGTTTTTTTGCCATCGGTTTAATGATAATGAGCAGGACGCTCTACAAACAGAGAGGAATGCAACTGGGAATGGGCATTGTCGCTGGCGCGCTTCGATTTTTTAATCCGTTTGGTGGATGTTTGATATGCTCTGCAATAGCTATTGTTTCTGAAGGTTTAATTTTTGAACTTATCTGGTATAAGATGTCGTTGGACCTTAGAGATTTAAAAACAAATACCATGAAGCTAAGCATGGGAATTATCTCTGCCTATTGTTGCTTTGTGGGAGGATATATTATAACACAGATTTTGACACCGTTAGTTTCATCGGCCGGATTTTACATAGGCAATTTGATTATCTTTATGCCACAGATCCTTTCAAGAGGTCTAGTTGCTGCTCTAATCGGCGGAGTAACCGTTCCGGTAGTAATGCTTCTTAAGAGTATAGAAATCGCTAGCATTAAAGATAAGATATATTACCCAACAACCGTCACTATATCCATGCTATGCTGGATAGTTGTAATAGCAAATAAGATGTTCTTCGTGGGTGCATAATTACGGAGAAAAATGTATGGATAAGCCAGAGACAGTCAAAATACTAAAGTTTCATTCTGATAAATGCGATGGATGTCTAGAATGCGAAAAAGCCTGTTCCATGATACATTTTAAAACAAAGGAAGGCGGGGATAAGTCGGCAATTCGTATCATAAAAAAAGACAGCAGCTATAAAATGCATGTCTGCGACCAAAGAGGTTTATGCCTTGACATGTGTCCTGTTGGAGCTTTGACAAGACGCAAGGACGGCGTTGTATGGCTAGACAAAGACATATGCATAGGTTGCCAAGCATGCATAGCCTTCTGTCCCATTGGTGCCATGAGAAAGTCAGATGCGAGGATAGAACCGTTCAAATGCATATCTTGTGGTTCTTGTGTGCGTGCGTGCCCTGAGAAAGCATTAGAACTTGTGGAAAAAAAGATAGACGAGATTAAAGAAGTAGTATATCATAAACTTGGGGTGTAACAATGGCCGAAGGACAAGTCCCTGTCGAAGAGTATAAAACTGGTAACACAACACATAACTGGGATATAAAAAAGATGAGATTTGCACATAGGATTCTCGCTGAATACAATTACAAAAAAGGCGAGTTGCATCGCGGGTATGCAAATAGAACGCTTTATGTAAATCTAAGTAACAACACAATTACAAAAAAAACAGTCACCGACGAAATGAAAAAGAGATTCACAGGTGGTCGTGGTTTCGGTTTAAAACTCTTATGGGATTCTATTAAACCAACGACGCGTTGGGATAGTGAAGAAAATGAACTTGTCATTACAACGGGTCCATTGTGTGGAATAACGCAGTACCCTGGTTCGGGGAAGTCTCTCTGTCTAACCATATCTCCATCTACTAACATAATCTGTGATAGCAATGTCGGAGGGTTCTTTGGTCCTTACCTTAAGTTTGCAGGTTTTGATGCCCTTGAAATCCAGGGCAAAGCAAAGCATGATGTCGTTGTAGTTGTCGATGGTGAAAAAGGTAGAGTAACCATCGAAACTGCACCCCTTGAAGAAACAAATTCACATTTACTCAATGACCAGCTTACCCACATGTATGCCTCAGAAGATAATGAAAAATCAAGGCAAAAAGTCTCCGTTGTTTCCACGGGCAAAGGTGCTGAACATAGTTGGTGGGGATGCCTCAACTTCTCGTTTTATGACATCAGACGAAAAGTTCCTCGTATGAAACAGGCCGGAAGAGGTGGCCTCGGGACGATACTGAGGAACAAGAAAGTTAAAGCAATTGTTGCCAAGGTTGAGAAAATCGATGGGCTTTCAAACAATCCTGCTGATCCTGTAACCCTTGCGAAAGTAGGTGCAAAAATTCACCGAGAAATTCGAGATCTAGACCGTTATCAATGTAACATGCGTGCCGTGGGAACTGGTCATCTTGTTGAAATAATGGATGCCTACGATCTGCTTCCTTGCGAAAACTATCGTTTCGGAAGTTTTCCTAAGGCACCAAGGATTTATTCACCTAAGTTCTATGAGCTCTTTACAAAAATTATTCCTGATGGATGCTGGCATGGGTGCACGATGGCCTGTTCAAAAACCGTTGATGGATTTACTGTTATGACCGGACCATATGAAGGCCAGAAAGTTACAGTCGATGGCCCAGAATATGAGACGATAGGCTGCGGGTCCAACATGAGCCTGTGGGATCCAAAGTGGATTATAGAGTTCAATTTTTACTGTGATACCTATGGCATTGATACCATCTCTGCTGGTACCGCCATTGCATTCTACATGGAGATGTATGAGTATGGAATTTTGAACAAGGAGCGATGCGATGGTTTGGAACTTTGTTTTGGAAATGGTGAGGCGGTCTTAGAGTTCCTACATCGAATGGCACGAGGGGATAAAGGCGAATTCATTCAGGTTGCATCGAAAGGAATACGGCGTGTAAAAGACTGGCTTATCAAAAAAGGATGGGGAGACAGACAACTCATTGAGGATTCAGGTATGGAGAGTAAGGGACTTGAATACTCAGAATATGTTACAAAGGAATCACTGGCCATGCAGGGGGGGTACGGGCTAACGCTTAAAGGTCCGCAGCATGACGAAGCCTGGCTCATCTTTATGGACATGGTAAACAACGCCATACCAACATTTGAAAAAAAAGCGGAAGCACTTCACTATTTCCCCATGTGGAGAACATGGTTTGGCTTAAACGGACTTTGTAAACTACCGTGGAACGACATAGAACCAGCGAACAACGCAGAGACGGACGAACCGCCAAAAGTGCCAGAACATGTGCAAAACTATGTAGACGTATTCAATGCAGTGACAGGACGAAAAATAGACAAAAAAGAAATTATTCTCCAAAGTGAACGATGCTACAACTGGCAGCGTGCCATGAACGTATGGATGGGACGAGGACGAAGGAAAGACGACTGGATACCCTATCGATCCATGGGGCCTGTGACAAAAACGGAATACATTTCAAGAAAAGAGAGATATGATAAACAACTTGTAGAAAAACTAGGGTTAAAAAAAGAAGAAGTAGAAAAGATGAGCGTAAAAGAGAAAATGAAGATACTTTACGATTACAGACGAGACCAATATCAAAAACTAGCTGATGCTGTATACTACAGACGCGGATGGACACCCAATGGCGTTCCAACGCCTCAAAAAATGAAGCAACTTGGGATGGATGACCCAAAGATGATCAAAATGCTTCAAGAAAAGATAAATGAGGATGGAAAGGCAGGCCTGAATGTATGGGGCGGAAAATACAGCAAAGGTGAAAAACCGCCAAGTATTGATCCAAAATATTGGGAGAAATGGTAAAAGTATATGAATAAACTAAAATCTGAAAAAATAAAGAAAAAACTTAGAAATTCAAGCGTTGGCGTAGCTGGAGTTGGAGGCCTTGGCTCAAATGCTGCGATAGCATTGGCTCGTGCTGGTATAGGTCAATTGGTAATAGTAGATTTTGACAAAGTCGAAGAAAGCAACCTAGACAGACAATACTATTTCTTAGATCAAGTTGGGAAAGCAAAAGTGGATGCATTAAAAGACAACATAAAACGAATTAATCCTGACGTTAGCGTCGTAGTCCTTAACCTTAAACTAGATAAGAGCTCGATGGAGAAGCCTTTCAAGGATGTTGATGTAGTAATAGAAGCTTTAGACAACGCCGAGACGAAAACAGAGTTTATAGAAGAAATAATGTTAAAGCTGCCAAACAAACCAATTGTAGCTGCATCAGGTGTTGCAGGCTATGGGCACTGTGATAGAATTACTACTAAGCGTTGCGGCAATTTGTATCTGTGCTGTGATGAACACGCACCCTCTAGCGATGATGATGTACTCTTGGCACCACGCGTGGCTCTCATGGCAAACTGGGAAGCAAATTTAGCAATTGAAATCATCTTGGGTGAAGATAGTGGGCATTGAAGTAAACAGCAAAAAATTTGAATGGGTGGAAAACGAAACTGTTAGCCAGTTACTTAAGAGAATGGGATATGTTTTTCCTCTTGTTGTCGTAAAAATCAATGACAAAATAATTCCAAAAAATGATTTTTCGAATGTTGTTGTGCCTGATAAATCCAAGATAGCAGTCATTCATATGATAAGTGGTGGATAAAATAGATTTTAGCTGATTTTCATCACGGTTTGAAGCTCTTCTTCCATATCGTCTTCATCGTATAGTTCAATGTTTATCTTTTCGACAATCTTATTTGAGACAAGAATGAAGTAGTTTACCAAAACTCCAATAGTTGCTCCGATTATTAAACTGCACAATACGGTATAAATTGAATCTGAGAATAAATATGATAGATATCCTGAAAGTATTATGCTGAAACCCATCACAATCAGCATTAATAAAATTATTTTTCTGTTTAGTATCAATTCTACTTCCTTTATAGACGCTCCCGACTCCTCCAGTTTCATATTGCCCCTCAAAACATGAAACGTTTAGTATGTCTTATATTTTTCTTTAAAAATTTATGAATGTTTATTTTTTCATAATTTTATTAATCAGAGTATAAACTGCTATTACAAGGAGTGGTACAAAGATAAAAAATAGATATTCTTCAATTGGTATCCCAAAAAGATTTCCTACAATTTTATCATCTGAGAAGGTCCATATTCCCAACTTAACCGATATTTGATCCCATATAACCCCTATAAAAAATAGTATGACAAGAGCGATTGCAAGATTTTTGAGGACTATTCTGTCTCTAAGGATGTAGAGTAAGATTATCGAAGGTATAACAGCAAAAATAAGCATCAATGCAATGTAAATATACATGAAAAAAGAAAACAAAGAATGTCTAATAAAAGCTTTGTTGCCGCAGGATTTATTTTTTAACTGATAACAGAACCCATTATTGTTAGAACTGAGAAGCCAAATGCAAAAACAAAGTAGGTAATGTACATTAATCCCCAGGCCGAGGTGTTTTCTAAGACTTTCCTTTCTTTTTTGCCATTTATCATTAAATAAAATACGAAGTAGCTTGGTATCGCAAGAAACGTTAACAACCAAAGATTTGAATTCAATATGCCATCGTTAATCAACAGAGGTATAATGACAAACGGAAAAAACATGAATGGAAATGAAATAAAAGCTGCTTTTTTGACTCCAAATGTGTTAATCATCGTACGTGTACCTGTTTTTCTATCGGCATCGCTGTCTGTAATATCTTTAGTTATTGATCCGCCTATCAAGAAGAGCATGGCGATGAATCCTATGGCTAATGGTACCGATTGTAACGGATTACCAAATACACTCCATGATGCAAGTATTCCTAGTAATCCTCTTGGTACAGCTACCCAGAGTTGATTCAAGAATAAGATATCTTTCAATCTTGGAGGGACGGAGTAGGTGACTGTAAATATCGTTATGAGAAAAACAAAGACACTGAATAGTATATTTACATATATTGATAGACAAATCGCTATGATGTACATGAAAATAGATATTACTTTGGCTTCACTTATTGAAACTACTCCTTTAGGTATAGGGCGGTAGGGTCTTGATATTTTATCTGATTTGATATCTGTAACCTGATTCAGCACATTGGATGCACCATTTAGTATGGCCATTGCAAAACTGGCAGGAATTATTGTTCTCCACAATACAGCAAAAATATCCTCTGTTATTTTATTATAAAAGAAACTTGCAAAAATTATGCAAATTGATACAATGATTGGTGCAAGTAATGTAAAAGGACGAATCAAATCGATAAAACCTTTGACTCGCTTTTTAAGTCTGATTACATTCATTTTATCTCTCCCATTATACTAACAATTTTGTGTCTTTTACAATATAAAGGTTGTTTGACAGTTGTTACCGAAAATTAAAATGAAGTACCGGGTCGTTTCCTTGAGTAGATAAGAGAGCATAAGTTTTAAAGAAATAAGATATTAATAGTGAAAGATATTGAGGAGAGCAAATGTCACAGTTTAGAGGATTTATATCAATTGATGTAGGCGCATGCCCAAAGCTTATAGAGTTTGAAAAGGAAATCAACAAAACAGGAGCAGACCTAAAACTCGTGGAACCTGAAAACGTTCATATAACACTCAAATTCCTCGGAGACGCAGAAGAAACGCTAGTGGATGAAATAGAGAAAATAATGAATAATGTGGTAAAAGAAACCAAATCTTTCGATATTCAATTAAAAGGAGCTGGCGTTTTTCCAAATCAGAACTACATCAAAGTTGTCTGGGTAGGAATTGAACACGGCGAGCCCATAGCAACAATAGCAAATGAAATCGATGAAAAACTCTCAAAACTAGGATTCAAACGAGAGGAAAGAAAGTTTTCTCCGCATCTAACAATTGCTCGTGTCAAAACATCAAGAAACAAAGATAAACTTCTGCAGATAATTGAAAAATACAGGGATATTGAATTTACTGACATGAAGGTAGACTCAATTAAACTCAAAAAAAGTGATCTAACTCCAAAGGGACCTGTTTATACAACCCTGAAAGAAATAAAAATATAATTTTGGTGGTGAACCTAATAGATACATGGCTAATTGTTCTGGGATTAACTCAGATTGTAATGCTAGCAATCGGCTTAGTATTCTTCATCCCAAAAAAGGTTTATAAAACAAATATTTCACAGTTTTATCAGATTTTTAAAAGTCATCTTCCATACATAATCATTATCTTAGGGGTTGTGTTTTTTCAACTTTTAGAGGTCAATGTAATAGATGCTTTGACAACAAAATGGGTTGGCGTTGATTTTGCACCTGCTATCCAGAGTATTGAAGGCAACGTCGTATATTGGTTTTCGCAACATTGGACACCGTCTCTTGTTTACTTCTTCGTATTTATGTACATAGCTGTTTATCCTTTTACCCTGTGGTTTTCACCCGTGTATTTCCTTCTAGCAGATGAAAAAAAATCGATGAAAACACTTG
>Ga0315279_10002131_pt1 | contig 30577 bp, 23 predicted proteins | sample YL17G06_20_MG_FD_203694 | JGI IMG/M metagenome (GOLD analysis project Ga0315279, IMG submission 203694) | Sediment microbial communities from Yellowstone Lake, YNP, Wyoming, USA - YL17G06_20 | ecosystem: Environmental > Aquatic > Freshwater > Lake > Sediment | place: USA: Wyoming | collected...
CTTGACGAATTCGGGGCGAATACGGGGGTCACGATACCAGTCTTCCATTGACGAACCGCCGGGGAAAAAGTAGTACTGTCCCCAATGGCATTAAGTTAAGGGCTTTCGGGCCGTTCTCCAACGACTGGAACCCGGCAGAACCGGCCCGGAAGACAGCGCCAGGGCCTTTCGGCGGCCGGTCCGCCTGCCTTCGGGAAGGGCCTCCTGGGCTTATCTTAATGCCATTGAGTACGGTCCCCCGAATGACGGTTCGGCTCGCATGCGACGGCAGACCCTCCGCGCGTCACGGAGAGTTGCCGCACCAGGCTCGAATCACTTTCCTTTCAACAGACCCGCCATGGCCTTGCCCATGGCTTCGCCGACGTCCATATAGACCTCGGCTTTGCCGCCGTAGTGACCGTTTCCGCTGCCGCCTTGCGCCATGGGGTTGGAATAGACAGTGGCCACATTGCCCTTGAACTCCGGGTGCTTGCCGCTGGTGCCGTCAACCGCGAGTTGGGCCTCGAGCACCTTTCCCCCATTGCCCCCGCTGCCCTTCGTGGATTCGCCCAGGGTGGCAAGGACGAACTTCGCGTCCGGGGCATTGAAGTCCTTGCGCAACTGCTTGATGAACCGGACGAGATTCTGCTCGTACCGGCTCGCATGCACGGCGTTTCCGCAGTCCTTTTCGCCTTGCCATAAGAAGAATCCCGCGACCTCGTACTTCGTCGCCCCGGGGTAGTGCTTGTCGAGCTCTGCAAGGGCTTTCTTTGCATCCGCGGTGTCATCATCATACTGCTTGCCGGCGTACCAGCCGATCGGCTTGGGATCCGTGCCCTTGTCCCACGAATCCGGCGAGTCCTTGTATCCGGCGAACACCTTGGTGACCTTGTTGCCTTGTTTGTCGGTGACTTCCGCTTCGAACCGTTCGCTGCCCGGGGGCAGGAGATCCCAACCCAGACTACGGTTGCCGATGCAGCACTTGAGGATCATTACCGGTGCATCTACGGCATTCCCTACGACATGCCCGATGCCGTACTCCGGGCCGATGGTGCCGCCCTTGATGCCCATCCATTCGTTGTTGAGCGGGCCCTTGCCGGACATGTAACGCACAAAACGGACATCCTTCCGCTCCGTCCACTTGCCGGCGTCATCCACAAGGTAGGTATATTTATTCTTGTTCTTCACCGCATTTTCCAGGGAACCCTCCCCGCCGGCAATCTTACCCATGCCGACCATGTTGGACTGGCCCAGCAAGATGAAGACCTTGACCGGCTTCGTCATGTCCGCCGGTTTGCCGTCCGGCTTCGGCAACTGGGCCGGAACTTCCGCGGCAGCGGCGGGGAGGACGAGCAGCCCCATCACCAGGGCGGCCAGGGTCAACACGATTCCGGTCCGGTTTCTTGTCGTCATGATTCTCTTCCTCATTCTGTTTTTCGGTAACCGTTCAGGCCCTTTGGGGCCTGCGGATATCTGTCCGGCAGGCCACGCCTGCCGCGCGCCAGGCATCCAAACCTTGAACCAATACGCCCACCAAAGGTGTCACACTTTTTTTCCGTTGTCAGGAACATTTTTTGCGGCTCAAGCGGCGGGGCGCGCGAAACCTGGGGACACTCGTGCCCGTAAAGTAAGGCGGGAAAAGGAGTTACGAGCGGGAAATGCGGAAATGCAGAGTGCAGAATTCGCTACTATAAGAGTGGGGCGGGGGACGAGGAACAGGCAACCGGAAACCCGCCAGAGGGGGACCGGCTATGCCTTGCGCGCGGCAGCAAAACGGCGGGCAGCCACGTAGGGCTGCCCCTACGCAGGGCCCGTTCGGCGCGCCGTCGTAGGGGCGGCCCTATGTGGCCGCCCATGCTGTTTCCACGGCTTGGCAGCCGACGCATGGAACGGGGAATCGAGGTGCAGAATGCAGTCTGAAAAACGGAACAAAGCCAACGCCGGCGATCTCACGCAAAGGCCGCAGGCGGGCAGGCCACGGAACCGGAAGCCTGGGCACACCTGTGCCGGGGGGCTTACTTGCGCGGCCGGGGCCTCAGCAGGGCCAGGCCGCCCAGGGCCACCAGCGCGAGCGTGGCGGGCTCGGGGACCTCGTACTTGATGAGGAAGGCGTCCGAGTAGCCCGCATTGGGCCCGCCGAGACTGCCTTCGGTGTAGCCGCTGATGTAGACGCCCCCCGCGCCGTCCGCCACCACACAGTACCCTTTATCGTAACTCGGCGTGCCGATCTGCCGTACCCAGGCCACTGTGTAGGGCGTTTCGGCCAGCGCCGCCCCGCCCGCAGCGCATAAGAGGACCATGACACCCAACCCTGCCGCCCACGTCCGCCCCATGGCATCCTCCCTGCCCTTTGGGCCTGCGCCGGAAAACGAAAAGGGAGACCGGCCCGCTACGGACCGACCTTCCCCGGACTTCGCCAGGTTGTTGTTATCCGCGCCGCCCGGACCCCCGCCGGACGGCAAAAAGAAAACGGGCCGCACCTCGTCTGCTCCCCCGGGCAATCACGGCCCCTCAACGTCCCTCACAACATCCCACGACCGGAGTAGTATACCATAGAAATCGTCAAGGGCAAGATATAATCGGGCTAACCTTGCCAACTGTAGCGCGGCCGTACGGCCGCGCACGGCCGCACGGGGCATAAAGCCCCGCGCTACATAATCCCCGGCCCAACCGTAACTGACGGGTCACGCCGGGCGCCGGTAAACACTTGATTCCCCCTTGTGCCGCGCCTATGGTGTCGGGTTGTCCTGTTGAGAAGGGGGCCTGCGGGGGCTTCGCATGGCGAATCAGCCGGATGAGAAACCCGAGGCCGGCAGCGCGGCATCGTCCGCGGGGACCGAACTGGCCCGCATCCTGGCCATCCTGGGCGTCAATCTCATCCTGGTGCTGGTGGTCGTCGTCTTCGCCTCGACGGACCGCGGAAAACTGCCCGACCTGAACTACCAGACGCTGGCCGTGGGCTTTCTGCCGATTTCCGCCGCCGCCGGCCTCTTGATCTCCTGCCGCAGGCTCGACCTGGCGCTGCCCGCCGTCCTCGCCCTGATGATCGGCCTCAGGAGCAACCCGTGGGTCCTTTCCGGCGAGCCCATCGCCCGGCTTGGCATCCTGTGCGGCATCGCGGCGGGCATCGGCCTCGCGAGCGCCGTGGTCACCTGGACCGGCCGTATCGCCAGCACCCTCTGGACGGGCCTCCTGGCGATAGGCCTCTGGATGGCGGCCGGCGAACTGAAGAGCCTCCTGGCCACCTCCGGCACGTGGCCGTGGCCGGCCGCGCTGGGAGCATCGCTGGGCGCCCTGGTGGTGGGGGCGGCGGTGCTGGGCGCGACGGACCTCGTGTCGCTTCCGTCCACGCCGCCCATCATACGGGCCGGGTCCAAGGGGCTCGGCGGCCTGGCGGGCGTGTGGATCGTGGCGGGCATCGGCCTGGCCCTGGCGTCGCAGTCGGAGGCCGCCAAGCCGATGACCGACCAGCCGCTCGCGGCCTATCCTGCGATGCTGGCGGCCGCAGCGCTGGGCGGCGGATACGTCCTGCGCGGACGCTGGGGCGCCGTGGAGGCGATCCTTCTGACCGCCGCGGCCCACCTGGCCTGGTCGTTTACGGTCAGCACCGACCTGGGCTCGCCGGCGGCGAACCTCGCGGTGCCGGCGGCCGCGCCGCTGGCGGCCGTTCCGCTCCTGCTCATCATCGACTGGGCCATCCGCCGCACGACGTCCGAGTCGACCCCCACGGGCCTCCTGGCCTAAGCGCGCCCGCCGCCCAGTACGGGCGGGCGTACTGGCCCGCCCGGCGCGAGAGTGAGACGGCCCGCGCGAACCGCTGATTCACAGAAAGGAGCGCAGGCATGAAGCGGTTCTGGCAGAAGGTGGTCGGCGGCGTTTCGGCCCAGCCGCAGGATGCGGCCCAGGCGGCCGCCGTGGCCGACGTCCTCGGCCGGACTGCCGGCGTCGCGGTGTACCCCGAGTCGGTCGCCGCCGAGGGTGGCGCGCTGCTGGCCCTGGCGCGGCGAGGGATCGAGAAGTCGGTCCTGGCGGTCTGGCCGGCGGGCAAGACGCCGGCCGTCGCGCGGCGACTGAAGGCCCAGGCCCTCGAAATCGACATGGACGGGACCGACGTGGCCCTGATGGAGGAGCCCTGCTCGCCGGACGTCGCGGCAGCCCTGCGGCAAATCTTCCCCTGGACCGCGCCGCAACTGGTGGCCGGCCGGCCGTCGATCGGCCTCGGCGACCGCCTGGGCCTGGCGACGCCCGGCCACGTGCGGGCGGTGCGCGGCACGGGGTACGTGCCGATGCTCGCCCAGCAATCCATCCGCGAGATGACGCGCACCGGGCGCTCGCCGCAGCAGGTCATCGACGACGCCACGTGGGGCGTCTTCCAGACGGGCTTCCGCACGGGCTTCGGCGCCGACGCCGACCACCTGAAGACCGCCGAGGACATCGACCGCTGCGCGGCGGCGGGCTTTAAGTTCTTCACGCTCGACCCCGGCGACCACGTGGACAACGCCGCGGCGACCGATTCGCCCGGCGTCCTGGCCGGCAAGTTCGACGCCCTGCCCTGGGCGGCGCTCGGGACCACGGCGGCCGATTCCCGGCGCGAGTACGCCTCTTGCCGCATCGACATGGGCGGCGGCGAACCGCTCGCCTTCACCGACGTGGACCTCCACCGCGCCGGCGCCAAGTACGGGCGCGCGGTGGCGCATGCGGCGGCCATGTACCGCCACCTCGCCGGGCGCCTGGGCGCAGGAACGTTTGAACTGGAAGTCTCGGTGGACGAGACCGACACGCCCACCTCCGCCGCCGAGCATTACTACGTGGCCCGGGAACTGGCGCGCCTGGGCGTGCGCTGGGTCAGTTTGGCCCCGCGGCTGGTCGGCCGCTTCGAAAAGGGCGTGGACTACATCGGCGACCTGGCGGACCTGGAGCGCACGTTTGCAGCGCACCTGGCCGTGGCCGACCAGGTCGGCGGCTACAAGATCAGCCTGCACTCGGGCAGCGATAAGTTCAGCGTGTACCCGGTGGCCGCGCGGCACGGCGGGCGGCGCGTCCACGTCAAGACGGCCGGCACGAGTTACCTGGAGGCGCTGCGGGTGATAGCGGCCAAGGAGCCGCTCCTGTTCCGCGAGATCCTCGACTTTGCCCGCTGCCGCTACGAGGCCGACAAGACCACGTATCACGTCTCGGCCAACGTGGACCGCGTGCCCATCGCGTGCGTGCTGGCCGACTGGCATCTGCCGGGCCTGCTGGATGCGTTCGACGGGCGGCAGGTGCTGCACGTGACGTACGGGTCGGTGCTGGCGGCCGGCGGCGGCAGGCAGTTCCGCGGGCGGCTGCTGACGGCCCTTCAGACGCACGAGGAGGCGTACGCCGAGGCGCTGGCGAAGCACATCGGCCGCCATCTCGCGCCGTTCCTGACGTCGGCGCCCGAGTTGCGCGCCTGATTCGAGCCGCGGTGGACCCTGGGGCTGGAGAAGGCGGCGAGAGAAGTAACTGAGTGACTGAGCGACTGAGGGACAGAGTAACTGAGGGGGGGAAGTTGACGACAAGCCACGACGCGCGGCGGGCGTTCCTGCCCGCCGCGCCATTTTTGATTCACAATACCTGATGGCAAATCTGCAATCTGAAATCTGAAATCTGAAATCTGCAATCTGAAATCTGAAATCTGCAATCTGAAATCTGAAATCTAAAATGCCTCACCCCAGGTTCTCCCACGCGATGCCGATTTTCCTCAGGGCGTAGGCCGTCTCGCGCAGGTAGTCGCCGTACCAGGTCATCCAGTGGAAGCCCGGCATGTTCAGGGCCACCTTGTCGTCGGGGCACTTGTAGCCCACGTCGATCTGGCTGCGGCAGATGGGCAGGAACGGGGCATCAACGATCTCGCCCACAAAGCCCGTGTAGCGCTCCATCTTGAAGTCCGGGATAATGTTGGTGACTTTCTGCCCCTTGTGCATCTCCACCTTGGGCGCGGCGCCGTAGTCCGACTCGAAGTGCGTGACGATGCGGGCGGGCTCCAGGTTCTTGCCGTCCATCCGGCGCGGGGCCGTGCAGTGGGCCAGCGTAATCATGCCGTCGTGCGGGTAGGTCGGGTCGTTGAGGAACGGCGGGCGCCCCGACATGTTGGCCGCCAGGATGCCCGACGGGATGACCACGAAGTCCGACTCGCAGAACGCCAGGTACCCGGCGTCGTTCAGGATCGAGAGGGTCAGGCACGCCGTCGTCTGGGCGATGGGCATGATCATGCCCATGCAGGCGTTGACGGTGATGGCGCGGCAATCGGCCTTGGCCATGATGCCCTTAAAGACCTGGGCCAGCAGGAAGGCGTTCTCGACGGGGACCTTCTCGACCTCCAGTTTGACGCCCTGTCCCTTCAGGTAGTCGGCGGCCTGCCGGCGGGCCAGGGCCACGGCGGCGGCGTCCTCCCGCGCGGCCTTGATGAGGTTCGCCAGGTCCGGGTACGCCAGGGTCTGGATGTCGAGTTTGAATTTTTCGCGGGCCAGGTCGGGCGCCTTGGGCGTGGCCCAGCCGCCCGGTCCGCCGATGGCCACGATGCGGCTGCCGAGCGTGTTCTTCACGCCGCACAGCGCCCGCAGGCGCCACGTGAGGTCCTCCAGCGAATCGACCACCACGTCGGCGTTGCACACTTCCTTGACGCCAAGGAAGTCGGTGTGCTGGTGCAGGTAGCGCGGGCTGATGATCTCGTACCACAGCGACACGGGGCCGGACCTGTGCCGCAGGAAGTAGATGGCGTGCTTGCCGCTCTTGGCGACGGCGTCGAGAATGCCCTGCCCGCCTCCTGCGGCATAGTGGAGGAGGACGTCGGCCTGGGCGGCATCGGCCAGGCCGGCCACCTCGGCCGGCGACCGGACGGGCGAAACGGGCAGGAACGTCACGGGGAAATCGGCCGCAGCCTTGATCTTCTCCAGTTCGCCCTGGATGCGGGCCATTTCCTCGTTGGCGGCCTCCTGGCTTTGGACGCCGCCCCAACTCCGCCAACTGGTCTGCGGCCGGCGCCGGGGCAGGTCATACGAGAGCACGGGCTTGACGACGATGGGCTGGCGGACCGGCGCGCCGGCGCCGGCCTCCGCCGCCGCCGCCCGCACCGCCGACCACGCGCAGCCCGCCAGCGCCAGCCCGCCGAGGGCCAGGGTGCCGGTCTTCAGGAGGTCGCGGCGCGTCAGGTCCGGCCCGGGGCGGCCGCAGCAGCGGGGTTGAGGCATCCGAGGCAATTCCGGTTTCGACATGGGTTGTCTCCTTGTAAAAGTTGTGATGACCCGCCGCTTCCGCGTCGGGCTCGAAAAACGCGCTCGTCTTCGACTCGCGGCTAAACGCGAGTCGTGGTATATCACCCGCTGCGTCCGCGCCCAAGGCGGGCAGGCTGCGGCGGGCTCGCTCTTCTGCTATCTGAAATCTCAAATCCGCGTGCCGGTTACGCCTTAAGTTCAGGAACGTCCGGGATGATCATGCCTCTTGATGCCGCTCCGGCCCCCTCGTCCGTGCCCGTGCACACGCCACCCGCCGGACGGCGTGCGTCATTCTGCTTGCCGCGCGCTGCGCCGTCAACTCTTTTCGCCCCGTCGCACGGGCCTCACAACGAGATTCTTCGCTGCGCTCAGAATGACAAAGACGCGGCATCGCCAACTGGGAAAACGGCCGCCCCTTGCGCCAGGGGCGGCCGGTCACGGTTTGTCGCCGGGCGGCGTCACCCGCCCGTCAGGGTGGCGAGGTAGTTGTCGCCCAACTGGGCGATGTGGTCCTTGATGTTCATGAACAGGTCGAGATGCCCTTCCTCGTCGGCCAGGAGTTGCTCGAACAGGGCCTTGGACACCTGGTCGCGGGCCTCGGCGCACGCCACCGCCGACTCGTTGTAGAGGCGGACGGCGTCCTCCTCCAGCACGATGTCGGTGGCGAGTTTGTCGGCGATCTTCTGGCCCTTCTTGATGTCGCCGGCGGGCTTGGTTGTCGCCGCGCCGCCCAGGAACAGGATGCGCTCGCCCAGGGCCTCGGCGTGCTTCATCTCGGTGATGGCCGTGGCCTTGATGATCTTGGCCAGTTTGCCGAAATCGTCGTTGGCCAGTTCGTAGTGCTGGGCCATGTAGGTGAGGATGGCCGTGAGTTCCCTCGCCCGGGCCTCGTTCAACAGGTCGATGACTTTCTTTGCGTCCTTAGGCATGTTTGCTCCTCTCGCCGCGTTCGCGGGGGCCCGGCGGCCGCGCCCGCCGCGGACCCCCGCGCCGGATGCCCTGCCGCTGCTCCCATGACCCTATTTATAATGTGCCGAGGGGGCGCCCGTCAAGCGTGTGATTCTTTACCTTTTCTCGCCCCTGCCGCCTGCCGCTTTACACCTGCCTCGTCGCGTGTTATCGTTCTGTTCCGCAGCAGGCGGCACAAACAGGGGCCGCGCAGGAGGGCCTCATGGACGTTCTCGGCCAATTGCAATCCCATCCCCTTTTTGCGGGGTTCGCGTCGGAGGCGCTGGCCGAGGCCGTGCGCCTCGGTACCGCCGCTTCCTACGACCCGGGCGACGTGTGTATCGGCCGCGACGAGGCCGGCGACGTCTTCGGCATCCTCCTCTCCGGCCGCCTGGAGGCCGTGCGCGGCCGCGGAACCCCCGCGGCCGAGCACCTCGGCTACGTCGAGCCGGGCGAATGCTTCGGCGAAATGTCGATGCTCACCGGCAACCCCACCAACGCCGACGTCGTGGCGTGCGAGAAGTCCGAGGCGGTCGTTTTTCTCCAGGAGGCCGTCAGCCCGGTCATCGCCATGAATCCCCAGGCGGTGCGGTTCCTGGCCAGGCTCATCGCCAAGCGCCTGGCGCCGAAGCCCGAGCAGCCGCGCACCGCCCCGCGGCCGGCCACCCGGTACAGCCTCGGGGCGGTCGCCCCCGTGCGGATTTTGGCCGTCAGTTGCCGCCAGGACGACGTCCGCTACGCTTACTTCGACACGACGAGCGAGACGGCCCATGCGTGGGGCAGCATCACCGGCCTCGGCGGGCCGCAGGCCGCCCACGTCCACCAGACCGCCCAGGCGGAGAGGCGAAGTGCCGTGACGCCCGCCACGCACGACGCCGCCATCGCGGCGGCCCTGGCGGCGCTGACGGCCTCCGCAGGAGGCGTCATCGCGACGCCCAAGGACCTCTCGGCCATCGGCCACTGCGTGCGCCACGGCGGAGGGCAGTTCAACGGCCCGACCCTCATCGACGACGCCGTCAAGGCCGCGATCATGCACCTGGCGCGGCTCGCGCCTCTGGACAATCCGTTCAACCTCGCCGGCATTGAGGCATGCGCCAGCCGCGCCCCCGGCGTCCCGCAGGTGGCCGTGTTCGACACGGCGTTTCACCTCACGATACCGCAGGCCGCCTGCCGCTACGCGCTCCCGAACGACCTGGCGTACGAGAAGGACCTGCGGCGGTTCGGGTTCCACGGCATTTCGCACGAAGGGGCGGCCCGGGCGGCGGCGGCGTACATGGCCCTCAGTTTCGACACCCTGCGGATCATCACGTGCCACCTGGGCCTGGGGGCCTCGCTGGCAGCCATCGACCACGGCCGCTGCGTGGACACCACGATGGGCTTCACGCCGCTGGAAGGCCTCGTCATGGCCACCCGCCCGGGCGACGTGGACCCGGGCCTCATCCTGCACCTGGTGCGCGACCGCGGCATTGCGCCGGACGACCTGTACCGGCGACTGTTCACCGAGTCGGGCCTGCTGGGTCTCTCGGGCATTTCCGGCGACGTGCTGCGAATCATGGACGCCGCCAACGAGGGCGCCCCGCGGGCCATCCTGGCCCTCCAGGTCTTCTGCCAGCGGGCCCGCAAGTACCTCGCCGCTTACGTGGGCCTGCTGGGCGGCGTGGACGCCATCGTGTTTACGGGCGGCGTAGGCGAGAATTCCCCCGGCACACGCGCCCGCATCTGCCAGGGCCTCGACTGGATGGGCATCGTGCTCGATGAGGACCTGAACCGCACGCGCCGGGCGGCGCGCGGCGAGGTGGTCGAAATCTCGGCGGCCCAGTCGCGCGCCCGCGTCCTGGTCGTCGGCAGCAACGAGGAACACACCATCGCCCGCCACACCGTCCAGGCGCTCTCCCACGCCCGCGTCACCCAGGTGATGCGGCAGAAGGAGCGGCCCATCCCCATCGGCATCTCGGCCCACCACGTCCACCTGACGCAAGAGCACGTGGAGGCCCTCTTCGGGCCCGGCCGCACCCTGACGTGGTACGCCGACCTGACGCAGCCCGGCCAGTACGCCTGCGTGGAACAGGTGAACCTCATCGGGCCGAAGGGACGCATCGACAACGTCCGGGTGCTCGGGCCCGTGCGCCCGGAGAGCCAGGTGGAGATCGCGCGGACGGAGGAATTCAAACTGGGCCTCGACGCCCCCATCCGCTATTCCGGCGACCTGGAAGGGACGCCGGGCATCAACCTGGAAGGCCCCGCGGGATGCGTGCGCCTGGCGCGGGGCGTCATCTGCGCGATGCGGCACATCCACATGTCGCCCGAGGATGCGATGGAGTTTGCCGTCCGCGACCGCGACGTGGTGCGCATCCGCGTGCCCGGCGACCGGTCGCTCATCTTCGGCGACGTGGTCGTCCGCGTGCACCCGAACTTCCGCCTCGACATGCACATCGACACCGACGAGGCCAACGCCGGCGAACTGGGGCTGGGCGCCGCCGGATACCTGGACTCCATCCAGCAGCGTGCCGCGCCGTAGGAAGGCCCGAACGATTACAACTTCAGCGCTGGCCACAAAGAGGATTCAGTTGTCAGAAGTTTTTGTCCTTCCACATGGCTCTTGTGACGCCGAAGTCCGTTTCCGCTTGGGCCATCGCATCGTCAAGCGTTTGATGCCACGTGTCGCCGCAGTGTTTTTTCTGCTCGTCCCACCACTCAAGAATAAACCCAGCGTCCGATTCCTCAATCTGAAGGTTGAGGGTTGCCCTTTCAACAGGCGTTGGCAGCGGAGTGGCCGCCCCCGGGGGAAGCCATCCTTGGTGTGGCTCGCCTCCAAACTCAACGTGGAGACCACGAATTTCCAGATGCACGCTCACTCGCGGTCACCTCGCACACGCACACCTTGTTCTTCAACAATCCACAGCCTGCCTGCAAGCGGCTGGCGGAGAAGCAAAGGAAACATCCGGCGGGCAACGGCCAACACGTGCGATTTGTCCTGGTGCGAGAGGCGCAGGACGATCAGCCCGGCATACTCCTCCGGCGCGTACTTGCGAATGTCCGAGAAATCCAAGTCGAGAGTGACAAGCGTTCTTTGCTCGCGCCGGCAGACTTCGGCAACTCGCGTGTCGGATGCCCCGCCAAGATTCTGCTGCGCCACAGTTGCGGCATCGTGGCCAATTGCGCGGAGTTCGTCGGCCACTTCGACCGGAAGGTTCTCGTCGACCTTGAACCGCATCACGCCACTCCGGGAAACTGGACGACCCGCTCCTTGGCGAGTTCGGCGGCGTATGAAATGGCGGCCTGGACGTCCTCCGCCGCAAGCGTCGGGTAACTCCGCAGGATTTCCTCTTCCTTGACACCCGCGGCCAGGTTATCCAGCACGACGGACACGGGAATCCGAGTGCCCTTGATGCACGCTCGGCCGTGGCATACGTCGGCGTCCACGACAATCCTCTCTCGCCAGTTCATTTGAAGAGCCTCCGAGGTTCTTCTTGATTATCTCCGAAGGCACCGGCTCGTGCTACGACTATTCCGGCCCACTATATCGGCACCGCCTGGATGCCCGCCAGTTGGCAGTAGCCCTTCAGGAGACCTGAATGGTCGCCGTAGAGGAACAACTGGTGGAAGCCTTTGACATCGCGGCAGTCGGGGATGTCGTCGAGCGCCAGTTCGACGCTGGTGCGGCAGCCGCCGGAGGGGGGCGTGTCGATGTTGGCGACGACCCGGCCCGTGCCGATGAGCATCGTCTTGCCGCCGCCCTCGAACTTCATCACCGTCACCTTCTGGCCCAGCCTCCAGAGGACCTGCGGCGAGACGCCGATTGACGATTCCGAGTGGCTCCGCAGAATAAGCGGCTCGTGCGGCTTGTCGAACCCGTCCAGTTTCGTCGGGCACGTGCAGTGGGCGCCCATGAGCGTGTTGTTGACCGTGTTCGGGGCAGGGTCCTGCATGAACCCCGGCCGCTCGCATAGCCGCGCCACCAGCATGAGCGACAGGGCCGCTCGGACGTCGGCCTCGCAGCAGCCCACCAGGCCTTCGTCGAGGAGGCGCGAGAACCCGATGCACGGCGGGCAGGGAATCTTGCGGCTGCCCACCAGGCCCAGGCAGTCCATCGAGATGCCGTGGCACTTCTCGGCGTCCATGAGGCGTTTGCAGGCGATGTAGTTCTCGGCGGCGTTCAGGATGTCGGCCTTCGACGGCTCGACGATTTTTTTGGCCTCGCGGGTGTAGTAGGCGGCGATGGCCCTGGCCTCGTCGCATTCCTGGACCTTGGCCAGTTCCTCGACGAAGCGTTCGCGCGGCACGTAGTGGATCGTCGTGCCGGTCGGCTCCAGGACCTTGTCCTCCGTCTTCGCGCCGGCGGCGATGACGATGCGGCCGTTTCTCATGTCCCAGAGGGTCCGGTGCATCCTGAGGCCCGCCGTCAGCCAGTCCACGTCCTGCGTGGCGCCGACGAAAACGCCCGGGGCCCGCGACGCCTGCTGGAGGTGCCCGGTGAACGATGTGCCCATCGGGCTGAAGACCACCATCGGTATCGTGCCGCGCTCGTCCACGATGCGGTTCACGTCGTCCCAGCGCTCAAAGTGCATGATAGTAATCAGGATGCCCTGCGGCGGCCTGGCCTTCAGGCCTTCCAGGAAGGCCGTGACGGCGGCCGCGTCGTAGAGCGGCTCGGCAATCTCCAGGTTCACGCCGAGGGCCGCCGCGGCGCTCTGGAGCCGCTCGGTGTACATCTTCTGATGCCCGGCGATGTCGTAGGCGGCGCCCGGCCAGCCCATCCAGTATTTCTCGGCCTTGGGCCGCAGGAACGCCGCGCGGATGGTGGGTCCCGCGCCCGGCAGGGGCGCCAGGCCGCCCGACGGCCGCGCGGCCGGGCCGGCGCACCCGGCCATCTCCAGGGCGGCCGCCAGCGCGGAGGCGCTGGCCGCGCCCAGGAATGTCCGCCGCCTCATCCGCATCTCGGGACAACCGGGAATAACGCTTCTCTTGGCAGGTTCCATCACGGTTCCTCCTTGACTGGGCGATTGGCCGCACGTCGTGTCGCCGGTCCGGTCTGCTCCGGCCGGCCGCGCACGATTGTACCCATCCGGCCGCAAGGGGCAACAACCTTTTCGTCCGCCCCAGTACTCAGATTGTAGCGCGGCCGTATGGCCGCGCTACAGAATGGCCCCTGCGCACGCGATGTGCCACGGCCGACTCGCCCAGCCCCGGCGGAACGGGCGATACTTCACTTGCCCAGCGCCTCCTGCTCGGCCGCGATGCGGTTCAGCAGGGCGTGCCGCGCGGCGTCGGGCCGATAGGCGGCGGCCCGCTTGCGATAGTGCTCGGCCGCGCGGCGGAGGCCTTCTTCCATGCTCACCGTGCATTCGAACCGCCCGGCCACTGCCATGACCTTGCTGTTGTCGAACAGGACGGACCACGTCTTGTCGCCCAGGAGCGGCCCGGCCCAGGCGGCGTTGTAACACACGAGCGTCTCGGTCGGCACGTGGACGATGATGGGTCGGCCGTTGCCAAGCACACAAGAGGGCCCCTGCCTTTTTAGCCCCCGGTGAATACACCGGGGGCCAAATGGCCGCACGTGCGCCCCGCGCCACGCCTGCCCCCCGCGTGTTCACGGGGGGCTAAAACGACAAGGGACCCCTCGTGTTCAGCGGGGCAACGGTCACGAGGCTACCGCTGCTTGGGGACGCTGCGGCCGTCGCTCTGATATTTCTCGAGTAAGGCTTTCAGGCGGGCCACGATTTCCGGGCGCTCGGCGTACAGGTTCTTCTGCTCTCGCGGGTCGTCCTTCATGTTGTACAGTTGCATGGGCGGGGCGCCGGCCGGGACGGCCTTCTCCGCGAGGCTCCATCCGCCCGAGCCTTTGCACAGGACCAGTTTCCACGGTCCCTGCCGGATGGCGAACTGGCCGCTGATGGAGTGGTGCACGGTGGCCTCGCGGATGGGCTCCCTGGCCGCGCCCACCAGCGCGGGGAGGATGCTGTAACTGTCTTCGCCGGCATCGTCGGGCAGTTTGTCGCCCACGATGGCCGCGCACGTGGCCAGGAGGTCCGTCAGGCAGAGGGTCTGGTCCGAGGTGCTTCCGGCGGGGATCTTGCCCGGCCACCGGGCCAGGAACGGAATGCGGTGGCCGCCGTCCCACGCATCGGACTTCTGCCCGCGGTAGATGTAGTTGCCCAGGTGGCCGTACTGCTCCTCCAGTTTGAGCGGCTGGGTATGGCTGCCGTTGTCGCTGGTCATAATGACGAGGGTATTCCCGGCAAGGCCGCAGCGCTGGAGGGCGTCGAGGACGCGGCCGACGGTCCAGTCGGTCTCCTGCACGAAGTCGCCGTAGTTGCCCGCCCGGCTCTTGCCGCGGAACTCCTCTCGCGGCACGTGCGGCGTGTGCGGCGCGGTCAGCGCAAAGTAGAGCAAGAACGGCTTGGCCTTGTCCTTGCCGCGCTCGTCGAGGTACGCCTCGGCCTTCTTCGTGAGTTCCGCCAGGACCGTCCCGTGCTTGAAGCCGGGCCCGCACAGCCCGCCCCGGTAGTATGCGGGCCGGGGCGACTCGGGCACGCGCGACGTGGGCAGTTCCACCACCTTGCCGTTCTCGATATAGACGTACGGGTCCATGTCGAGAGAGGCGGGGATGATGTAGGAATAGTCGAAGCCCACGGTGTGCGGCCCGGCGGAGAGGGGCTTGGAGAAATCGACCGCGGCCCCGCCTGCCGCCCTGGCTTTGCCCTTGCCGCCGCCGGCGCCCTCGCCGGCGCCGTCCTTGTGCTGCCAGCCCAGGCCCAGATGCCACTTGCCGACGCAGGCGGTGGCGTAGCCGTGCTGCCGCAAGAGCGCGGCGACGGTCATCCGGCCGGGCTCCAGCAGCGGCTCGGAGTACCCGCCCAGGACGCCGCTCTTCAGGCGGGTCCGCCAGCAGTAGCGGCCGGTCAGGATTCCGTACCGCGTGGGGGTGCAGACGGCCGAGCCGCTGTGGGCATCGCTGAAAATGACGCCCGCCTTGGCCAGGCGGTCCATGTTGGGCGTGGCGATCCTGGATTCCGGGTTGAGGCAACTCAGGTCGCCGTAGCCCAGGTCATCGGCCAGGATGTAAACGATGTTCGGGCGTGCGGCCGGGGCCGACTCGCCCCGCGCCAACCTTGGAAACGCCAGCGCGCCGGCCGCCAGGGCCGACGCCTTCAGGAATGTCCGGCGATTCATGTCCGCTCCTTCAACCGAGGCTCGCTTGCGGCCACCGGCCGCAAGGGCCGGCCCACCCTACCCCGGCGCAAGGATGACGGTCGCCTTGAAACTACACCTGTTGCGACGAGCGCACGGCATCCGGCCCGAGGCCGATGATCCGCAGTGGGTTGTGGAAGCCCACCGCCTCCAGTTCCTCAAGGCGCAGAATTGCGAGCGATGCCAGGTGGTTCATGCACTGAACCATCGTGGACGCTGAACCCACCAGGCACCCGTTCTCGGGAACGTGGAGGCGGCCGGACGGCTCCAGGACCACGTCGGCCCCCATCGCGCGGTAGCGGCCGGGCGGCAGGCCTGCCAAGGGCGACTGGTCGCTCGTCACGACCACGCGCGAAACGCCCTTGGTCCGCAGGATAGCCTTCACCACGGCCGCCGGCAGGTGGTGGCCGTCGGTGACGATCATCGCCGCCAGGTCGTCGTTCGCCAGGCCCGCCCAGATGGGGTTCTCGTGGCGCGGCAGGACCCTCGGAACGCCGTTGCCCAGGTGCGTGAGCGCCCTGGCCCCGGCGCGGACCAGCCGCGCGAGGTCCTCTTCCGCGGCCATCTGGTGGCCGAGCGAAACGGTGATGCCCATGCCGGCCGCGCGGCGAGCCAGGTCCTCCGCCCCCGGCAGTTCCGCTGCAAGGGTGAGGAGTTTTACCCGCCCCTCGGCCCACTCCTGGAACCGTTCGAGCAGCCCCACGTCGGGCGGCAGGACCCACACCGGGTTGTGCGCGCCCACCGCGCCGGGGCGCTGCGAGATGAATGGGCCCTCCAGGTGGATGCCCAGGAGCCGGCCCGCGAACTCCGGCTGCGCGCAGACCCGTGCCACGAGGGCAAGGTTCCGCCGGTAAACGTCCAACGGACTCGTGATGATGGTGGGAAGGAAGGCAACCGTCCCCTGCCCCAACAGGTCGCGGCAGGCGCCGGCAAACGCCTCCTCCGCAAGGTCCGGGCTTGAAAAGTCCGTCCCTCGGTAGCCGTTCACCTGCAAATCGACAAAGCCGGGGATGGTCATGTGAAACGCCCTTTTAGGGGCAACCCTGCGAGGCTGCCCCGCCGTCGCTGTCGCCCAAACAAGGGCGGCCACGCAGGGCCGCCCCTACAGCGGCCGGGTAAGAAGCGATGACGATTCCGTATCCAAGAGGAGCGTGCAGTCCGCGTGGTTCCTGAGGATGGATGCCGGGCAGAGGTTCGTGACGGGGCCTTCGGCGGTATTCCGGACCGCCTCCGCCTTTCGCCTGTCGGGCACGGTGCAGACGATGCGGCGGCTCTTGAGGATTTGCCGCACGCTCATTGATATCGCCTGCCGCGGCACGTCGTCCAGCGTCTTGAACCACCCCTCGCCCAGTTGCTGGCGGCGGCAGGCCTCATCCAGGGTGACCACCAGGTACGGCTCCTCGGTCTGGAAATCGGCGGGCGGGTCGTTGAACGCCAGGTGCCCGTTCTCGCCGATGCCCACGCAGGCCACGTCAATCGTGACGGCCGAGATGAGGCGGCCCAGGCGGCGGCACTCCTCGCGCGGGTCCGGCTGGTCGCCCTCAACGAAATGGACGGCCCGCAGCGGCCCCACCTTCTCGACGAATCGCTCCCGCAGATACTTGCGGAAACTGGCCGGGTGCGCGGCCGGCAGGCCGATGTACTCGTCCAGGTGGAACATGGTCACCTTGGACCAGTCGATGGCGGGCTCCCGGACCAGGTCGGCGAGCATCTCGAACTGGCTCGCGCCGGTGGCCAGGATGATGTTCGCCTCGCCCTTGGCGCGGATAGCGCTGCGGATGGCCTCGGCCGCCAGGTCTGCCGCCCGGGCGCCCAGTTGCTTCTTGCTGTCCAGAATCAGGGTTTTCACGGGGCCTCCTTTTTTTCCCGCCCCAGAATCATGCCCCGGCTTGGCCCCGAATTCAACACAATCCTTCGCGTGAGCCGGATAAGGCCGCACGCCCGCCGCGGAGTCGCCGGGACTCCCGCGCGGCGGGTCTCCTGACCCGCCGCGCAAACCCTGTTGCAGGGGCCGCGAAGAGGAATCCCGGGGTTATCCACAACCGCCATCCGATTGTGGATAACTTTGGAACTTGCCCCGGAGCGCCCGAAAACGCGCCTTTTTTGCCCTTTCGGCAGGCGAAAACGGCCCTGGCGCTAGCGCCAGAGGGGGTGACCCCCCAAAATGTTAAGATGGGCATGACGAAATGCGCGCCTTTTTGATCCCTTTTTGACGGAAAACGTCGCCTTTTTGATCGATTTTGACCCGAATTTGACGGTTTTTACATGGACGCATGGACATACGCCGTTGTGGATAACTCCCAAAAGCGGGGAACCGGGAACGGGGAACGGGGCGGCGGAAACCTGGGGACACCTGTGGCCGTAAAGTAAGGCGGGAACAGGAGTTACGAGTGCGGCCTGCCACGGCACCGGCCGTGGCCGTGCCAGGGAGTGCAGAGTGCAGAATGCAGAGTGAAAAACTCAAGCAAAGGCGACGCCGGCGATCTCACGCAAAGGCCACAGGCGGGCAGGCCGGGGGGAGGGGGGGGGGAGGGGGGGCACTGCCAAAACGGCAGACGGCGGCCGACGGCCGGCAATCGGGATTCGGGAACCGGCGTCCGGGATTCGTGGCTTGCGGCTCGCCGCTCGTGGCTGGTCGCCCGTGGCTCGCCGCTCGCGGCTTGTCGCTCGTGGCTTGCGGCTCGCCGCTCGTGGCTGGTCGCCCGTGGCTCGCCGCTCGAAGTCGCCAACGAAATCACCATCGCGTCCCCGGAAATCCCCGGAATCCTCTTGACTTCTTTCATCGGCGGCCGCAAGGTATCGTCATGCGCCGCGTCCGGCGAGCGATGGCCGCAGGGCGGGCGCATCCGCTGGCGGCCTTGGCCGCCGCCCGCCAGCCCTCGAAGCCCCGGCCGAAACCGAGGGGGGAATGATGGTGTGTCACCGGGACCTCCAAAAGCAGGGTGTCGGCCTGGCGCGCCTCCAAGAGCATCTTTGGCGCCACCTCCGAAAACAACAGCCCGCGCCCGCGCCATGTCCGGCATGGGAGATAAGGATCGTGTCCCCCGAACCCCCACTTGACAGTGCTCGGCCTGATGGTACACTCGCGCCAGGTTTCGGTTGGGGGGAAAACATGTGCCGGCTGCTCGTTGCCCTTGCAGTGGTCCTTGCGGCAGCCAGTCCCCTTCCGGCGGCGGCAACTCCCGGCACGGGGACGCCTTCGCCGACCGGGCCGCCGCCCAGGTCCTCCGAGGACAAGGACTTCTTCGAGACGGACACACCCTCGCTGATCGGGCAGCCGGTGCCGGTCCTGATCACGAAACTCGGAGACCCCAGCGCACGGGTCCGGTTGGCGGCCGCGGAGGCCCTGGCCCAGAGCGGCACGCGGGACGAGAAGGTCGTCTCGCCGCTCGCCACGGCCCTGACGGATGACGATGCGCGGGTCCGCGCATTTGCCGCCATCGCCCTCGGCCGGACCGGCAGCCCCAAGGCGCTCGACCCGCTCCTGGCAGCCACAAGGGATAGCGACGCCCTGGTGCAGTTCGACGCGGTCCGGGCCCTGGGGGCGCTCAAGGGCCAAGCGGCCTTGACGGCGCTTGGACAGGTCTTGAAGGGGCCGGATGCGCGGCTGCGCGGCTGCGCGGCAACGGCGCTGGGGCAACTCGGCGACGCCAGGGCCGTGCCGAAACTCCTTGAGGCGCTCAAAGACCCCGATGCGAACGTTGCGGCCGACGCGGCGGCGGCCCTCGGCGAGATCGGCGACTGGCGGGCCCTGGCGCCCCTGGTGGCGGCCATGAAGACCGGCAACGCCACCATGCGCCGGTCGGCCGTCCGGGCCATCCGGTGGCTGGGCGCGCCGGGCGAAGGCGAGGCCGACCTCGCGCTGCGGAGGAGGCTCGACCAGGCCAAGATCGGGCCCATGCGCATCCAGAACGTCGAGATGAAGGACGTGCTGGCGCTGCTTCGCGATTCGGGCGCGCCGAACGTGCACGCGCACTGGGCGGCGCTTGCCGCCGTCGGCATCGGCGAATCGACACCGATGACCATCAACACGGCGGCTTCGTCGCCGGACGGCGCGCTGATGGAGATCCTTCTGGCGGCCGACCCGTCGGCCCGGGCGGCGTTCGCCGTGAAGAGCGGAATCCTGGTGGTTTCGACGGTGTCCGACCTGGAGGCGTGCGCCAGGGCATGGGCTGCGGCCGGCGACGCCGGCGCAACCGGCGGGTGCGACCCCGCGACCCGGCAAAAACTTCTGGCCAGCGTGCCGCGCATCACCTGCGACGGCGTCGAGTTGCGACTCGCCATCCAATCCATCCAGGAGTCTTCGAAGATCGACCTCCAGGTCCAGTGGCCCGCCCTTGAGCCGCTGGGCGTTACGCCGCCGAAGAAGGTGTCGATGATGCTGACCGACGTTGCGGTGTGCAACGTGCTCTGCCTCCTGATGCACGACTTGGACGCAGCCGGGCGGATCGGGTACGGCGTGAAGGACGGCGCGGTTGTGATCTCAACGCGCGACCAGTTGGCGAAGTTGCCGCCGCCGGCGCCGGCGGCGGCGGTTGAACCCGCCGCTGTGCCGCCGGAGGCCCCGCCCAAGCCGTCGGCTCCGCCGCCGGCGCAGGTTCCCGTGCGCCCGCCGGCCCCGACGACACCCCCTTCTGCGCCGGCCCGGCCATCGGTCCCTTCGGCCGAGCCGGACAAAGCGGCGGTCGAGAAGCAAGCCGCCCAGTTGAAGCAGCGGCTCCAGGCGAACCCCCAGGACGGCGTTTCGCGCGGCGCCCTGGTGCGCCTCCTTCTTATCGAGATGGACAATCCGGACGAGGCGGCCCAGTACGTCGGTGAAGGCGCCGACGCGGACATGCGCAAGTACGTGCCGGCAGCCGCCAAGGGCGTCGCGGCGGCCCCGGAACTCGCCTGCCTGGCGCTCGGCCAGTGGTACCACGGGCTGGTCGTCAAGGCCGGCCTGGCGGCCAAGCCGCCCATGCTCGCGCGGGCCATCGCGTATTACCAGCGGTTCCTGGCGCTGCACACGGTCGAGGACGCCTCCCGGTCTCAGGTTGCGGCCGCGCTGGTCAAGGCGCAGGAATCCCTGGACAAGTGGCAGGAGACCCTCAAAGCCGCCCTGCCGCCGAAGGACGATTCGATCGACCTCCTGGCGCTGATCGATATCGCTCAGGACTTCATGGCCAAGACGCCCACCACGGCCTGGACGCGCCAAGGCCCGACGCTGTGCGGAACCACCGTCAATCGCGGGTGGTCGGGGATCAACGCCCCCGCGAAGCCCGACGGCGACTACGAACTCCAGGTCAAGTTCGCGCTGGGCGGAATGGAAGGCTCTTTTCATATCTGCCTGCCGCTGCAATCGACCGCCGTCATGTTGACGCTCCAGAACGGCAAGAGCGGCCTGAGCAGCATCAATGGGCTGGGCCCCAGCCAGAGCGGCCTGGGCACCCAAACGGCCTTCGTCGTCAAGCGCGTCTATTGCGTGACCGTGCTGGTCAGCAATCAGAAGGACGTGGCCGGCATCAAGGCGGACCTCGACGGCACGCCCCTGGTGCGGTGGGAAGGCCCGCCGTCGATCTTGTCCAACGTGGCTGTGTCACCTTCTTCTTCATATTTGCACCCGTCGTCCGGCTCGGTCACGAAATTCAGCAGCGACAAGACCCGCCTGGGGTTTGTGCTGTACAACGTAACGGCGACCATTTACTCGGCTAAACTGCGCATGATTTCCGGAGAGGCGAAGATGCTGCGGCGGGCCAGCGCCGCGCCGCAGAAATGACGGCACGGACGCTGCTGTTGAGGGCAAGGAGTTCCGGGGACACCCGCAACCCTGCCTGTCAAGGACCACAGGACGGTGGCGCCGCCGCCCGAACCAGCGCCCCGCGCCCGCTTTATGTCCGGCATGGGAGATAAGCCATCCTGTCTGCCGAACTTATGCCCGAACTTGTGCCCCGAACGTCGCATGCCCACGAACGTCGCGTCTGGAGGAACTCAGCGGTCTCTGCCTGGCGCCGCGCAAAGGCGGCCAGCAAGGAAACCAGAAGAGCCTGGATGGCGTCCCGCGGTTCTCAAAGGAGAGCGCCGATGAAGCGAGCGACGATCCTTGTGTTGGCTGCGGCGGCGGCGATGTCCGGAGCCGCGCGCGCGGCACGCTTCTGCGGGCCCTCGGCAGGCTGGGCGGCACGGGGGCGATCACGCCGGTCAGGGCCGCCCTGAACGACCCGGATGCCGACGTCAAGGATGCCGCAGTCCGCGCCCTGGCCGACTGGCCCGACGCGACGGCGGCGGCGGACCTCCTGGCCGTCGCCAAGACGGAGGCCAAGCAGACCCTCCAGGTGATCGCCCTGCGCGGGTACCTGCGGCTGGCGGGCCTGCCGGATTGCGCGGCGGCCGAGAAGGTCAAGATGTGCCAGGAAGCCCTGGCGGTAGCCAAGCGCCCGGACGAGAAGAAACTCATCCTCGGCGTCCTGGGCGACGTCAACACCGCAGAGGCCTTCCTGATGACGATGCCGATGCTCCGGGAGCAGCCGGTTCGGGAAGAAGCCGCCCAAGCGAGCACGAAGATCGCCAAGGCGCTCGGCAACAAACTGCCGCCCAAGACGAAGGCGGCCATGGAAGCGGTCCTCTCCTTCACGAAGAACAAGAACACGAAGAAGGACGCCGAAGACGTCCTCGAGAAGGTCAAGAAGTAAGCGCAACGTGTGTGCGGCCTATAACGGTTGGATACTCGCGCGGCGGGCAGCAATACGTGTTTAGCGCTGCCATTCTGAGGCCCCGTTTACGGAGCCGAAGCCTGCCCTGAGCGGAGCCGAACGGGAATCTCGCCGTTCGGGCAGCCGAGATTCTTCGCTCGCTGCGCTCGCTCAGAATGACAGCCGCTGGGGGCACGCTAAACACATACGGGCGGCAATGCCCGCCGCGCGGTGCGATACACTCGATCGTTAACTGCTCTAGCCCGAGAGCCCCCGGACCTCCCAGCCTTGCCGGTACGCGCGCCGGAGGAACCGATTGGCGCCGGCAACGTTGGTCACCCGCAGGTCGGCCGGCGACCACTCCAGCAACTGGCCGGGGCAGTGCAAGGCCACGGTTCCCAGGAGCACGGCCTCGGTCAGGGGGCCGGCGTAGTCGAAGTTGGCGCCGGTCTTGCCCTCGCCGCGGCAGGCGCTCGCCCAGGCATGGTAGTGATCCATCGGAGCGAGTTTGGGCCGCTCGTATCCCTTGAACTTCTCGGCGGGGAACAACTGCGGGCCGCCGCCGTGGGGCAGCAGAAGGGTTCCCTCCTCGCCGATGAACAAGGCCCCTTCCTTGGGCCAGTCCAGGTTGCCGAATGACGCGCGCAGCGCGTCGGGCGGGTACTTGTAGCCGTCGGACCAGGTGACCGGGAGGGTCTTGCCTGCGGCCAGTTCGTTGCCGGGATACGTGTAGAAGAGGCGCTGCCAGGTGGGCCAGGTCTCGCTGCGGCGAGCGGGCGCCTGGGCCCATTCGGGTTCGACTTCGCCGCGGACGCGCAACGGCGCGGTCAACTTCAGGCCCGCGAAGGCGGCGCTGGTGATGTGGCAGCCCATGTCCCCCAGCCAGCCGACGCCGAAGTCCTGCCACCCGCGCCACCACGTGGGATGGTAAACGCCCTTGACATACGGGCGCACCGGCGCGGTGCCCAGCCAGGAATCCCACTTGAGCGTTTCCGGCACAGGGTCCTGCCCTCGCGGCCGCGGGCCGGTGGGCCGGTACTTCTCGGTCGGCTTGTTGGACCAGAGGTACACTTCCTTGACCTTGCCGACGGCGCCGCCCTGGAGCAGGGCCACCGTCATGCGGTCGCCGAGCCCCGAACTGAACTGGATGCCCATCTGCGTGACAACGCCGGCCTTCCTTGCGGCCAGGGTGACCTGCCGGACCTCGTGGATGTCGTGGGCCAGCGGTTTCTGGCAGAACACGTGCTTGCCCTTGAGGAGGGCCGACATCGTGACGGGCGCGTGCATGTGGTCCGGAATCGTGACCGTCAGGGCGTCAACGTTCTTGTCTTCCTTGTCGAGGAGTTCCCGCCAGTCGGCGTAGCGGCGGGCATCGGGAAAATCCTTGGCCGCCCTGGCCAGCCGCTCCGCGTCCACATCGCACAGCGCCGCGATGTGGACTTGCGGGTGCGAGGCCATACTGTGCAGGTCTCCCCAGCCCTTGCCGCCCACGCCGACGCAGGCGACGCCGAGTTTCGCGTTCGGCGATGCCGATTGGGCCCGGCGCGGCCACACCGAGAATGCAGCGCCGGCCACGGCAACCGTCCTGAGGAATGACCGCCGCGTCATGGGACTTTTCATCGCACCTCTCTCCTTTCTGCGAAGGGCAGCCTGCCCGCCGATTCCGCGGGAATATCACGCAAGCCTGGCCAGGAGCGAGCCGGCCTCGGCGCGGGTCGGCAGCGCGGGGATCGCCCAGGCTGACGACAACCAGTTATGGCCCCTGGCGGAGGATGCCCCGGGCGCCCTGGGGCAGGTCGTCCGTGCCGGTAACCATCCGCCATTCTTCGCCGCTGACCTTGACGACGTCGGCCAGGGTCAGGGCATTCCTAATCTCCAGGTGTCCATAACGTGAGGACGTCCGACAGCGCGCGGTTCGGCTGGCAGGCTACGAAGTCTGTCAGAAGTTCGCCCAGGCACACCCCGTCGGGCATCGCATGCTCCTCGACCTGACCTGCAACAACATAGGGAACCACAAAGGGGCCGGGAAAACAACAAGAAAAGGGACGCGGGCCAAGAAACGGCAGCCCCGGCCTCGGCCCCCCGGCCCCGCCGGGCAGCCTGCCGGGCCATTCCCCCTGAGGGCAGCCACAAAGTCTTGTAATGCCCCGGCCTTGTCTCTACAATAGAGACTGATGGGGGGCGCGAGCGGTCCAAAATCAAGCGGCGCATTTCGGAAAAGCGGAGGCCATGATGAGCGGCGCAAGGCGTAAACCCGCGGGCTTCACAATGGTCGAACTCATGGTGGTCATCGCCATCATCGGCATCCTGATCGCGATTCTGGTCCCCGGGCTCGGTGCGGCCTATCGCTACGCGCAGAACCTGGAGTGCCAGAACAACCTCAAACAGATTGCCATGGCGGTGATCAACTACACGGCCGACTACAAGGGAGCCATCCCGCCCTGCAAGTACACGGGGACCTCGAGCCTGTACTGGTGCAACCTCCTGGTCAGGGGCAATTACCTCTCAGCCGACGACACCTCGCAACTGGGCGCCAACGAACCGTCGTCCAAGGCCAGCGTCCTGCGATGCCCCCTCGCCACGGACGAGTTCGTGGCTGAAGGCGACGGCATCGCCTACCCGGCCGTGAAACAAGGCATTGACAAAGCCCAGGGCACCGCACGCCTGGGCAACGCCACCTTCAAAGTGGACTGCTCCTATTACTGGAACGGCTACACGGCCAACGCCGGCAACGTCGATGTGAAGAGCAAGCGGTTCCCCTCGGTGGCGGTCGACCCCACTAAGACAGCGGACGTCAAGGCCGCACTCATTCACGACCTTTCTGAAATCCGGCAGCGCACCTCCACGGTGCTGGCTGCCGACGGCGTGCTTTTCGACGCGGATCAAAAAAGCAAGCGCGGCCGCATTGCCGCACGCCACCCCGGTGAGGCCGGCGACAACACCTTGACCAACGTCGTGTACTACGATGGCCACGTCGACTCCATCCAGCGCGCGCCGGGCGACGATTACCAGTTCACCGACGACGGCATCCAGTCATCGACCGACCTGGACAAGGTGTCGCCGCTTTTCCTTCTGCCGAAGCGGTAGGCCGTCCCGCGGCGGCCGCAGGACGCTATGCGTCGCCGAGCGCGGCCGACGCGGCATCGAGGCTGTCCGGAGGGCTCTGCAATCGATTGGCACGCGGGCAATTTTCCTGTCAAAGTAACATAGTTAGGTAGAATCGTGACTATCCCTGGCGGGGGACCACGATGAAGCTTTTCAAGACTTTCCTGACAATCCTGGTGCCCGCGGTGGTGTACTGCTCGATCCCCACGGTGTGGATTTCGGCGACGGGTCGCAGCCCCATGACATGGAACATGGCCTTCCTCTGGGCGGCATCGGGGCTCGTGAGTGCCGCCGCGGTCACGGTCCTCTGCCGCCGGACGCCCCGGCGCACCTGGTTCCGGACGGCCATTATCGTTGCCGCCGCCGGGGTGCTGCTCCCGGCCTGCTTTGTGCTCGCGGTCATGGCAGAGGAGGTCACGCACTTCGGGCCCATGCTGCTGCACCATGGGCCCCCGGCACTCCTGACGCTGCTTCTGCACATGGCCCTTGTCGCTTCTGTCGCCATCCTTTATTGGCTTCCGCCGAGGACGCTTGCTGCCCTCTTTGCCGCCGCAGTCCTCATGGCGGTCGGGATCCACACCTGGGAATACGACCTGCTGGCCGCGGCGGCCGAGGGCGATATTGCCCGCGTGCGACTCGTCCTGTGGGTCTTTCCGACGCATCCCCACAAGTACCGGGCTCTGTGCGCGGCCGCCGCGTATGCCCGCAAGGACTTGGCGCATTTCCTGCTGGAGTGGGGCATAGACCCCAACGGGACGCCCCCGGCCCTGACTACGGCCGCCGTTGACCTTTTTGGGAGTAGCGACGCCGAGCGGGAGGCCCGGTCCGCCATCCAGAAAGACCTGATTGCCCACGGGGCCGATGTCAATGCGCGGGACGCTGCCGGCCGCACGGCCCTGTTCCGCGACGCCTTTGAAAACCCGGACGCGGCCGAGTTTCTCATAGAGCATGGGGCCGATGTGAACGCTCGTGACTCGGCGGGCCGGACGCCCCTGATTTTCGTGGCCGACACCGGATTGGACGCCGTCAGACTCCTTGTCGAGCATGGGGCCGATCTGAACGCCCGCGACAATCGGGGCCTCACGTGCATCCACGAGGCGACGGGGGGTTCTCTGGAGACAGTCGAGTTTCTCGTCGCCCACGGCGCCGATCTTCGCGCCAAGGATAACCGCGGCCGCACGGCCCTCCACTACCTGGCGGCAGGATATGAACGCCAAGGAATGCTGGATTACCTTCTTACCCACGGGCTCGACGTGAATGCCGGCGACTCCAGCGGGATGACTGCCCTTCACGTAGCCGTCGGGCGGGAATTGGAAGACGGAACGCAGGACCCGCCATCCCGTGCCGTGGGCAACGAAGAAACGGTCCGGCGGCTCCTCGAGAAGGGGGCCAAGATTGAGGCCCGTGACGCCGCAGGCCGCACGCCACTGCATTACTACGCTATCTACAACTCTGGATGGCAGGACGTGCTTAAGGCGCTTCTGCAAGGGAAGCCGGATCTCAACGCCCGCGACAACGATGGGCGGACCCCGCTGGGTCTCGCCAGACAGGTGAATAACGAATATGCCGCCCGGCTCCTGCAACTCGCGGGCGCCAAGTAGCCACGGGACGCATCCGGGCGCGCCCTGACCGGACAAGGAGCCAAGCCGCGCGGGGGGAAGATCAGGATTATATGAGCACCAACAATCGGCCGGGCACGGGATGTTTTGTCACGCTTGCCCTCGTCATGGCGCTGGCGATAGCCTCCGTGCTGGCGCTCTGGGGTATCTGGTGGGTTCCCACTGCAAAGTTGCGTGACTTGCATTGGTATTACGTCTTGGCCAGCCCCGAGGAGCAGAAGCATGTGGCGCAGCAGGCTCTCGTCATTCCGCTCGACGGCGGCCACGATGCGTTTATCACCTTGATAGACGTGGGCGATGTTGACTCCATCCCGTACCTGCTATGGGGCCTGCGCTGGCAAGGCGACACCAGCGACGGCATGGTATGCACCAAGCGGCACTGCCTGGACGCCCTGAGGAGAATCACAGGCCACGACGCCGGATTGAACTACAGCGACTGGGCCGCATGGTGGGAATCGACCGGAAGTAAACTCCCGCCCAGCGCGTTTCCACTGAAAGAAGGCAAGGTCCCTGGGGTGGATTCCTTGTCTCGCCGCGGAAGCGCAACCGGTGAGGAGAACCGCCGCGCGCCGGATCAAGCGGCGCCGTGGCACTGATTGCCAAGCAGTGCGGGGGCGTCGGCGCCAAGGCCGAGTACGACGCCGGGCGGTCCTGAGCCATTCGCGCAAGGCCTACAGCGAGGCCGGTTGGCGTGAAGCGGCGGCAAGGGGCAGCCCCTCGGCAAAGTTTACGTCAAGGTCTACGGCCGGGCGTGCGCCACCGTGAAGTTTTACAAGGACGGATACACCGACCTCCGGGGCCAGTTCGATTACCCGCGCCACAGGAACAGCAACACCACGCCCGCCACGGCAAGGACGGCGCCCACGACGGCCCGGGCGCTCACACGCTCGCGGTAAATCAGGATGACCAGCGGGATAATCAGTACGGGCACGATCGACATGATCGTGGCGGCGATGCCGACATAGGCGTACTTCACCGCCACCAGGGAAAACGACACGCCCAGGAACGGCCCGAAGCACGCACCGAGAGCGGCAAAGGCCATCCCGGCGCGGCTGCGGACCGCCGCGGCGAGCCGCGGCCAGGCCCGGAGGACCAGCAGCAGCGCCAGGAACCCTGCCAGGCCGGCCATCGTCCGGATCTGCGTTCCGGCAAAGGCATCATAGTCGCCCAGGCCGATCTTGCTCAGCACGAGGCCGACGGCCTGGCCTGCTGCCGCACCCAGGGCCAGCAGCACGCCGGCCGCCGCCGCGCGCCCGCCGGGGGCCGACGCCGGCGGCTTTCGCTCCAGGATGACCCACGCCACGCCGGCAACCGTCAGCGCCATCCCAACGAGGCCCAGGGCCGACAGGCCTTCGCCCAGCGCCGCCCAGCCCAGCACGGCCGCCAGCATGGGCACCAGCGAGAGCATCAGGAGCGACAGGCGCGGCCCGATAAGGACGAGCGCGCGAAAGAGGCACAAGTCGCCCAGCGTAAATCCCACCAGGCCCGACAGGCTCAGCCAGAACCAGTTGTGGCCGGTTGCATCCAGCGGCAGCGCCAGGCCGCGCGCGGCCCAGCCGAACACGGCGAAGAAGACCAGCGCCATGGCCAGGCGGACGATGTTGAGCGACAGGGACCCCATCCGCCGGGCGGCCTCGGTGAAGGCCAGCGCGCTGACGGTCCAGCAACAGGCCGTTGCCACCGCCGCCAGTTCGCCCGCGTAGCCGGCCGGCGGCCCGGCGCCGAGAATAGGCATGAGGTCTGTCACCGTGTGCCACCTGCCCGGGTGTCAGCGGCCGGCATCGGACACACGCCTTTCGGGAAGAACTGGGGCAGCGACAGGTCCCCATTATTATTGGCCGGATTCCTTGAACCACTCAAGGATGCGTGCGGCGGCCTCGTCGGGCGACCAGCGGTCGGTCGGAACCGCGTAGTGGCATGCGGCCTGGTAGGCCGCCTCGCGCTCGGCGAGGACGTTGCGGACCTCGGCGATGCCGCCCGAGTCGGTCAGGTTCGGGCGTTCGGCCAGCGTCTTGGGGTCGGCCTTCATGCGCTGCCAGATGATTTCGGGCGCGGCCGCCAGGAGAACAACGCGTCCGCCGGCCCGGAGGGCCTTGCGGTTGACCTCGTCCAGGATAGCCCCGCCGCCCGCGCTGATGACCTGGCGGTCCTGGGCCGCCACGTCGGCGATAACCTCGCGCTCCAGGCGCCTGAACTCCGGCCAGCCCCCGGCCGCGACGATGTCCTTGATGCTCTTGCCCGCCCGCTGCTGGATGAGCGTGTCGGTATCGACGAGCGGCCAGCCCAGGTTCTCGGCCAGCAGCCGTCCGATGGTGGTCTTGCCGGTGCAGCGGTAGCCGATGAGGACGAGGTTCATTTTTGCGCTCACGCCGAAAAAAACACGCGCCCATCAAGATGGGCGGTTAAATGTGAACAGTTATTTATTGCGACGCTTTGCCTTGCCCTGGCCCACCTTGCGATCAAGCATGCCTCGCACTTTCATCGGCAGCCCAAACAAGTGGATGAAACCCGTCGCATCGGCCGGGTTGTAGTCTTTGCCCATGACGAAACTCGCCAGGGCCTCGCTGTACAGGCTGAAGGGCGAACTGGCCCCGGCGTAGTGCGCCTGGCCCTTGTACAGTTTGAGGCGCACTTTGCCCGTAACCTTCTCCTGTGTCTTGTCGACGAACGCGTCGAGGGCCTCGCGCAACGGCGAGAACCACTGGCCGTAGTACACCAGTTCCGCGTACCGCAGCGCCACGCCGTGCTTATAGTGGAGCGTGTCGCGGTCGAGGCACAGGGCCTCCAGCGCCGCGTGGGCGGCGTAGAGGATCGTGCCGCCGGGCGTCTCGTACACGCCGCGAGACTTGATGCCCACCAGGCGGTTCTCCACGAGGTCCACCTGGCCGACGGCGTGCTTGGCGCCCAGGCGGTTGGCCTCCTCAACGATGCCCACCGGCCCAGGGCGCTTGCCGTTGATGGCCGCCGGCACGCCGGCCTGGAACTCCAGTTCCACGTACTCGGGCTTGTCGGGCGCGTTTTCGACCGGCGGGCCGAGGACGAAGACCTCCGGTCGCGGCTCGGTCGCCGGGTTCTCCAATTCCGCCCCCTCGTGGCTGATGTGCCAGAGGTTGCGGTCGCGGCTGTAGATGCTCTTCTTCGACTGCGCCACCGGTATGCCGCGCTTCTTGGCGTACGCCAGGGCGGCCTCGCGGCTGCCGAGGGTCCACCGCGGGTCGCGCCACGGCACAAGGACCTTCAGGTCGGGCGCCAGGGCCATGTATGAGAGTTCGAACCGGACCTGGTCGTTGCCCTTGCCGGTGGCGCCGTGGGCAACGGCGTCCGCGCCGGTGGCGCGGGCCACCTCGACCTGCTTCTTGGCGATGAGCGGCCGCGCGATGCTCGTGCCCAGGAGGTACTTGCCCTCGTAAACGGCTCCGGCCTTGAGCATGGGCCAGAGGTACTCGGTAACGAACTCCTCGCGCAGATCCACAACATAGACCTCTGATGCGCCCGACGCCTTGGCCTTCTCGACGATGCCCGTCAGTTCGCCCGGCCCCTGCCCCAGGTCGGCCACGAAGGCGACGACCTCGCATCCGTACGTCTCGCGCAGCCACGGCAGGATGACCGAGGTATCGAGTCCGCCCGAGTAGGCCAGGACGGCTTTTTTCACGGGACTCGCCTGAGCCATGGTCGTTTCGCCTTTCTTTTGCCGGCATTCACCGCACAACAACACGCGCCCATCAAGCCTGCCCCTTCGGCAGGCTCAGGGCAGGCTCTGAGCGAAGCCGAAGGGATGGGCGGCTAGAGCATTTCACGATTGGATGTAGCGCGGGGGTTTATCCCCCGCGAG
>Ga0315279_10002132_pt1 | contig 30564 bp, 22 predicted proteins | sample YL17G06_20_MG_FD_203694 | JGI IMG/M metagenome (GOLD analysis project Ga0315279, IMG submission 203694) | Sediment microbial communities from Yellowstone Lake, YNP, Wyoming, USA - YL17G06_20 | ecosystem: Environmental > Aquatic > Freshwater > Lake > Sediment | place: USA: Wyoming | collected...
CTACGCTCGGCGTTGCAGGCTCGGTATTCCACGTTGACTGCGGCCATTGGGAGGCAGCTTCCGCATTTCCTGCGTCACGTCACGAGAGGGGAACCACACCATGCCACTGAAGATCGCGATCGTTGGATTGGGCGGCATCGGCAATGTGCATGCGCGGGTGTACATGAACGACCCGCTCGCCGAGATCGTCGCCGTATGCGACATCATCAAGGAGCGCGCCGACAAGGCGGCGAAGGACTACAACGCGAAGGCGTTCTACAGCGTGAGGGACATGCTCGCCTCGGGGATGAAGTTCGACGCGGCGAGCATGTGCACCGCGGGCAAGGAGAACGGCGGCGACCACCACGTGCCGACGATGGAACTCCTCGGCGCCGGCATCCCGACCCTCGGCGAAAAGCCCATCTCGAACGAGATCGAGAAGGCACGGATGCAGGTCGCCCTCGCGAAGCAGAAGAAGGTCCCCTACGCCATCGACCTGAACCATCGCTTCACCCCGGCGGCGATCAAGGCGAAGGGATGGATCGACGACGGCCGACTCGGCATGCTCCACATCATGAACATGACGATGTGGATCAACAACCCGAACGAGACCTCGCCCTGGTTCCACCTCCGCGCGCTCCATCCGCACAGCTTCGACGTGATGCGCTACTTCTGCGGCTCGGTGAAGAGCGTCCAGGCCTTCATGATGAAGGGCAAGGGCCGAGCGATCTGGTCGAATACGCAGGTGAACCTGCTCTTCCAGAACAACATCGTCGGCCACCTCACGGGGAGCTACGACGCCGGCGGCAGCTACGGCCTCGAGCGCGCCGAAGTCGTCGGCAGCGAGGGCCGGTTCGTCCTCGAGGACGCGTGCGAGATCCTCACGTTCTACGATCGGCGCTCGATCCAGTCCGAGACGTTCCGCTACGTCGGCGGGATGCGGAGCTTCGGCGACACGTTCCAGTCGCGCATCCACCGCTGGCTGGAGCAGATCGCAGCCGGCGCGAAACCGGAACAGATCGACGGCTCCGGCGCCGACGGCCTCGCCGTGCAGGAGATCATCGAGGCGGCGATCAAGTCGTGGGAAACGCACACGGTGGTGGACCTGGCCTGACGTCGCCGCATTGCCATCGGATGAACACGGTCGCAGGGGCACGAAAGACGCGGGCACCGAGGAGGGGCCTGCGCCTGAACCCGACGGGTTCATCGTGTCCCTGCGATCTCTCGTTTCCGCTCGCGCCTCGGGAGCTATCCTCTCCCGCCGAAGCCGACGAGGAGGATGCCGGCGGCGATGGCGGCGAGGCCACCGTACTGGGCGAAGGAGAGCTGCGAGCGGAAGACGAGGGAGAACGCGATCTGGATGACAAGGAAGGCGCCGCCGATAGCGAGGCCGAACGCGACGTTCGGGTTCATCGTGCGGTAGAGGAGCGTCATGAACCAGACGCTCAGGATGTTGATGGCATTCCCGGCGCCGAACAAGAGCACCCAGTGCGTTCCGGCACCGACGCTGTACTTCAGGACGACGGCGGCGACGATCTGCATGAGCCAGAACGTGATGAGCAGGATGATCTCCATGCGGGTGGTCCATTCCTTCCGCTGACGAGAACTCGTATCACTCACTGCCGTGAAGCGGCACCTACCACGCCGCCGAGGCGGTCACCAAATATCCATCCGCGGCGCCGGCACGACAACGGAGCATCTTCGGCGCTCCGTCCTGTTCCCTATGGCCTTCCCGATGTCGCACCGCCAGGTATGCTCCGCCCGATGCCGAGCTGGCCCGCCGCCTCGCCGTTGAGCGGATCATCTGGAGTTGTCTTCCGCAGGATGGCGCGCCAGCGTATCCGCGCCTGCGCCGTGTCGCCGGTGGCCGACAACGCCCGGGCAAGGGCTGCCTCGGTCTCGATCGACGTGCTGTCGATGGCGAATGCGCGGCCAAGCTGCTCGAGCGCCTCGGGAAGGCGATCCTCGCTGGCGAGGACTTGGCCAAGTGCACGGTGTACCTCCGGATCGCCAGGGAGGAGTTCGAGAAGGCGCCGGTAGGACTTCTCCGCTCCGGCAAGGTCACCCACCGCTCGCTGGAGGTCCCCAAGTCCGCCAATGACGATGGGGTCCGTCGAATCGAGCACTGCGGCTTGACGGTACGGCAGGATCGCCGCCTCATACTGGCCCTGGCGGACGAGGATGTCCCCCCAGGCAAGCTGCACCTCGCGCGACTGGGGAAAGCGCCCAGCAAGCTCCGCCGTCTTCTCCGTCGCGTCCTCCATTGCCCTGTACGCGCGTGTTCGCATCTCTTCGGTCGGCTGCCTCGTGCTGCTGAGCGCCGACATCTGTGACGCGAGATCGAGCTCGACCATCCCGAGGAGCGCGGTGGGCTCGTTGGGGTTCCGCCGGAGCACGTCCGTGAACTGCTGCCGCGCGAGGTCGAACCGGCCAGCGGCGAGATAGCCCCGGCCGAGCTGCACGGGAAGCGGCGTCGTGCTCTCCTTCGCACTCTTCGCCTGCGGTCGCTGCGCCGGCTTCGGCGGGATGGTGATCGTGAACTCGTAGAGCACCGCCGGGTGACCCTGTGTGGCAGCGATGGGACGCAGGTACCGCGGCGCGTTCGCCGGGTCGAGCAAGGGGATCAATGGCTGCCGCAGGCCGGCTTCGATGACGCTGACGAACAGGTACCGTGCATGCGTCTGCCGGGCGATCTGCGGCAGATCGTCGAGGGACTGAATGATCGGCATCCGCACCAGATCGAGGCCAAGGTACCACGCGACGTGCGGCTTCCGCGCGAGCACTCGCTCGCCCGCGATGACGTGGCCCTTGGACTGTCCAACGATAAGGCCGATCTCCTCCGGCGAGGTACCCAGCAGGTCGCCCGTCGCTGCAACGGTCACACTCGCGCCGGCCCAGAGCAGCAGGATGAGCACCACTGCCGGGGCGTACCGCAGAAGGGATATCAGCGTTGCCCGCCTCACGATCTCCGCGACCGCAATCGCAGCGAGGGTCGCATAGATCGGCAGCATGGGGAGGCTGAACCGCTCACCGTAGAACACGGGCACGAGCATGCCGTACGTCGCCAGGCCCAGGAAGAGCGCCGGCCAGGCGTGTAGTCGCCAGCGCCAGAGTGTAGCGACAAGGCCAAACACCGTCATCACGCCCCAGAGCACCGCGACCGGCGCCGCCCATGGTGCATCCCCTGCGACGAGCAGATGCCGCCAGTCGAGCCAGACATGCGCGACCATGTTCCGGAGCACCATCCGCACGAAGTCGGCCGCGTGTCCACCGAGCACGTCGCCGAACGACCCGAATGCCGGTCGGAGGAACTCCCAGAATTGGTCCCACGCGACGCGGTCCCGCCCATACATCTCGTAGGCGATGTTCAGGTAGTTGAGGTTGTAGAAGAACCCGCGGCTCTGGGACCACGTGAAGAGCGACCAGGGGACGATCACAATCGCGGAGGCGGCGAGGAAGGTGGCGGTGCGGCCGACGCGCACGCGCCAGGGGAGCGGCCGGCGGTGTTCGGTCTCGGAGTACTCGGGGATCTCGCGCCAGTCGGCGAGCAGTAGGACGACGGTGCCGCCGAGGATGAGGAAGAGGCCGTTGTAGCGCGTGAGGTATGCAAGCCCGGCAAGGAGGCCTGCAAGCGCCGCCCGACGCATGCTTCGCCGCCGTGACGCGTCCGGCCGGTCGAGCACCAGTGCTGCCGTCATAACTGTGAGCGCGAGGAAGTACATGTCCGTGCCCACCTGGATCGTGTAGAGCACGAACTGCGCGTTCGTCGCCACGATGAGGAAGACTAGCAGCGCCACCCATCGGCCGAGGTGTGCCCAGACCAGGCGCGTAAGGATCAGGAGCACCGCCGCAGCGCTCGCGAGGGAGACGATCTTGCCCGCCCAGAAGAGGTTCCGTACCACGAGCCCCACGGCGGCGACCGCGAGATGGTAGCCCGGGCCTTTGAACCCGTCGAGCGGAGTCAGCCGGCCGTGAAGGAGGTCTCTTGCCTCGGGCAGGAAGCTGCTGAAGGCATCCGTCTCGACGCCGTAGCCGCCGATCCTCCAGAAGCCGAAGCTGATGATCGCCATGACGAGCAGGTAGAGCCCGGTTCCTATCCACAGCCATGGCAGCGCGGGAAGGGCGGGTAGCGAGAAGGTATGGGGTGCTCGTCCCATTGCCCCGCGGGATGTGTCTGGACGGGATACCCTCGGGCGAGCGGACTGACTATGCGAGGATGGACGGCGGGCCATAGCGGTACCTCGATAGACGGCGTGATTCGAGCGACGGCATGGCTCTAGATCGGTAGTATGCTGCCTCAAAGATGCTCAGACACCGCACTCATTACAAGCGCCATGTCGTGGCATAACGCCCCGTATCGCTCTCTGCCGCAACGCGATGGGAAGCATTGTGTACAGCACGCATGGAGTGATTTCGAAGTGTGACGCCGCATCGTGCCGCATCGACGACGCGCCGCGTAGTTGCGTGGGAAGTGCCCATGGGAAGGGCATTCCTCTGAGTCATTTGGCAGCAGTGCCATGACAAAATGTCTCATCCTTGGGCCTCTCTCTGCGACGGCCACATCGCGGCCGGGCCACCAAACCATTATCTTTAGTGGCTGGATGGCTTCGCCCCGCGCTGGCATCGCATTTGCGGGCCATTCCCACTCTGGCACCATCCGCCGTGAGTATCCGAGACCCTTGTACGAACACTCCGATCGCCGGTGACCACGTTGTAGATGGGAGGGACGATACATGTCCTATGAACTGCCGTATCTCGACCGACTTGGCTTCTGCAATGTGCTGATGTCAGCCATCGGTGGAGACGGGGCGAACATGGCGGCGAAGCTCCTGTTCAAGATCGCGGTGAGCGAGTTGAATCTCGACGGGGCATACGACGCCAAGTACGGGAGTGAGAAGAAAGGCACGCCGACCGACGTGTCGCTGCGCCTGTGCGCGCTCGGGACGCCCGTGCGCACGTCGGGCCCCACGGAGCAGCCGCACATCCTCGGGATCTTCCGCGCGGGTCTGATCGAGCCCTTGCAGCTCAATCGTGGCCTGCAGAAGGATGCGACGGTGATCGTGAATACGACCGAGTCGCCCGATCAGATCCGAGATCGGCTGAAGCTGCACTCGGGCACGATCATCTGCGTCGATGCCGAGACGATCGCCGGCGAGACGAACTCCCGCCTCAACATGCCGATGATGGCCCTCATCTGCCGGGCGCTGAAGTTCCCGGAGGATGTGGTGCAGGAGGCGATCAAGAAGGCATGGCCGTACGTCGCCGAGGCGAATATCGCCGCGTTCAAGCGCGCGTACGAGGGCGTCGCCGAGAAGAGCTTCACCCCGCGCGCCGACTATCCCCTCGCGCCGCCTTCGACGGTGGCGCGCGGGCAGATCGGCTACGAGAACATGCTGAACGGCGGCGCCATCGATGCGCTCTACCACACGACGGTGAACCGGAATAACCAGGTCTCCGGCTATGGGTTCGTGCCCGAGTTCAACCCCGAGGCATGCAGTGGCTGCGCCATCTGCTTGACGGTCTGCTCCGATCCTGGCGGGCTCATCTGGAAAGACGGCAAGCTCGCGGGCATCGACTATGCGTTCTGCAAGGGCTGCATGCGCTGCGTGGAAGTCTGCCCCACGAGCAAGCGCGGCAAGGCGCTCACGCGCCCAGCGATCGCGGAGACGGTATAACCCCCGGAGGGAGTCACCAGACATGGCATCGCAGATCCCATACATCGCGAACGGCAATGAGGCCGTAGCCAAGGCGATCATCGACATCGGCTACGACGTAGAAGGCTACTATCCGATCACCCCGTCGTCGGATGCCGGCGAGGAAGTGAGCAAGGTCATCGCCGCTGGGAAGACCGACGTGAGCTTCATCATCGGCACCTCCGAGCTCGCCGTTGCGGGCATCGTCGCCGGCGTCGCGGCTGCCGGCGGCCGCGCGGTGGACGTCACCTCAGCGAATGGCCTGCTCCTCAAGTACGAGGAATTGCCCGCCATCGCTGGCCTCGGCTTCCCCGTCGTGATGAACATCTCCACGCGCGAGGTCTCCGCTCCGCTCAACATCAAGAACGGCCATAGCGACCTCGCCGCGGTGCTCGGCGTCGGCTGGCCCATCTTCATGGCGCCCACCGTTCAGGCCACGTACGACATGAACATCATCGCCCTCAAGGTGGCCGAGGCGGTGTCGCTGCCCGCGTTCATCGCCTATGATGGCTTCCACACGAGCCATGGCACCCGACGCATCCAGGTCTTCAAGAATCCCGACGACGTCCGTGCCTTCATCGGCGAGAAGCCGTACATCCCGAACCTGCTCGACGTGAAGCACCCGTACACGCTCGGGCCGTACATGAACGACGACCTCATCAACACGAAGGTTCAGCTCGACCGGAAGATGGCGAAGGCATACAAGATCCTGCCCGGCATCTTCAAGGAGTTCGAGGCGCTCACCGGCCGGCGGTACAACTTCGTGGACGTGTACGGTGCCGAGAATCCCCATGCGACCCTTGTGGCGCTCAACACCGCCGGCGAGGCGGCGAAGGTCGCCGTCGACGACATGAACGCCGACGGTAAGAAGGTGCGCGTCGTCGTCCCGATGGTGCTGCGGCCGTTCCCGGAGAAGGAAATCGTCGAGGCGGTGAAGGGCTCGAAGACGATTGTGGTGGCGGAGCGGGTTTCGCAGTATGGTGCGGGCAACTACCTGGCGAACGAGATTGGCGCGGGCCTCCAGAAGATCGGCGGGACGAGCACGATCATCAGCCGCGTCTATGGCATCGGCGGGTTGAACTTCACGCCGGACGATGGTCTGCACATGCTCAACCTTGGGCTCTCCTACCCGAACGTGCCCGACGACGAGAAGACCACTCGCGGTTACCATGGCGCCTGGCCGGGCAATCCGGACTACACGCCGACTCAGACCCTCGACCCGATCACGGTGGAAGAGACGACGCTGAACGCCGGCGAAGAGCGGGTGAACATGAAGAAGCTCGCCGAGATGCCGACGCGCCTCGACAAGCACTCGGCCTGCCCTGGGTGCGGCATCTTCACGAACCTCAACCTCTTCCTCCGCGGCATCGACGGCAACGTGGTGTTCTTCTTCAACACCGGCTGCGGCATGGTCGTGACGACGGGCTACCCCCTCACGAGCTTCAAAGTTCCCTACTTCCACAACCTCTTCCACAACGGCTCGTCCACCGCTACCGGCGTCGTCGAGATGTACCACCGGCTGAAGGCGAAGGGCAAGCTGGACGAGGAGATCACCTTCATCGTGGTCACCGGCGACGGCGGCGACGACATCGGCATGGACCAGGTGATCGGCTCAGCGCTGCGGAATGATCCCTTCATCATGCTGGAGTACGACAACAAGGGCTACATGAATACCGGCGGCCAGCTCTGCTACACCGGGTTCAAGGGCCAGCGGAACTCGAACGCGCACGTCGGCCCAGGCCAGCGCGGCAAGCTCACCCACCACAAGGACATCATCGACATCCTCCGCGGCACGAACGCGCCGTACCTCTTCCACGCGGCCGAGTCGAACGCGCGGGACATGATCGCCAAGGCGCGCAAGGCGCAGGCGACCGTGCGAGCGGGTGGCTTCGCCTTCGGGAAAGTCTTCAGCGTGTGCCCGCTCAACTGGGGCGCCGAGGAAGCCAAGGGCAACGAGATCGTCGAGACGGTCGTGGATGCCTGCCTGCACCCGCTCTACGAGGTGGAGCACGGCATCACGACGATCAACTACGACCCCGAGGCGCGCGGCAAGAAGCGGCCGGTAGGCGACGCATTCAAGATCATGGGCCGCGCCTTCACCCACATGCTCAAGCCCGACTACGCCGACCTCCTCGCCGAAGTGCAGGTCGAGGTGGACCGGCGTTGGGCAGTCCTGAAGGGCCGCGCCGAGCACGGGCTATAGGATCGCGCGCACCTGGCGACATCATCGCCCCCGTCGATGCGTTCCCCGGCACCCCGGACCGGGGAGCCATCGATGGGGGCGATCGCTTGTACGTCGCACACGTATCCTCGTGCGCTCCGGCGTCCTTTGGTGGCCTTTTCCTGCCGAGTCGGGTCCTTATCTATGAAGGACCTGTCGTGTGAGGTGACATGTCGGCATGGAAGAGGTGAGATCGCTCGTCGAACGGTCGCACGGCGGCGATTTGGAGGCGTTCGGCCGTCTCGTCGGGCGGTTCCAAGACATGGCGCACGGGTATGCGTACGCCATCCTCGGCGATTTTCATCTCGCCGAGGACGCTGCTCAGGAGGCGTTCGTCGAGGCCTACCACAGCCTCGCGGGCCTGAACGATCCCGCCGCCTTCCCCGGCTGGTTCCGCCGGATCGTCTTCAAGCAGGCCGACCGGATTGCCCGGCGCAGGCGCGTGCGAGATGTCCCGCTGAGAAACCTCGCGGACGTCGCCGACCCGGCGCAGGCGGTCGAGCAGCGGGAGATGCGCGAGCGGGTTCTTGCGGCGGTTCGAGCGCTGCCCGACGGCCAGCGCACGGCGACGATGCTCTTCTACATCGACGGCTATTCGCAGGACGAGATCGCCGCGTTCCTCGAGATATCGGTTACGGCGGTGAAGAAGCGCCTGCACGACGCGCGCCGGAAGCTGAAGGAAAGGACGACGGACATGGTAGAGGATGCGCTCAAGGAGAACGCGCCGGACGAACGATTCTCGCGCAAGGTGATCGATGAGCTCTTGGGGCGTCCCCGGCTGCTGGAGCTGCCGAAGCACCCGGTCCGCGAAGTTCTCGACATCATCCGCAACGCACTGCCGGGCTACGAGACGGTGAGCGGCGAGGAGATCGTGGACAAAGCATCCTACGTCGAGATGAGTGGAAACCCCGATCTGCTCGACCACGTGTACCATGTAGACGCGGGTCACGTGCTCCGTACCGCAACGACGTACGCGCTGCTCCGCGCCGTTGCCGGGCGGATGCCTCCAGTGCATGTCCTGACGGCGGGACGGGTCTTTCGCCCCGACGGCGAGGAGACCACGAATCGACTCAAGGTGTTCCACCAGCTCGACGTGCAGGCAATCGCAACCGATGCAGACCGCTACGCGATGATAGCAATGCTCCTGCGAGCGATCGAGGCTGTCCTCGGCATGGTAACCGCACTGGTCGAGCCGGAAGACTACCCCGTGTTCGAACATGGTCGGTGCGTCTCGGTGCGAAGCGGCGAACGTTGGGTACAGGTCGCCGGCGGAGGCATGCTCCCGGCGGCGCGGTTGCGGGAGAGCGGGTACGACCCGGCCGCCGTCAGCGGGTTCGCGTTCGGCCTGGGGTTGGAGCGGCTCGCCATGCTGAAGCTCGGCATCGAGGACATCCGGGCGCTCTGGCAGCCACCATACGTGCCGGAGGCATGACCTCCTACATCCCTGTCGATGCGATGTCCGGCCCGCCAGACCGGGGAGCCATCGACGGGGGCGTTTCTATTCACTGCATCTGAGGCGCGGAGAAGAACGCGGTTGTAGGGACGCTGCGTCCCCAAGCGGGACAGACATGTCGCGTCCGCGAATTGGCCCTGCCACACATCCCACATCCCTCAACCGTATCCTTCTCCTACAATACCGGGTCTTTCTCTATGGTAGGCCTTCCCGCGCGAGGTGACGTATCGACATGGAAGAGCTGGGGTCGCTCATCGAGCGATCGTGCGCCGGCGATCTGAACGCCTTCAGCGGGATCGTCCGACGGTTCCAGGACATGGCCTACGGGTGCGCCTACGCAGTCCTCGGCGACTTCCATCTGGCCGAGGACGTCGCGCAGGAGACGTTCGTCGAGGCGTATTGCAGCCTCGGAGACCTGCGGGATGCCGAGGCGTTTCCTGCATGGCTTCGCAGGATCGTCCTGAAGTACTGCGACCGGATCAGCCGGCGGAAGCGCGTCTGCACGGTGCCGCTGGAGGCTGTTGCCGAGCCGATGGCCTTCGATGATAGGCCCGATGACGTCGCTGAGCGGCGAGAGATGCAGGAGAGAGTCATCGCGGCCATCTGTTCGCTGCCTGACGGACAGCGCATGGCGACGGCGCTCTTCTACATCGACGGCTACTCGCAGGCCGAGATTGCGGCGTTTCTCGACGTGCCAGTGACGACGGTGAAGAAGCGTCTCCACGACGCGCGGAAGCGGCTGAAGGAAAGGATGATCGGCATGATGGATGAGACGCTGAAAAGCCGTGCACTCCCCGATGACTTCGCAGACGTCGTCGTCCGCATGGTCGCCTCGGAGGACGATCTCGCTCACGCTGGTAGGTTCCTCGATTACAGCTCCAGGCACAAGAGGGCGGACTTCGCATCGGTTGCGAACGCCGCGAACGCCGGAATTTACGTGGTTGGCAAGAAGGGCGAAGTCGAGGGTGCCGGGTACTTCGGCGAGACCGAGATCACCATCGGCTCGACGGTGATGAAAGGCATCCGTCCCTACGAGATGGGCGCGGAAGCCATTGGTGTGCCCGACCCGGCGTTCGTGAAGAGCTTTCACGCCTGCTTCAAGCTCGCCCGTGAGCGCGGCATCTTCCTTGCCGCCGTGCATGGGAGCCAGTACGACCACGCCTTCTGTGGCTTCGTCCCGTGCTTCTACTACCCCGTCGCGACGCTCTCGTGCGAGCACGCGCTATCCATCGAGACGTGCGCGACGATCATGGAAGCAAGCGACGAGGAGAAAGAAGCCGCCTCGCGGGCGTGGCAGAGCGATCCGTACGGGCCCAAGATGAGCGCGTTCATCGGCGGGGGAGTGCCGCACGTCATCCAGCAGGATGGGAAGGCCGTCGGGTACATCGCCGTCAACCGTGACTTCCGACCGCGGAAGTCCTACGGCATGTCCTTCGGCTATGTCCCCGACATCTCGGTGACGACGCGCGACGCAGCGCTGGCAGTGATCCGCCTCGCCGGAGAGATTGCCGCAGGCAACAACGACCGGGAAATCTGCTTCATGCAGTCGCACACGACCCTCGTGACGCAGGCGGTGCTCAGCCTTGGGGGTAGGTATCTCTTGCGCCCTCCATGCGATCTGGTGGGCCTCGACGCTGAGATGGTGGCAATTGTCGAGCTCGTGGGGCTCATGCGGGAACTACATGAGGAGTTCCGGACCCGGCTGAACGCTTCGCCCGCGCATGGGGCCATGGGAGCGTTCTCCATCGAGGTGGCTGGCGCGACCGTGGGGTTCGTCATCGACTTGGGCCGCGTGGAGGTGGTCGCCGAGAGACAACGCGTGCATCGCCCGCTGCCGAGATGGCTCGTCACCCGGCTCGTCATGGGGTACTACTCGGGCGACGACGTCCTGGCAATGGGGCCGATCCCCGACGACCGCAGCGACGGGATGGTGCCCGACAACCCAGACCGGGACATGGCGCTGCTCGTGCTCCCTGAACCGGAGGCGGCGCTCTTCAGGGCCCTGTTCCCGAAGCTTTGGCCCACGTCGACGCCCGACCCGGACGTCTGGCCGTGGATCATCGGCGGAGAACATCCCCGGTACCAGAACGAGCAGGGGAAGACTCCGGAGATGAAGGCCTGGATCGACGCGCTACGCTTCCCCTGGATCGGCAGGTAGCGCCTGCGTACACACCGCCATCATCGCCCCCGAGGGGATGTTCCCGGCTCGCTTGCACCGGGCCGTCGCCGCGGGCGGGTTCACTCTTGCACCATCACGCCACGTTACCCCCAATGCATGTCGTTCGTATCATCTATCCTGCGCACGGCATATCGCATACATCCGACTCGACATCTCTATCGGGTGGAAGGGAAACGCCATGGGTCGAACGCAGGAAGTGCCACTCATCCTCGGCGGACATACGTTCATCAGCCAGCTCGGCAACGAGCCGATGCCGTCGGCCAACGTGCAGGAGGACATCGTCCGCGACTGCCTGGACAACGGCATCTACTGGTTCGACACGACCCACCGGCCGGAGCGCGCGGGCCTCGGCAGGGCGCTCCAGGCGCTCGGCCGACGGAAGGAAGCGACGATCATTGCTTGGAACTTCCTCGGCAACCCCGGCACGGGCCCGAACGATACCCTCGACCGCGCAGCGCCGTACGAGCCGCACCACATCGACGAACTCCTCGATCAGCTCCGCACCGACTACATCGACTGCCTCGTGGTCCATGAGGTGGACATGGGCGGTGGGCTCGGCGCGGATCGCGAGGTGGAGCGGCGTCAGGAAGAGCTCGCCATCTCGTGGCAGAAGAAGGGCTACGTGCGGCAACTCGGTGTCTGGGAGCCCGGCAGGGAGCCGGAGAAGAAGTATGGACCGAACAACCCCTATCGCTTCATGCTCTGCCCCTACAACGTTGCCCGCGAACAGAATGCGGCGGTCTTCACCGCCTCCAAGCGCATGGGATGGGAGACGTACGCCGTCTCGCCCTTCATCCGCGGGTGGGAGCTCAACAAGATGGTCGAGAAGGCGATGAAGCTCGAAACGACGGATGAGAAGGCCGCCCGTACGAAGCTCGCCGACCTCATGCTACGAAGCTCGCCGACCTCATGCTGCGCTTGTCGCTCTCGCATCCCGACGTGGACCGCGTGGTCACTGCAATGCGCCGCGTCGAGTGGGTGAAGGCGAACGTCGCGAGCGCGAGGAGGGGTTCTCTTACCGCTGAGGAGCGCATCTGGCTCGACCGCGTTCGGCAGATCAAGTAGAGGCGACCTGGTGGGTCGCCCCTACATCACCCGCATCCTACTCGAGCGTCGCCAGCAACACCTTCGTCACACCCATCTGGACCTTCCCGATGCTGTAGAAGATCCACATGTTCGGGCCGATGATGTTCGCGTGGTAGTACTGCGGCCCGCCGCCTTTGTAGATGCCCCCGTCGAACTCCCGGTCCGAGTGCACGAGGAGCCACGTCCGGTCGAAGACGATGCCATCGCGGGAGAGCATCATGAACATGTCCAGCCGCCGCTGCGAGTTACAGAGCAGGTAGATGCGCCCGTCGGGCAGCGTGCCAGCGGACGGGGATGCACCGCCGTAGAGGTTCGTCTCCATCGCGGGTGGATAGTAGCCGTTCGGTTCGCGGATCGAGGCGTAGTAGTGGCCGGCGTTGAGGAGGTTATCCCGGATGCTCACGTACTTGCCGTCCGGCCGCCGGTACTCGGTGAAGTGTGCGAGGCCGTCCTTCCCGTCGGCGGCGAGCCAGTACGCGCCATCCTTGAACTGCGGGTGCTCGGCCTGAGCGGTCGACTGCGGCGGCGCGGGTCGCGGCGTGAACGCCCGACGGATATCCGCCGGCGCCTGTGCAATCGGTATCATGTTCGTGTACGGCGGCACGAGCGGCGCAACGACCTTGGAACGGCCCGGCGTCACCTCGACGCGCTTCACCTGAGGCGTGATCTGGTACAGCGGCGAGTCGGGCACGAGACGGTCGTCCTGGAGCCGCCATCGCTGCACGAACTGCATGCCGAGATTGAACCACATGTCATACCGGAACCCGGCAGCCCGATTGAGGCTGTCGCTGTACTCCGCCGCCGGCAGCGGCCCCATTGGATTGCGGTTTGCCTCCGACGTCGTGTAGCCACCGATGCAGTCTAGGTACGCGACGAGGTAGAGCGTATCGCCCCGGAGGGTGAGCCCGCCCGTGATGTACGGGTAGATCGTGTCCGGTGACACGGACCACGTCCGCCGGCGGATGAGGATCGGCGGCGGCGCGACCTCGACCGTCGTCACCGCGGGATCGCCCCAGTCGATCTCCGCGTCGGGGCTATTCTTGTCGCCAACCCACTTCCCGACACGGCAGAGCTCTCGCTGACCTGGCCCGTTCTCGTCGCGCGAGTGATTCGTCCACTGGGTGATCACGTAGTCGCCGAGGAAGTACCATCCCGGGTGATGGTTGAACGTGCCGTGGAGGACGTCTTCGTACTTCCCGTTGCCGCCTTCGTCGACGTTGCCGCGGCATGGCGCCGGATCGTAGATGATCGTGTTCTCGCAGCCCGGCGCCTGGGGAAACCCCCTGCCGGGCAGATTGACGTCGAACGTCGCCGGTGGCACCCACCGAATCGGTGGCTCCGTCAATGGCATGGGATCAGCTCCTGCGCCTGCACGCGCGCCTTGTGCAAAGCCCACCAAGGCCGCAGCCAGCGCACCGACGAGCATGCCATACCAGATCCCTCTTCGCATTTCCTCCTCCTCGACTGGCCTGCCTCGTGGACCATGTCGTCGCGTAACGCATGTAGGGGCGGGTCTGGAGACCCGCCCCCACCACAGAAGCGACATTGCGCAGGCTCGGTGGTCGCCGGTCGAATGCAGCGCTCACAGGCCTGCGAGCGGGACCTTCGACACGCCCATCTGGATCTTCGTGATGCTGTAGAAGATCCACATGTTCGGCTCGATGATCTCCGCATGGTAGTACTGCGGCCCGCCACCCTTGTAGATGCCGCCATCGGACATGCGGTCGACATGGACGATGTTCCACGTGCGGTCGAAGCTGATCCCATCGCTCGAGAGCATCATGAACATGTCGCGCCGCCCCGACGAGTTGCAGAGGATGTAGACCCGCCCGTCGGGCAGCTTGCCCGTGGATGGTGACGCGCCACCATAGAGGTTCGTCTCCATCGCCGGCGGGTAGTACCCGTTCGAGTCGCGGATCGAGGCGTAGTAGTGACCCGCGCTGAGGAGGTTGTCCCGGATGCTCACGTACCTCCCATCCGCCAAGCGGTACTCGCTGAAATGCGCGAGCCCGTTCTTGCCGTCCGCGGCCAGCCAGTGCGCGTCGTTCTTGAACTGGGGATGTGACCTCACCGCCTGCGCGGCCTGTTGCGGCGCCGGCTTCGGCTCGAACATGTCGCGGATATCCCGCGGTGCTTGGGAGACCGGTGTCATGTTCCTGTACGGCGGCAGGAGCGGTGCAACGACCCGCCATTTCCCCGGAATCACCTCGACGCGCGTGAGCTGCGGCGTGATCTGGTACAGCGGCCCTGCGGGCACGAGCGTGCCGTTTTGGATCTTCCACTCCTGCACGAACTGCATGCCGAGATCCCACCAGAAGTCGTACTGGAACCGGCGGAGCCGGGAGAGACTATCCCGCCGGGCGGCAGTCGTCTGCGTTGACCGCTGACGTGTGGCCCGCAGTTGCGGGCCTCGTGCCTGGGTCACGCTGTCCATGTACGCAGCGACGCGCTGGGTGGGCGGTACCCGGTAAGCCAGCTCTAGCCTCGACCTCGTGCGCGATCCACTGAGGCTGTCGCTGTAGTCGCTCGGCGGTTGTGGCCCGGTTGGGCGACGGAACGCTTCCTGGGTCGTATAGCCGCCGATGGCCGTCAGGTGCGCGGTCATGAAGAGCCGGTTGTTACGGACTGACCAACCGCCCTCGACGTACGGGAAGATCGTGTCGGGATTGACGTACCAGTACCGCCGCATGACCGGAATCGGCGGCGGCGCGACCTCGACCGTCGTCACCCGCGGATCGCCCCAGTCGATCCGCGCGTTCGGGCTGTTCTTGTCGCCAATCCACTTCCCGACGCGGCAGAGCATCCGCTGCCCCGGCCCGTTCTCGTCGAAGGAGTGGTTCGTCCACTGGGTGATGATGTAGTCCCCAACGAACTGCCAGCCCGGATGGTGGTTGAACGAGCCGTGGAGGACGTCCTCGTACTTCCCATTGCCGCCCTCATTGATGTTCCCGCGGCATGGGTACGGATCATAGATGACCGTGTTCTCGATCCCCGGAGCCATGGGAATGCCGAGGCCCGGCTGTTCGAGATCAAACGTCGCTGGCTGCACCCATCGCACTGGCGGCTCCGTCAATGGCGTCGGATCAGGTGGCTCGGACGGTCTTTCCGCGGAACCCGCAAACGCTGCTGCGATGAGCGCGCCGGCGAGCATGGTATACCAAACCTTTCCTCGCATCGTTCCCTCCTTGCCGGAGCCCCAAGGCCCGGCCATTGTGGTCTCGTGTCGGGTACACGAGTGTTACAGGCTCGAAAGCAGCACCTTCGACATGCCCAATGAATAGGGATGCGGCCATCGAGATGCAACCGTCATGGCGAACACTCTTATTCACGGTGCCTACAACCTGTTATCATTAGAGGGGGTACACATGGACCTCGCGTTGGCGAAGTGAGGTCCCGCGCTCCTGCGACGTGCAGTCGTAACCGAAGCATTCACTGCACATATGTGCCCTATGAGCGAGCAGAGCGACAGGAGGCCCCGGCAAGACCGGTGGGAAGGACCGATGATCGATCTCGTCGATGTCTCCAAGTCGTTCGGCGACCACGAGGTGCTCCGCGGCATCACGCTCAGCGCGGAGCGCGGCGAGACCACGGTCATCCTCGGCCGTTCGGGCACGGGTAAGAGCGTCATGCTGAAGTGCATCGTTGGCCTCCTGACGCCCGACGAGGGGAAGGTCCTAGCCGAGGGTAGCGAGGTGGCCGCGATGAAGCGACGGGAGCTCGAGGTCTGGCGCCGCCGCGTCGGGTACCTCTTCCAGAACGGCGCGCTCTATGACTCTATGACCGTCGGCGAGAACCTTCTCTTCCCCTTGCGGAGGCGGAAGGACTTGAGCGAGGACGACAAGCTCGACATGGCGCAGGAACGCCTCGCATGGGTCGGCCTCGAAGGCACGCTCGACAAGGAGCCGTCGGACCTGTCCGGGGGCATGCGCAAACGCGCCGCGCTCGCCCGTACCCTCATGAACGATCCCGATGTCATCCTCTACGACGAGCCGACCACCGGGCTCGATCCGGTTACCTCCAACGAGATCGCCCAGCTCATCGCCCGGCTCAAGGATGAGCGAGGCGTCACAGGCATCGCCGTGACGCACGACATCGCATGCGCACAGCTTATCGCCGACCGCGTGGCATTTCTCCATCAAGGGAAAGTGCTCGCCACCGGGACATGGGAAGAGATCGCTGCGGCGAATGTCCCGCTCGTACAGTCCTTCCTCGCCACCGAGTTCACCCGGGAGCCGCTCCATCTCGACGAAGAATGAGGATGAACGCCAATGGCCCCGACAAGAACCACTCGCTCCACTCTGGTCATCCGCACGGGGATCTTCGTAGTCCTCGGCATTTTGATCTTCTTCGGCGCCCTCTTCGTGCTCGGGGAACGGCAGTACTTCTTCCAGAACCGCGTGCAGGTTCACGCGCACTACACCGATGTGGCGGGCCTGCAGGAGGGCGCGTTCGTGCGTATCGCCGGGATCAACGTCGGCACCGTCGATCACATTGCCCTGCCTGACACGGCCGGCCGCGTGGATGTCACCTTCAGCATCCGCAGCGACGCCCTCAGCCAGATCCGCACCGACTCGCGCGCCATCATCAGCACCGAGGGGCTCATCGGCGCGCGCATCGTCATCATCACCGTCGGCTCTCACACTATGCCTCCGGTGCGGCCCGGCGGTTTCATCGCCGGCCAATCGCCGATCCGGTTCCACGACTACACGCAGAACATCGACCGGGCGCTCGAGCATGTAGACGACGTCGTCCTCAATGCCGTGGCATCGCTCGCCGCCATCTCCTCCGTCATGGGCAAGATCGACCGCGGGGAGGGCTCCCTCGGCCTGCTCGTGAATGACCAGACGCTCCACGACACGCTCATGGCCACCATGGGCCGCATACACCGCCTTGCCGTCACGTCCGACAGATTCGTCCGCGATCTCGACACGACCTCCACCACGCTCGCCTTCCGCGTCGGCCAGACTCTCGCCGACTACCGCGACGTCGCCGACTCTCTCCGGGTGGTCAGCGCCGGGTTTCACCGCACTGCCGGAGATATCTCCGCCATCGTCGACACTGTCCGCCAAGGCAACGGGCTCCTCGGCCGCCTCATCACCGATACGCGGCTTCCCACGGCGCTTGATACGATGCTCGCCCGCACGTCGAACGCCATTGCCGAGATTTCCGTCGCCTCGCACTCCGTCGCTCAGGCGGCGCAACAGGCGAGCACCACCATCCGCCAGATCACCTCAGACATCGAGCAGGGCCGCGGCACTCTCGGTCAGCTCGTCACGGACGATACCCTCTATGTGCGGCTCCAACGGGTCGTGAGCAACCTGGACATCGCGAGCGAGAAACTCGCCGTGAACATGGAGGCGGTCCGCACGAACTGGCTCTTCCGGGGCTACTTCGAGGAGCAGGGATACTGGGAGGACCTCAACCGGAAGATCGAGCTCCAGGAGCAGCGCATGATCCGGCTGCGCGAGTGGCAGGAGCGCTTGCTCCGCCTCCAGCAGCAGCTCGAAGAGCAGGAACGGCGGCTCCAGCAAGAGGAGCAGAATGCCGGTCGCGTGCCTGCAGCACCCGCGAGCGTTGCACCAGTCAACGCCGCGCAACCATAGGCCAATGGGCGATTGTGCTACAATAGGAGCACAATCACAATCGCCGCGATGGTTGCTCCGGCAACGGCGAGCCATACGCGCGGTGCGATCTGCCGTTCGTGCTCCGCCTGGTGCTGCGGCGCTTGCGCCGGCGGAGGCGCGAGCGGTGGCGGCTTCTCTGCCATGGCCGGCGGCTCTTCTGGCGGTTGCGGTTCCACCGCCCGGGGTATCTGGACGCGATCGGGCACGATGAAGGCCTGCGCGTATCCGCCGTTGTGGGCCTCCGCCAGGAAATCCTCCGCCTCCGCTCGGGTGCGAAACGCGCCGAGCCGCACCTTGTGCCACGGTGCTTGGAAGATCACCTGCACCGACATCTCCGGGTACCGGCGCTCTACCTGCTCCGCGACGGCGTCCGCCTCGTCCCGCGATGTGGACATGAATACCTGCACCCGGTAACCGCGTACCGTCTCCCAGATGACCGCGGGCGGCGTCTCCTGCTGAGGAACCGTCGACTCCGCGGACTGCTGCGCGCTCGCCGTGCCGACAAGGGCAAGGAGGACAGAAAAGACAAGCCGGAACGATCGCATCGTCCTGAACCTCTCGGCGCAGTTCGTCTTGCAGCGTAGTGTCCGCCGTTCCACGGGAACAGGTATTCCTGCTGCAGTCCTATACGGGGTGGGCTTCATATCGGGGCCTGCGCGTCACCACTGTACCTGATCCTATGGTAGCGAGGAGAGGCGCGCCACGCAAGGAAGCACGGCGCAGAATCCTGACATGGAAGCTCGGAACCGTTCGAGGCAATGTACTCCACGACAACGACGTGCGGCGATTCCCCCATGAGGGTAACCCTGACATCGCCCTCCCTCGGCAGGGGCGTACGCCCCCGTCCGGACTCCTTATGCCTGAAGGGCCAACGCCGCGCGGGCACGCAGTACCAATGCGAACGCGTGGGCGACTCGCAGAGCCACCCTGACCGGCTCACCAGAGCCTCGCCAGCATGAAGATGCAGCGGTGGGTCAGTCGATGTACCGGCAGGAGGAGAACACCAGAGCAAGGATCGCCGTGAGGGCAAGAAGAACTCGCACGGACCAACTCATGACCTCGTACCTCCCTGGTGGACACCAGGGCTGACTGCTTCTCTAGATACAGCATAATGAATAGATGCTCATTCATCAACATCCGCGCCCATCCAGAGCCGCCGTCGCTCCCTACGTGCCGAGGAGCCTCACCTCCTCCCAGAGCCCGGTGTTCTCGAGCCCGTCGGCGCGGTACATGCATACGCCGTCGGCACCGTTCGCCATCGCCTGCCGGTAGCCCTCATGGAGCAGCTCCGGCGTGGAAAGGATGCCGTACTTCACGCAGAGCGCCGAGTAGAGCTTGTACCGGGCCGCTCTCGCCGGTACCGCTTCTTTGGAGAGCGTGTCCTGGATCATCCGTGTCTCGCGGCCGACCTGCTCCGGCGGGAAGTAGAGCATCGGACACAGCGTGTCCACAATGCCCTCTCGCACCCACGTGCGCCAATCGCGGAAACAGCTTCGCACGTCGAGGTCGATGTCCCCGCCGGTGCAGGCGCTGATCTCCATCAGCCTCCCGTCGCGCGTCGGCAGAGCATCCCGCAGCTCGCGGATGAGCCGCGCAACATAGCCCGCCCGATGGGCGATCCAGGCCGGATCATCGTTCGGAATCGCGAACGAGTCGCGCCCCGTCTCCCGGTGGAAGCTCTCGACGATAGGCGGCGCGTACCCGACGAGAGTCGTGCCGGTAGCATCCTGTGGTGGGCCGGGATAGCGGATGTAATCGAGCATGACGCCGTCGACGTTCTGTGTGCGCGCGAGCGTCGCGTACGTCTCGATGATGAGGCGGCGGACCTCGTCGTAGCCGTAGCTGTAGATGCGTCCCTCGCCGTGATCGCCGCCGCCGTAGGAGGCAGGTCGCTCATCGCGCGTTCGCTCGACGAAGTCCTCCGCGTGCGCCTTGAGTGGATGATCGGGTCGGACACTGCCCGGCAGGAGGAACACGGCGAGGTACGGATGCACCTCGATGCGCCGCTCGTGTGCCGCGTCCACGGCTATTCCAAGCGCGTTGGGCAAGCCCTTCGGCTTTGGATACGCCGGATGACCCGTGGCATATGGATGAAGGCTCGCGTAGATGCGGTCGATGCCGCTCGCAGCGCAGCGATCGAGGAAGTAACGAATATCCTCCGTGCGTTCAGGATGGCCGTTCTGCGACCACTCGCCGGGATGCTCGGTCGCATGATTCGCCCATCGGCCTTCGATGTCGATCCGCAGGTGGATCGTCGACCAGAGGCCGACGAATGGGCGGTTCTGGAGGTGCATAGGGGACATGAGAGTCCTCGCGTGGAGGATCATGAAGCATGGAGGTGGACGGTAGGCTAATGTACCATCCAGGACGTGGTCGAGCCATGTAACGTGCCGACCTCGTCATCACGAGACGACGCCGGCACGTTGCGTCCCATCGTCCCGTCACGCACCTTTCCCGCTGAAACATGACGGAGGATGGTGCCATGATGGTTGAAGCGGTTCTCTTCATCGTCGGGTCCGTGGGAGCGCTCATACTCTCGTGGCCATCTCTCGGCAGCCTGCGCCGCCACGGGTTCTACCGGTTCTTCGCCTTCGAGGGCCTTCTGAGCCTCCTGCTGCTCAACAAGGGCGTCTGGTTCCTCGACCCTCTGGTGCCACGGCAGGTTCTCTCCTGGGTCCTCCTTGCCGCGTCGCTCATGCTTGCGGTGCACGGGTTCTACCTGCTCGTCGTCGCCGGCAGGCCCGCGTCCGCCGTGCGAATGCGGAACATCAGCGGCTCTACGGATGGAGTTCTGGAGACGACGCGGCTCGTTGTGACCGGCGCCTATCGGTACATCCGGCATCCACTCTACGCGTCGCTTCTCCTCCTCACGTGGGGGATCTTCCTCAAGGGTCCGTCGCTTCTTGCAGGCGCCCTCACCATCGCCGTGTCGGCGTTCTTGGTGGCGACGGCGAGGGTCGAGGAAGCGGAGAACGTCCGCAAGTTCGGCGACGAGTACGTCGCCTACATGCGGGCGACCCGCATGTTCCTTCCGTGGATACTGTGATACGATTTCGTGTTGAGGACGCTACATCATGGCCGGAGGGGCGAGGCATGCCTCGCCCCTGCAACTACTTGTGGAAACGTATCATACAACCCACAATAAGGGCGAACCTCGTGTTCGCTCATGTAGCGTTTTCAAGGCGAATGCGTATGAGAGTGTGTTCGGCACTGCTATGGTGAGGTGGGGAGCCTGCGTGAGCAGGCTTGGTAACTGTAGCCGGCGACCTCGGTCGCCGGGCGACGGACTCGGATCGTCTTGGATCGTAGCAGAGGCGCGACATGTCCCGTCGCTGCCACCAGGGGAACTGGCGACGTGCACGTCGGGTATTGTGAGCGTACAGGGAGAAGGTCGTACCGCGCGGGTGCACCTGCACCCCGTGAGGCGACTTGTCTTCGGGGAGGGACACAATGGAGCTCTTTGACAACCTGGCGCAGGCGATCCGGTCGCTCGCCGACCTGGGTCGCTGCAGCACTGTCTTTGGTGAGCCAAAGCAAGTCGGCGAGGTCACGATCATCCCTGTCGCCCGCGTCATGGTCGCCGCCGGGTTCGGCGGCGGCAGTGGCATGAGCATGAAGCGGCGCCGAGGCATGCGATCCGCAGAGCCGCCGCCATCTCCCAGTGAGGCGGCGATGGACGTCGAGGCGGCAGCTCCCCTTGCACCGGGCGGTGGTGCCCTTGCCAAGGGTGATGTGGAAGGTCAGGGTGGCGGTGGCGGTGCCCGGGTGACCGTCTCCCCTGTAGCGGTCATCCGCATCAAGGGCAACGAGCTGGAAATGCTCGCCGTGGTCGACTGGAACCGCATCGCCGTGTACCTTGCCGTTGTCGGCGCCGTGCTCGCCTTCTGGGGCGGTATCGCGCTGGCACGCCTCGCGCAGAAGCGACGATGAACCGATCCTCCGGGACCGCTCGTCAGACCCCACCAAAGGACGCGCTCATGGCGCTCACCGTGACCGTGCAGCCCGACTACGTGACCGCGAGCGTGAAAGGCTACCAGGTCATCATCCGTGGTGCGGAAGTGAGCATCGAGTCGTCGGTCGCGGTGGGATGGTCGGCCGTTGCGGAGAGCGTGGTCGATCCCTTCACGGAGACGGAAGTACCTGCGCTCGCTGGTCGGCTCGTGCGCTGGTGGTATCCTGGTCCGGGGCAAGTCTCCTTCGAGTGGGCCGACGTGCATGGGCCGCATCATGTCGTGACCGTGCTCACCGTCTCGGAAGAAGGGCCGCTTGTCCGCCTTGTCGCGACGGACGCCGTGATGGGTAGCGCCGCGGTGAGCCGGTTCGCCATGCGGTGGCGCTTCCTTGCCGGCCCGGCGGATGGCTCACGCCCCGATTTCGTCTGGACGCCGGGCCTCTGTCCGAAGCCGGGCCAGGTCATCGGGCAGCACCTCTTTCGCAGCCCGGCGGCCATCGTGCAGCATGCCAACGTGTCCCTCGCACTCCTGCCGGACCTGGAACGGATCGCCCCGAGTCAGCCGCTTGGCGCGTACCTCATGCTCGACTGCCCGCGGAACCAACTTGGCCCGGCCATCCTCAGCGTCGGCGTCGCCGCGTACCGGCTCGATGGCCACGTCTACTACACGACCGAGGCCGTGCCGCCAAAGAGCGTCGCCGACATATCCCTCACCTTCGGCTGCGAGCTCCACGTCGATGCCTTCGTGCCGCTCATGCGCGGCCATCAGAGCGCCAGTCGCTACCACTGGCGCCGCCACGGCCGGGAGTACCTCCGCGATATCCGCCCGCAGGTCGTCCCGTTCGCTCGATACTTCGAGTACGGCTACGAGTTTGCGGACCACCATCTCTGGCGGGAGACGACCGATCGAGAAACGGGCCGCCTCGGCCCAGGAACGGGCCGCCGCGTCGGTGCCATGGCGAGCGGGCGCGAGTATCCCTTCGATGTCTGGTTTCAAGGCTGGTTCAACCAGTTGCGCAGCGCCTGGGGGTTGTACTGGTGGGCGCGCCGCCTCGGCGATGTCGAGCGGCAGGCACGCGCGCTCGCCACGCGCGATCTTGTCCTCGCCGCGCCACAGGACCGCGGCCTATTCCCCACGATTGCCGTCCTCCCTGAGCGCGACGGGAAGATCGGCGTCGAGTGGGTGGCAAGCACGCTCCAGGGCGGTGGGCCGGAGCTCTATCACCTGCTCGACTGCTCATGGACCGCATGGTGGCTCCTGCGCTGGCACGAGGACTTCGTCTTCGATGAGTGCACGCTGAAGTTCTGCCGCGCGTACGCCGACGCGCTCCTCGCGCTCCAGCGGCCCGACGGCGGCTGGCCCGACTACGTGGACGTACGGCGCCACGAGCCGGTCACCGAGTACGACCCGCGCCCGGCGGCTGACCGCACGATCTCCGCCTACGTGAAGCAGATGGTGCAGCACTGGGGCACGAAGCACCTCCCGACGAGCGCGGAGAGCGCCATGGATGCGCTGTTCCTCGCCGAAATGAGCCGTCTGGTTCCCAATGGCCGGCGCTACCTCGACGCAGCGGTTCGCGGCGCGACGTTCCTCGAAGAACAGGTCATCCCTCGGCACAAATGGTTCGACTGGGAGACGTTCTTCTCCTGCTCGCCGAAGCCGCTCGACTTCTACGACGGGCGCACCCAGCAGCATCCGCAGAACACCATGAGCCTCTACTGGGCCTCCGAGTGCTTCCGAGTGCTCTACGAGATCATCGACATCGCTTCCCATGGCGAGCAGGCGATGTCGCTCATGGACTACCTCTGCCTCTACCAGCAGGTCTGGTCGCCGCCATATCTGAGCATCTACGGCTTCGGCGGGTTCGGCGTCATGAACACCGACGGGGAGTGGAACGACGCACGGCAAGCTGTCTTCGCCGAGGGGCTGGCGATGCAGTACCTGCAGAGCGGCCGGCAGGAGTACCTCGAACGCGCCGTCGCCGCCACGCGTGCCGCGTTCGCCTGTACATTCATCCCCGAGAACGCGACGATCTGCCCGAAGATCTTCGACCGCGAGCCGACCGGGTACGCCGACGAGAATTATGCGCATGGCGGCGCGGACGTCCCGGCTGGGGCAAGTGGGTTCGATTGGGGAATCGGCAGCGCCATCACCGTCGCGGCGCGCATGCTCGACCTGTTCGGCGATCTGTGGATCGACGTCGCCGGCGGCTGGGCACTCGGCATCGACGGGTTGGTCGTCACCGACTGCCGGCAGGACGATGACACGTGGTATCTCGAGGTGACGGCGCCGTTTCGTCACGCTGAGGAAGTCACCGTGAAGGGCAACCCCGGCGAGGGCAAGTCGATCCGGCTCGTCGTCAACGGCCGGCCGCAGCGGACGATCAGCGAGGCGCAAATGCACGCCGGCGTGACGGTGCGGATTTGATCTGCGGAACCCCGTCCGAACAGCAGGCCAGCGACCTCGTCGCTCGCCCAGGGAAGCGATTCACCCTTCCTACCGCGGCGGGCGAGGCGGAGGTGCCGTCCCGGCCGGCCGGTAGCTCACCTGGACGCTGCGGAAAAGGTCCCGCGCCGTGGTGATGCCGGAGAGATCCGGGTCGATGGTGGCATTCGCTCCGCGCACTTCGCCGTGGCCGATGAGGAGGGCGATGGGGTTCGCCGCGGGCTGATCGCCAGCGTGGAACGACGCGCGCCAGACGAGGGATGGCTGACCGTTCGGCGCCTCATCCTGCGTGTAATGCTCATTGTAGTCAAATGAGACGTTGACCTCGACGTAGAGATCCACTTGCTTCCCGCGGAATTCCGGCGGCACAGCCCACCGGATCGTGAAATCCCGCCCGCGCGGCGTCGCGGTCGTGAGGGCGTCGATCTCGTCGCCGCTGGTCGCCAAGCCCTCGTCGCGCCGGACACCTGACCAAACGGGCAGTGCCGACGGCCGCGAGACAGCACGGCCCCATCGGTCGTACGCACCCTTGCAGGTGACGTAGATCGTCTGGACGGAGTCAGTTCCCGCGGCATGTGCCCAGACGGCGAACGTCGGAAGGTGCCGGGCGCTTGTGGAATCGAAGAGGATACGAATCTCTACGTGTGGCCCGGCGCCACTTGCCGAGCCGAACGTATCGTTCAGCACATCCGGGCAGGGCGACTGCTGGGCGGAACTCCTCGTGCCACCGCATAGCATCGCAAGTGCGATGGCAAGCGATCCCACAGAGCCGAGCTTCTTCATCGACATGGCTCCTCCCTTCGCGCAGTTATGCGTCGTGTTGACGCGACGTCGTACCGACGCGCGGTAACGCCCCATCTCATCGCGCGAACAAGAATCGTGCGTAAAGGTAGGCGATGAACTCGCCGGTGACAATCCGCACGCCGTCGCTCGTCCTCCACCAAGCGGCGGCATCGTACCGTGCATCTGGGAGAGGGATGATGCCTATGGCGACGCTCCTGCCGAGGGCGCGCTCGTAGAGCAACCGGGTGCGTCGGGCATGTGGCCCGAGCGAGCAGACGGTGATTGTCCGCACCGGCTCGTTTCCCGTCATGGCGGAGGACGAGTCGAGCCATGCCTTCAGCGCGACGGCGGCCATGTACGTGCGGTCACGCGTCGCGGATGCCGCCGGCACGACGACAAGCCGAGCAGCATCCATGCCGAGGAGCCCGAGCGTCGTCGCGGCGAGGGCGGCGTAGGTCTTCTCTCCGGAGTAGTGGTAGCCCAGTGGCACCGGCCCGCCCATCGTGACGAGGAGGCGGTAGCCACCCATGCGGAACTCTCGAAGCGCGATCGCGAGGGCGTCGTCGGGAAGCCATCCTTCCACGACCAACAGCTCGCCGCCGCGCGGATCGCTCGTCGCGAGGAATGGGTGCATCATCCGCACCGCGATGACGGCAGCCAGAACGAGCCCGGTGAGCACCACAAGCCAGCCGCGCCACGTGAGGACGCGGCGCTCCTTCCGCTTCGTGAGTCCGAGCCGTCCCATCATGCCGTCCGATGCGTCAGCGACGCGCGCACTCTACTGCCACGGAAGGCGTTACGGAGATACGTAGACCGACAGGGGTGTACGTCTTCCTTTCACGTCGCGGGCACTTGCGTCAGAACCCGAGCGCCTCGTCGAGCATCGCCAGGTAGTTCGGGATTGGGATGTAGCTGGCGATAGAGCTGCCGGAGCCGATGGCGAACCGGCCGCGTGGGCCGCACGTCTCCATGAGCTGGTGCGCGCGCTGCCGTACACCCTCCGGCGTCGCCCGGGCGAGGATGTCGATGTCCATGCCGCCGAGGACGGCGAGACGGTTCCCGTAATCCCGCTGGAAGTCCTCGATGGGGATGATCACGTCCTCGTACGAGTGCTTGCCGTCGAGCTTCACGTCCTCGATGAGGTCCTCGATGACGGCGAACATGTTCCCGCAGGAGTGGAGGAAGTACGGCATACCGTGGGCGTGGGCGATCTCGGCGAAGCGCTTGTGCGAGGGTAGACAGTAGGTGCGGAGGTCGTCCGGGCTGATCATGGTGCCGGTCTTGTGCCCCATGTCGTCGCCCTGGAAGATGGCGATGATGTTGTCCATGCCGGCAAGCTGCTCGTAGAACGCCGCCATGAGCTCGCCGGTGCGGTTGGCAACCGCCTTCACGAGCGCCGGATCGTCGTAGAGCAGGAAGCAGAGGCCCTCGAGGGAGAGCATACTCGACAGGTGCTCGAAGATGCCGCCCGAATGGCAGACGATGAAGCCAAGACCGTCCGGCAGGTGCCTGCTGATGTACTCGAAGAGGAAGAAGTCGTACTCCTCTACCTTCGGCCACGGATACCGCTCGAAGTCCTCCCACGTGCGGATCATGCCGTGGTGCTGATCGGCCCACGAACGTTGCCTCGTCACGCCTTTCGCCGTGTCGGCGGCGCTCAGCTTCGCCGCGGGAAATGCCAGCCCATGCTCGAACCGGACGAAGTCGTAGCCCATCCGGTACCAGAAGTCGATGAAGTTGTCGAAGTACCGGGCCGTCTCCTCGCGATTGTTCGCGAGCCACGGCGACCAGGTCTGGCCGAGCATCTCGCAGCCGATGGACTGGCGCAGCACCTCGTCCACGAGGTACTCTACCATCGGCGCGCAGGCAAGCGGCGGGATGCGGCCCATGAGGGCGTCGATGAAGCGTTTCGCGTCGGGCTTCGGATGGCGGACGGGCAGGTTCGGGTACATTGACGGGATTCCTTCGAGAGAGAGACGCGATATATCGCGTCTCTACGCCGGAAACATCTCCGTTAGCATCCCGATGGCCGTCTCGACGATCGCATCCAGCGCACCGGGCTCGTGGCGGGACCACCACGACGTATCCACCTCGTGCCCGCCCCGGGAGAATGCCTCGCGCGTCGGGATGTACCCGGCGTAGTGGCTCGTCGCGTGGGCAACGAACGTCGGATACGCTGGTGACTCGATCTTGATCTTGAGCTGCCCCTCGACGAACGGCTCGCCCGGCAGCCCGACAAGTGCCATGTCGCCGATGCGGAACGCCTGCACCTCGTACGGCTCCTCCGGCGTCCGCCGGCGGAGCATGTCGAGGGAGACGAGCATGGCCGCGTAGTACCAGCTCATGTCGACGAGTCCGCGATCGGTGATCTCCGGCAGTGGGTGTGCCGCGATCCGCGCCTTCGCTGCGGCGAGCGCCGAGGGATCGGGCTCGCGGATGGCGAGCGGGATATCGCGCCGGCGCCAGTCGAGGGCGGCGTGGCCGTGGAACGCGGTGCGGGCGAGCGCTTCGCAGGATATCGCGGCGAGAGCACGCCCCATCCGCCGGTGATCGGGAACGAAATCGGGCGTGAACACGGGCCACGGGTTGATGTTGCCGCAGCAGCCGTTCATGACGAGCCCGACCGCATCGCCTCCATAGACAGCCGCGAGCTCCGTTGCCCACGCGCCCGGCCAATCGGCGCTCACCTCCCCATGATGGCCGCGACCGCGCCAGTAGAACACGTTCACCGGGTGACACGTGTGATGGAGGAGGAACGCGATCGTTCGCATTCGGTCGTCCTGCAGCCAGGCGACGGCGACCTCCGGGTCGGTCGGCCCCTCGACATAGCGATAGTCCGTCTGGCCAAGTAGCCGGTCGAGGGTGGAGTAGGTCCACGGCATGCCGACTCGGCCGTTCCGCGTCACGCCGCGCCGGTTGAACGCGATGCCATCGAGCCGTGCGCTGTTCCATCCGATGCGCGCCGGACGGAGCGACTCGTTCGCGCGGACGACCGCCTCGATGGCGCACTGTGTCGCCATCTCGGAGAACTCGGCATCGCGGAGCCGGAGGAAGTCGAACTCCTCCGGCAGCGGGAACTCGTCGTCGAGGAGAAAGCCGCCGATTGCCGGCGCCGAGTGCGTCTGCGTCGCGTGCACCATGATCGCGTCGCGCTCGATGCCGCATCGCTCGGCCACGGCGGCGCGGATGCGCTCGGTGTAGGGTCGCTCGATGATCGTCACGTCGAGGGCCAGGATGCAGAGCTTGCGACCCGCCCGTTCGAGGACCAGTGCCTTCGCATGGAGCGGGTCGAGTACCGATTCCGCCGGCTCGCGGCGGGCGACGTTCCCGGCCAGCATCGCGCCCTGAGCTGGGGTGATGTCGACCTCTGCGGCGCCGGCACGCAATGCGCCATCCTCTCCCATCATGGCTTCTCCCTTATCCTTATCGGCCGGACTCGGCATAGCCTGCCAACGCAGAGATGAGGCGCGGCACGACGCCGTTCCTCACCGCCGGGTTGTGCCAGTCGTCGAACTTCGCAAGGACCCGCTCGATCGCCGGATCGCGCAGCGCACGGAGAGTCGGATGCAGTATCCGCTCCACCGGGCCGCCGTACGCATCGACGAACCCGGTTCGGAACATCCACGCTCGCCATGAAGCCACGAGCGCTCTCGCCTCGGGTTTCCCATCGAGGCCCTGTTCCCGCGCGTCCACGAAATCTTTCATGTCCGCGTAGAACGCAAGCTGCATCTCCAGGTCGCAGAGGAAGCGGCCAGGTTCACCCATCAGGAGACCTGAAAGCGGTCCCGTAAGGAGCTTACCAGCCGCGGTCAGGCGTTCGCGTTCGGCCGCCATAGCTGCCGCAATGTCCCGCGCACGTGCCGGCAAGCCACGTTGGAGCGTCGTCCACGCATCCACGAGGAGCTCATCCATGCCGGGCACAAGATCCGCAGCGAAGCTCCTCAGGTCGGCTGTCTCCTGCGTTCCTCCCCGGGCGAAGTGCGCAAACAGGTACGTGTGGGGAAGCTGCGCGGTGTGCGTCTGAGCATTGGCCATGCAGCCCAGATACGGCCTACCCCAGGGATAGCCACCGATCCCCTTTGCCAGGCCTGATGGATCGCAGTTGGTAAGTGGGAACGTCGGCTCGCCCTCCACAAGGCCGTACGGGAAGTAGATCACACGGTCGTCCACGCCACGCCGTGCCGCTAGGTCCCGATGCTGCGGCCAGCACACGAGAAGCCGCCAGCGGTCGTCGGGATGCGCGAGGAGGTCATCGAGCACCGTCTCCCAATCGGACATCTCCGAGCGGATTTCCGCTGTTCCGGTCTTCTCAGCCTGCTCCCAGAACCTATTGTAGCTTTCCCACCCGACCCATAGCCAGTAGTAGAGCATAGCGGAGGGGTTCAACTCATCGAGCATGTCCATGTGCCGCTGGAGCAGCGCCGCGAACTCCCGATTGGTGGACCCGACGTAGCCACCGGGGTCGCTGTCGATGACGACCATGCCGTCGGCGTTCGCCAGGTGCCGGTAGAGGGAGCGGCGAATTCGCAGTAGCCGATCGACCGCCGCAGGATCGCCCGGGTTGAGCCGGAGATCGGTCTTGAAGAATGGCCGTTCCTCGAACGTGTACGCCGCGGCGTGTTCGTTGCCGACCGTGTTCGCGCCGAAGGTGATGAGGGCCGTCATGCCGAACTCGGCGTGCAGCATGTCGATTACTGCGTGCAGCTTCTCCAGGTGCGCGAGGTCACTTGTCGTCGGCGGATCAGGCATCGACTCCGTGAGCGGCCAGATCATCACGAGGTTGTACCCAAGCCGAGAGAGGCCAGTAGCGTAGCTCCTCCAGTCGCCGATTGTCCACGTGCGCGCCGCGTAGGGATGGTGGTAGCCCCAGTGCATGTGGACGTACATGCCGAGATAGGGTGTCATGAGTCTCCCGCAGTGACGGTGTGCCGCGTGCGATGCGATACGCCGAACTGCGATGCCAGCAAAGCCGGTCGGTCAACCTCCGAGCTCGACGCAGCGACGACGGTAGTGGAGATAGTCATCGAAATCGACCTCCTCCGGCACACCGTGGTCGCACGTGGGGATGTACCCGCCGCGCTCCCACATGGTCGGGAGGATTCGCTCCACCATCCGGTCGATGGCATCTTTTCCCGTGGCGAGGACGCG
>Ga0315279_10002133_pt1 | contig 30564 bp, 16 predicted proteins | sample YL17G06_20_MG_FD_203694 | JGI IMG/M metagenome (GOLD analysis project Ga0315279, IMG submission 203694) | Sediment microbial communities from Yellowstone Lake, YNP, Wyoming, USA - YL17G06_20 | ecosystem: Environmental > Aquatic > Freshwater > Lake > Sediment | place: USA: Wyoming | collected...
ATGACGACGGTGGCTTCACTGAATATTCTACAGTAGTCATTGTCAATAATGTCCCGCCGACGATCACCTCACTTACCGGGCCGGTTGATCCGGTTCTTCTCGGTACTTCCATCACATTTAATGGTTTGTTCACCGACCCTGGTATTTTAGACAGCCATGTCGCGCTCATCAGTTGGGACGATGGGCTCTCGACAACTATAAATCTCTCTGCAGGAGTGTATCAAGTCAGTAAGAGTCATACATACGGAAATATCGGTGTGTACACAATCACGTTGACTGTGACCGACGATGACGGCGGCTCCGATTCAAAGAGCATCGAGTCGTACGTTGTGATCTACAATCCGAATGGTGGGTTCATCACCGGTGGCGGATGGCTGATGTCCCCGCAGGGCTCGTATCCCGCGAATCCTACGCTGAGCGGAAGGGTGAACTTCGGGTTTGTATCAAAGTACAAGAAAGGACAGGTCGTCCCTGAGGGAAACACCGAGTTCCAGTTCCAGCTGGCGGACATTAATTTCCATTCCCATGTATATGAATGGCTGATCATTGTCGGAGCAAAGGCGACCTACTTAGGAGAAGGAACGATTAACGGGCAAGGTCATTACGGGTTCAGACTCACCGCGATCGACGGGAAAATAAGCGGAGGCGGTGGTGTCGACAAGTTCAGAATGAAGATCTGGGACGAGGATAATAACGACCAGATTGTCTACGACACCGATTATGGAGCGCCTGACATTCAGGACCCAAGTGTTGCGCTGAGCGGTGGACAAATCACCATCCATAAGGTGTAGCAGGGGACTGGCACCCCTCTTTTTTTTCTTTTTTTTCCTCCTGAAACCGATTAGTAACCCTCTATATTTTGGCCTTTGGGGCCGATTTCCGCGGTTCAAATCCGTCAGGGGGCTGTTTTTCTTTGCTTTTATCTTTTTTACATTATGAAATGAAGATCCTCTGCCTAGGAATTCAACGTTTTATCTCTATGAATATTTCATGCAATGGAAACTCAATTTGATAGTTTCGAAATGAAAAAAGAACAAAGAAGAAAAATCACAGTTTGTTATTTTATAAAGACATTTTTATATAGTATCAGCGAGAAAATAATATTTTACAGAAAAAGTTTTCTTGGGGTTGGTAGAGATGTTTCTTCGCAAGAAAAATAGAGCAATTGGAATAGGAATTATGCTGGTGCTGACGACATTTACGGCGATGACCGTGAATGTCAGGGCTGAAAATTTACCACCGGTCGCTGAGGCTGGGGGTCCATATACAGGTTACGAATGTCATGAAATGAGATTTAGTGCAATGGGATCCTATGACCCTGAGGGAGGCCAGTTGACTTTTCAATGGTATATCAAAGGAGTTTGGGTTCCGCTGGAGCCAACCACAGATATAGAATACGATTATCTGTGGCAAAACGATTTTTCGGGTGAGGTAACCCTGAGGGTCTCCGATGGGGATTTGAACGCGACTGGCACTGCTTCGGTTACGGTGTTGAATGTGCCGCCGGTGATCACGAACGTCACTGGTCCAACGGAAGTTGCTTTGGGGACAGAGGCATCATTTTCAGTGACTTTTTATGATGGATTTATAGATCCAGTAAGAGGTTTGATAGCTTCATTGGATAACCATACTGCATATTTTGACTTTGGTGATGGAACAGTGATGGAGTATCAATTGGACCCACAAGTATTTTCGGTCAACGCATCAAATATGTACTTCGCGCCAGGCATTTATCAAATCGTTATTACGATTGTTGATGACCATGGAGCAATGGACTCTGCGGTATGGAATCTCACCGTGGTGGGTAATTTACCTCAGGTCGAAGTTGGGCCAGACGCGAGCATCGATGAAGGCTCAACATTTATGAGTAATGGATACTTCATCAAGACCGAAGAAGGAGTGTATACCGCGACCGTTGATTACGGTGATGGGTCTGGTTTACAGCCGCTTGATTTGAGCACTAATTACACATTTATTCTGAATCATCTATATCTGGAGAACGGTGTATACACTGTCGATGTAGCAATCTTCAAGGACGGAACGAGCTACATTTCTGATTATGCATTCGTCACCGTTGCTAATGTACCACCAACAATTACCTCTCTTTCAAGTTCGCCTTCGAATCCAGTGCAGCTAGGTACTGCAATCAACTTTGAAGGATTTTTCACCGATCCTGGTTTTTTGGACAATCATAATGCGCTCATCAACTGGGGTGATGGACTGGAAACATCTCTTGCTCTTCCCGCTGAAATATATCAAGTGAACGGAGATCATATGTTCACTAGTGCTGGCATGTATACGATCACGCTGACCGTGACTGATGATGATGGCGGCTCAGATAGCAAATCCATCGAGGTCACCATAGTAGAACCAAAGGTATTTACCGTGGATGCCGGGCCCGATGGTATCATCGATGAAGGGTCGTTATTTTTGAGTGTCGGGTCCTTTGTAAGTTCGGTTGGTGGTATCTTTATAGGGATGGTGGATTACGGTGATGGGTCTGGGCCGCAGCCGCTTGCACTGAGTCCTGATTACACGTTTGTTCTGAGTCATCGGTATGTTGAGGATGGTGCGTACACGGTCGTGGTGACAGTTTTCAAAGAGGGTGGAGCAAACGTTTCTGATAATGTCCTGGTCACCGTCAATAACGTTCCTCCCGTAGCGACGCTGATGAACAACGGTCCGAAGGACGAAGGCAGCCCGGCCACGGTAGCGTTCACGAACCAATATGATCCTGGGATCTTTGATACCTTCACCTATTCGTTCGATTGGAATAACGACGGGGTGTACGAGATTTCGAACCAAGCGAGTGCCTCAATGATCCACACCTGGTACGATAACGGAATGTACACAGTGAAAGGGAAAATCCAGGATGACGATGGTGGCTATTCCGAATACTTCACAGTGGTCACCGTGGTGAATGTGCCGCCGACTATCACCCTGCTCTCCGGGCCGATATCACCTGTACTCTTGGGTACCACGATCAGCATTGCTGGTGCGTTCACTGACCCCGGCATCTTCGACACCCACGTTGTCCTTATCAGTTGGGGTGACGGGCTGTCGACGACGATGAATCTTTCCGCTGGCGTGTACCTGGTCAACGGAAGTCACAAGTACAAAAGCGCCGGAACGTACACGATTACGCTGACCGTGACCGACGATGATGGCGGCTCTGATGCCAAGAGTATTGATTTGTCTGTCGTGATACACAAATGTAGCGGATGTAGCTATGGCTGTTGGTGGTTTATCTTTCCACCGAACTGGTATCATTGGTCCTTCCCCAAGTGCTATAAAGGCCAGTTCATTTGCTTCGACTACTCATATAAGTGGCAAATGACAGGTCATTGTTGGGGTTAAGGCGACGAATAGATGGGGAAAGGAAACCTCCTCCTTTTTTTTTTTTTTTTAATTATTTTTTAACATATCAAAGGGTACACGACTAGGTATTAATAGCAGCAAATTTACTCTTTCTTGATGTTCGAAAAACGGACTGAGGCGCTACTTTCCCGTTCCAAATTTTTTCTTCGCGTCTTAAAATTTATTCTCCTTGCCATTAGCATCATCGTTGTCTCTTTGTTCATCGGGATTCTTGGGTACATGCAGACCGAACATCTCTCCATGATTGATGCGTTTCTGAATGCCGCGATGCTCATGGGTGGCATGGGCCCGGTCAATGTCCTGCATTCAGAGTCGGCGAAGGTGTTCGCAGGCATTTATGCGCTCTACTGTGGTTTTGTCGTGCTGGTGTCCGTCGGAATCTTCTTCACCCCTATTTTCCACCGGATTTTACATCTGTTTCACCTTGAAGGCAAATAAAAAACTGTTTTTCTTAAAATATTTTTTAAGGGGGATACGTTAAAAAAGATGTGGTTTATTCGTTCATCAAAGGTTTGCATATGGCGGACGGGATCGTGGAGAACCTCGCGGATAAATCAATGACAGCAGCGGCGCTGAAAGAAAAGGTCCAAAGGAACCCTGCTCTTCTGCCTGAGGTGCTTGCAGGGGTAGGTTCTTCGAAAGCCGCGGTCCGGTACGGGTGTTCAAAAGTGCTCATGGAACTCAGCGGTGACCATCCAGAGTTGGTGTATCCACACATGGATTTTTTTGTGGGTCTCCTCGACAGCAAGTATCGTATCTTGACATGGAATGCCCTGGCGGTCATCGCACAGCTCACCCGCGTGGATTCGCAGAAGAAGTTCGATGCCATCTTTGATAAGTATTACAGCTTTTTACAGGATGAGTATATGGTTACGGTTGCAAATGTCGTGGGGAATTCCGGAGTCATCGCCCTAGCAAAACCGTACCTTATCCCAAGGATCACAAAGGAGCTGTTGAAGGTGGAGCGGCTCAAGACCGGTAAGCATCTCACCGCGGAGTGCAAGCTAGTGATCGCTGAGAAGACCCTTGAGTCGTTTGACATGTTCTTTGACAAGGTGGAGAACAAACAGGACGTGCTGCTGCTGGTGAAACACTGGTGTACGAGCACACGCAAATCATTGAGGGAAAAAGCACAACGTTTCACCCAACGTTGGGGTGAATAGATCAAGAAAACAAACCTTACGAGGTGCGTATGGAAGTCATGTCAGTAAGCCAGGAAGTCGTGTATGCAAAGACCCTTGACGGGTGGGATCTCAGGCTTCATCATTATCTGCCTCGAAGCAGCCATAAAGGTCGGTATCCGGTGATCCTCTGCCATGGACTCGCGTCCAATAAAAACAGCTGTGATTTTGGTGACATGGGAACCAAGGAATGGGAGCGGTACAGCCTTGCGGCGTTCCTCACCAAAGAGAACCCAGATGGTGGACCCGTGTTTGACGTCTGGGTGCCCGAGCTTCGAGGATGCGGAAGCCCCGTGCTCGATCCCAGGTTACACCCTGAAAAGTACCGATGGTGCCTGGACGACTATGTTGACTACGACGTGCCTGCGATCATCGGTCGGGTGCAGCAGTGGTACACCGAGAAGAACCAGCCAGCGCCACAGGTGTTTTGGGTGGGAAAAAGCATGGGCGGGATGATCGCGTACGCGTACGGTGAGACGGCGGCTGGCCAACGGAACCTGAAAGGGGTGGTAACGCTCGGCTCGCCTGTGGCCTTCGGGAAGGGCGACGTGTTCCTTGAGTTTTTGACACGGATGACGCCTCGGAACATCTCCGTCCCTATCAGAGTCAAAGAACTTATCGGACGGTCAGCGGAGCTGCGTGATCATTTCAAGGGACTCGGGGTGAATCCGACGAACATCGACCCTGAGGTGTTCCGCACCTATCTTCAGGTAGGGCTCTGCGACGTGTTCTCCTCCAAGGTATTGAGTCAGTTCTCCCTCTTCTTCAAGCATGCGGACTTTTGCCGATACCCTCGTTACCCGTGGATGTACGATATTTTCGGAAGGATCCCTGGAGTCAAACAACTCGTAGCACCGTACAGCTATAAAGAACATTTACCTGAGTTTGTCACCCCGCTGCTTGCGATCGCTGGGGGACATGATAAGTTGGCGCCAAGGCAGGATGTACAGTACACTTTTGAGCATGTGGGAAGCTCGGACAAGACGTACCTTGAGTTTTCAAAGGAGGCAGGGTACCGGATTGATTACGGGCATCTGGATTTGAACCTCGGTATGAACGCCCGGGATGACATATACCCGAAAATCAAGGCATGGCTCAGGGAGAGAAGCGACGTCAGTTCTCTTTAAATGAGTGCTTGTCGCGTACCCATGACATCATTCAGAAAGTGTGGTATGAGGAGCCTGGAGCCCCGCCCCAGGCTTACCCGGTCGTAAACGGTATTCGTTGTCTGGTGCCCATAACACCAATGTCTGAGTGTGCGAGCACATGATGGTCTTTCTTCTTTTTATACTAAGGTTTGAGGTCAGCGAAACTAGGTCAAACCACTATGGTGTTCAATAAAAAAGGGAGAAAGGGAAATATTAGGGGATAATACGAAAGCATCTGTCTTTCCTCCCTTTCTCGAAAGAATCAATTCATGGACAATATATAAAATTTTCTGTGGCTTTGATAAAAATTTTTAAAAAATAAAGGAATTATGTTATTTTATCTCATTCGCTGGAATCTAATTCTGAGCTATTTTCTCGTCCTTCGGAGGTGCATGAATCATTTTTCTCTTCATCGCGATACCTTTTAGAAAATAACCGAGCCTGTTTTGTTCGAGTTCATGAGCGTCGATGGATACTATCAGAGAAAACACAATGAGAAAGAGCATACATTCGGTTGTGGTTTTGGAGGTTATATCGTCAAAAGATGATACTTTTTTTCATTTTACGAACATTTAAATATAAGATGTATATTTATTTATGAAAAAAAGGGAGGAATAAAAAAATGCGCGATAGAATTTTTGCAAAGGCAGTTGTTGTCATACTCGTAACCCTGTTTGTCAGCGTTTCGTTTTCAACGGCGCTCTCCACGATGAAGCAAGAGACGACCACACCCCTCGATGGAGGTAGTCGAGGCTGGTACTGGAAGCCCGCGTACCCAAACTACGCGCCCAATGGCGTGGCTGATTTCGATCAGCAACAGGACACTTGGAAGGTGATCGAACCAGGCCCAAACGGCGTGATCAACTCCAATCCCGCTGGCGATGATTTCCTGAACGTCACCGAGAACCGCATCGTCCCAGGTCAGGATTGCCACCTGCAGACTGCGCCTGCCGGGGATGACCTTGCAGTCTGGGCGTTCTGCGGGCCAACCGCGGTAGCGGACTGCCTCTGGTGGTACGACTCGAAATACTCAGACCCCACCGGAACCCCTGGAGACGGGAAGGACAACTTCCCCTTAGTGGCAAATTATGGTGCGGGGGACGACCATGCAGCAGGGAACGTCCCGCTCTTGATCGAGAAACTCGCACGGGCGATGAAGACGAACACCAAAGGGACGACCTACATCACTGACATGAACAGCTCGATTCATCAATGGTTTGTTGACACTGGTCTGACGAATCATTTCACGGTCAACACAACCAACTATGTGACCTTCCCCTACGTCGAGGACCAGATCGAGAACTCCCAAAATGTGATTCTCCTAGTAGGTGCGTACCATCAGAACACCACGAAAACCATTGACCAGCAGCAACCAGTTTTACAGTATAATGATAATTTACAACCAATAAATTGGTGGGACTATCAAAGTTTCGTCCCATCGGTGAATCGACTCGATGCGATCCAGGTTTGTCTCGTGAGCAATGGCGGGCCGGGTAGTCAATGTGATGTCCAAGTCACAGTTTATAACGCACAGGCAATATCTCTCGGAACTTGCATATTAAATCCTGGATATCTCCCAGCTGCTACATGGATTCAATTTCACTTTATTCCGTTCATTCCACTTACTCCCGGGTCTGTCTATTACTTTGATGTTCGGGAGGTTCCTTTTCCTGATCAATATCATTACGAATGGTACTATGCTCAATCTACATTCCCTGCTGATCCGTACCCATTAGGCCAAGGCTGGAAAGACGGTGTCCCCATCCCAGCCCCCAACAACTTCGACTGGACGTTCAAAACAGAGTACTACGGTGGTCATCGTGTCGCAGGGCATTTCCTCACGTGCGCTGGGGTGGACTCAGACAATCTTAAGATCGCGGTGAGCGACCCGATCAATGATGTCCAAAACCCGACAGCGAATCACACAAGCCACAACAATGCACAGAACGTTTCCCATGATATCTACAACGTGACCATCGGCGCCCCGTACCCCAACGTCCCGTACCATTGGTATCTCAATGACTACCCCGATGCTGGGAACGCCACCATCGTCGAGCAGGCAGTGGTTGTTTGCTCATCAAACACTAATCCGAACACGCCAGCGACCCCTTCAGGGACGATCTTAGGGACACCCGGCACTGTATACACGTATACGTCCAGCGCGACGGACCCCGACGGCGATCAACTGTATTATCTCTTTGACTGGGGTGACGGTTCGAACAGCAGCTGGGTGGGTCCGTACGCGTCTGGTGCGACCGCGAGTGCGAACCATTCCTGGTCCTCCTCGGGGACCTACTTGGTGAAAGTGAAAGTGAAGGACTTCATGCAAGCACAGAGCGGCTGGTCGAACACGTTATCCGTCACGATCAATCTAGCGCCGAATACACCAGCGAAACCCTCGGGGACGACCCTGGGATCACCCAACGTCGTGTACACATACACGTCAAGCACGACGGATCCCGAGGGGAACCAGGTGTACTATTTGTTCGACTGGGGTGACGGTTCGAACAGCAGCTGGGTGGGTCCGTACGCGTCTGGTGCGACCGCGAGTGCGAACCATTCCTGGTCTGCCGGAGGAACGAATCAGGTGAAGGTCAAAGCGAAGGATACCTGGCAGATGCAGAGCAGCTGGTCGGATCCCCTCTCTGTGGTGATCAATACGGCGCCGAACAAACCAACAAAACCCTCGGGTCCAACCTCAGGAGTACCGAACACCCTTTATACCTACACGACGAGTGCGACAGACCCGGAGGGGGATCTTGTCTATTTCCAATGGAATTGGGGTGACGGCAACATCAGTACCTGGCTTGGTCCCTATGGCTCAGGGGTCACCGCGAGTGCGTCCCATTCATGGAGCGCGAAAGGAACCTATCAGGTAACGGTGAAAGCCAAGGATGCGAATACCGAGGGGGCCGTGTCAGATCCCTTATCAGTTTCTATCAACACACCGCCGAACAAGCCTGCGAAACCATCCGGCACTCTGAATGGGAAGATCAATGTCGAATACAGCTACACGTCAAGTACCACGGACCCTGACAGCGATCAGGTTTCCTACCTGTTCGACTGGGGTGACGGTACGAACAGCAGCTGGCTCGGACCGTACGCGTCTGGTGCGATCGTGACCGCGAAGCACACCTGGACCGTGAAAGGAAGCTATTCGATCAAGGTGAAAGCCAAGGACACGAGTGGCGCGGTGAGCGACTGGTCAGACTCGCTGGGAGTAAGCATGCCGGCAAATCAGAACGCTCTACGCTCGACCCTGCTGTACTTCCTCGAATGGTTGCTCCATCAGTTCCCATTGCTGGAGAAACTGCTGGCGGCACTTGGATTCCTGTAAAAGCTTCAGCGTTCTGGATGCGATGATGGCTTTTCGGCCATCACCTCTTTTTTTCTTCTATCCCTTCGGAGGAAAAAAAATGCAAGAACGAGGTTATTTTTCGTCCCATGAAAACAAGGGCGGCCGTCAAGAGAACCCGTGAACCATTCGATTACCAAACGTTAATATATCAACCTTTTATTGCGTGCATTCGTACTACGTCTTCTCAAGTTTTCGCTGACGAGAAAAAAGAGGTATGGTCACATGAAAAAAATAATCACCGCAGCCATGATCGTGATACTAGCATCAAGCATCGGTCTTTTGGTGTGTTCGCCCACCGTAGTTGCCAACCCGGCGATCATCATCGCCCAATATGCAGTATCCCCTGAAATCCTTTCACCCGGTGATACCGCGATATTGACACTCCAGGTCAAAAACGGGGATATAGCAGGAGCGCAGAGTACGATAACCATCGGGGGCGGAGATACGACGACGACCACGCATACCCTCGCAACATCCATTGATGCCATAAGCATCATCCCGGTACAAACCAGAGGTCGACAGATACGCGCGACACAAAGCTACGAGGATCTAGGGTATCTCGCCGCAGGGGCAAGCATGGAAGTGAACTTCAAGCTCCTCGTCGATCGAAACATGAGCGAAGGCGTCTATTTCCCCTTGGTCGACATCGACGTAGGCACAGGGACCGACATCCAATACCCACTGCTCGTCAAGGTGAGCAATTCCACAGTCACGCTCCTTCCCACCAGTATTCCTTCAAAGATATCACGTGGTGGAACAACGGAGCTCACTGTCACAGCCGTGAACACGAGAGAAAACACGGTGAGCGAAGTCATCATCACACCGCATGGTGACGGGGTCGAATTCGTTCCGCAAAGCTACTTCCTCGGATCACTAGCCTCAGAGGTGTCCACAAATGTCGTCTTCTCCGTACGACCGAGTGACATGGGAGCAAGAGATATTACGTTTACCATGAGCTACAAGAATGGTGATAATCTCCACACGAACACCATGGTTGCTCCTATCACCGTAATCGATGCGTTGGATGTTGCACCCATTATCACCGGGTTCCCGATCAGCATCACGAAAGGAGGTTCCTCACGAATCAGCGTCGAAGTGTACAATGCAAAAACCGAGAAGATCACCGGCGTGCTCATCACCCCTATCTGTGATGTGACTGTGATACCCTCCCAGTATTTCATCGGCTCCATGGACCCTGATGATGTGTTCTCCGCGTCCTTCGACATCTATGCGGATAGCATAGGGTTAGGGACGCATACAATCAGCTTCAAGGTCTCCTTCAAACAAGGGAACGATTACTACGAGACACCCTTAGTGAGCAAGTCGTTTGACATCGTCTCAGGACCAGGGGTCAGTTACCTTGTTTCCGGAAGCTCGAACAGTCAAGCATCGTCATCTGCAGCGGCAGGGACTCCTTCCTTGGTCACCTGTGTACTATCGTTTATCATCATCATTGTCGTCATTGTTGTCCTCGTCCTTTTCTACATGCGGTGGAGAAAACGGCGGCAAGCATCATGAGTACGGACGTCATCGTCACCCAGAACCTCTCAAAGACCTATGGCAGACCTCCCCTCCAGGTCCATGCGTTACGAGAGACAAATCTCTCTATCAAACAAGGGGATTACATCGCGATCATCGGGCCCTCGGGGTCCGGGAAATCGACACTCATGAATCTCTTAGGATGCCTCGACAAACCCTCCACAGGGAAGATCTTCATCGACGGCAAGGATGTCTCGACCTTGAACGAGAAAGAGCTTGCTCGCATACGACGGGAGAAGATCGGATTTATTTTTCAGAAATACAATTTGATCCCTACCTTAAACGCGCTTGAGAACGTCGAGCTTTCCATGGGGTTCGCCGGGGTTGATGCGCAGACCCGGACCAAAAAAGCCAAACAACTGCTAGAGCTTGTAGAGCTCTCGAAGCGACTCACGCATAAACCCTCAGAGATGAGCGGCGGTGAACAGCAACGGGTGGCAATCGCACGCGCCCTCGCAAACAACCCTTCGATCATCCTTGCGGATGAGCCGACCGGGAACGTCGACAGCAAATCAGGCGACAACATCATGCGCATCTTAGAGGCGGTCAACGCGAGAGGGGAGACCATCATCGTCGTGACACACAACATGGCGATTGCGCAGCGTGCGAAACGGGTGCTTCGAATTCAAGACGGGGTCGTCCAGGAGGGGCATGTTTAGGGATCACGTGAAACTCGCGATAAAAAATCTTCGGCATCGTCTGTCACGATCACTGTTAACGTTGCTTGGTATCGCCATTGGCATCATGGCGATCATCTCCCTGATGGCGCTCGGTGAAGGCATGCAACAGGCAGTGACTGGGCAACTTTCCTCACTGTCGGATGTCATCATCGTTTCGACCGGAGGGGGGAGTATTTTCTCATCATTTGGGGGCGGGGGCTCGACGGGAGGGGAATATTTCACACAGCGGGATATCGCCTATGTCCAACGCGTCCAGGGTGTCAGGGACGTGAGCACGCAGCTTGCCGGCGCCGGCGTGGCGGAATACAACGGAAAGTCGACCATCGTGTCGCTCACTGGGATGGACGTCAACGTCATGCGGCTGCAATACGCGACACAGAACTTCGAAGCAGGGGGATTCCTCAATGAAGGCGATCAAAATAAGATATTGATAGGGTACAGCATCGCGCATAATACCTTTGATTCGGATGTCGCGGTCGGTGACAGGATAAAAATCAATGGGGGAAAATTTTTCGTCAGTGGTATCTTCGGGCAGCAGGGGATGGGCGGGGTCTCCTCGGACACCATCGTCCTGATGAGCTCCCGTGATTTCCAGAAACTCACCGGTCAAAGCAACATCAGTCTGATTTATTTGCGTGTCTACAACGTCAATGACGCGGAATCTATCGCCACCTCTATCCAAAATCAGATCAATGCAAACCATGGGAAGAAGGATTTCGCGACCGCAACCACGATGACCTCAATTCTGAAAACTGTTCAAACCGTCATCGGGATCCTCCAGCTGGTGCTCGTCGCTATCGCGTCCATTGCCCTCGTGGTCGCCTCGATAGGGATTATGAACACGATGCTGACTTCGGTGATGGAACGAACCAGAGAAATTGGTATCATGAAGGCGATCGGTGCGACGAATACTGATATTATGAGCATTTTTATTATTGAGGGAATGCTGGTGAGTGGTATTGGAGGGATTATCGGTATTCTTCTTGGTGTGTTCGGGTCGCAAGGGCTCACTCTCATACTGAATAGTTTTATGTCGATGGGAGGATCGTCGAACCTTACTCCGATTATTACCATTATGTCCGTAGTTCTCGCGGTTCTGGTATCGCTCATTGTTGGTGTCCTTTCCAGTCTGTACCCCGCGTGGAAGGCCGCCCGGATGAGTCCGATCGAGGCTGTGCGCTACGAATGATTCTCCTAAAAAAGGACACATGACCTCGTTTATCGCTTTCTTTTACGATGCAGGACAAGGATGAAGATGATCGCGCAGAGAACAAGGGCTACCTCAAATCCGGGTACTCCTTTCCCTGTGGTTGCCTGATAGGTCGAAAGAGCACCCGTGGTAGTATTATACCAATACTCCCACGTGCCGTCACCGTTGCTGTCGATGAGATACGTCCCGTTCGCTTGTCGTTGAACGGTTGTTTCCCCCCTGGTGCTGTTGCTATAAAACCTGTCGTACATCCCCACGCCATCTTGGTCAATCAAGTACCCAAGCCCCCCAGTGTATTTGATGTCGATGAGGACGATGAGGTAGGCTGGCTCTGAGTCGGTCTTGTTATCGGAGGCGTGTACGGTGATCGTGTAGATTCCTGGCGTCGTCCAGCGATGATTGCATGTGAAAGGAGTACCGCTTGGCAGCAATGAACTCGTATTTTCATAGGAGGTTTCATCTCCCCATATGATGAAATAACGGAGCGTATCGTTGTCTGCGTCCGTCGAGACGACAGTGTAGTTGTAAGGAGTGTTTTTCGTACCCTGCGTCGGTCCCGTGATGCTTGGTGGTGTTGGTGATCTGTTCGGTTGGGTGATCACGCATGTTGTCGTATCGGTATTTGTTGCTCCTTTATTGTCGGTGACGGTAAGGGTCACCGTGTAAGTCCCTGTTTCTGAATAGACATGCTGAATAATCTTTCCAGTTCCATTCGTATGATCACCGAACACCCAGAACCATTTAGTGATGTTGCCATCGGGATCAGTGCTTTTAGAACCATTAAATCTGATCGATGTGTTGACATCACCTTGGTAGGGTTCCCCAGCAGAGACATTCGCGATTGGCGGGTAATTACTTGGAGGTGGAGGACTTCCCCCGTCGTCACCTCCTCCGCTATATGAAATCGTGGTAAAGGAAAAGGATTGATTCGTCCAATCATGCACGTCGTACGCCCGCACGGTCCATGTGTACGTTGTGGAGTACGCGAGACCAGACACGCTACAGGTCTTGGTGCCATTACTCGCAGACGTACCAGAGCTGTTTCCGATGTTCGGTAGCGTCGTGATCGTCCAGTTGAAGTAGTCTCCCTCGGGATCTTGCATCGTAATGGAAAGCGACGACAACCCTACAGACACCCCCGTTGATTTGTTTATTGGGGTGAGATTGGAAAGAACTGGTGGATTGTTGACTGGTGCATTCTGCGTGGTGAAGGTGTACCATGTTCTAGTGTAGAGATAGCTCCCTGTTGGATCGGTTGCGTTGACCCAGACGTCGTAGGTTGTCGAATAGGCAAGACCAGAGAGTTCAAGGGTTTTCGTTCCATTGGTCGCCCCAATCTCACTATTGTGTTGCCCGTTGCTACATTGAATCGTCCAAAAGAAAAGGTCTCCTTCAGGATCGCTGATCGAGATGCTCCAGCTTATATTCAGAAGGTTATTGATAGATGCATTGGAAGGGCTTGGTGACCCGATGACTGGCGGGAGACTTACTTTGGTCGTGAAGGTGTACCATGTTCGGGTAAAGGTACCACTACCCTTGGGATCGGTCGCGTTCACCCAGACCGTGTAGGGGGTCGCATAGGTAAGACCTGTGAGAGTCAGTGATTTTATCCCATTCAACACACCAGTCCCATTGTTTGTCTGTCCGTTGCTGCATTGGATCGTCCAGGAGAATGAGTCTCCGTCGGGGTCGTCGATGGAGATGTTCCAGGTGAAACTGAGAGGATTGTCTGTTGAGACATTGGAGGGTGACGGTGTCCCGGTTATGGGCGGGGTGTTCGCCTTGGTGGTGAAACTCCATGCAGGTCCTGCAGTGGATGCCCCATGATTGTCCCAGGCGACGATCTTCCAGTGGTATGTCGTGATGTAGGTGAGTGAACCAGGGTCGTAGGTTATCCCGGATTGGTTGTTTGTCACCAGTGGGGGGTTACTGCTGTTCCCAAAGTACACGTCGTAGGTGACCGTATCCCCTTGGTTTGGATCACCACCGGTCCAGCTAAGATTGGTGGTAAGAGAAACCGCGGTGGTGTTACCCACAGGGGTTGGAGCGCTCGGCTGGTATGGAGGCAGGTTGTCTCCTGTGACTTGGGCGGTACTCACGTTAGGAAGGTAATTGTGCTTCGTTACCGTGACCTTCATACTTCCTGCGATTAGAGGTGAGACCGTGAACGTGATATTCCCCGTCGCATTCGTGTATCCTTTTTCATACACTTCATTTCCTTTCCAGAGGCAGACGTGCGCCTGGTTCACCTGTGTTCCGTTGGTAGTGACGCTGACAGTAAATAATGAGGCACCCACGGGCAACTGGCTGGGATGTGTGACCATGAGGTTCATCGGATTTTCTGTCCAGACGGGTAGCTCCGGGTCACCTAGTAACGTAAGCTCAGTAAAGATATATTGATAATAAGGATCGCCTGGATATTCCGAATAGCCGTCGTTTTTGTGGTCTGAGAAAGCAGCACCCAGGTTGGTGAAATTCTCCTGGAACAGTGCTTTGAAGAAATGGATGTCGTATCCCATGGACAATGTGTTGTACGTCCCATATTCGTACCAGCCGAACCGTGAGTTCCCGATGAAGGCGATTCCGCCCCCGTTGCTATTTCGCACGAAATGTTCAGCGATGCAGTTTGAGACGTCATAGGCTGCCGGGTCGCATCCCATGGAGTACAGGATGGTTTGTTTGTTACCGTTCGTCAGGGCGTCCATGTCGGAGTTGTAGAGAAGCAGATTGTGGTTGACGTATCCAACTCCCATGCAGTTGTTGTTGGAATGGTCTGCGTGGTTGACGATGTGTTGTCCTTGGTTCAATGTATTGATGGCGTTTGTCCTGTGGTTTCCGCTTTGAGTATCGTAAACGGTTTTCACGGTCCAGCTGAGTGGGATATAAGAATTGTTGATGTTTATTTTGCATTGCTGCGCGTGGGTGGAGCTATCGAGATCGAACCCGAAGAACCCTGCTTTCTTGGTGTAGTTGGTGAGTGGTGGGTTTGTTTCGTAGGTCAGCACTTTGTTGATGAAATTTCCGATTCGTCCAGTCCCGTTTCCTGTTCCGTTGACTGATGCGCGACCGATGTTGACTTCGCAGACGTAGTCGCTGTCGAAATCCGCATAGTACGCGTCGTTTGGCACAGGATCAGGATCAACACTCGAGAACGTTGTGTTTTTACACGGAACAACATCAACGTCACCACCGAGTAACACGTAGGTCGTGCCCCAGGTAGTGTAGGCATCTTGGACAAACGCTCGTATTTTTTGGACATTGGTTCCGCTGTAGCCACCGTTGTTATAGATCCAGGTGGTGTTCACAATGGTGGCTGGAACTCCTTTTTGTGTTTTCCAGTCAGCGAGGGGTTGGAACGCGCTTGTCCAGCTGTCTTTCGTGATGATTACATACTCGTAATCACCGGGTGAGACACCCACTGGTTGTGGGCTTTGTGATGAGTGCAGTGCGACATCTTCCGGGTTGATGACCATGTTTTTCATCATCTGCTGGTACATCGTTCGATCCGTGTCCGACATTTTGTTGGGGAGATAGTCACCGCATACATGTCCACCGGTCCCTTTGATGGAGAAGGTGATTGAAGAAACCAAGGTCAATTGTCTCTCACCTGGCGAATAGTGCAGAGGGTAAAGTGTGATATCTGCCATGTCTTGTCCTGCGAGATCACTTTGGCCTGTGCATTCGATGAGTGATGGCGGATAGGGCTGATGAGAAGCATACGTTTGGGTATCTGGCTGAACGAATTGATCTTCACGAAAGGGTGTGCCTACAGGCAAGGGTTTTTGGGCGGGATACACCAGATAGGTTCCTTTGATAGGTTGCTCCTGCACGTCAAGGATATGGATGCTTGATACTTTCATATCGGTAGGGAGTGCTACTCGTATGGTTTTCATGGGCAGCATTGGTTTTCCAATGTCATTCAGATAACCGCAGTCTTGCAACGTTACCGTTGTGAATTCGTTGATACTCGTAAATGACATATCTTTCTCAGAAAATGACAGTGTACAATTGACGACAAAAGTGATGTTCTCCGACGAAATCGATGTTGGTGAACTTTTGAGTGCGACCTGACTTGAGAGGGAGGTTGTGAAGTTCCCAACACAAAGCATGAAAACGATAATGGGTATTGTCGTTTTTCTCATGGTTACTGTGCTTCCCAATAAATTTTTTTAAGATAATCTGGCAAACCATTTAAATGTTTTGTAAAAAATATTTTCAACACGGATCCAACAAGATTCCATTGACGTTATAGAAATAATCATTCACGACTCGGACGACCTTCTTCATGCGCCTTCAACCAAACAGTATCATACCACCTTGCAAGGAAGGAAATATCGACAAAAAACGAAAGTTTCGCAGCAATCTATTTAATTGAAAGCCTATTGTAACATAAGGAGAAAGATTGTGATGATGAAGAAGGCAGTACCAGTTGTAATCATGTTGATGCTGATGAGCGTCTCGTTCTTTTCAGGCTGCATCGGACGGACCATTGATACTATGGGGTGGAGCCATAAGAATCAGGAAGGGACCGCGGTGACGATCTTTGGACAGCTTGCGATCACGGAGAGCTCTGATAACTGGAATGAGGGGTTTGTGTGGGACACAGAAGCGCATGCGGACTGGCAGGATTACCAGTATCGTGCATGGGCAGACAACCACTATGGCCTTGGGTTCTTTTCCCTGGATATCCAGAATCTCAGTCGCACTACGAAGTATCATTATCGCGCCTATGGGGAGTACCTCAAGGGGCAGAGCCAGTTCAGAGCCGGGGCTGATGCGACCTTCATCCCTGGCGGACCACGGGTCACCTCTGAGAATGCTTCGGACATCGGGCTCACCCAGGTGACCATCAACGGCAACCTCGGGGACCTTGGCGGGGCATCTATATGCGACGTGAGTTTCCTCTATGGGACCAATCAAAACGTCTTGGACCATGGCACCCCTCATCAGAATATGACCACGACCGGCCCGTTCAGTGCGCCCCTCATGGACCTTACGACGAACACCACCTATTTTTACAAGGCTGTCGCGAAAAACGATGCTGACGTCTGGGTTGGTGCGATCCTTTCGCTCACCCCGGGACAACCGGTGGTCGTCACCAGGGAGCCTGGAGAACTTGGAAGTGACCATGCGATCCTGAAAGGGGAGCTGTGGCATACGGGTGGGACCGCACAGTGCATGGTCTGGTTCAGGTACGGGGATATCAGCCCGAACGTGCTTGATCATATCACCGCATCGCAGATGATGAACACGACCGGTCCTTTCCAGACCTACCTTGGGAACTTGACCCCGGGCACCAAATACTGGTACAGGACGGTCGCTGATAACGGCGTCGCGCAAGGGAAAGGGGACATCTATGAGTTCACGACAACCCAAACAGGAACCACCATCACCGAAGGAACGCTCGGGAAACCGTACCGTCCTTCGGTCAGTGTCCATGAGAAACCGTTCCTGTCGCGGATCCCCTTACGATATCTTCATCTCCTTGAAAGAAACCCGGTGCTCGCAAGGCTCCTGCATCAGTCATGAAGCGCACCTTGGTTCACGGCATCCGGTGATTTAGGAGCAAATTTGGAATAAATATTATATATTATTACGTATATTGTTAATTTGACGTCAGCATGATGAGAACCTCACTACCAAAGGCTCCTCCAACGAGCTTTGTCTTAAAACGGCGGCCCCTAGTAGTGATCATCGTTCTGCTTTTCATGGGTTCGTGTTTTCTCCCAGCCACCACGCCTCACAACAATAATGGCGCGCTCGGTACGTTGTCCTTCGACGGTCATATTTTATATGCACCTATGTGGACCACGACGACGTACTTAATCGATAGTTCAGGGACCGTGAACCATACATGGCCGAGCAGTTACCTTCCAGGTGTTGCGGTATGGTACTTAGGTGGCGGGACGATCCTTCGGACGATCCGTGTCGGTGTAGGCCCGGGTACTGGTGGCGCTGGTGGGGGTGTACAGAAGGTGGAATCGGATGGTACTGTGGTCTGGGATTTTCGCTACAATACCAATGGGGTCCTCAGCCATCATGATGTCAAAACCCTACCAAATGGGAATGTTTTATTAATCGCATGGGAAACAAAAACAAAAAACGAAGCGATTGCTGCTGGAAGAAACCCAAGTTATGTGACCATGCAAGGGCTTAGCCCTGACCATATCATTGAGGTCAAGCCGACCGGTCCGACGAGCGGGGACATCGTCTGGGAGTGGCATGTGTGGGACCATCTCATCCAGGATTATAACTCCTCCAAGGTGAACTACGGCGTCATCGGGGACCATCCTGAACTCGTTGACATTAATTATGTGACGTCATCAGGATTCGATTTGATGCATACGAATTCTATTGATTATAACGAACAGTATGACCAGGTCCTCATCAGTGTCCATAATTATAATGAGATCTGGGTCATCGACCACAGCACGACGACCGAGGAGGCCGCGAGTCATAGCGGTGGTAACAGTGGGAAAGGTGGTGACCTTCTATATCGCTGGGGGAACCCGCAGGCCTATGATGCAGGGACCTCAGGCGATGAGAAACTGTTCAGCCAGCATGATGCTTCTTGGATAAAGCCAGGGTTCCCAGGCGCGGGGGATATCCTCATCTTTAACAATGGATGGAGTCGCCACTATTCTACGGTCGATGAAATAGTTCCACCGGTGAACGAGAATGGCGAGTATTATCTTGAACCGGGCGGTGCTTACGGCCCGGTGACACAGACATGGGTATACATCGCAAACCCTCCAAGGAGTTTTTACGTCAGTCATCTTTCTGGTGCTCAGCGGCTGGCCGATGGGAACACCTTGATCTGCAATGGGGAAACCGGGGAAATGTTTGAGGTCACCCCTGAAGGGTCAACCGTGTGGCAATACGATTCAGGTGGCCAAGTGTTCAAGATCGAGTACATTCCCCCTGAGTCGCCGGCGCCGCCAGGCAATACGACAATCCCTGACCTTGAATGCACAGGGAGCCTTTCATGGTCGAACATCAAACCAGGGGCGACCGTCCATGGGAGCTTTCAGGTGCAGAATGTTGGGACTGCTGGCTCGCTTTTGAACTGGACCGTGAACAATTCCTTTACGTGGGGAACATGGACGTTCACTCCTTCGTCCGGTGAGGACCTCACCCCGGAGCAGGGGCCTGTGACCGTGGAGGTGTATGTCGTCGCCCCTAAGGAGAAAAACGCGGTGTTTGAAGGGTTCCTTCAGGTGCAGAACAAGAACAACGCCTCGGATGTCGATACGATCCCGGTGTCGCTGAAGACCGCTGCGAGTGTGTTTCTCTCCACTGCCAACCCGTTTATCACCATGGTGCTGCACTGGCTGTCGACCCTGGCTGGTTACTCAGGGAGAATGAACATGTTCTGTGCCCTGTCGCTTGGCCTCATGCAGCAGGTGTTCCATAATCCAGGATAAATTTTTTTTTTAGGCGACGTTTATTTTGATTGTTGCATCTGAATGGTGATGTGTGGGTACCAACTGTACATGTCCCCGTAATTTGTTGAGGCGTTCACCATGTCCCAGGTGAGTTTCACATAGCCAGAGGCAACAGGATAATAGTTATCATAGCTGCCCTTGACGGTTGCATTGCACTCGATATACTGGTTTTTGGAGAGTTGTATCACGCCGGTGGCTTGGCACAGTCCGCCTTGCATGATCCGTTCAAATACCAATTGGTCTCCCCCGTTTTTCGTCATGATGATGGTCACGGCAAGCCCGTTGGGGCTGATGTTCACGATGTTTTGATGTGCATCAAGCATGGTGATATAGACCGCGACCATGACGTTGACTGTGATATGGTCCGGATGTTTGCTCAGGAGTTGGTCGCAGCCACTGACGTATAGTGACATGAGAACCAGGAAGATCCCCAGCATCATCATATGTTTTTTCATCCTGTTTCCCTCACACGTCATAACATATCGTTCTTTAAAAAATATGCTATTCTGGGCTTCTCATTCTATAGATTATTCTGTTAATAGATGAGGACTGCTTTGACTCCTTTTGCTTGTCGTATCTTTGGGATGACTGTTCCCGGGATCTGTTTTTCGGTTATAATGAAGAGTCGTGGTTCTTCGGAAAACTCGAAATCGTCGACGATGGCCTGTCTGATGCTGATGTTGTGTTTGGCGATGATGGTCGCGACCTCGGCAAGAATCCCAGGGGTGCTGGGGTCGGTGGGGATGATTTCGATGACGCCCCAATGTATGTGTGGTGCGACTTCTTTGAGGTGGCAGGTAGGCAGCAGGTTGGAGAAGATCATGAGAAGATTAGGGTTGCTTGTGATGATGCGTATGGTCGCGGTGATGCCATGGCCATTTCGACCTCGGGGCGTACGATGCCTATCACCACAACATCATCCTGAACGGTGAATATATAAAAATGAGGAAAACAGCGGTTTAGATTATGACCGCTGTCTCTTTTTAGGCCATGACCGCAGTGTGTGGTTACCGCTGTTGCAGTAATTGTTGTCGGATTAAGAGTTGGTCGTTCTGCATAGCGTTTGGCGTCAGCATCGGTTGGCTGTCAACGTTTGGTTCGTACTCATCGACCTGTGCGCTCATCGCTGAATTGCCAGCCATATCGTAGACGATTGCTTGTGCTTTCTTCCCATGACCCTGGTAGAGCCAGATGTAGGGTCCTGGTGTGGTGACGTTTCCGATCGGGATGTCATCGACGTAGAATTCCACCTTGGCGACACCACTGGTTGCATCGTCGACGGTCGCGTTGAGCAGCCATTTGGTTTTCATGGTATTCTCTTGGATTACCGTCAGGGTGATGGTTGGTACTGTCTTGTCAATCTTCAAGGTGGCATTGTTCACTTCTTCCTCATTGCCTAACAGGTCAACCGAGTAGTAATACAGGACATGCACACCGTCTTCCTTGACAGAGAATGGTTGTGTATACTCAATCCATTCGGTATCGTCATCGAGCTTGTAGTAGGTGTGGTTTACTCCTGATGGTGAAAAGTCTGCTGCGCTTAGGGTCACTTTGACATTGTTCACATACCAGCCATTATTGCCCATGATACCGTCAAAATAATACGTTGTCTTTGGTGGTTCGGTATCGTGATCTATTCGGAATACTGCTTCGTTGGTCGATTCGGTCACCCCTGCGAGATCCACCGAGTAATAATAGAGCGTGTGATTCCCATTTTCTGAGACGATCACAGGTCCTGTATAGACGACCCAGGTACCATCATCGAGCTTGTACATGGTGTAGTTCACCCCTGACAGTACATCATCAGCACTCAGGATAATGGTGACATTGGTGACAAACCATCCATCTTCACCGATTAGTCCGTGGAACTCATGTTTTGTGGCCGGTGGTGTTGTGTCGATTCGAAGCTCTACAGGTTGTGCTTCTTCTGTGTTCCCGGCCCTGTCGAACGAAAAGTATAGGATCGAGTGTTGGCCGTCGCTCTCCACAATAAAGGGTACTGTGTAGAGTTGCCAGGGGCTGGAATCAATTTTATACCACGTTGATCCAATCCCTGAACATGCATCGGTTGCTGAGAGGGTGACTGTGACCGCACTGACATACCAGCCATTTTCTCCATTTGGGGCGGGAGGGTCAACCGTCATTGTTGTGACCGGGGGAGTTTGATCTTTTTTAAATGCGGCGAAGCGTGGAATTTCTCCATTTCCTTCATGGTCATCTGAATAGAAGTCAATTCCATATGCTCCATCATCAGTTACCATGAAAGGACCACTGTAGGTGATCCATGCTCCATTGTTTATTCGGTAATGGGTGGTATTCACTCCGGAGATATCATCGGTAGCATTCAGGGTAATGGTGATATCGCTCGTATACCAGCCGTCTCCTCCCAGGTTCCCTTCGAATGAAATGGTTGTGACCGGTGGCGTGATATCAAATTTTGTGGTGAAGGTCCACGTTGCTCCTTCAATGGAAGCACCATGGTTATCCCAGGCAATAATCTTCCAGTAGTATGTTGTCCCTGCATTCATGGTTCCAGGATCGTAGGTTGTTGCAGAGTGATTACTCGACACTTTTGGCGGAGAGCTCGTCGTTCCTAAGTATATGTCGTACTGTAGGGTATCACCCAGATTCGGATCGCTATCTGTCCAACTCAAAAGAATATGCACGGAGACGTTCGTTGCCCCATCAGTTGGAGAAGGATCCGTGGGTGGATAGGGCGGTTCGTTTGCTACTTCCGTCGTAAAGTGCCATACCGGTCCGATTGATGAAAGGCCGTCGTCGTCCCATGCGACGATCTTCCAGTAGTATGTTGTGTTGAGGTCTAAATCTCCTGGGTCGTATATCAGAGCGGTTTGATTACTCGTCACTTGTGGTGGTGGGTTTATCGTCCCTAAGTAAATGTCATATGTTGCGGTATCACCGATATTGGGGTCCCCTCCATTCCAGGTGAGATCCATGTCTATGCTGACCTTTATCGCTCCGTTATCTGGATCGGGTGTATTTGGTGTGTATGGTGGAACATTTGCAGGTAAACGTGGATATCGATCCTTATTAAAACCACCAGGGATAAGATAGGGTGTATCACCGATACCATCATTATTTCTATCAATCCCGGTGTAGTCGCTCCAGTAGTTACCCTTGAAATCGCCGTCGTCCCACTGATTGGTGCATTCGTCGTACCCATTTTCACCATTATGTATCAGATTGTTGTAATAGATCTTATTATTATTTGAGTACCAACTCATGTAAATACCATTCGAGGTGTTGTAGACAGTGCAGTTTTTGACAATGCTTTCGTCCGTCATCATGAAATAGATTCCATAGTACGAGATGTTGTATACGGTGCAGTTCACGATATGACAGTTATCAGGGCCATCGGTCCATGTGTAGTAGTAGATCCCATACCAACTATTATTGTATATAGTACAGTTCACAAGGTCGACCCGTTGTGAATACGAGCTTCGTACTGCGATGAGCCCCGTGTTGTCATGTACAGCACAGTTCATGACCTTGTTATCTGGGGAAAATTCTATGTTAATGCCGCCAAACAGACCGGAGTTCCCATAGACAGAGCAGTTCATGATTTGGTTGAAGGAAGATCCATCGACGAGCTGGATGCCATCTCCCGCATTATTGTATGAGTCACAGTTCTCGAATGTGTTATATACTGAGTGTCGGAGCAGAATGCCGGATTCCGCGTTGTCGTAAACCTGGCAGTCAGCGATCTGGTTGTGTGATGAATCCCAAAGATAGATCCCTTTTCCACTCTTGTGGGAATCTACGTTTATTATCGTTGAATCAGTGGTATTTGCTAAGAGTAAACTCGGTATATCTAAATTCTGTGCGGTAATATTGTGGCAGGAAATCAGACACAAATAACCAACGTAATCAGCAGTATCCAAGATTCGATTACTTTCTCCTATGAGATAGTACATAGGTTTCCCGTTAATGGTATTGCTCTTGTCTATGTCCTGATAGAAATCACCGATAAGGTCTCCCTCGACAAAGAAATCAACAGCATTGCTGCTGATGCTGTTATCCCGTAGGATGTTATTCGGGGCAGAACGGAGGTAGAACCCGTAATGGCCGTTATCATCTGCCTCACAGTTGATGATTTCGTTTTTTGGAGAATTCCAGAGATAGACACCAATGCCATTTGCACTATGACGGGACCTCACGTCGGAGATGGTTGAACCAGTGGTATCGATAAGGATGACCCCTGGTACATCTGCATTCTGTGCAGAGATATTACGACAGGAAATCAGGGCGAGATACCCAAAGTTTTCCTCCAATGTTCGATTGCTGACAGCAACAAGGTAATAGATTTTTTTCCCGTTAATCATGTTCGATTCATCGATATCATGACGGAAGTAGTTGATGTCGGAGCCATCGATTGAGAGACTGTATCCAGGGTTATCGATGATTGAATTATTTCTCAGAGTGAAACTAATTATTTGCGAAAGAGCTATCCCATTCTCATTCTTAAAAATCGTACAATTTTCGATGCGATGATTATCTGATTGATCACGAATGCTTATCCCCGTACCAAGGTTATGTGAAATGAGACAGTTGTTTATCTCGTTGTACGTGCTATAGTACTCGAAATAGATACCGTCCCCTTGGTTGTTTGAGATGTTACAATTTGTTATTTGGTGACTCCTAATCTGGTGACCATAAATACCGTACTGAGTGTTATATGTACAGATGCAGTTGATGATCGATTCCCCGCTTTCGCCCGTGGTAGGCCGAATCCCTATTTCATTGTAGGAGAAGGTGGAATCTCTGAGTTGTGTGTCAGCTCCGTGGGTTGAAATACCGAAGCGGTTGTAGGTGCACGTGCAGTTATCCAGGTAAGTCGTTGAAAGCCATTGGAGGTCGACGCCGCATTCTTGGTTATACTGACACACACAATGGGTAACCGTATTGTCCCAGGACATCCAGGTGAGTACAATGCCGCTGTCCTGGTTCTTGGAACATGTGCACCCCGCGATCAAGTTGTCCTTTGATTCAACGCTATAGATGCCGCTCCCGTGGTTCTCTAAACAGACGCAGTTTGCGATTAAGTTGTTGTTGCATCCCGCCCCGAAGAAGGCATCAAGTTCAATGCCGTTACCTTGGTTCTGTGAGCAGGTGCAATCCGTTATTTGATTGTTGTTTGCAAACAACCACAGGTAGATGCCATGGCGTTGATTATTTGAACAGACGCAGTTCTCTATCGAATTGTACCCGGTGTTGTAGGCAAGAAACATCCCGTCGAGGTAGTTGTTTGAACAATTCAAATTCTCCATGGTACTATAATTGCTTTCCACGAGACAGAGGCCTTGGATGTTGCTTGTGATATTGAAATTTCTCATCGTGATATTATTACACCCAACCAGGACTAGGTACCCGATGGGCATGAGATCACCATCAATCGTGAGGTCGTTTTGTCCCACCAGGAAATAGATCGGTTTGCCGTTCACGGTATTTGTCGCATCAATATCTTGGTGGATATCTTCCGTTTTTACAGGATACATACCAAAGTTATAGGAGTTATTCGAAATGGTGCTGTTTCTCAAGATTGTGTACGCAGATCCGTAGATGAAGAGGCCAAAGGTATTGTATGAGCTGGTACAGTTGTAGAGCTGTGTGTAGTCACAGGAGACGTCAAGATGGATGCCGAATTTGTCATTGTTTGAAGAAACACAGTTTCTTAGTGTGGTAGAAACGGAGTTCGTGAGATTGATGCCAGAGTAATAATTCCCTGTGCACGTACAATTTATTATCTGATTGTTGTCGGAATAGATTGAGTAAATCCCGTTTTCGTGGTTCCCAGAACATGTGCAATTGATTATCTGATTGTTCGTTGAACCAGCGAGATACATACCGTGTAAGAGATTGTTCGTAAAACTGCAGTTCATGATCGTGCAAGATGTAGAAAGGATGACGAGAGCTCCTTGTGATGAATTATCGATGTGGATGTTCTTAAGGACCATATTCGTACATTGATAAATAGCGATATATCCAATATCAATGATGTTACCATCGATGATGGAACCATGTTGTTTCACGAGATAAAAAATCGGTTTTCCATTGACGATATTCGAGGGATCGATATCTTGAGTGAAATGAGAGAGTTCGGTGCCATCGATGGTAACACTGTAATTGTTATACCAGAGATCGCAATCTCGTAACACATTATCCGATGACATGTTGATGTAGAGGCCATACAGGTTATTGGTAATGGTACAGTTTGATACGTGGAATTCTGTGGAGCTATAGATGTACAGGCCGATTTCTTCGTTCTCGGAAATGGTACATCTTGCGATATGACCTGAGGACGCAGTGTTGATGAAGATTCCATGCTGGTGGTTTCCTGAGACTGTGCAATCTGATACCTCGTACGCCCCACTGATTCCACTGAGCTGGTTCGCGACAGTAGTACAAAATGATATCAGATTCCAATTACCATTAATGCCATTTTGCTGGTTGTTACCGATCCAACAATCGGATATCTGATTCGACGAGCCGCTAATCCCATTCTGCTGGTTGTTTGAAATCGTGCAACTCGCTATTTGATTCGATTCACTACTGATTCCATTCCCGAGGTTGTTTGCGCAGAGACAATTGGTGATCAGACTCCCAGTAGACTGAAAGTCCAGGTAGATACCATCTCCTTGAGTATTGGAGCAGATACACCCGGTTATCTGAACTGGAGAGAACCAAGAAATTTCTATCCCTTTATTTGTATTACCCGAGCAATTACAGGTGATTATTTCACAGTTCGGAGAATCGGAAATCTCGATCCCCTTGTTGAGATTTCCAGAACAATCACAGTATGTTATGAGGCTGTCTGGGGAACTTGAGAGAGAGATGCCGGTTCCCCTGTTGTTCATACAGATGCAATCCGTTATCTGGCTTGATCCAGCACTCGTGATGTAGATACCGTACTGATGGTTTCCCGAGCTGTTGCAGTCCTGTATGAGAAGCGGAGAACCAGTGATATGAATCCCTATAAATTCATTATCCAAGCATGTGGCGCGAATGATTTGGTTCCCGCCGTCGCTCATATAGATCCCATCATTTTTGTTGTTTGAACAGTTACAATCGGTGACCACATTGTTTGTTGATGAGAACGAGGTAAGGATCCCTTGCGCTGGGTTGTCTGAACAAGTACATTTCGTGATGTGGTTTTCTGAGGAAAAGAGGAGGAGCATCCCGTTTTGCTGGTTATCCTTAAAACAACAGTTCACCACGGATGAATACGAGGTGTTCACCATAAGGAACCCGATCATGTTCCTTTCGATAGAGATGTTCCTTACCGTGATATTTCTGCAGGAGACCAAGGCGACATAGCTGATATTTTGGATGGAACCATCGAGAATTTCATCCTGTTCCTCAACGAGGTAATAGATGGGTTTTCCATTGATCGTGTTCGAAGGATCGATATCCTGAGTAAACTCAGAAATTAAATTATAACTGAGGACACCAAAGTTATAGGTATTATCAAGAATGGTGTTGTTCCTGAAAATATTGTAACATGATCTCTCTATGAGCAGGCCCATGCCTAGGTTGTTTGAGAGGGTGCAGCCTTCTATCTGATTGTAATTCGCATGTTGATACAGATAAAGACCATTGAGCTTGTTATCTGAGCATGTGCAGTTTTTTATGTGATTGTACTTGCAACCCGAATCTATCTGTATACCGGCAACCCTGTTGTATAAGCAGGTGCAGTTCGTTATCTGATTAGAGTCGCTTCCGATATAGATGCCAATGTACGAATTGAGGCAGATGCAGTTCGTTATCTGATTGTTCGAATCGGTGACCCAGATGCCGTAGATCCACCCCATCCGAACACAGAAACAATCCAGAATCTGGTTATATTTTGAGGCGAGCAGGATTCCTATCGCGTCGTTGTTTTCTATCGTGAAATGACCGATGAACACGTTATTTGCCGTGACATAAAACGCTCTTCCCGTATCGCTGCCGTTCACGATCGTTGCGTCTCTGCTTTCACCGATGATGTCTATGGACTTGTCGACCACGATATTTTCGTAATAGGTTCCATTGAAGACATAGATGGTGTCGCCATTGGTCGCATTTTGGACCCCTTGCCAGATGAAATGATACGGCCACAGCAGGGTGCCGTTTCCTGGGTACACCGAGTCATCGTCCACATAAATCGTGATTCTAGTCGGTATCCCCTTGGGTGTCTCGTCTGGTGGTGTTTCAGGCGATATTGTTACGGTCTGGCTCCCGCCTCCTCGTTCATTGGTGATGGGTTCGGTCGTGGTAATCTTCATTGCATCTGATGTGTTTTGATGGCTCGGTTCTGCTACTCCTAGGTTGATGCTTGCGATTGAGGTGGGTGTGATAAAGGCGAAAGCTACGGCAACAACAATAATTATCTTATAAAATACCTTTTTTCGTATCATGGATATCATTTCCTCCCTCGATAAACGAATCTATGTATACAGATAATGGACCTTTCTATTTAAGAATTTCTGTAGGAGTATTTTAGGCAGAAGTAGTAAAAAATACGAAACGCCTGAGAAAACAGTCTTGACCTGAACGCATTGAACGTGGAAGCACAAAAAGGTATCTTTTTAAAGAAACAAGCCATGTAAGCAAAGCATGGAGATGGGATCATGAAACAGCTTATGGTTGTACTCCTTGGACTCGTTGTCATCAGCAGCGGGTTGTTGAGCGGATGCTCAGAGAAAAAACCAACAAACACGGTCGTTGCAGACAGCGATGGCGACGGCTTCAATGACACCGTTGATGCGTTTCCTCATAACAGCTCTGAATGGAAAGATTCAGATGGCGATGGGGTTGGCGATAACTCGGATGCCTTCCCGTCAGATGCGAATGAGACAAAAGACACCGATGGTGACGGTGTGGGTGACAACGCCGACGCGTTCCCTCTTGACCCAACCGAATGGAAGGACTCCGACGGCGACGGGGTAGGCGACAATGCAGACGCTTTCCCTGATGATCCGACCCGATGGGAGCAGTCCCCGGTCGATCTGTTCCTCGAACGAGCAGAGCCGTTCATCGAGAAAGTCGTTGTGGATAACAGCACCTTGCAATCCTACACAAGCAAAATCCTTGGTGGCTGCGATGCCTCAGCAAGAGAATGTCGCGTGAACGCGCTATATCGTGATGTGCTCATGAACTACACCTGCATCTCTGCTCCTATGAGTAACGCAACACTGCAGACCCCGCAGGAGACAATCCAGCTGAAAGAAGGAACCTGCGAAGACCTCTCCATCCTTTTATGCTCGCTGTTGTACAATAGCGGCATACCTTCCTCTCTGGTCTTCACCGATGAGCATGTGTATGCCCTGGTATCCGAGGTGAACGCCGATGCTCTCTGGACAGTCGCTGAGCAGTCCTTGCTCCATCAGGTCGAGGTTCGCTTTGGTGAACCGATGTCTCAGCCGTACCAACAGACCTACACGCTTCCACAGGCGAACATGCTGTATGTCGGCGGGGAGGAAGGAAAGACGTTCACTGGTCTTATTGACTGGATGACCATCGATTACAGTATCGAATCAGATCGACCTGTGCATATGTTCGTTGTTCCGACCCAAACAGAGTTCTTCGCCCTACGGGACGGCGACCTTGCGAACTTCACACAGTTCACCCAGTGGGAGGTCATCAATCTAACCTCGAAAACCGGGACGATCCCACAGCTTACGACGTACGGAGGCATCATTCTTCTCAATGAAGGTGCTCAGGCTGCAACGGTGACTGTTAACTTTGTCTTCACGTTTCGCCCGTCGTTTTATCAGACCTATAACAGAAACACCCTGACCACGTATGAAGTAGATGGGAAAGACTCGGTGCTTCTTGATTCAACGTTGGGGGCGTATGGGTTTCCAGGGTACGCTGCCGAGGTCGCTGGAGAAAAAACAGTGATCGATCCTCTTACGAACGAGTACGTCACCCTTCCATAAACACGTCCTCTACCAAAGGGATGAGAAGGAATTGCCCCTACAAATTTGAAAACCATATTAATTTTTTTAAAACGTAGAGAGTAAAGGATGAAACAAGGAAAAGGATTCGCTGTTCATGCAGCTACCGTTGCTTTTTTGACACCACTGCCCATCGGCCTTCGCCATGGGCTTCATCGCTGCGTTGTTCGACTGTGAAACCCTTGAGTATCTTTTCCCACTCAATCAGGCCCGCGTAGCTCCAGGAGCCTTGGGCTGCTTTGAGGAATGCCATACCGTTCGGTTTAAGGATGCGTCGCATTTCACTGGTCGCCTGCTCATGGTACTGCGGCGCCATGGAGCACAACAGACCGTCTGCAAGGATGAAGTCAACAGATTCATCTTTGAGGAAACTTAAGTCAGTGGCAGAGGAAGTATAGGTTTTGATGTTGTGGAACCCCTTTTTCTTCGCCCTTCGTTCCACAGCGCGGATTGCCTTTTCATCAGAATCGACTGCGTAGACGATTCCCCCTGGACCAACTGCAGCGGCCAACGAAAGGGTGAAAAACCCTGGGCCACACCCAATGTCAGCGACCACCTGCCCTGGTGCCACATAGGAGCAATATTTTTTTGGGTTGCTGAAAAACAACCTTCGTATCGGGTTATAATGCACGAAGAGAGGGAAGTGTTTGTCCTGTTTCACATCGTTTG
>Ga0315279_10002134_pt1 | contig 30553 bp, 22 predicted proteins | sample YL17G06_20_MG_FD_203694 | JGI IMG/M metagenome (GOLD analysis project Ga0315279, IMG submission 203694) | Sediment microbial communities from Yellowstone Lake, YNP, Wyoming, USA - YL17G06_20 | ecosystem: Environmental > Aquatic > Freshwater > Lake > Sediment | place: USA: Wyoming | collected...
GGATCGATCTGGCAATCCGGCAGTCACAGATAAAAATTTGGCTTGCGAAAGAGGGTAAAATCAACCTATCTTAAACAGAGAATTCGGTACTCTCAAGAATGCTGCTTTGCCGGCGAAAAAGATCGCGAGATCAACGCCGCGCGGCCGGGGAATCCGATGCCTGCCCAGCCTGCCGCGGAGCGTATTGGAAAAATCATCGAAGATCTGCCATTTCACCACCAGAAGGCCGTAGAACAGCCAGAGATACAGATGTTGCCAGCGGTGGTACCATCGGCGTTGCCCGGAGGGAGAAATCCGGCCCAGCGCCCCAAGGTCGATGTCCGTATCGTAAAGATGGATATTGGTGAAGGTATGATGGAACCGGTTATGTTTCCAGCGCCAGAAATAGGAACTCGCCCCAATGATATCCATGGTCATTGCCATCATGCGGTTGACCCAACGCCGCGCGGAGAACGCATTATGCGCGCCATCGTGCTGGATATCCACTCCGATTCCTACAATCGCAAGACCCAGCGCCATCGCCAGCACTATTGCCAGCCATGGGGCGGTGACCACGAACACCAGCAGAGCGTATACAGCGGCACATGCGGCAAGGACGATGATCGCCTTGACGTATACGGAGGGCGGAGCGCTTCGGGCGATTCCCGCCTTGTCAAAATACTCATCAACGCGGCGGTGGAGCTCCGTCTCAAAAGCCTTGTCCTCCCCGAATTTCAGGTCGGGAAGGATGATCGCGGAATTACGGGTTGGTTTTGGGTGCGATGGTTGGTTCCTCATACGCTTTCTCTTCGGCGGAGAAGGGGGCGGTCAGCCTATTGCCGGATCGCCCGACCGCGTCTTTAAAAACGTGCCGTGCTCATATTCGCGAAAAGCAACTTCAAGCTCTTCCTGCGTATTCATGACGATGGGACCATACCACGCAACGGGCTCCCCTATCGGCTTGCCGGCCATGAGCAGGAAACGGACCGGCTTGCTCTCCGCGACAATGGAAATTTCATGACCGTCCTCGTAGAGCACCAATGCGCCATCTCCAAGCAGAGGACCGACCCGCATATCAAAATAATTCGCTCCGTCTTTCTCATACGCAAATGGCGTATCATCAGGAGAAAAACGCGCTTCGCCGTCAATCACATACGCCATGACCGTATGCCCGGATTTTGTCGGGTGCGCATAGGTAACGCCGATGGGGATGGTTATATCAAGGTATTCCGGATCGATGACGACATCCAGGACCGGTCCGGCAGTGCCGCCGATCCGCCCGCAAATCACTTTGATCGTAACACCGCTGGGCAAAGTGATTTTCGGGATAAGCGCTGCAGTGACATCCCGGTATCGAGGGGCCATCATCTTATGCAAAGCCGGAAGGTTGGCCCACAGCTGAAATCCGCCCATTATCCCTTTGGGATTTCCCCTTGGCATTTCCTGATGGATAATACCGCTCCCCGCGGTCATCCATTGGACGTCCCCGGCGCCGATTACGCCCTTGTTTCCGATACTGTCGCCATGTTCAACTTCACCCTGCAGAACATAGGTGATTGTCTCAATCCCGCGATGCGGATGCCAGGGAAATCCTTTGAGATAATACTCGGGATTATCAGACCGGAAATCATCAAGCAACAAAAAAGGATCAAATAATGGGACTTCATTAAACCCGAACGCCCGCTTGAGGTGCACGCCGGCGCCTTCAATAGTCGGCTTGCTGTGACAGACTCTGCGTATTTTGCGGATGCGCGGCATAGTGATTTCGCTTTTAAAGCTTAGGGGTGATTTCAATGACTGTATTCTGGAGCATTTCAAACCGAAGAAAAAGCAAAAAAAATGCCAGCATTGGATGGTATATAGAAAAAATATATGTTGATCTTCTATAAGGCCCATAGGGCCGACATACTATAGCCCGGGGTGGAAGCTGAAAGATCGCCCTTTCAGGGCTACAAAAAGGCACTATCACAGGCACCTGAGCAGTTACTAAAAAATCTTGCATGGGAAATCAATATGGGGATCCTGATTTCTCAATTTTAAAGAACGGTGCTTCTTAAGTATGAGAATTCGCATTAAAGGGGTATCCACTTGATTCAGCAATTGGGTGCGACGAGTTAAAAACCCGTCGCTGGGCAGTGCTAACCCGGTTCCGCGCCGGATTCGCTAGCCCGTTTCAACGGGCTTTTCTCTGCCCAGCGGCGTGGATTTATCCCGCCGCTGGCAGAAAACGCGGCACGCTGAACCAAGTGGATACTACCCTTTCGCATTTAACTTGGTCTATTGAAATTTCAGGCCCATCCATCCTACTGACAGGGCAACTTTACAATCTGGGTCGGGTTGATGCCTTCGATAAACGTCATTTCGCGGGTGCAGGTCAGGTCGCCCTTCATGAATTGCATAAGATGCTTTCCCGACATGACTTTAAGGTAGCCGATGTTGGTCTTCCCCACCGGCTCCCCATCCATGTACGCCATTGCGACCGGCGGCAATGAGGTAATGAAAATTGTCGCCTCTTTTTGGGGGATTTCAGGCATGGGCGCAGGAGGCGGAGGCTCAGAGACTGGCGTTGGAGCAGGGGCAGGTGGCTTCGCCGCGGGAACGGGTGCAGATGCGGGTGCAAGCGGAGGAGCAGCGGCTGCGGATGGAGCAGACGGGGGTGGTGACGCTGCGATTGCCGGCGCCGGGCCGGCGGCATGGGTATCCGGGCTGAGAGGCGTTTCCAGGCTTTCAATGGTTGCTCTGATGGTATTAAAAGCCTCCGGATCCAGGCCTTTCTTTAAAACGCGCTGGTTTGCCGAATAGGTTTTGCGTGCATCTGCATTTTTCCCCTGGTCCAAATAATCATAAATCCGCATCAATGCCGTCTGCGCCGGGTTCGGCGACGCCGGTTGCTGCGGCTGTGCCGGCGCCGGGCTGGCGGCCGCTTGTTTTGCAGGCGCAGGAGGCGCTGCTGGCGCAGCACGCTCGGCACGCTCAAGGGACAATGACGCGTCGATACGTTCCTTTTCCAGCGCGTTGCGCTGTTCCCGGAGCTGGTTTACCTGTTTGTCTATTTCAGCGATCCGGACCTGGATTTCGGAAATCTGTTGCGCCGACGACGGCGATCCGCCGGCCTGGCCCTGGACGGCGCTGGCGCTGTCTGCAGACGCCGTTGACCGCTCATGGTCCAGGCCGGCGCCTGCGGCTTTTCCCTCCTGGATCCTGCGCTCCAGATCCCTAATCATCTGGTGATAGGCTTCCAAACGCGAATTTTTGTTGCTGACAAGCATGCCGCTGTCGGCACGCGTTTTGGCAAGCTGTGCGCCAAACACTTCAAGCCGGCCGTTTTTCAGCTTTATTTCTTCCTGCTTGATGTCCAGGTTTCGCTGGACCTGCATCACCAGTCCGCTTTTTTCATTATCAGCCGAAATGCTGTCCTTACGTGCATTCTGCTGCAAAGCGGACACACTGTCCAAAGCGCCTTGCGCAACGTGCACTTCGTCTCCGGCCCAGCCGACCGATGCATGGGATTCGATGAGCTGTTTCTCGCCTGCGATCCGCTTTGCTTCAATCGCGGATTTGACCGTATCGCATGCGCGCACCAGGCTATCGGCTTGCACAGCGCGCAGCGTGATACTCTCGCTGAAAGAAATAATCCGCTTCGCGAACGCCGAGTCCGCGGATTCGCGGCGACGCAGCGCAGCGGCGCTGTCCTGTTCCATTTTGGCCAATCTGGCTTTTGCATTGACCAGGTCCCGTGATGTCTGCGTGATGAGCGTCGCGAGCTTGCTTTTTTGCCCAGCGAGATCTTTCATTAATTGCTGCAGCTGCTGCTGCATGAGCACACCGTCGCGGACCGTTTTTTCCCGCGCAGCAAACGCCGAATCGAGCCGCTGCTGCGTATGACCAAGCTCCTCGCCGGTACGCCGGTTCCATTCCTGTGCGGTGGTATCGCCTGCGCCCGCGATCATGGCGGCGATGGCATCTTCATGAACAATGATCTCCCGTTTGCCCAGATACGCATCGAGCATCTGCGACTTTTCCGCGTCCGGCCCGATCGCCTGGCTGCGCTCGTCTGCGGATTTTTTAAGAAACTCCCTCAGCTGGCCGGACAATTGCTCGATGGCGCTGTCCAATTGGAGTTTTTCCTGCATGCGCAGCAGGACTGTTTTTTTATTCTGCACATCGACAATCAATGAATCAAGAGCTTTAATGTCCTGGCTGCGCATGAGCGTGTCCGCCATAAATTGTGTTCGGGCGACGGAGCTGTCATTGCGCAACGCAATGAGATCGTCGGTGCCGCGGCTGACGGCCGAATCCTTGTCGGCGATTGTTTTGCGAAAATCGTCAAGACGCTTTGCCGCGGTGCGCAGCGAATCATTATTTGTCTTCCAGGCGGCCGTGCTGTCCCGCTGCAGCGCATTCAGCGCCTGCGAAAGGCTGTCGGACGCATGTTTGAGCGCCGCAATTGATTTTTCCGCGGCGGAAAGGCTGTCGCGCAGTTTTCCCATCTCCGCGGCGCTTTTACCGGTTGCCGCCACGCTGTCGTTCCTCGCCTGCGCAAGCCGCGCCTGGGCGGCCCGCAGGGCTTCTTTGCCTTTCGCGATGCTTTCGTCGAAACGACTGATGGCGGTCCGCGAGCGTTCGGCGGTAGCGCGGCGGTCGGCCTCCTTGCCGGCTTTTTCGGAATTCAATGCCGCGAGCTCTGTTTGCAAACCGGCAATTGTGTTCTTTTCCTCCATGATTGAGGCCATTTGACCGCGCAGGGCTTTGCCCAGCGAATCGATGCCCCGGTCGGCGCGCGCAACAACGGCGACGCTGTCCGCCGCTACCTGATTGCGGCGGGACGATGCTTCATTGATCTGCGCGCGTTTTTCCGCGATGCGCCGGTCCGTGTCCATCAGGCGCAGAGAAATCTCATGCAGTTTCGTTGTTTGCTGTCTGTCGGCTTCTTTGACGGCCCGTCGCATGCTGTCCTGCTGCGATGTCAGGCGCGAAGAAAGCGCGTTCTGAGCGGAAATGAGCGAATCGATATGCCGCTGCTCGCTCTGGATTTCCCGGACTCGATTTTCGAGTTCCTGCTTGTCCTCGGCAATGGCAAAGCCGGCGGAGATGCCCGCGATGATCATCAGGCGCAGAAGCAGGCGTTGTGCAGACATGGACGTCCCCTTGGAAACATGCGGAAATCGCTATGCATCCCGTACCCTGTGAATATAGAATCGAATCGCGAATCAAAACAATACAATTCGCATCGGCCTATTAAAAAGCAAAGGCGGTCCCGTGCATCCGGGACCGCCTTCGTCATGCGCGCCGATGATCAAACCGCACCTCAGGCGTTTTCTTTATGCACCCTTTCGTCAACCAATATCTTCTGCATCTCAAGAAGCAGGGCCTGGAGCGTGGCGGCATCATTCGCCAGCATACCGTCTTTGCCTATTTTTATCCACGATTCGATTTCCTTCTGATAATAGACGATTTTCTGGTTCATGTCCATAATGCGGGAAGCCAGGGTCTGGGCGATGGCAAGCGCGGACGAGGTATGTTCCTCAAAATGGCGGGTAATGTTTTCTATAAAAAGAAATTTCGATGTTTCGGCAGCCGTGACCGTGGCGGTGCGTCTGCAGCGAAGGAGCGATGCGGTTTCGCCTAAAAATGCGCCTTTGGTTGCTATGTTGGCGATTTTGGTCCTTTTAACCGATACTTCCACTTTGCCGTTCATCAACACATACAGTCCGTCGGCCATGGTGCCTTCCTGTATGACCACTTCGCCGGGCTTGAATTCCATGATTTTCCTGTTATCATCAAGAATTTCTTTTACTTCCGACATTCATGCCTCCATCTGAAAAACAGTGCCGTATGGGACAACCGCAGGCGATGGTTCTATCCCGCCGATTGTTCCCTGACTAATGGCGCGGGAGATATTCTGATTTCATTGTATCGTTTCCCGCAGCCGATTTCAATCAACATCTGTTGAATTTTCATCGGTTGGGAGATCGCGGAACATCTCCTGCGGATTGCGCGGCGCAACGCTGATGGTTTTGCATCGCTCGGCGATTACTTCGCCGGGCGGCGAATGCCGGCGTTTGCGCACAAAGCGGGCCTCAGTCGCATGCACGTCAACGTACGCGGCATGCTTGGCCTTGGAAAACCATGCTGTCAGCGCCGCCGCCTGCTCCAGGATTTCGCGCGGCGGCCAGGGATGGTTTTTATCGCGTCGGATCACCACATGTGAACCCGCATGCGCCGCTACATGCATCCAGATATACCATGGCCGCGCAAAACGAGTGGACAGTTCGTCATTCTGCGCATCATTCCTGCCGATGAAAACATCATAATCCCCGATACGAAAATGGCGATACGACGTTTTTTCCTCGGGCGCGGCGCCTGGTATAGACGCGGTCCTCGGCAAAACGCCGATCTCCCGAAGTTTCGCAGCCACCGCATCCGCTGAGGCGATCAGCACTTCCGGCGTGATCTCCTGCGTGTCGATCAAACGTTCGCATTCCGCGATGATCGCCTGCAACCCGCTGATTGATTCCTGCGTGCTTTGGATATTCATGCGAATGATCTCCAGACCGCGATGCGCTTTGCGTGCTTTTTTATAGAGCAATTCGGCATTTTGCCGGGCATCAAATGCAGGATTCAGTTTGACCTTCTCCACAGCATCCGCATGCACGTTGATGACTTCGCATTCGCCTGAGCCGCGCGGATAAAGCCCGGGATCGGCAAGGAGGGAATCGGCGATCTGCCGATACCAGGCCTCCCTGAGCGCAGAATCATATTCAGCCTGCTGCTTGCTGAGTTTCAGTTCCGCGCGCTTGAGCGCAGTGGCGCACAGGCGACGACAATGCCGCACCTGCTCGCGCGGGTCCGGCATTTGCTCCGGCGGGCATGGATCCACCCCCGAATTCCGCATCTTTCCGTCCGCCGATTCTCCCATATCAAATGCCCCTTGACGAATCTTCCTGTTTGTGGTACAATGAAAATGCAATATCGCAACAGGATGATCAACATAAATCTCTGTTTTAGCCCATTGCATCACTGAGGAACGGCATCATGGTTAAAGCAATCACCGTCGAATGTCCCTGCTGCCACGACGTATGGGAACTCTATCTGACGTCCAATGCATTTCTTATTATTCTCAATTGTCCCAAATGCTTCAAGACGTTGCTCTATCATCACAATACCTGTTCGTTGATTGATCAGCGGCAGATACGGCAGCTGCAGATGGCCGAGCATGAGGATGCGTTGAAAGACATCCTTAAGGGGATTATCAGCGGAAGCCCTCACATCACGAAAGTAACGGCGCGGATAGCGGCCGTATGCGCCCGCGGCGCAAGGGAGCCGGTCATGGCCCACAGCCTTGCCCGCGACGGCGCGGAATCAATCACGCAGGATGATATCACGAATCTGCGGATCCAGCTTGAAACGTGCAAAGACGTGATGACGTTCATTAAAAGCATCTGAATACCGAATTGTCGCGCTGGGCAAGGTCGCCTATGGATGGAGGGAGCTATCCTGCGCGATCTCTACGATATTTACTATCTGCGAGAGATTCTCGGCATCTCCCCGGACCTGCAGGTTCTGTCCGGACGACTCAAGCGGCTTCACTATCGGCGAGGCACGACACCCGGACCGCGGACCATATCGATCCCTGATTTCGCCCAGGTACTTCGCAAGTGCGCCGGTCAATTGACACCGCGCGCATTTTGCTTGGGGTGGGGGTGAAATGAGCCGGTTTACAATAGAAGAAGCAGGAGTGACGGGATCGAGGTGACGGCGCGCGCAGACGAATTATTGGAAGGATGATCATCTGTGTATGCTGTTCAGCGCGGGTAGTACTTGCAAATGACAAGCCTCTGTCCGCCACAGGAACGTCTCTCGATGAAAAGGGACCTGCCCGAATTGCCGAGGTCCCCGGAGCCGCTTGACAGGTGGTCGATCGGCGTAATTTGACGACCAAGAATATCAAAAGCGCCGGCGCGCCCTACACAGGCGGTCGCGCCGTTTCCGGGGGCCGCACAGCGCGGGGCCGTGGCGGTTGTTCCAAGTCCGGCGTCGACCCACGCGGTATACCAGAGGCACGCGAGCAGATATGATGCCCTCTGAATGTGCGCTTTTGTAAATCCACCGGTCAGCCGCCAGAGTTCCGTCAGATAATCGGATGGAGCGGCACCTGATCCGTTCCAACCCGCGGCCTGTTTTGCCTCATCATCAGCGGTCATGATCGAATCCGCATAGCTGTTTACATCAAGGATACAGGCGAATATCCGGTCCAACGGGTCCGGCACGTACCGGACAGGATCAGCCACGATCGCCAATTCCTGCTGGAACAGGTTTACCATCGTTGTTTCGTAGCGTGTGTGGATACCGGTGTTTCCTGTAAGCTGGCCGTCGTAATTTTTTGTGGCATGCAGGGCGATGTTCGCGTCGCCGATATAATGGCCAAGGTCGGCGGCGGTCTGGTATGCGCCGGTCCAATCGTTACGGGATAGTTGTTCGATAAGGGTGTCAAATGCCCGTAATGCGGCCCAGGGAACGATGCCGTTGTCTTCGATGGTTGACAAACCGTACTTTGCGACCGCGGAATCATAGTCATGCGTCATGGTCCGGAAACCGGCATAATTGTCAATGTCGATATAATGCTTTATTCCCTCGGTCGGATCGCCGCTTTTTCTCGTGTCCGCATCCGAGGCGTGCGATTCGAAGAATGCCTTCTGGTCAATAAACAGGCCCATTGCGGCCGGGCAATGGAGCGTGGCGCCGCCATTGATGATACGATGCGCAGTGCCCCCCCAGCCGAAAACCGGCGCGCAGATCGCGAGAAAAAAGAGCGATAATCCAAAGGTGAGTGATGAGTGCAAACGGCTGGTCATGGGTATCAGACCGTCCTTTCTGTGGCTCCGGCGGAGAGACGAACATTTGAAAATAGCTTTAGCGCCAATGCCTTTGCTTCACCTCTACACCGGCTGCGCCGGAAAGGCCATCACATGCTTCGCCGACCATGCTTCGACGACCTGACGCCTGCAGGATTGACGAAAGAGCAATGCTGGAACGCTCTGGGGAAAGATGATCGGGGGCGTATCCATATCGGTTTTACCAGTATGCGCACCGACAGCAAGGAATCGACGCCCTGCCGAATTATCGCGGCGCTCATCTGTCTGCTTTCAATATCACCGCCGACAAAATGGAGGATATCAGCAAAGGTCTGCCCGACGGCATCGGGTCAGCATCCAAAATCCCATACACCCCCACAACACTCAAACACGAAACCTGCGCTTTCACTCCCATGCTACGTCTCTTATTTTCTTACGGTCGAGATCTGGGTGTTGGCTTTGGATATTTCCGCCGCGCTTGGAAGGCTGAGATTCGGCGTTTCTCTTCCCGGTTCCTTGGCAATGCCTGGACTGTACGATCCAATTGCTGCCTGAATCAGGTCCGCCGGTTGGCCGCTCATCGATGGAGCGCCCCATGCGGATCTCCCCATTCGAATTGCCGTATTGCTCTTCAGGGCTCGGAATGGCGCCTTCGGAAATGAGAAAGAAAGCCGCTCTCAACCGGATCCCGCCGGTGTCTCCTCTTGTGCGATGGGATGAGAAGATAGACTGAGAGGGCTAAGCCGTCCCTTTGGCGGGAATTGCAGCAGAATCAGAGGCTCTTGATGAACGTCATCACGTAGTTTATAGGCACTTCTGCCGTGTCATCAGCATCCTCGTCAATCGCACTGGGACGCGCACTTGCGGACTCAGGCTCAGAAATTTGACTGGATACGCACTGCCCGTCACGGTGAGCTTGTCCCCTGGTCAGCGAAGGGTGAAGGCCGTCTCCATGTCCGTATCCCAGTACTCCCCGATAGCGCGGCAGATATTTTGATAAGTGGCCCCCCGCGCACAGTGTCACGGCCTATCGACAATGGCAGGACGCAGCCCGACTCTCTCCTTCCCATCAGGAGGATCACCCCATGGACTTCCACATCCGGCACGCCGCAGTCACACTCATCACACTCGGCGCCCTCGTCTCGATCCAGGCCGCTGACATCGACACGATCTCCGCGCGCGTTCTGTCGGAGTACCAGGGCGGCGGAGATTCCAAGACAACCATCAAGACCTGGCTCGACTCACTCAAACCCGACGGCACCTGGCCCGACATCAACTACGCCGACACCGGACGCGCCACCTGGGCCCCGAGTACGCATCTATCGCGCATGCTTTCGATGGCGCGCGCATATCGCAATCCGTCAAATGCGTACCACGATTCCGTTTCGGTCAAGGACGGCTTTCTTCGGGCGTTCGACGGGTGGATACGCGTGGATCCGCAGTCTCCCAACTGGTGGTGGAACCAGATCGGCTCGCAACTGTCACTCGGTCCCGCCTTGCTGATCATGAAGGATCTGCTGTCTCCCGCGCAGATTGCCGGCGGCGACGTCATCATGGCGCGCTCATGGGCGGTGCACGGCTCCATGACGGGTGAGAATCTGGTGTGGGTCTCAAAAATCACCATCTGGCGCGCGTGCATCGTGGACACGGAGAGCCTTATCACCGACGCGGTGAATGCGGTGACCGGGGAGATCCGGATCACCACGCAGCCGAGTGACGGTGTGCAGCAGGACTGGAGCTTCCATCAGCACGGGCCGCAGCTCTACTCCGGCGGCTACGGGATGGGGTTTGCGAGTGACGGTTCCGACGTGGCGCAGCTCTGCCGCGAGACGCAGTTCGCATTCCCGGCCGACAAGCTGGATATCCTGACGCACTACATCCTTGACGGACAGCAGTGGATGGTGCGCGGGACGACCATGGATCACAGCGTGTGCGGCCGCGAAATCACGCGACCCAACTCTCCCAACAAGAAGAGCACATTCGTCACCATCTGCAAGAACATGCAACTGGCCACTTCCGCGCGAACCGCGGAGTATGCGGCATTCTCCAACAGAATCAACACCTGGCCCGCATCACTCTCATCGGCGCTCAGCGGGAACTACCACTCCTGGTGCTCCGACTACATGGCGCATCACCGGACGGGTTACATGGTATCCGTCAAGATGTCGTCGAAACGAACGCGCGGGGCCGAGCTCGTCAACAGCGAAGGGCTGAAGAGCTACTACCTGGGGGATGGCGTGACGTTCTTCTACCGCAGCGGCAACGAGTACTACAACATCTTCCCCGCGTGGGACTGGACGCGTCTGCCGGGCGTCACCTGCCAGCACGCTGCCGCGCCGCCCGCCATGCCGTCGAATTACACGGGGGCGACCGATTTCGCAGGCGGGGTTTCCGACGGCGTCTACGGCGCAACCGGATTCGACTACAGCCGCAACACGGTCACCGGCCGCAAGGCGCTCTTCTTCTTCGACAGGGAGGTCGTCGCGCTCGGTGCGGGCATCAAGAGTACGGGAGTGCTGCCGGTGTTCACTTCCGTCAACCAATGTCTCCAGCATGGGGCAGTGACAGTGTCGGCCGGCGCGGGACAATCGGCGCTCGGTGCAGGCGCGCACGCGATGAGCAATCTCCTCTGGGCGCACCACGACAGCATCGGCTACATTCCGTTGACGTCGGGCGCGAGTATCACGGTCCGTAACGACACGCAGTCCGGCGCCTGGAGCAGCATCAACGCCACCGGTTCAACAACGCCGGTCACGGATACGGTGTTCAGTATATGGATCGACCACGGCGTTGCTCCCACGAACGCAAGCTACGCGTATGCCGTGGTCCCGGGTGTCAATGTCACCGGCATCGATGCATACGTCAAGAGTGCTAAACGGTGCCGGCTGGTGACGAATACGACTACATGTCAATCGGTGCGCGATGATTCGCTTGGCGTCTGCGGACTCGTCTTCTACGCGCCCGACACCGTCGGTATCACCGATTCCGTGACCGTGTCAACCGACCGTGCGTGCATGGCGATGATACGAGAGACCGCGGACTCCGTGGTAATTGCGGTGGCCAATCCGTTAAATACGGCGTGTACGCTTCATGTCGCTTTGTCAATCGCCATGCTCGGTACGGGGGTGACGTGGGATGCGCAATCCGGAAGATCCACCGCGACTTTCATTCAGCCCGGCGGACTTGATGCGGGCCGAAGCGTGGTGAAGAGATTCGCGCGCGCCAACGTCGGGGTCAAGCGGAATCCGCCTGCGCGCGGACGGCGGTCGATGCTCCGACCGACGCAATCCGGACTGCGCTTCGTGCCGGGCGCTGATGCGAGGGACGCGCTGCTCCGCGTGTACTCTCCATCCGGCCGCGTGCTGGCATCGCGACAGGTCAACGGGGATCCCATCAGCATCGACCTGCGCACGATCTCCGCCGGCGTGGTTTTCGTGGAGATGCGAGAATCCGACTCGAAAGAGACCATGGAGTTCTCGCGGATGAGGTGAGCGCACGGCGTGAGGCCCCGATGTCGGACGTGCTGATGTCGAACCGCGAGATGGGGACGGTGGCGATTTATATACTTAACTCACCGTCATTCTCGCCCCGCCGTCTTCTGCGTCCCCGATATTCCCAAGCGAACGACAGTCCGACGAATCGCTGCGCTCAACGGGTGAACTTGACTGACTGCGTTCCTCTCGACGTACTCACGGATGCCTGATAGACGCCCGGCTTCAGGTCCGAGAAATCCACGTGCCCGACTCCTGCAAACGTCTCCGCGCGCACCGTCCTTCCCTTAGCATCGGTGATGCGAACCCGCGTCTCAAATGGGCCGCCCGCAATCAGAGCATGAGAGAGCATCCGTATGCTCTGGGCGGTCACCGTTGTCCGGTTCTGCGCTGCCGTAACGCCGCTGACTGTGAAGACAACCGCATAGCTTGCGGTGGGCGATGTGGAATTGGATGTGGTCACCGTGACGGTTGCGTGATAGACCCCCTGAGACATCCCGCTGGTCGACACGCTGTTGGTCAACATCTGCAGGTTGCCGGTTCCCGACTTCTGGACCGTGAGCCAGTTGTTTCCTTGCTGATAGGCAATGGATACAGTTGCCGATACAAGCGTTCCACCGCCGTCATTGACAGTGCGGACATCGACGCCGGGAGGGTTCGCCGCTCCGATGCTGCCGGTGATGGACACTGATCCGGCCGACAGAACCAACACGGGATTGATCCACCAGGCGTACCCTCGAGTGGTGGCATCGTCCACCAATAGCTGATCATCCCAAGCTTGTTTTCCGTCGAAATAGCACCAGGCGATTCGCTTCTGCTCACATTGAAGCAAATCATCGAAGTTCCACACCTGCGCCTCGTCCTCCATGCATGGATGGAGAGCACTGATACTGTCAATGTAGCTCATGTCGCCGTCGTAGCCGTGAAAAGCGACTGCGGAATTGCCGTAATCCCATTTCACTTTGTATTCGGCGAGGTAGGCTGAGTCGAATGCTTTGAAGGCGTTGAAAGCCTCCTTGTTCGCGCCGCATTCTTGGCCGAATGGAAATATCATGGTATTCGGGGCACTATCCCTGACCATCTTTGCTATGGCCGGACAGCCGTCCGATGCGCTTGACTCAATCCATGACAAATCCGGTTCATTCTTGAGTTCATAGATTATATGAGTCCGATTTTTATAGCGCGGCGCCGCCAGCCTCCAGAACTCCACTTGATGGGTCCCGCCACCACCGTAGACGCCCCCGTACAGGAGCTCCATGTACTGTCCGGATCGTGCCGCCATGTTGACACACGAATCGATGGATTGCCAGAGGACCGGGTCGGTGTTCGGTCTGGTATCCGGGTCGTCGGGAGGTTTGTTTCCATCAACGCGCCGGAAATTGAAGAGAATGTCCTTCTTCTCGTCCCACGTTGACGGAGTGAGAGCACGGGTATCCCACACGACTTCCTTGTGATCTCCCCGCAACTTGTGGCCATCGAGCCCGGAGTAGAGGGTATTGTTGACGATCAGCGGACGAGGCGGGTCGCCCGGGTTCGCCGTTGAAATCGAGCCGAGGGCTGAAATCATGATCACCGGCACGCACGAAATAGCGCTTAAGCGAAACTTTCTCATCGTCGGAACCATACGCGCCTCCTCTGTGTTGCGGTTAAATCATTGCGTGGCCCGTGCGCCTTGACTTACCGCAAGCACCCCTTCCTTTTTGAGCGCGCGCGCCGCTTTCCAGATGGTGCAGTACGAAACGCCATAATGGACGGCCAGCGCATGAATGGCGGGAAGCGGCTTCCACACCCCCGCGGCGCAGTCGCTTTTCAGCCGCAAGGCGGTTTGGAGGAAAAGAGTTTGCCGTTTGTTGAGTTTTTGCATCGTTGCGTACACTTTGTGCCGCTATATGTCTCTTCGTTTGCGGTACTCCGCGGGGCCCATGCCTTTCAGTCTGGTAAAAACCGTGGTAAAGTAGTTGCGGTCGCAGAAGCCGCACTGTTCCGCGATTTCATCAATGGTCAGATCGGGCGAATGAAGCAGGTCGGATGCCCGCAGAACGCGCTTATTGGTGATATAGCGCTGCGGGGTGAGTCCTGTTTCCTTTTTGAAAAACCTGATGAAGCTATCGATGTTCATGCATGCCGCGCGCGCGAGCTGATCGTTTTCAATGGCGGCTGAAAGGTTCCTGACAATGAATTCATCTACGCGCGCCAGATGGGGGTTGACGCACGCAAGCGCGGGCATGCGCGCCGCGACTTCGCGAAGCGCCCAGGAAACCACATACATGCCTTCGGTCAGAAGCCGAGAATCCAGATTGTTGCCCGCCAGGCAATCAACCATGGTATTCATTGAATCCCGGATATCGGGCCGAAGCTTAAGAACAAAGATCCTGCGCCGTATCTTATCATCAAGAAATCCGCCCGGGGTAAAGTGGATATGGAAATGCTCGACCGGCCGCGTGGTCGATTTGTCATAGGGGGTATCCGGGGCGATCACGATTGCGGCGGAAGGCGCAAGAGGGGTTTCGGTTCCGTCAAGCCAGATGCTTGCGCCGGGAGTACGGTTCCAGTAGAGCCTCCAGAATGGCGCAGTGTGCTTGGTGTAGTTCCAGGTGGCCGTCCCCCGCATAAGGTGACAGTAGATGATCCGCGGGGCCATTGCGTCGGCGGGATACGCGCGGGTTGGAAAAGGATCGTCGATAATGTCATACGATAACGCCATGAGCGGCCGTCCTGAGGAGGGGTGTGCGTTTTTACAAATATAATACTTGCTTTCCCTAATAGATTCGGGCCTAAGGTCGGCTTATATTACAAACACGGCGTCAGGCCAGGAGCAACCCGCGACCCGGTTCACTCCCCCGAATACAGGAGGGCATCATGATGCGTCGATTATACGTTATCGCTTTTCTTTCATTGGCAGCGGCATCCGTCGCACACGCCGATATCAAGGTCGGATCGTACGCATGGCAGCACAAATACGACGGCAGAGACTATGGGATCCCCAAAACGAACCAGTATGGTGGCGGCTACAGCCATCTTGACATATCGTGGGATTGGACGGTGGAACAGGGAATGCAGAAAGTGAACAACGACTGGACCTCGGTGGCGAGTTGTCTTGACGACAACCCAACGAATTATGCCGGCCACAACAGCATGCAATCGGCCAATTATATGCTCAAGAAAATGTATCCTTCAACCTGGGCGCGGATCAAGGCCCATTCCGACGCCGGCCGGTTCGACGGCAGCGATCTTTCCTGGTCGGAAGGATATTTCGCTTTTGGCGGCGACGAGTATTATCTGCGCAATTACTATATATCAACCCGCTTCGGCATGGACAATTTCGGCTATGTCCCGTTGATGGCCGCCGGGGTCGACCTTGATGCCCCTACCTGGACACAGCCAAAAATTCAGAATTATATCACCGGGCGATCAACGGCGAATCCTACCGGCGTGGGGTTTTATAACCATTTCACCTGGAATTGGGGCCAATCGGGCGGATTAAATTTGCCCGACATGATCAAGCCGAATAATTGGAACCAATGGCGATGGACCTCCGACGATGGGTCTATGGTTATTGTCGGAACACAAGGCGTATGGAGTGGCGATGGCGGCGGCGCTGAAGAGTGCGTCCAAAGCGCCGGCCGGTTTCCGGCGTTTGCCAAGAAAGTTTTCCAGGAAAACGTTTGGAATACCTCCGTCCCCAACCTGTGGAACGATCATCTCATCGGCGCGGGCAGCGGATACAGCCTTTTCTTCTGGGGCGCCAAGATGTGCGAGAACCGCCTTCTGGAAGCGGAAAAATTCGGAGCCTTCGCGCGGCCCTTCGGCTATGTATATCCACTTTGTGGAGACGGCTATCTCTATGACGTCTGGGGTGGCTTTCTGCGGTTCAATCAGCACGATCTGGCCGATGCGCAGGGCACGCCCTGGCAAACGGGCGTTTCCAACACTACGAATATGAACGTCCAGGATGGATATGCAAGAGCACTCAAGGTTGCCGATACTTCTTTAGCGCACTCGCTTTCGCTCATTTCTGCAAATGTAAATACCACGGGCAACGGCAAAGCTGTCATCGTCTATAACGCGCTTTCGTGGGACCGGACCGATTATGTGATGGTCAAGACCGCCGATATTGGTTTCAGCAGCCCGATCCAGGTGCAGGACGCCAGCGGCAACGTGATCCCGTCGCAGGTGATCGATGATCGCGGCGTGAGCACTCTGGTCTTTACCGCGGAGAATGTTCCGTCGCTTGGTTTCAAGGTGTATCGCGCAATCAACTCAGCGGCCGGATCGACCCCCGCAGGGGTTACCGGCGCCGCGGCCGCCGGCGTAATCACCCTTGACAATCAGTACTGTACGGTTAAGGTCAACGCCTCCACGGGCGCTATTACCAGCCTCTACGACAAGGTCAACTCCAAGGAATTGCTCTCGGGACCGGGCAACCGGATCGCATGGAAACGCCTTTCCATAAATGGACCAATGTGGCCAGCGACGCCAAAGACTACAGCGCTGCGCTTCTGGAGAACAACTGCGCACTCTGGTCGATTTACGGAGTTGGCGGCGCGCACGATTTGCGGCTGGTGCTCATAGCGGAACAAACATCCTTCTGGCAAGGGCATTGGAGCAAAACCGATTGGGAGATGAGCTGGGGCGTTTGGGGACACACCGGCGACTGGACCGGCGGCGCGGTGCAGAAAGGCTATGAATTCAACTCTCCCTTCATCCCCCGGGTCGAAGCGTCTCATGGGGGTCAATTGCCCGCGCAGTATTCTTTCTTGACCGTTGAGCCGGCAAATGTCATCGTCACCACCGTTAAAAAATGGGAGAGCGAATCATCCGCGCGAACCGATTCTGTCACGAACCAGGTGCGGTTCTACGAAATCAGCGGCACGAACACCGACGCGGTGTTCCACTTTCCGGCCGACCATACGATGGCAGCCTGGGAATCGATGGGCAGCGAGTACGGCGTTTACGGCTCCCAGTTGCCGGTGACGCTGGATGCAAACGGACGCAAGGTTACCTTTACAATGGGGCACAACCAGATCCGCTCGCTCAAAGTCCAGATGTCCTACGCATCGACGCCGGTATGGAGGGAAGGACGGAGTGTCAATGTGCTTCCAATGGCAGCGGGGTCCGGCATCGTGCGCCTATGCAATACCAAAGGCCAAATCATATGGCAAGGGAAAGATGTATCCATGCTTCGCATGTTGCCGCGGATCAGCGCGTCGGATGGCATTTATGTGCTGCAAGCCATGGGCAAAGACGGGAGGCCTTTGAACTCGCAGAAAATCTGCAGATCAAATGCGCATTAAGGTTCCGGATCCCGGACCATCAGACGTTCGTGTCTTGACGGCCTGCGCGCCGGCCGGAACTGGTTCCGGTTCCAGGGGGCGGAATTCAGATCAAATACTATGCAAGCAAAATACCCAAATGCCATACATTGCCATTGTTGACAGCATTTTTCCGTATCTTTCCTAATATTCTCAACCCTTTGACCCGCGACCGTTTTGGTTCGCGGCCTTATGCCTGGTTTAACAATCTTTTCCTATGAAGGAGAACAGCGAGTATGCGTAATCACCATCGTGCGATTTTCCTGGGATCGGTTCTGCTTGTTACTGTCGGAATTTTCATGCCCTGCGCGGCCCAGAACTGGACCCTCAAAGGCCTTTCTGGCCGCATTGTCAATTGCATCGGCGTTGATGATTCGGGCCGGGTGATCGCAGGCCTGGTGCATGACCAGATGGACGGCATGTATGTCGCGGCCGACAATACCAACGCCAGCTTCAGCGCCGTAGCATTCTCACTCTGGGTCGATCCCTATGCGCTTGTCAAGATCAACGCAGGCATGTTCTTTTTCGTGGGGCATGGACAGAACGAGAGCACCGGCGGCACGGGCGACGGCATCTTCAAGCTCCAATGGGTCGATCAGTACACCTTCACCCGCATGAACACCAGGGAAGGCCCCTCGGCGGTGACCGCGCGTATCGTGCACGGTCCCACGCGCGATACCACCCATGTGTTCGTGGGCAGCGGGACCGCCGTAACGCACGGCCTGTGGAAGGGCTATCCGCCGTTGACCATGGATACGGTCAAAACGCCGGCAAACGCTTTCGGAACGCAGAAGCCCTATTGCGCGGTCATGTGCGTATATGGCGCGCAGCAGAAATGCTATGTCGGCGGGTATGACACGGCATCCGTGAATCCCGGGGCATCGAACCTGCTGTGCGAAGTGAGGTCCGACAGCATGACGATCAAACGCGCGATGAAGGTGTCCGCGCTCTGCGCCGGGACGAAATATCTCTATGTGGGTACGCGGGATGACGGTATCTACCGCTATCAGGAGGCTTCCGGACAAACGGCGGAAGCATGGACGCATGCGACCGGACCCGCCGGCGGGGCGATCGCTGCGATAGCAGCATGGCCCGCGTCTTCCACCGAAGACGCGCTCTATGTCGCCGCATCCTCGGGCGTCTATAAAGGCAGATCAACCATGACCGGCGGGTGGACGAAACTGGGAACGCTTGCCGCCACGCCGCGCTGTTTGACAAAAGGCGTTACGCCGGGCGAACTGTATGCCGGCACCGACAGCGGCATCCATCATTTCAATGATGTCGCGCTGGTCAAGCAGCCATTGCCGGCCGGGAGCCGTGGGCACGCCATTTCGATTGCCGTCACTGCCGGCGCATCGACGCTTTCATTTTCCGTTGCCGGCGGCCGGGACCTGTCGCTGCGCCTGTGCGACCTTCGCGGCGCGCTGATCGGCCGCGCGGATCTCACATCGGGCGCCGCATCGTTTCCCCTGCCCGCGGGCGCGTGCGCATATCAGTTGAAAAGCGGAAATACTGTCCTGCGGTCCGGAATGATCGCAGCGCGTTGAGTCCGGGCGCATCGGACATTTTTCATGGCACTGCAAAGGAGAGTATCGATGATTTTGCGTGGATTCCTGCGTACGGTATGTTCGGCGCTGCTGCTGGCCTCCGCCGCCTCATGGGCAATCCTTAATATCAAGCTGGCCGACACGTCCAGGGCGCTGGGCATCCAGGGCTACGGCTTTCTGGAGGCGGGGCAGATTGTCAAGGGACTCGGCGTCAACGAAGCGCTCAATCATCGCCTGATCGAGCGGCAGGTGCTGGGCCTGGGCGCGATCGCCGATCTCAACAGGCATGCGCGGATCATCGTCAATGGAGAAGGCGAGATCGCATTCTCGTATTTCGTGGACCAGGCCTATGGGAATCTTGGCGCCAATGTCACTCGTTTGCCGCGGTTCACGTATTATATCACGCAGGCTGAAGGCCTGTTTACATTCGGCGACACGACCCGAAACGGGCTTACCGTGGAATCGGGCTATTTCCCCTATAAATACAATCAGCAGTCCTGCAACCTTGGCGAATATCTTTTCAGGACGCGATGCTATCCGAATTACATCGATAATTCATTTGATTATGCCTTCCAGCGTCTCATGGGCTTCAAAGTGGGCGGCGTGATTGCCGGAACCGTCAAACAGGACCTGCTGCTGACCAGCGAAGTGACGCGGTTCCCGCTCCAGGACTGGTCACTCTCGTATGTCGCGGGCTATCGCCGTCCCGGTATTGTGGACGCCGGCGCCGGCGTCTGCCTTGATCGCATACTGCCCGCGGATGAGTGCTTCACAACCCCGCGAAAAGGCATCAATGCGATCCTGGTGACCGATACCCTGCGTGATGCGCTGGGCAATGATACCGCTATTGTCTACGACACCACCGGCCACTATACCTTTGCCGGCAACAAGATCGATGCGCATTTGACAATCGATATCCAGGGGACCCTGAAGCCCCTGGGCGTGCCGCTGTGGTTTCTGGGCCCCGAGGACCTGAAACTCTACGGCGAGGCTGTCCTCCTGGGCACGAAGGATTATCCCGATTATCGCGACCTCTACAGCGACTGGAAACTCCGCATACCGCGCATGTTCGGGATCAACCTGCCCGCATTCAAGGCGCTGGACGTGGCTGCGCTGGAGTTCGAATATTTCGACGGCCCTTTTCCCAACAGCTGGGAACGCATCTTCCGCGACGGCATACCGCTGCCGGTGTACGACCAATATCACAAGCTCTTTCCTCACGACAAATGGCGCTGGTCGTTGTATGCGAAAAAAGAGGTCCTGAAAAGCGTTACCATCACCGCGCAGGTCGCGCGCGACCATATGCACCCCACGGTCCTGCAGGTAGACAAACCGGAGACCTTCGACGTGCTGCCGGCCAAAAAGGACTGGTGGTGGGTCGTCAAGGTGTATTGCGGGTTTTGATACAGGATTGTGAGACCGTAGTATGCGCAATCCTGAGAAAGCGGAAAAGAAAAAGCTTTCGCACAGAGTTCACTGAGAGGGAAGCGAGAGAGTTCACGGAGTTGAGAGTTCCTGGCGCGGGAAATAAGGATTTTTCAAGAAAAGCCATTATGGCTCTCGTGTAGACTCTGTGGTCTCAAGCGAAGGTTTTACGAAGCGGGTGCGAAGGATTTAATTCAAGATTTTCAGGAGCATTGGCTGATTATGCGCAAAGCAACGATAGCACGTATGGAGCATATCATGAAATCCCCGCACGCCCCTGCACCGCTAATTCCCCTGGCGATCGTTGCGCTGTTCGTGGCGACGCTCTTCGCCTATGATCTTTCGCGTGACAAGGTCACCTACATTGCCGCGGAATCGCACCTCGATACCCAGTGGCAATGGACGCTCGACGGCACCATCAAGGTCTTTCTTCCCAATACCATGTACCGCAATTTCGATATTTTCGACCAGTTTCCCGGCTATGTTTTCAGTTTCGAGGGCGCGTTCCGCTACATGCTCATGAAACAGGCGTATCCCGCGGATTACGCTCGTGTCAAGGGATATGTGGCCAGCGGCAACTGGGCGCCGGTGGGCGGGTTCGTGGACGCCGCGGATGTGAATGTCCCCTGTCCTGAATCTGTTGTTCGTCAAGTGCTTTACGGCAACGGCTTTTTCAAGGATGAATTCGGCAAAAAAAGCATTGATGTTTTCCTGCCCGATTGCTTCGGTTTCGGCTATGCCCTGCCCACCATTGCGGTCCATTGCGGGCTCAAAGGATTTTCCACGCAGAAATTCGATGTCTGGGGCGGATGGCGGCCCACGCCGTTTTCCATCGGCCGGTGGCAGGGCGTTGACGGAAGCATACTCGTTTCGTGCCTCAAGCCCGGTTCGTATGCTGATCTTCAATGGGACATCCGCGGCATTGACGGCGATGCGCTTAAAACAGCGAGCGGGGTCTGGGCGACCTACGATTACTTCGGCGTGGGGGACCAGGGCGGCGGCAACGAAGATGGTCCGGTCACCAGTCTTATGTCCCGTATCGCGACAAATGCGACCCAGGACATCAAGGTCGTTCTCGCGCCATCGGACCAGACCTTCCGAGACTTGACGCCTGCGCAGATAAGCGCATTGCCGGTTTACGACGGCGAACTGGTCATGAAGACCCACGGCACGGGCGCGTACACGGCGCACGCGGACATCAAAACGCGCAATTGGCGTAATGAAGTTCTGGCGTTTTCCGCTGAGCAGGCATCGGTGATCGCGGAATGGGCCGCGAACGCTCCATATCCGCGCGACGCGCTCAAGAGCGCCTGGATCCGCGTTTTGTGGAACCAGATGCATGATGGAGTGACCGGCACCAGCATTCCCGATGCGTATACCAAATATTCGATCCCCGCCCTGGATTCTTCGATCGCCGCGTTCTCCGGAACCTTGACGGCCGCCAACGACGGCGTTGCGGCGCTTCTTGACACGCGCGTTAACGATCCGGCGGGCATTCCCATGGTGGTATTCAATCCGCTGGCAATGGACCGGCGCGATCTGGTGGAGGCGTCGGTGACGTTTCCGGGCGCTGCGCCCGCCGAAGTGCGCGTATTCGATGCGGCGGGCGGCGAAGTTCCCTCGCAAAAGACGGCGGTTGCCGGGCAGACGGTGAATTTCGCGTTCATGGCATCCGTGCCGTCGACGGGCTATGCGGTCTATGAGGTGCGTCCGTCAACCACCGCATGCGCGCTTGCCACCGGCATGACCGCCGGCGCCACGGCGCTGGAAAACAGCCAATACAAAGTGACCATCGACGCCAATGGCGACATTTCGGGCATTATTGACAAAAGAAATGGCAGCCGCGAACTGCTCGCGCAACCCGCGCGCCTTGAAATGCGGAACGACAATTCCACGCAGTGGCCGTCGTGGGAAGTTCTGTACGCCGACGTGTCCGCAGCCGCGCGCGGGTATGTGGACCAGGCGGTCATCAAGCGTGTGATGGAGAGCGGCCCCGCGCGCGTGAGCGTGCAGGTCAAGCGCACGAAGGACGGCTCGAGTTTCACGCAATATTACCGTTTGTCAGCAGACTCGACCGGCTTTCTCGAGGTCGCCAACGACATCACCTGGAACACTTCGTCGACCATGCTCAAGGCGGGCTTTTCGCTCAAGGCGTCCAATCCCAAAGCCACCTTTGACCTTGGCGTTGGCGTCATCGAGCGGCCGAACATGACCGCCAATCTCTATGAGGTCCCGGCGCAGCAGTGGGCCGATTTGACAAATGCAGACAACGCCTTCGGGACCGCTATTCTCGCGGACTACAAAAGGGGATGGGACAAATCCAGCGACAACACGCTGCACCTGACGCTCATCCATTCTCCTTCGGGGACCAATTACGGGTATACCGGGGACAAGTTCCAGCATAAATTTTCCTATGGGATTTATGGTCATGCCGGGACCTGGAGCAGCGGCGGCGTGGTGCGGCAGGGGCTGCGGTTCAATAACCCGCTGATTGCCTTTCAGGCAGGCGCGCATGCGGGCGCCGCCGGTAAATCGCTGTCATTCGTCGCCTGCGATCCGTCGAAGATCGCCGTGATGGCCGTTAAGAAGGCGGAATCCGGGAATGAATACGTCGTGAGGATCCGCGAAATCGCCGGGTCGTCAACGCCGCAGACGGTTTCTCTGACCTTCCCGCGCAGCGCCTCCGTCACGGGCGCGCGAGAGCTGAACGGCGCGGAGGAGGATTCGGTGCAGGCAAAAGCGAATGTGACTGCGTCGGGCAACACGATTTCGCTGACCATCGGCAAATACCAGATCAGGACGATTGCCTTTGCGCTCGGGAATGTGCTGGGCGTGCGGCAGGGCCCCGGCAATCGCGTTGCGCGCGGCGGCCTGAGCGTGCGGCAGGCGCGAAGCGGCAGCATCGCCATCCAACTGCCGTCCCCTGCCGGCGAGATCACGCGGGTCGCTATTTCCGATGTCAATGGCCGGGCCGTATGCACGCTTTTTGAGAACGATCAGCGCGCGGCGTCCGCGCCGGACCGGGTGGATTGGGACGGCAGGGCGAATGGGGAAAAAGTGCGGGCGGGCATCTATTTCGTCACCGTTTCGACCGGCGCAGGGCACATGAGCCGGAAAATCAAGATCGTGCGATAGCCGGGGGTGGACCACCGGATCGTCTATGTGATTGCGATTATAATCGGGATGACCGTCACGGCGCTGTTGGTGAATACGGTAAAGCAGTTGACAGGAAAGAAGGCAGCAACGGCATGATGGTCTGTTTCGGCTTGCATATAGAAATATCGAATATCGAACACCGAACCGCAGAATTACGAAGTTCGGAAAAAGATGCGAATCATGAACTGAACGTATCCGGCCTCCGAAATTCGACATTCGATATTCTGCGATTCGATATTTTCCGATGCGCTTTCAGAATGAAATCCGCGAATTAATCATAAGGAACAATCCATGAAAATCATCGCCGTCACCGCCTGTCCCACCGGCATCGCCCATACTTACATGGCCGCCGAAATGCTGGAGAAAAAAGCCCGCGAGCTGGGCCACGAAATCAAGGTCGAAACCCAGGGGTCCATGGGGATCGAGAATGAATTGACGCCGGCCGACGTCCAGGGGGCCGATGTCGTGGTCTTTGCCTTGGTGTAGCCGTCAATTTTCTGTGCTATTCTGTGTGGTCTGTGGGCAAATTGATTTTGAGGGAAAATGAAAACCCGCCCTTCCGCTAAACGATCTCCATCGCCCATGACGCGCGGCATTCTCCCGGCGGCCGTCCTGTCGCTGGCATTGGCTGCATGCCTTCCCCTGCACGGGCCGGCGAAGATGACGCTCGATTTTTCCATTAAACCGTTTCCCGAACACAACGCACTCGCCATAACGCTCATCATCAACCATCCCCCGTGCGCGGACGCTCTGCGGCTTTACAAGCAGGCATCAGCCGTCTCGGAAATCAAATGCAGCGACGGCCGCGGCAACGACATGCCATGGGCTGATCGCGGCGGCTATCTGGAGCTCACCATGCGAGCGGCGAAATCGCCGGTCCGCATTGCCTATGCCGCGGCCCTGGGCAAGCCCGGCAGACATGGACATGCGGGCGCCGCATATCCCGATCTGGTCGTTTTCGACGGCGAGCATGCGCTGCTGCTTCCCGAGGCCGCATTGTCAGGATCGGACAGCACCATTGCCGCCCGCATCGCGCGCATCACCGTCCGTTGCGCAGTTCCCGCGGATTGGACGGCGATTGTTCCTTTTCCCTCGGCCGCGGTTGCTCGCGGAAAGGCAACAAGCGTGGTGACCTCGCCGACATTCTTCGCCATCTATACTCTTGCAAAATCCTGCTATGCATATGGGAAATTCGTGGAAATACCTGTTGCCGGGAGCAAAGCGACGATCGCCGTGGACCCCGCGGTCCGGGCGACCTGTTCCGGAAAATTCGGAAGGGATGTCGCGGATCTTTATGCGTATTACGCGAAGCTTTTCGCCTGCGAACCGGCCGCTTTTTCTCTGGTATTGTTGCGCGGCGATCCTGCCGATGGAATGCAGATCATGGGCGGCGTGGGCGCCTGGGGAGTGGCAAACACGCTTGATCCCGACAGAATGCGCGATTGGCAGCTGCTGTCGCACCGGTTGTTCCATGCCTTTTTCGACAGCCGCATGCCGCTTTCGATTTTCCATAAAAAGCCGCAGCTCTGGTTGTATGAAGGGCTGGCGACCTATTATGAGAACGTGGCGCTCCAGGCTCTTCCGGCCGACGTCCGCGCGACGCTGGGAATTGACGCACGCGAAAGCTTCGCCGCGTTGTGCCGTCAATACCTCTTCATGCGGCTTGTTGATTCCACGCACTATGCGCTGGCGCCCATGAACGAACCGGCCATTACTTCCGAAGCGGCCATTGAATTCCTGCACTATACGCAGGCGCCGCTGGTGGTCAAACTGCTGGAAGATCAGGGATGCGCGAGATTCGGAGGAAGTGATCGCATCCTCCGCTTCATCATGAGTAACGGCCGGAGCCTGACAAGCCTGGAGCCGCTTTTTTCCCATGCCGTCACCGAAAACCGTGATGAATTCGGGAATCAATACCTTTTTGGGACGGCCCTTCTTCCGCTCTGGACACTCGGCACTATGCGCGAAGACCGCGGAAAAGTCATCGGGCGGCTCAATGAATTCCGGCATTTCATGGCTTCGCTGTCCCCCGGCGAAGACGCCGATCTTTCCGACGCCGTGGGGATGGAGGTGCTCGATTGCTATGCGGCACGCGCGCGGAAAGAGGCGCTGCACTTCGCCGATCCGGTCCTGGAACGAAACGTTTGGGAATTGTCGCCTGCGACAAGCGACCTGCTTCTGGCGCAGGCGCTGATACGGGCGGACCCGATGGCGGCGCGGCAGTGCATGGACATGCGGACGGAGGCGCATGCTGTCAAATAGCAGACATCGCGGATGGCCGCTTCTGGCGCTGTTTTTCCTCTCCGGCGCCGGGGCGCTCACCTACCAGGTGATCTGGGTCCGCATGCTCGGTTTGACATTCGGCGTCAGCGCCTTTGCCGTGGCCACGGTGCTGGCGTCGTTCATGGCGGGATTGGCATTGGGCAACTGGTATTTCGGCACGCGGGCCGGCGCCTCTATTGTCCGATTACGTGAAGAAGTCGGCAGGCCGGTCGGCCATTTATATGCCGCCAACAACATCGGTGCTGCGCTAGGGTGCCTGGCTGCCGGCTTTATGCTGATCATGTGGCTGGGCGTTCTGGGGACCCTGTATCTGGCGGCATCCATCAACCTGATCGTGGAGCTGATCGCCTGGCGCATGGGCGCGGCGCGCATGGATCCGGCGCGGGCGGCGCACGCGATCGGCGCTGCCGGCGGGCTGAATACCCTGGGATCGATCGCGGGGTCCCTGGCCGGCGCGTTCGTGCTGACGCCGGTACTCGGCATGTATCGCGCGGTCCTCCTGCTTTCGTGCGTAAATCTGCTGCTGGGCATCGCCGCGATCGCCGCCGACGCGCTGATTACCGCACGGAAGCGGTTCGTAATCGCAACGGGCGTCTGCGTCGCGGCCGCCGCGCTGGCGCTGGTGACGCCGCATACCGCCGTATTCTGGCGCAACCTTGGCGCTCCCGGCAACAAGCTGGTTTACTATCAGGAAGATTATGCCGCCACGGTCAGCGTTGTCGAGGGGCAATCGCCCCAGGGGCCGGTGCGCACGCTCGATGTGGACGGCATTCCGGTCGCGGGGACCGATTTCATGCTGCGGACAACGCAGAAGATGCAGGCGCACATTCCGTTGCTGCTGTATGAATCGGGCGCCGGCCATTGCGCCGCGAACATTCTGGCCGTGGGACTGGGCAGCGGCGGAACCGGGTATTCCGCCCTTACGCACGACAGCGTTATGGTCACCTGCGTTGAGCTGGCGCCGGCAGTGGCCGCGGCGGCGCGGACGTGCTTTGCGGATGTCAATCACGATGTCTTCAGCAATCCCCGGTACCGGCTGGTTTTCGACGACGGCAGGAATTTCGTTGCTTCGACGCGGGAGCGCTATGATGCGATTCTCACGGAATCCGTTCATCCGATATACGCGGGCAACGCAAGCCTGTATACCAGGGACTACTTCGCGGCGTGCCGGCAAAAACTCACCGCGAACGGCGTAGTCTCCGTCTGGCTTCCCATCTACCGGATCTCGCGCGAAGATTTCAAGACCGTACTGAATACATTCCAATCGGTTTTCCCGCATTGCACGGTCTGGTTCACCACCAATTCCCTGAGCCGCCAGGTGCTGCTGATCGGCAGCATGCGCCCGCTGTCAATCGATATCGACGTCTGGCGGCGCTGCGTCAACCATCCCGCGGTGCGCAACGATCTTGCGGAATTGCGGCTGGATGACGCATATACGCTGCTCGATTTCATGCTCATGTCCGAAGATGACATACGAGAGTATGCGGGAGATGCGCCGCTGCATACCGACAATCGGCCGCGGCTTGAATTTTCGGCGCTTAAAAGCGGAAATGACGCGGCGACCTGGAAGCAGAACCTCGCCGGCATCGCGGTATATAAGAAAAGCGGAATGTCCGCCCTGCGCGAATTGGATACGGCGCTGGCGCTCGATCCGGGGCTGGCCGAGGCGTACAGCACGCGCGCGATCGCCTGTGCGGGAAAAGGGCGGTATGACGATGCGATTGACGATCTGAACAAGGCCATCGCCCTGGCGCCCAACGAACCGGCGGCGCATGAGAACCCGGCGTATGTGTACAGGAAAATGGGGCGCGTGGACCTTGCCGCGCGCGATGAGAGCATGGCGTGCCGATAGCCGGCAATAGCGGTCGCAGGAAGCCCGCCGCCACTGAGGACGGAGAAATGCCTGACGGAATGCCGTCAGACCCAACGGACAGGGCATACGGGGGCACGCCCCTACTCGCCGAGGCCACCTGTCAGGCATTGCCGCGCGTCGATGCAAGGTCCCGCACTTCTTTCCACGCGTCAATGACCGTCAGCACGCTCTCCCACGGCGTAGACTGAACAATGGCCTCGGCCGGAGAGAGCGCAAGCCCTCCCCCGCTGCCCAGCATCCGCACCGCCTCATGCACTTCCGCGCGGATCTGTTCGGGTGAGCCCTGTTCCATGGTGATCGGCTCGTTGAGCCCGCCGATAACCGCGATCTTCTTGTCAAACGCGACCTTGACCGCGGCGAGGTCGATCGGTTGACCCGGCGGGATCGGGTCGAGAAGAAAGTGAGCATCGTAGCCGGTCTCGACGAATGAATCAAGCAGCGGCATGCATCCCACACTCATGGTATAGGCGATATGCCTTCCTGCATCGTGGACAATGTCAACGGCCTTCTTCAGACGCGGCATGAAGTGCTCCCGATACAGAGACGGTGACCAGAGCGATGTTCCCTCATAGTATCCGCGGCGCAAGACCAGGTCGACCGGCGTATCCATGATCACCGCCAGAGTTCGATTCTCGTACTCCTCGAGCAGGTCCAGGAGTCCCTTGAACAGCGGCGGGTTGTCCATGGACATGAAAATCAGCGGCTCGACGCCGCAGAGCCATGTGGCGGCATCCGCGATGCCGTCTGCGCCGAAGGCCGCAAACAGCACGCCCATTTCCCGGGCTTCGCGTCCCGTCCTCTCCGCCTCGTGCCTCAGTCCGCTGACTGTTTCATCGGGGAATCCCATCATGATATGCCGGAGCTTTTCCAGGTCCTGTTCGCTGCGCACGGGACACCTTTTGTAGCGCGCGACATTGTAGTCGTCAAACAGATCGATGTGCGGTTGGCCGATCTTGTGCAATGGCCACTCCGCGGAAGTCCAGTCGTCGGTGCGCCTGACTTCCTGCCGGAATACACCCGCAGGCGTGTCGTACTCCTTGATCATCACCGGCCATCGCTCCCCCGCGGGAGACTCCTCCCATTGTCGGGTGACAAGGCCGCGGGGCCAGAACCCGCGAAAAGTCATAGTGACCCAGGCGTCAACATCCAGAGATAACCATGTCTTTGCCTGCTCGAAGCCGTTTGACCACGCGAGGTCTCCGGGCGCGTTGAAACCAAACGTATGAAACAACAGCGGAATGCGATCGGTCTCCTTGTAGTCAAGCACTGCACGCATCCGCTCCCTTGAAGTCATGGCAGGCATGGTATGTCTCCGTTTCGTCATTCATTGGTTCTGAGAGACCGACAGGTGCTGAAAATATAGGGGCCGGCGGACGATTTGTGAATGGTGGGGACTGTCCGAAACATGTATTTTGCTGCACATGGCGCAATCGTCGATAACCAGAATGATCGGGCACACCTGGAGCCATCGCGCTGGAATCAGCCCGCTCATCGTCGCTGCCAAGGAACTGGTCACCAACCGGCGGTGGACCGGGAGCATCGACCGGAAGCCATACTGGATTCTTGACTATGTGATAAGCCCGTTCGGAAGGTTTCGCGTGGGTTCGGAGCGGGCCGCGTGGATGCAGAGAGCAGCGGGGACGTTGATCCTCTACCCGCCCAACATGCTGTTCGGGGAAGACACGTCTGGCGTGAGGGGGACTCTCCACTGCGCGTGGATACTATTTGCCGGCGGTGAGCAAGCCGGGCTCGAGCCATTTGTTCGTCCTCGGGGATACGCGGTGTTCAACGACGACGACGGCATCATGCGGGACACCATTGTCGCTGCTGCTACCGAGAGCCATCGTTACGGCGAGCGCGCTTTCTGGGCGGCTCAGGAGATCCTGATCAGGGCACTGGGCATACTCTTCAACGCCAAATCGCTGGGTGACGGGTGCTACCGTATCGGCGCCGGCGCGGATCGTGCCGGTGAATCCGATTTCGTCAACAGGACGGAGTTGGTTCTCAAGCAGCATCTCCTGGAGAAAGTGCCGCTGGCTCATATTGCCGGTCACCTGTCGATGAGCGCCTCGGGGTTCTCGCATCGGTTCAAGCGTGAAACCGGCGCCACGCCCTGCAATGTTGCGAACGCAATGAAGATCGAGCACGCCAAAGCGCTTCTCTTCCGGGGACAACCGCTGAAAATCATCGCCGATGAACTTGGGTTCTGCGATGAGTTTCACCTATCGAAGTCATTTAAGCGGATTGAGGGCGTTGCGCCGCGGGAGTTCCTTCGGAGGAGCCGCGCGCCCGACCGAGGATGAAGCCCCGGTCACAACAAGGCTTCAGGTTGGGTCGGGTTGACTGCTCAGGTACTCCACCAGCAGAAGCAGACCCACCCGAATCTTCTTCTCAAGACCAGGAAGCTCCTCAGGCGGCAGATAGTCTCGCATGTGCGCCTCTACCTGGTCTTGGGTCAGTGTGGAGATTCTCTGCTGATAGGGATTTTCATTTTGGGGAAGGATCTTCAGGCCATTCGTCAGTTCTCTTTACATCCGCACTATTTTTGCAATCTTCCGCAGTCGAAAGTCAGCCGTAAGGACCTTCCTCTATCACCAAAATAATCGCTGAATGGGCAAAAATCAAAAAAAGA
>Ga0315279_10002135_pt1 | contig 30549 bp, 26 predicted proteins | sample YL17G06_20_MG_FD_203694 | JGI IMG/M metagenome (GOLD analysis project Ga0315279, IMG submission 203694) | Sediment microbial communities from Yellowstone Lake, YNP, Wyoming, USA - YL17G06_20 | ecosystem: Environmental > Aquatic > Freshwater > Lake > Sediment | place: USA: Wyoming | collected...
AGAGAGAAAAAACCTGACTTAGATAAACGGCTATTAATGACCCCCGCTGTGGACCTGGATACTATGTTAGAACATTACACTTCTTTTTTGGCCCAGGGGGGTAAGAATGTATTGACCGATCCCTCTATACTCAAAATGGTTAATAATAAATATTACCTGTAAAAAGGTAAAAGCAAAAGCGCCAACCATGCCACTGCCGTTGTAATTAAACCCACAGTAAGGCCTATCCAGAACCAGCGAAAAAAGGTCATGCGGATATTCTTTTCTTTCTCTAATATACCTAAAGCCACGATATTTGCAGTTGAGCCTACCATAGTGATATTTCCTCCCAAGCAACCACCGAATAAGAGCGCCCACCATAAAGGTTGAAGCACAAAACCCAGCTCTTTAAAACTCTGCACAATAGGTATAAAGGCTGCTACTAAAACCACGTTATCTAAGATAGATGAGCCAGCGGCGGATATCCAAAGTACTACACTTGTCAATATCGATGGATTACCTCTTACCAAGAAAGATATTTTTTGCGCCAAAACATCGGTTGCGCCGGTATATTTTAGGGTTCCTGCCTTTGCAAAAAGGAGTAAAAAGAAAAGCAGAGTCCACCAATCTACATCCTTAACAATATAATCACGCGCTCTCCTCCATTTCCAAATCATCACCAAACCCGAAGAAATCAAGGGAACACTCAAAAGTAAGGTATTGGTTTCTAATTTCCATAATAATTCCAGACGATGATGCAGAGAAATAAAAAATAGGGTGACACCAAAGATACCCAAGCCCAATTTTAGTTGTCTTTCTGGAGGAACCGAAATAAGTTTTATTAATATCTCATTGCCTCCCAATTCTCTTATCTTTTCATCTAATTTTTTAATTGCTTTTCTATACCAGAATATTACCAAAAATATAGCTGTCAAAAGGCAAATCCACATTATGGGAAACGCCTTTAAAATAAAATCTTCAAAGGTAAGCCCTGATTTTGTGGCAATTAAGATACCAATGGGATTACCTAAAACCGTACCAGCTGAACCGATATTAGTCATAATAATACTTATCATAACATAGGGGGTAGCTTCTACTTCGAAATAATCACAGATCTCTAAAATTGCCGCTACCATAAATATAATCGAAGTAACCTCATCTACACAGCAGGAAAGGAGTGCAGACATTACCGAGATTACTAAGATAAATTTCTTGGCGGTCAACTTTCTCACTCTAAGAATCAAGGTAACCAGCCAGGCGAAAAACCCTACCTCCCTAAGTAAACCAACGAGAACCATCATACCCACCAAAAAGAGGATTACCTCTAAAGATGCAAACCTAACCAGATTCTCTAAATCTATGGTCTTGGTTACCAAAAGAATAGCTACTCCTAAGAAGGAGATCGCCACACGAAAGTCCCAGAAAAATAATGTTCCTAATATGGAGGCAGAAAATATGGATATCGCCAGTGCCTGCTGAGAATTCAGGCCAATATGCTTGGTAAAAATTCCCAATCCCAAACAAATAAAAATAAGCAAAATAAACTTTTTTAACATTCTATATCATCATCTCCTAATTAAGTTATAGACTTTCCTGTTTCCTTAGCAAAGGCCTTTAATATATCGCAGCGCGCTACAATACCTACTACTTTGCCTGATTTATCTACCACCGGTATACGCCGCGCCTTTTGCGTCAACATAATCCTCGTAACTTCGCAAAGGGTAGTTTCTTCCGTCGTGGTAACGACATCCTTTCTCATAAGCTGGCGGACTTTTATTTTATTTAACTCCGTAAACTTTTTCTTGGTTGACTTGGGGTTCTCTTCATAAGTGAATCTGCCTACCTTCTCTATATAACTCGGGAGTATATACGATAAAATATCTTTCTCGGTAAACATACCCACAAGCTTGCCATTTTCATCAATAACCGGCAAACCGCTAATCTGCATCTTCTGCAATAAATCCAATGCCTCGTCAGCGCCGGTTTCAGGAGAAATACTGGCTACATCTTTTACCATTATTTCTTTCACCTTCATTTATTCCTCCTTTAATGAGCAGATAACTTACGAACACAAAGTGCGAGTAAGTTATGTGTGCGAATTAGAAAATCTCTTGTAAGCGGGATTTTAGTCTTAGGTAAAGGCTAGCAGCAACCAATATTTTCAAGAAATCACCGGGGATAAAAGGTATAAATCCGATAAATAATAATTTTTTAAAGGATAATCCTAAAATAATTTTAAGCCAGAAAGTACCGCAGGAGAGAATGATTAAATCTGCCAGACATAATATAATGAGAATAGAAAATAAATTAACTTTGATCTGCTTTATAAATTTACCTAAAAATAAAGTAGCAAAGATGAAACCAAATATATAGCCAGCAGTTGGCCCAGAAAGATAAAATAGACCACTACCTGCTCCAGAAAATATAGGAAACCCTGCTATGCCCAACAAGACATAAATTACTTGACTTATTACACCTAAACTACCCAAGAATAAACCTGAAAGCAAAACAAATAATGTCTGCAAGGTTATCGGCACAGGCGTAAATGGCAAGGGTATACGCACAAATGCGCCCAAAGAAGTCAAAACCACAAATGTTATTACCCCGATTATACGAGAAGCAATCTTATTAACTACGATTTCTCTTTTAAGGGTCGCTTCCATCATAAAAATCTCCTTCTATATGAAATAAATATTCAAATAAAAAGGGTTAATAATCCAACCTTCTATTCATTTAATTATATCCGCCGACACTTTTAAAAAGGCGCCGGATATGTAGTTAAAAGATGCGGAATATTAACCCTTTTTATATTCTAACTTAATTCTTAAAAGATTATTCTTTAGCTATTGCCAGGGTAATTATGCCAGCTAAAATCAAGAATAACCCAATGCAACCTCTTACTACGGCCAAAAGATCAGGCAACCATTTCATAATTGCCAAAACACCTAAGGCCAAAAACACCAAACCCAAAACAACTTTGAAGATAGTCCAAAATATCTTCTTTACATCTACTTTCTTTTCCTCTTGTTTTAATTCTTCTGCCATGTTATACACCTCCTTTTAAACTTGGCCTCGTTTTCCATCTACGGTGAATCCATCCCCACTCCGCAGGATATTTACGGATGTAAGACTCAATTATATTGGTTAATTTTTGTATATTTATAATAATCGTCTCTTGATATGTTCGGCCCTCTTCTAAATTTAAAGGCTCTTCAAAAATAATTTTATGTGCGTCGTCTTTTTGCCTTACTATAAATGAAGGAATTATGGCTGCCTTTGTGCGCAGTGCCAACACTACAGGACCGACGGCAGTAGCCGCCTTCTTACCAAAAAAATCTACAAATACACCGCCTGTGCCAAAATTCTGGTCTATAGGCATAAAAAGAAGTTCGTTGTTTCTTAAAGTACGTATAGAATTTTCTACACAGGCCTTGCGCGGCTGACTGTATATCGTCTTTATACCCAGTTGGGTACGTTTTGCCATGAAGAACTTCTCTGCGCGTTCATCCCGCATATAACGCATTATACCTGTAGTCTTATAACCCTCTAAACTAAGTTTTGCCAGCATCAAAGGAAAATTGCCAAAATGCGCGCTGGTCAAAATTACGCCTTTACCTTTAGCTAAAGCAGCTTCCAGGTTCTCCTTACCTGCAAACTCTATGTGTTTCTTAAGGAGATTGGGCTTGTCCATAAAAAACATGACTTCAAGGCCTGCCTTAGCCATAAAAGTAAAACAATCCTTGGCAATCTGGTCTATCTCAGCCTTTGATTTTTCTCTCTCAAAGGCAATGGTTAGATTCTCTAAGGCAATCTTTCTTTGTTTACGCGCGATGATGAACCCGAGGCTAGCAAGGTTCCTGGCAAAACCATATATCCAAGGTTCAGGGATAACCTTAATTATCAAAGAGCTAAAATTTAATCCTATCCAACCAGCCAAACGACCGATGCTTCTACGTATCTTTTTAGAATCCATTATGTAAGGAGTAAAGAAATTATAACAGAAAAAACAAAGTTTGCAAGTAAAAAATCAATGAGCACATAACTTACGAACACGCAAGTGTGAGTAAGTTATTGTGCGAGATTCTTCACTTTGTTCAGAATCGTCCATCGAGTCCTGAGCAAAGCGAAGGACGAATTGACCCCCACACCAATTACGTATTAACCTACGCTATTTATGTAATTGGTGTGGGGGTAAGTTCCACCGACAAACTTACGTTCACTTGCGTTCGCTAAGTCGTGCCCTCTCTTAGTTTATATCCTATCTTACGTAAAAATTCTTTACGCCATACTATATCCTCTCCAGACTCAATCCCTTTGGGCTTTGCGCCATCGATAACCCCTAATATCCCCCGGCCCATCTCTGTTTCTGCAATAATTACTTCCGCCGAATTAGCTGAAGCGCAATATATTGTACAAACCTCAGGGACAGCTTTAATCGCATTTAAGACATTTATAGGAAAGGCGTTCTTTATTAAAACAATAAAGCTGTGGCCTGCTCCAATCTCTAAAGCATTATCTTGCGCCAGTTTTATTAAATCAGGGTCATTTCCTTCGGACCTTACTTTACAGGCTCCTGATGACTCCACAAAGCTCAGCCCAAATTTTATAACCGGAACACTACTAATTAACGCCTCGTATAAATCCTCAACTGTCTTGATAAAGTGGCTCTGCCCTAATATCAGATTTACATCATCGGGTTTTTTAATTTTGACTGATTTAAAATCTAACATAATTTCATCCTCCTTCATTTTATCATCAGCGAGAATTTCTTATTATTTACGGAAGTTATCTTATCATATAACCATTCGTAAATCAATACAGAATCTCGGCGTGAATATAAATAAATTGTTTGAAAGAGAAATTAAATCAATATATAATGGTTGGCATGAAAATAAGCTTGCAAGAACACTATAACCAGATAAAGCGCATATTGATATGGATACTGATTCTCAACTGGGCTGTGGCAGGAGCAAAGATTCTTTATGGCCTGCTTACTCACTGCGCAAGCATGGCTGCTGACGGCTTCCATTCCTTAGCTGATGGCGCTTCTAATATCGTTGGCTTCATCGGTATAAGTCTTGCCTCCCGGCCGCGTGACGCAGACCACCCTTATGGCCACAAAAAATACGAAACCTTCTTTTCATTATGCATAGCAGGATTGTTGGGTATTGTCTGTATTCATCTTATTGAAGAGGGTATAAAACGTTTTCGCAATCCTGTTATTCCACAGATTGATGCCACCAGTTTTATAGTTATGCTGGTCACGCTAAGCATTAATCTCTTAGTGATGATTTACGAATATAAGAAAGGCAAAATCTTACAAAGCGATATACTTATCTCAGACTCAATGCACACAAGGGCTGATATTCTTACTTCGCTATCAGTTATAATTACACTCGTAATGATAAAATCAGGCTCTCCGATTATTTTAGACCCTATAGTTACCATAATCATTGCCTTGTTTATTGCCCGGGCTGCTTTTCGCATAGTACAGCAAAGCTCAAGGGTACTCTGCGATACAGTAGTAATAGTAGATGTTAAAAGAATAGTAGCTATTGTATTAAGTATCGAAGGGGTAAAAGCCTGTCATAAAATAAGGACACGCGGCAGGCCTGACGATATATATATTGATTTACATGTCCAGGTAAACCCCGGGATGCATATTGATAAAGCACACAAAATAAGTTATATGATTGAGGAGACGATCAAGAAAAATATTCCCGAAGTTACTGATGTGGTAGTACACATGGAGCCTGAAGAGAAAAAGGGGCCGAAATGGAACCCCACGGACTAAAGTCCGTGGTACCTTAATAGATCCTTGACATCTTTTATGTCAAGGATCATCCCCCGCCACGTGCACGGTTTGTTTATTTAGTGAAATCCCCCGAAGCAGATTAAACAAACGCATTCCTCCACGGATTAAAATCCGCGGTCTCCTGCGAAGGGGGATGAAGTGTTGCTTTGAGGCATAACTTCGGCCTCCCGAAACACTCCGAAGAGATACTAAATTCGGGATTAGATGCCTTTCAACCCCGCACCTTTGGACATATTCAAAAAATAATAAAGAATGAATTTAACAAAGGTGCGGGGTCAAGATAAACCACAGGCCTATGCTTGCCAGTATCCCCATAACCCCGCCAAAATAAAAAGGCCAAGACGGTCCCAAGAATTTCCAGAGCATTCCCGCAAACAAAGAAGCAGGCAATAAACCTATACCGACAAGGCTAGCATGTAGCCCAATAGCTGTGGCCCGCAGGTCAACCGGCGCAACATCAACTATCAATGCCTTTTCTACTCCTTCGGTAAATCCGATATATAAACCATAAATCCCGAATAAAAACCAGAAATTGTTTATAGACTTATTCAGGGCAAACCCCAAATAAACCAAACCATAAAACAAATAACCCAAAACCAAGAGTTTCTTTCTGCCTATTCTATCTGATAGACGCGATGCCGGATAAGCAACTAAGCCATAAATAATATTATAAACCAGATAAAAAAGTATTACTTGGGCTAAAGGGCTGCCTAAACTTTTAGCGCGCAATAATAAGAATTGATTAGAAGAATTACCCAAAGTGAATATAAAAGTAAATATAAGAAAGAGCTTCAAACGTTTATCTAAGACCTGCCATTTTCCCGCTATGCGGGATCCCGCATTTAACTTAACGCTAAAGCGGGAGAATTGAATCTGGGTAGGAGAACTTTGTATCTGGCTCTTTTTCTCTTTAACCAGGAATAAAAACAACACTCCTAAAAATGCCGGTATTAATGAGAAAAGAAATATATTCTTAAAGGTGCCTTTATATTTTGTGATTAAAATATAAGCCCAAAAAACACCTATGGTTGCGCCCAGCGTATCCATAGCGCGATGCAAGCCAAAAGCTGCTCCTCTTTTTTTCTCGTGGCTACTATCGGCAATTAAGGCATCGCGGGGAGAGACACGGATACCTTTGCCGAAACGGTCAATTACACGGCCTGCCAAAACAAACCACCAATTAACAGAGATATACAGAAAGAATTTCCCTATGGTTGAACTCGCATATCCAAATATAGCAAAAGGTTTTCTGAATTTTATCTTATCGGAGAAGTATCCTGAAAATACCTTAAGCAAACTACTTAAACTCTCGGCGATACCTTCAATTAATCCCAGTATCGCCGGACCAACGCCGAGTTGAGTTACCAGATAAATCGGCAATATCGGATAAACCATTTCGCTGGAGATATCGGTCAATAAGCTCGTAATTCCTAATAGAATAATATTGAACATAACAACTCAAACTTTTAGCGTTTAGCGGATAGCGTTTAGCGTATAGGATTTTAAAATATTTTGTTCTCGCTATACGCTATGTGCTATATGCTATCTTTTAACTATCCGCTATACGCTCTACGCTATACGCTAATCTTTATTGCAGATACTCCATTGGGTCCTGCGGTATGCCGTTTTTTCTTATCTCGAAGTGTAGGTGTGGCTGTATATCAGGATACTTGGCATTGCCGGTTTTGCCCACGTTTCCAATAACCTTACCCTGCCGGACAAATGCGTTTCTATGAACATAAATCTTAGAAAGATGTCCGTATATACTAATAATATTGCCGGGGTGGCGTATAATAACAAAATTGCCCATACCCCTATTTTTCCTGGCAGCGATTATTATACCTGAACGGCAAGCTAATACGGGGCTGCCTATTTCAGCGAAAAGGTCGATACCTTCGTGCGCTCTATTGCCATTACGTCTTGCGGCAAAGAATCCTTCGCCCCTTGAGTCACATCGGATAACCGCATCTCCTTTATATTCTATAGGACAAAGAAAATAATTCTTATCGAGAAAATAAAGGCTCGCCGACAGATAAATTGGCATAATGAGGAGTAAAAATAATAATATCTTTTTCACGGCCTCTTTACAAGAAAATCGCCTTCGGCAATAACCTTAAGGTGCGATTTTCAGCCTGCCCTGGCTTAGTATTCTGGCAGGCCAGGGTGGTTAGGAAAGTGTTTTATACTTTCCTACGCCATAAAGATTATTATACCGCCCAAAACAAATAAAAGACAAGCGCAACAGAAGATATTGCCATAGCGAGTATAAAAACTATGACTCTCTTTAGAGGCAGAAATTTCCTGACTCTTATAACCGGAAACAAAAATATTGTTGCCAGATGCATCGGCCACCAAAGAAATAATTTTGCCTGTTGGCGCGATGAATCCCGATACGCCGGTATTTGCAGCACGCACTAAAAATACACGGTTCTCCACAGCCCTAAATACTGAAGCACAAAGATGCTGATAGGGCGAAGAGGTCCTTTTAAACCAGGCATCATTGGTGATATTAATTAAAAACCCCGCTCCTCTTTTTACAAATTCTCTGGATAAATCAGGAAATAAGTCCTCGAAACAAATCAAAACTGAGGATTTAGTAGGTAGTAGGTAGTAGGTAGTAGGTAGGGTAAATACTGTGTACTCGGTACCACGGCTGAAATCACCAATAGGTACAACTGTTTCTAAGAAGCCCAAGATTTTTCTTAAAGGAATGTATTCACCAAAAGGCACCAGATGCAGCTTATCGTATCTTGAAAGAAGCCTGGCTTCTTGAGAAACCAACAGGGCGCTATTATAATAAAGGTTGTCTCTTCGGGTAACCGCTCCCAAAAGTAGGGGCGTTTTAATCCCCCTGACAAAATCCCTTACCCTCTCATAATAGGAGGGCACTTCTTCTAAAACCACAGGCAGGGCTGCCTCTGGCCAGATGATTAAATCCGGATTATCTTTTACTACTCTTAGAGAAATATCTAAGTATTTTTGCATAATATAATTATTAGATTGCGGATTCCATTTTAATTCCTGCGGGATATTGGGTTGGATGACTGTAATCTTGAGAGGTGTTTGGTGTTCGGTGTTAGGTGTTAGGTATATTTTATAGTAACCGTATATAATTACGCCAGTGATAACTAGAAAACAGTATATAATCATAAATATTGCTTTTTTTCTTATTCCTAACACCCAAAACCTAAGACCTAAGACCTCTTTTATCGCGACATTCACCATCATTACCAAAAACGATACTCCCCAAACTCCACTGATATCCGCTATCTGAATTACGGGAATATTTAAGTACTGCGAATAACCCAGAAGCGCCCAAGGAAAGCCGGTGAATAAATGTGAACGAATATATTCAAGTAAAACCCAAATAGAAGGAATAAATAGTAGGTAGTAGGTAGTAGGTAGTAGGTAGGTAGAAACTATAAGACCGAAGAGTCCAAAATATAAGGCCAGGTATAAAACTAAAACGACTAAACCCACTAATGTCACATGCACTAACCAATAAATAATCCCTAACCAAAAGATAACTCCTGTTAAATAAGAAAATAAAAATGCCTTGGGTCTTGACTTATTCTTTATAGCAAAAAATAATGGTACAAACCCAAACCAGGCTAAAAATTCAATATCAAATCTGGGGAAAGACAAGATAAGTAACGTAGCGGAAAGTATGCAGAAAAATATCTCTTTTTCGATAACCGATAACCGATAACCGATAACCGGTTTCATCTTCCGCAACATTTTTTATATTTTTTTCCCGAACCGCAAGGGCAGGGGTCATTACGACCAACTTTGGCGCGGGATATCTGGGGAGATGGCTTCATAACTTTTAGGGATTCCAGAGGCGTTTCTTCAGTTATTGTATTCTCTTGGGGCCTTTCAGGCATGGACGCTTCAGGATGTAATAATTCCTGCGAAACCGAACTGAACACGCCTCTGAATCTTTCCGGTTTAGCTGCCTGTAATCTGAAGATTGTCTCTACTGCTTCTTCTTCGATGCCGGTAATCATCTGACTGAACATTTCAAATGCCTCGCGTTTATATTCCACTAAAGGATCACGTTGGCCATAAGCGCGCAAACCAATGCCTTCCCTTAAATTATCCATAGCATAAAGGTGGTCTTTCCATTTAATATCAATTATCTGTAAAAAAACCATGCGTTCCAAATGGCGCATCATATCGCTACCAACCGATCTTTCTTTTCCCTCATAAGCCTCACTTATATCCTTACATAATTCTTCCTCTAACTCATCTCTATTTAACTTTTGTATTTTAGAGGTGCCAATCTCTATGTCAAATTTTAATTTTAAAGTGCTTGTCAGGCCGGCAATATCCCATTCCTCAAAACTCACTTTATCACCTGTATGTATTGCCGTAATGTCGCCGATAATTTTATCAATAATGCTTAGTATATCTTCTTTAAGAAATGTGCCCTCCAGGACAGAACGGCGCTGCCCATAGATTACCTCTCTTTGCTTATTCATTACATTGTCATATTCAAGGAGTTGTTTTCTAATTTCGAAATTATACTGTTCAACGCGTCTCTGAGCAATCTCAATGGATTTTGTGACCCAGGCATGCTCGATTACCTGGCCTTCCTCTAAGCCTAATTTATCCATAATACCGACGAGCCTATCTGAGCCGAACAGGCGCATCAGGTCATCTCCTAATGACACATAAAATCTTGATGAGCCGGGGTCTCCCTGACGGCCGGAACGGCCGCGCAACTGATTATCGATACGGCGTGCTTCGTGGCGCTCTGTGCCCAAAACATGCAGGCCGCCCAATTCCACAACTTTCTTGTGTTCTTCATCGGTTTCTTTTCTGTATTGCTCTAACAGTTTTTTATATTCCTCTTGATAATTAGGGTCATCGGGTTTTAATTTTTGTTTGGCCAGATTCTTTGCCATGTATTCGGGGTTGCCGCCCAGCAGAATATCCGTTCCGCGGCCTGCCATATTGGTAGCAATAGTTATTGCTTTGTATCTACCTGCCTGGGCAACAATCTGAGCTTCCATTTCATGATATTTGGCATTGAGCACCTGATGCGGTACGCCTCGTCTTTTAAGCATATCCGAAAGCCGCTCGGATTTGTCTATGGATATTGTGCCCACAAGAACAGGCCTGCCCTGATTATAAAGTTCGGCAATCTCTCCAACTACCGCATTGAACTTTTCTTTCTCGGTCTTATAAACACAGTCAGGATAATTTGTCCGTATAAGAGACCTGTTGGTAGGAATAGTCACTACATCCAGTTGGTATATATTTTTAAATTCATTTGCTTCAGTAAGTGCAGTTCCGGTCATGCCTGCCAATTTTTCATACATGCGAAAATAATTCTGAAAAGTAATTGTAGCCAGGGTTTGATTTTCGCGCTCTATCTTAAGGCCCTCTTTTGCCTCCACTGCCTGATGCAAACCATCTGACCAGCGCCTCCCGGGCATCATCCTGCCGGTAAATTCATCCACAATAATAACCTGGCCGTCTTTTATTACATAATCCACGTCTTTTTTATATAGATTATGTGCGCGCAGCGCCTGTATAATATGGTGGCGCCATTCCATGGTCTCAATATCATGCAGATTATCGATATTAAGCATAGCACAGACTTTGGGTTCTCCTTCTTCGGTAAGATGGGCGGTATGAGCTTTCTCGTCAACAATGGCGTCAAAATCCTTAGAGAGATCCTCTCCTTTATATTTTGCCTCAATCTCATCCTTCTCTAAAATCTTTCTTATCTTAAGGCGGGGGATGATTTTGTCAATTATATAGTATTTCTCAGTAGATTCTTCAGCCGGACCAGAAATAATCAAAGGTGTACGCGCCTCATCTATTAATATAGAATCAACCTCATCCACAATCGCATAATAAAAAGGCCTCTGCACTAATTCCTGGAGGCCATATTTCATATTATCGCGCAGATAATCAAAACCAAATTCATTATTTGTCCCATAGGTTATATCGCAGGCATAAGCGTGTTTGCGCTGTTCATCAGACATTTCATGCTGTATAACCCCTACGGTTAGCCCTAAGAATTCATAAATCGGCCCCATCCATTCGCGGTCACGACGCGCTAGGTAATCATTGACAGTTACGATATGTACGCCACGGCCTAATAATGCATTCAGATACGCAGGAAGGGTTGCCACCAAAGTCTTACCTTCACCCGTAGCCATCTCTGCAATTTTTCCTTCATGTAGCACGATGCCGCCGGCTATCTGCACATCAAAATGCCGCATATTGACAGTACGCTTAGCTACCTCTCGAACTGCCGCAAAGCCTTGAGGCAATACATCTTCAAAGATTCTATTCCTGGTAATTTTTAACTTCTCTTTAATTCTTTCTTTTTCTTCAGGGAGAGCCACAGATAATAACGCCTCTTCTAATTCTTGTATTTCAGAAGTATATTCTTTGGATTTCTTTAAAATATGCTCTTTAAATTCCTCGGTCTTTTGCCTTAATTCCATATCAGAAAGAGCGCTAATCTTGGGCTCTAAACTGTTTACCGTATTAACGATTTTAGCCAAATTTACCATCTTATTAATCGAAGGGCTAGACAGGTCCGGATGCAAAACAATATTGACATTCGGGAATCTGCGGTTAATCAGATTTTGTTTCTTGGTTAAAATTATTTTTTTAATAAATCCTAGCATTTTAATGCTTAATTTTGGCCTGTTGTTTTAAATATGCCTCAATAAATTCATCAATGCCGCCATCCATCACCTTAGATACATCGCCTGTTTCATAATCTGTGCGGTGGTCTTTTACCATATTGTAAGGGTGCATGACATAAGAGCGTATCTGGCTTCCCCATTCAATTTTTTTCTTTTCTTGGCCGTATCGTTCTAATAATTGCTGCTCTTTCCTTTTCATTTCTGACTCATAAAGCCGTGCCTTCAATATCTTTAAGGCCACCTGCTTATTCTGGTATTGAGAACGTTCATTCTGACACTGAACCACGATGCCGCTGGGTATATGTGTAATTCTTACTGCTGAATCCGTGGTATTTACGCTTTGGCCTCCGGGACCCGAAGAGCGATACACATCAATGCGCAAGTCTTTTTCTTCTATCTTTAAATCTATGCCTTCTTCTATTTCAGGAATTACGTCTAGTGAGGCAAAGGAGGTGTGCCTGCGTTTATTTGCATCAAAAGGTGAAATACGCACCAGCCGGTGCACGCCGCGCTCAGCTTTAAGATATCCATAGGCATAATCTCCTTCAATCAAAGCTGTAATGTTTTTTATTCCTGCCTCTTCACCAAAAAGCACATCTATGGTCCTTACGTTGTACCCGTGGCTTTCTGCGAAACGGCTATACATCCGAAAGAGCATCTGAACCCAATCGCAAGACTCCGTACCCCCTGCACCGGCATTAATACTTAAGATAGCACTGTTTTTGTCGAATTCGCCCCCTAAAATGGTTTTAAATTCGAGCTTATCCACCTGCGTTGTAAGAAGGTCAATATCCTTAGCCAAGTCCGCGAATAATTCTTTATCCTGGTCTTTTAAAATATCGGCGAGTTCTTTTAGTTCTTGATATTTTTGGAAAGCCGCCTCCCAGGATTCAACCGCTGACTTTAAAGACTTTAACTGTTTTACAACCTTTGTAGAATTCTGCTCGTCATTCCAAAACCCGGGATTGGCCATCCGGGAAGATAAATCTTCTATCTGTCTCTTTTTATTATCTATGTCAAAGATAACCTCTTAGTTGTTCAAGACGATTGTTTATGGATGCAAGTTTTGATTTGATATCTTCTAACATCTGAACACCTCCTTAAATGAACCCATAACTTATGTCCTCACTTATATTTTTTAATGCCTCTTAAAGCTAAAATAAACTCGTCTTTATTATCTGCATAACTCGCAGCGACCTCTTCCGTTACTTTACCCTCTCTAACTAATTTTACCAAGGATTGATTAAATGATTGCATACCGAATATAGTTCCGTCTTCGATAAACGGAGCTATCTCCCAGAGTTTTGCCTCTCTGATGAGCCGGCTTATCGTGGGAGTAAGGAGCATAATTTCGTGAGCCGGTATACGGCCTGGTCCATCTTTCATGGGTAATAATCTTAAAGAGATTACGCCTTTTAATAAAAAGGATAGTTGCGTCCTTACTTGCTGATGTTGATGCGGCGGAAAGAAATTAACGACTCTTTCCACAGTTTGCGCAGCATTCACAGTATGCAAGGTGCTTAAAACCAATACGCCTGTCTCTGCCGCGGTTAAAGCACTGGACATAGTTTCGTAATCCCGGATATTGCCTATAAATATGACATCCGGGCTCTGGAGAGTAAAGGCATGCAGTGCAACTTCATATGATGAGACATCGCGGTCCAGTTCTCTTTGATTGACGATAGATTTTTTATCCTGAAAAGTGAATTCAATAGGCTCTTCGAGAGTTAAAATATGCTTATTGTCATTGTTATTAATATATTCAATCATACTGGCAATGGTTGTAGATTTACCGCTGCCTGCGCTTCCGGTTAAAAGAACTAATCCCCTTGTTTCCATCGACAAACTCTTCAGGACCTCGCCGGGTAAATTGAGTTCTTCAAAGGTCTGGACTTCAGAACGAATGTTTCTGATGACCAAGGTTGGCCAGTTGCGCTGCATAAATATACTTATACGAAAGCGGTGCTGAAGTTCCGGTATGTATATCCCGAAATCCACATCCAGGTTCCTCTTAAAGAAATCCCTGAGTTCATTTGAAGTTAAATCTTTAACCGAATCATTAACCTCATCCAGATTCACAATCCTATCATCAATAGAAACAACCTTACCGTCGATGCGCATGCGCACATTGCCTCCTGCGCGGTAGAACATATCCGAAGCATCCTTCTCAATCATTAATTTTAAATAACTTTTTATATCCATCCCACACCTCCTTAAATGAGTGATCCTTGACATCATAGATGTCAAGGATAGGCTGAAAGCCGTCTGCGAATTAACCCCCACACCAATTACGTATTAGCCTATGCTATTTATGTAATTGGTGTGGGGGTAAGTTCGGCCATCAAACTTACATTCACTTCGTTCTGTAAGTTTGGGCCTCACTTATTATACCATATCTTCCATAATTTTCTTTTCTAAATCTAAAAGAGTTTTTTTCTTTTTTTCACCCCGGGCATACCCTCCCAGTCTCCCGTCAGCACAAATTACACGGTGGCAGGGAATAATCAAGGGCCAGGGGTTATGTTTTAAAATCTGTCCTACTGCGCGCATAGCGCCAGGCTTACCTGTTTTTTGCGCCACCCACTTGTAACTGCGCACTTCTCCTATGGGGATACTTAATACCGCCCTGTAGACCTGCCTCGCAAAAGGCGTTAACTTTTTATGGTGTAGGAAAGTATAAAGCACTTTCCTAACCACCCTGGCCTGCCAGAATACTAAGCCAGGGCAGGCTGAAAATCGCACCTTAAGGTTATCACCGAAGGCGATTTTCTTGAACCCGAAAATTTTAATGCTCTCGTATTTTTTATCTGCCAATTATTTTCTTCCTTCTTAAGAGGTGATGATACACCAGGGCAAACCTATGCGCCTCGTCCCTGATTCTGCGTATCAAATTTAATGCCGGTATATCTGAATCTAATCTGATGGGATTTATTCTGTCTTGAACATATATATTCTCCCTGTCCTTGGCAATGCTGATTAAAGGCATGCCTATGCCCAATTTATTCATTTCTCTCTGCGCAGTCAAAAGATGAGACCTTCCTCCGTCAATAAGGACTAAGTCCGGAAAGGCCAAATTTTCCCGGATTAACCTGGAATAACGCCGCTGAATTACCTCAGCCAGCATTTTATAATCATCTATTGACTGTATTGTTTTAATACGAAAACGGCGATAATTATTCTTATCCGGCATACCTCTAAAAAAACTTACCATTGAACCCGTAGCTTCTTTACCTGAAATATCAGATATATCGAATGCCTCAATTCTTTCGGGTAATTTTGCTAATTGCAGTAAATTTTTTAAATCCTCTAATGCATCTTTGCGGCTGGAACGGCTTGAGCTTTCGGCCATTACGCTTAAGGCTTCTATCTGGTCTCTGATTTTAGCTGCCTCTTCAAATTTTTGCTCTTTGGATTTTAAATTCATTTCCTGCGATAATTTTTTAATCAGGGCATCGGTCTTACCTTCTAAAATTAAACATATGTTCTTGATAGTTTTGGCATAGTCTTGCTTACTAATCTTTCCAATACAAGGAGCTGGTGAGAGTTTAAGGCGGTAATAGATACAAGCCTTTTGGGGGAGTTTTTTACAGGAACGATAAGGAAAATTACGGCGTATAATCTTTAAAGCCACTTTAAGCAGCTTTGCGTTTGTATAGGGACCGAAATAACGCGAGTCGTCTGCAACTCTTTTACGGGTAATGTATATTGCAGGAAATTCTTCATGGGTTATTTTTACAACAGGGAAACTCTTATCATCCCGAAGAGATACATTATATTTAGGTTTATATTTATGGACGAGGCTGGCTTCGAGCAACAACGCCAAACTTTCATTCTGGCATAACTGATATTCAATATCATCAACGCAAGACATAAGCGCAATGGTCTTACTGGAAAGGTCGCGGCCCAAGTATGTACTGAGACGCTTCCTTAAAGACTTGGCCTTGCCGATATAAATCACCTGTCCGGATTTATCCTTCATCAGATAAACCCCCGGCGCATCCGGCATCCCCGCAATTTTATCTTTTAGTTCCTTCTCGCTCATATTATTTAATGAACCTGGCGGTTTTTCAGTAAAGATCAGGGACAGTCCCCTTGGTTTACTTCGGATTAGCTATCTGCGGGGACAGCCCCTTTTGTTAGCCCCTTCTTTGACAACCAACGCCAGAATTCCTGTATTTCTCTGACCCTTAAAATAAAACAGAAAATTGTATAGGATATCAAGCCTGAAGCGATAGACAGGCTCAGATTAAATAATCTGGCTAAATTCCCGCCATCAAAAATAATATTTTTCGAAACCGCGTAACAGACAAAACCCATACATAGACTCGCTAATAATATACGGGCAAAAGAAATGATGATTATCTTTATGCCAAAACCATGAATCTTTTTTCTTAGGAGGATAAATAATATCAGGAAAGTATTTATGCCGGATATTGATGTGGCTAAGGCTAAACCGCCTAATTTCAAAGGACGCATAAGGATAAAATTTAAAATAATATTTACAATTAAAGCAATAAACGATACCTTCGCAGGAGTTACGGTATCCTTTAAGGCAAAAAAACAGGACTGTAAAATCTTGGTTGCGCCATAGGCGAATAAACCGATACTATAGAAAAATAAGACATTGGCAGTTTGAGCTGCAGAATAAGCATCGAATCTGCCCCCTCTAAATATAGCCTGTATTATCGGATGCGCCAAAACCATAAAACCGACGGACGCAGGCAGCATCACAAAGAATGTTGCCCGAAGGCCGAAAGAAAGCGTGGTTTTTAAGTTGCTATGGTTGTCTTCTAAGACTTGGGTAGAAAATGTAGGTAATATTGCCTGCGAAAGTGCATTGCTGAATATACCCAAAGGAAATAGAATTAATCTATAGGCATAATACAGCACTGCGACCCCGCCTTCGCCCACGATAAATGCCAAAGAACCGAATATGGAATCCACAAAATTATTTAACTGATAAATAGAAGAACTAAAGAGCCGCGGCACCATTAATTTTCCGATAGTTTTTGCTGCCGGATGCTTAAAACGCCTGAATAAATTAAGATGAAACCCTTTCTTGTAAAGAACTGGCACCTGAATAGCAAGTTGTAAAATCCCGCCTACCAAGACTCCCAGAGCCAAGCCTTTTATCCCTTCTCCAAAAAGTAAAGCAAAAACAATGATAGAAATATTTAAAAGGCAGGGCGCAAATGCCGGGACGCTGAAATGTTTTAAAGAATTAAGTATGCCCATTGCATAGGCTGCCAGACTGATTAATAAAATGTAGGGAAAGATAATCCGGTTTAATCTAATGGTAATTTCTAATTTGTGGGGGTCGGAAATAAATCCCGGGGCAATCAGCCTGACAATAAGAGGAGAAAATATTATGCCCAGAAGTGTAATCGCCGTAACTATGACCAGTAAAAGATTTAAAATGACATTGGCTAATTCCCAGAATTCCTCATTTGTGTGCCTGACCTTATATTCACTGAATACGGGAACGAACGCGGCATTAGCAGCGCCTTCACCTACTAAATCGCGGAATAAATTAGGAATTCTAAAGGCAATAACAAATGCCTGGGCATAAACATAGATACCGAATAAGCGGGCAATAACTATATCGCGGATAAAGCCTAATATGCGGGAACAAAGAGTAGCCAAAGCAATGACACTGGCGGACTTTGCAATGGTTCGATTGGACTCACCACAAGTAGATTTGTTTGTTGACATGGATACTTAGCTATGATATAAATGAGGTCATAATTTATGGAGCGATAGCGAACATAAATTATATGACCGAATTTATCCCGCACCTTTTATTTATTCATGCTTTTAAATTTTAAAAACTTGAATACTAAAAAAGGTGCGGGATTTAATTCGCACTTATAAGTTACATAACTGGCGTTCTGTAACTTATGTGCTCATTAAATGAGGAGAAAAATATGCCAAGACGCAGAACTTCTTTAAAAAGAAAACGTGCAGATAAAAAAAGACGCCTGCGCAATTTAAGGGTAAAGACAAGCCTTAAAAAAGCATTGAAGAAATTTCAGGCGTTATTGTCAGCCAAGAATATTAATGAAGCTAAAACATACCTGGCAAAAGTATTTTCTCAACTCGATAAGGCAGCAAAAAAGAAAATTATACATCCCAATACAGCCAATCGCAAAAAATCCCGTTTAGCCAGAAGGCTTGGCAAAACTACATAGACTGACTACAAGCCTCTCTAAAGCAAAGTCTGACCTTAGCCTGCCGGTCTTAATATCAATATCGCAACCGAGTAGAAGCCGAAGTTTTTTCTTCATCTGCAAAACATCGGCAATGCTGTTTTCCCAGCTGTATCTTAACCCGCCCAGAATGCGTTCGGGTTTTTCTCCGTTTCTTAAAAGCTGACTAAGCACCCAGAGGGCGTAATTTGATTTTTTAAAATCTATCGCCCGGCTTAAAGTAAAGGTATCTAAATGTGCGTCTTCTTTAAAACGGCATACCTCGCCATACCGGCTAACTTGCCTGATAAACTCATCTTGGGGGAGATATTTATTTATATCTAAAACTAAAATTATCTTGTCTTGCGGTTTTTTTACATACTGAATAATGAATTCTTTAATATCCTTTTTTAAATGCTGGCTATCTTTTATAATAACAATCCTTTTTTTTGCCCTTAAGGGAAGGCATAACAGCCTTTCCTGTAAATCCTTAAGGTTTAATTCTCTGGCGTAGAGCACATCCAGATTAAAATATTGTGTCTGGGGGTCGAGAAACTCTTCTTTTAGTTTTTTAAGCCTTATATCTTTGGAAAGGCTGTCTTGGCCGATAAATAGATATACCGAACTTTCTTTTTCTACCATTGCTCAACTGTCCGTTCGACAATCCGGCGTGCTAAATCATCTAAGGCATCGTTTACCGCCACGTCTTCGGATTTCGGCGTGCCCGATGTTGTAAAACTTGTAAAATAGGTATAGTCACCCGTAAAATTATTTTCCTGCCAGACTAATTTATTTTCTTTTTTATCCCAAAGGCTTAAATTTACTACTATATTAATCCGGTATTCTTCTACTTCGTCGTTATCCGTATAGCGCAAGGGATCACGGCGGAATTCTACTAATTCTCCCTTTAAAATCAAATCTGCAGATTCTGTCTTTACAGGCCGCAGATTCCCGTCAAAAAGATATTTATTTGTAACTTTCTTTGTAATATCTGTCTCCAGCATCGGCCTATAGATTCTGTATTTATACCCCGCATCGGTTTCTTTGGTGATATCTATTTTATTGACAAACGGTGTTATATATATTGTATGAAATTTATTAGATATCATTGACCTCGTGGTATAACCGCAACCCATCAAACCAGTAGATAGTAGATAGTAGATAGTAGATAGGGTAACAATCTGTGTAATCTGTTTTTTAAATCTGTGTAATCTGTGATTTATCATTTTTTCTTCTCCATTATCTGCAGCCTCTCTAAGGCCTTCAGTGCCCATTGACTATTTGGGTAATTATTAATTATATCATTATAGTAAATCTTTGCCGCCTCAAATGCCTTCTGTTTTTCGTAGAACCGGGCAATATTATAATTACTCGCCGCTTCTTTTTCTTTTAACTGCTCGATATTCTTTTGGGCCTCACCGGATAAGACTGCATCGGGGTGTTCTTTAACAAATGCCTCGAATTTTTCTTTTGCCTCTTTTGCTGACCCCTGGTCATAATCAGGGCTGCGGGATACTGCAGCACGGCAGGAAGCAATTTGAAATTTAGCTGGCGCTGCCCATTCACTATCCGGATAGTTAGAAACTACCTTATTAAATGCCTCTTCTGCTTCATAGTAGCGTAACAGCCCTTTTAAGACTAAACCTAATTTGTATTGCGCTGCTGCAGCCCATGGCCCATAGGTTGAGTTTTCGATTACTTTGTTAAATATCTCTATAGACGGATTTTCCACCGGCAAAGCTACTCCTAAGGCCTTGCGTTTATGCCCTGCCATAAATTCCTCTCCAATCTTATATTCGCGCTCAATAACCCGGGGTATCCTTTCGGAAAAAGGATATGTATCAATGACCTTCTGGTAGGCTTGATATGCTTCGTATAAACTACCTTGTGCATCTTCTATTAAGCCAAGGTAATACTGGCTTTCTGCTGCCTCAAACGATTTAGGATAGCGTTTAAGCAATTTTTTAAATTCGCGCTTTGCCTCTTCATATTTCTTTATATCATAAAAGCTCTTGGCAAGGTCAAATTGCTCTTGAGGTGTGGGTTTTACGGCGGTCTTAGGATTTATCCATTTACCAGTTTTGGGCGTCCAGATCCAGTAAGGATAGGCCTGGCCAATAGAGAGGCTAAATACGATAATAAGAAGTAAAATTATGCGTTTCATAATAAAATAACTCTAACACATATATTAAGTTTTGTCAACCCCCACACCAATTGCAAAAAAGCATAAGCTAAATACCTAATTGGTGTGGGGGTCAATCGAATTAAGGCAGGTTAAGACAAATAGAAGTAGGCACCGGGCAATTTAATCAAAAGGGCATTGATATTAAGAAGGCAACCAAGGCTACATTAAAACCACTGACTACCAATATATGCCTTGACGCAGGATACAGTCTGCATGTTTTTATAAAACAACATCTTACAATAAAATTTCAAGCCAATTTTTGAAGAGGGTCTTACCGACACAAAGCATGAAAAACAGAAAGAAGTTTATTTCAGCATGTTTCTCATTTTTAAAAAACTAATAATTGCTTCTCTTGTCAATTCGCTTATGCTTCTGCCGCTCTCTTCTGCTAAGCGCCTTAATCTTTTATCCTGCTCTACGGTTACGGTTCGCGCAATTCTTTTTAAACCCAGAATTTGTTTCTTTCTCAATGGTTCATATGGCAGTTTTTCAATTTCCCACAGCAACAGATAATATTCTATGGCTTCCTGAATAATTCTTGATTCTAATCTGTGAGTTTTTTGGGAATATTTCTTGAGAGCGATTGTTGCTTCTTCAGGCAGGCTTATACAAATAGTAGTATATTTTGCGTTTTCAGGGTATTTCTTAGGTGGGAGCTTTTTAAAAGGCAGGTAGGTCTGGATTCTGATCCTAATACCTTTTTCCTCAAAGCTAACTGATATGGTAGGTTTTTTTAAAACTATTTTCCATGATTTGCCCTCCTCTTTTTAATAAAACTTATATCGAATTTATAGACTTGGCATTATTTTTAACCACCTCATTTAGTGCTTTCTAGGAAGAAATAAAAAGGCCCATTCTTCTGGGGAAGTCTTCATTTTGGGCAAGTTTCTTCTTTACTAAACTTGTTAGCGATTTGTTTTCTCTCAATGTCTTTATTTATTTTTAAAATCATTCTAATAATTCTTGCGGTCGCTTTAAAGCTAATTATGAACCCTGCTGCGGTACTAATAAATAAAACGAGAGGGCTGTGTTCCAAGTATCTCCCTATAAAATACCCGACCAGAGGTCCTGTAGTTAACGTTAGCGGAATAAAAAGTACTAGACTGGCAATTTTGATTCGACTATAAAATTCATCGTTTCTAATCATAGCCATACTTTTTTATGAACCATTTCTTTACCACTTGCACAAGCAGTAAGTAGGTGCTTACCATGAGAAACAATACTACAAAATACATGGGAGGCGGAGGAACAAAACCGAAGGATTTGGCTAAAGGAGAAAAGGGTATGAGTATACCAATAGTGACTATGGCTATTGAGGTCGACATCAGGAATTTGCTGGGCTTACTTTGGATGAAAGGTATTTTTCCAGTCCGGATAACATGAATAACCAATGTTTGGGTACAAAGTGATTCAACGAACCAACCAGTATGGAAAAGTTCAGGGGAAGCATGAAAGATAAAAAGCATTACGCCATAGGTAAGAAAATCGTAAATGGAACTAATAGGTCCAATTATAACCATAAATTTCTTGATATAATTCACATTCCACGGCCGTGGTTTCATTATATATTCTCTATCAACTTCATCAGTAGGGATAGCTACCTGTGAGACATCATAAAGAAAGTTATTCAAAAGAATCTGTATTGGCAGCATTGGTAGGAAAGGTAAGAAAATGCTGCCACCGGTCATGCTAAACATATTCCCAAAATTTGAACTTGAGCCCATCTTGATATATTTAACAATATTACCAAAGGTTTTTCTGCCTTCCGTTACTCCATCTTCCAGCACCATAAGGCTTTTCTTAAGTAAAATGATATCCGCTGATTCTTTGGCAATATCAACAGCGTTATTTACTGAAATCCCCACATCGGAAATCTTTAACGCTGGTGCATCATTTATCCCATCACCCAAGTAGCCTACAATGTGCCCATTTTGATGTAGTGCACGTATCAGCCTTTCTTTATGCAATGGCGAAAGTCTTGCAAAGATATTGGTGGTTTTTACTAACTCTTTGAGTTCACTATCACTAGCCTTCTCCACTTGATCACCGCTGACTAATTCTTTAACATCCAAACCAACCTCACTACATATTTTCTTGGTGACTAATTCATTGTCACCTGTCAAAACCTTAAAATCTATACCAAGCTTTTTTAATGCCTCAATCGCTTTCTTAGCGGTAAGCTTAGGAGGATCAAGAAAAGCAACATAGCCTTTAAGAATTAACTCTTTCTCATCATCTTTTGAATATGCTTCTTTTTGGTTATCTAGATCTTTATAGGCAATTGCCAAAACTCTAAAGCCGTCCGCGCTTAAGTTATCATACTCCACTTTTAAATCTGAAATAATAAGGGGACCTATATCAATAATTTCACCATCTAATTCATAATGAGTACATCGTTTAAATATCTCCTCAGGTGCACCTTTTGTAATGAGCCTGTGCTTACCTTCCATCTCCACCACAACGGACATTATCTTTCTTGAGAAATCAAAAGGTATCTCATCTATCTTCTTAAACTGTTTTACCAATAATTTTTCATGCCTAAGGATTGCTCGATCTAAAAGGTTCTTTAACCCTGTTTGGTAAAAACTATTAATATAGGCATAACGCAATACATCTTCGTTATCTTTTCTTACTACGTCACAGTGTCTTTCTAATACAATTTTATCCATAGTAAGGGTGCCTGTTTTATCCGTACATAAAACATCCATGGCACCAAAGTTCTGTATGGAGTTTAGACGCTTAACGATAACCTCTTTTTTTGACATCGAAATTGCGCCTTTGGAAAGATTTATCGTGACAATCATAGGCAGCATTTCTGGAGTAAGACCTACTGCCACACCTAGCGCGAAAAGAAACGCCTCCGTGAAATTCCCATGGCGAAGAGCAATGATGGCAAAAATAAATAAAACCATACAAAGCATAGCTTTAACCATAAGCATCGTAAACTTCTGGATCCCCTTATCAAAACTAGTTTCGATCCGCATCGTAGCGAGCTTTCGGGAAAGCTCGCCAAATTGGGTAGCAATGCCAGTTTTTATGACCACGCCCAAAGCAGTGCCGCTGACAACGCTTGAACCCATAAAAGCTATATTACGCAGTTCAGTCATAGAATTGGAATTCGCTTGTATGGGAGTAGCGATTTTTTCTATGGGGAAAGATTCGCCGGTTAAAGAGGCCTGATTAATAAATAGATCTTTACAGGATATTATCCTTAAATCAGCGGGAATCATGTCTCCTGCAAAGAGGTCCACAATATCGCCGGGGACTATTTCTCTGATGCTTACTTCTTTTGATTTTCCGTTGCGCCATACCGTAGCGGTTGTATGCACCATTTCGCTAAGCTTCTCTGCTGACTTACTTGCGCGGTATTCCTGTACAAACGCAAGCACCACACTCATGATAGCCATTAAGGAAACTAAAAGAGCGCTGATTTTTTCACCAAAGAATAATGAAAATCCACCAATGATAAGAAGCACTACGACAAGAGGGTTAAGAAACTTGGAAAGGATTTGCCGAAGGATAGTTCTTTTCTTTTTCTTGGCTGGTTCATTAAGGCCGTATTCTAAAAGACGGTTCCTTGCTTCTTGCTCGCTGAGTCCTTTTTCTGAAGTCTTTAATTTACCAAAAAGAACTTCTTGGGAACAGTTTACATAATCGAAATCCCAAGCTTGAGATATCTTAGTGCCGTTTATTTTAGTTTTATTATTTTTATTCATGCCACATAGTTATATGTGAAAAAGGCCTCGCCAAACAAGAAAATCGCTTCGCGATAACTTAAGCACGATTTTCAGCCTGCCCTGGCTTAGTATTCTGGCAGGCCAGGGTGGTTAGGAAAGTGCTTTATACTTTCCTATACCTACCATAAAAAAAGAAGAGTTAAGTTCTCATATCCTCATCAGTTTCTTTTGAGATTCTGAGGAAGTCCTGTAGCAAAAAACTACTGCCGAGTTTACGGCCCGGTATGAGAACCTGCTCTTCCTTATTGTTATATTTTAAAACCATCTGTTATTTTGTCAATCAGTATTTCTAACAAGAGCGGGGGCTGATATTAGGTTCTACCTATCATTTCTCCCAATAATCTGAGTTATTATAGGAATTTTAGAGAAATTAAAAATTGATATAAGTAGAATATAATAAAACAAGACATAAACAAAAGATATACTGGGTAATTTAAAATATGCGCCGGGAATGCCGATCAAAAAAGAATTAATCTTAAATAATATCAAAATAAATAACTCATTGCTTGCTGCGAATATTGAGGCCAAAGAAGGAATTAATATACCAATCAGCGCCAGACTAAAACCCGAGGCTACAATAATAGTCATATAAGGAACAATAATCATATTTGCCAATATGGTAATGGGGGAGAGGATTCCAAAGTAATAGGCAATTAAAGGCAAGAGCCCAAGCCAGGCAGCGAATGATACAGAAAAAACTGAGATTAAAAAGCGTATCCAGGGTATCTTATTTAACTTTTCAGGAAATATGGATTTAATCTTGGGAGATAGCCAGACGATGGAAACTACGCTTAAAAATGAAAGCTGAAAACTAACTTCAAAAAGCTGCCAAGGATTAACCGCCAGTATTATTAAGGCAGCAAGTGACAGAGCATTGTAAATATTACCTTCTCGCTCAAAAAAATAACCAAGAAGTAACATAGCCGCCATAATTGTCGCGCGCATTACCGGTGTATTGGCACCGGTTAGCACACAGTAAACAATCAACAGCAATATTGTAAGGATATACCGCGGTTTTCTGGGAATCTTTATTATTTTTAAGATTAATAAGATTATAAAAACCACTATACCCAAATGCAGACCTGAGATGGCAATTATGTGCACAGTGCCTGAGTAAACCAAAGTATCCCTTACATAAGCAGGTAAATTTTGTCTCTCTCCTAAGATAATGGCATTCAATATACCTGCTGAGAAAGGGGATAAATTCTTAACAATTACATCTCTCATTTTGTGTCTTATTCGGAAAGCAAAGGACTTTAAGGGATTGCCAACATTTTTATCTAACTGCTTAACCATACTACCGTCTTTTTTTATACTAAGAATGTGGTAGATATTTTGATGTCTTAAGTAATTCCTATAATTGAATTCGCCTTTAGAGAAAGAAAATGGCCGATATAACTTGCCTAATAAGAATAGCCTGTCTCCATAGGCAAAATTATTCTTTTTAAGAACCTTGACTAAAACCTTACCGCAAATCTTCAGCCAAGTTTCGTTTATTCTTAATTTCTCTACCTTTAGAATAAAGGAAACACTCTTATCTTTATAAGCTGGATCACTATCAATAACGCCTACCAGAAAAGTAGATTCACTTTTATAAGGAATCAATTTAGCGATATGGCAATTGGGTAGGATTTGAGAATTTTTTAATAACGCGGCGCCCAGAAAGAACACGGCGCATAGAATAAAAATAGTAAATTTGCTGTTTTGTTTTATGAAAATAATACTAAATATTAATAATAAAAAAGTAGCCAAACAAAGAACGAAGAATGGAATCTTAATGTACGCCGCAGTTATTATACCTAAACAGAAAGTAATGCATAAGCCTACTAATGGATATTTCATCTATTCCTATTTTCAAGAAAATCGCTTCGCGATTAGACCTTTCCTCTAGAGGATTTAGGAAGGTCTATCCTTTTTAGGATAACTTCAATCCCCTCATCGGGTGAGGGTTCCCACTACGATTTTCAAGTGGTAGAGGAAAGTGTTTTATACTTTCCTACACCATAAAATAGATACGGGTTATCTCTGCTCAACAAAGAATAAATCTTTCAGTTTCTCGTATCTATAATCGCCAATGCCTTTTATTTCTTTTAATTCTTCGATATCTTTAAATTCGCCTTTGGTATTGCGGTATGCCACTATATTTTTTACCAATTTGGGCGTAATGCCTGGGATGTTTGTTAGTTCTCCTAGACTTACCTCGTTTAGGTTTATTTTGGTAATATGGTTGTCTACCTGAATAAACTTTGTAATGGGAGAATTAACTTTTAAAGCAAAGTTTATTCCCAAGCCCACCAAAGCCACACTGAATAAAAACAAGATAACCTTCCGCTCTTGTAAAGTAAGATTAAGCATAAAAAATCCCTCCTTCTACTTTAATAGACGTAAAAAGAGGGAGAATCTAACAAAAATTTTATTGTACTACGATATTGACGAGCTTCTTGGGGACGATGATGAAGTTTTTAATAGGACGGTTTTTAATCCAGGGCTTTAATTTTTCATCAGCAAGGACGCATTCCTTTAGTTTGTCCTCGCTTATATCCGCTGGCACTTGGACTTTAGAGCGTAATTTTCCATTTACCTGAATTACCATGGTAATAAGTTCTTCTTGTAGAAAGCGCTCCTCGTATTTTGGCCATTTGCTATGAATGATACTTTCTTTATTGCCCAATCTCTGCCACATCTCTTCTGCCAGATGAGGCGCAAATGGCGAAATGAGCAGGACTACTGTTTTCACTGCTTCGGTTATATCTGTATTCAGATTCTGGTAAATAACATTGACTAATTCCATAATTCGAGAAATGGCAGTGTTAAACTTGAAACTTTCTAAGTCAAGGCTGACTTCTTTAATGGTAGAGTGCAGCTTTTTTTGTAATTCAGGGCTTACAGTCTGGAACTCGGGTTTCTTTAGGTGTTCCAATAACCGCCAAACCCGGTTTAAAAACCTAAATGCACCTTCTATACCGCGCTCTGACCACTCCATTTCTACCTCAGGTGGCGCAGCAAATAATATATATAACCTTAAAGTATCTGCTCCATATTTTTTAATGATAGAATCCGGGTCAACGATATTCCCGCGCGACTTAGACATCACCTCCCCGTCTTTTAAGACCATACCTTGCGTAAGAAGTTTTTGAAAGGGTTCATCTGTGCCACGGGCGGATCCGCCTTCGGCGGAAAAATCTAACATTCCCAAGTCTTTGAAAAATTTAGTAAAGAAGCGTGAATATAATAAGTGCAAAATTGCATGTTCTATGCCACCGATATACTGGTCAACCGGCATCCAGTATTTGGTTTCCTGTCTATCAAAAGGCTCTTTAGCAAATTGAGGTGAACAAAATCTTAAAAAATACCAGGAGGAATCGAAAAAAGTAGCCATGGTATCGGTTTCTCTACGGCTCGGAGATTTACATTCTGGACAAGGCACATTGACAAACTCACTTACCTTACTTAACGGGCTACCGCCTTTTCCCGTAAAAGGTGCGTCTTTGGGTAATTCTACCGGTAAATCTTCGTAAGGCACAGGAATGGTTCCGCATTTTTGACAATAGATAATGGGAATGGGTGTACCCCAGTAGCGCTGGCGCGAGATAAGCCAATCCCTCAACCGCCAATGAGTCTGGATTTTGCCAATACCAACTTTCTCCATCCACTCGGCAATCCTTATTTTTGCTTCTTGATTGGGCAAACCATTAAACTGACCAGAATTAACTTGTATCCCATCGCCCTCATAAGCCTCAGTCATTTCTTCTCTACTCTGTGCTCTGTGCTCTGTGCTCTGAATAACAATCCTCATCGGTAACTTATGTTCTTTGGCAAAAAGAAAATCGCGTTGGTCATGAGTAGGTACTGCCATAATTGCGCCTGTTCCGTATTCCATTAAAACATAATCCGCAATCCAGATAGGAATGGTTTCGTTATTTACGGGATTTATGCAATAACAGCCGGTAAAAACTCCTTCTTTTTTTACATCCTGGCTTGAACGAATAGTTTTACTTTCTTTAGCTACCTTATGCATAAACTTAAGGACTTCTTTTTCCTGAGGTTTGCCTTGCACAATTTCTCTCACCAAAGGATACTCGGGAGCTAAAACAATGTAGGTTGCGCCAAAAATGGTATCTACCCGGGTAGTAAAAACAGGGGTAATCTTATCTCTGTCTTTGAGACGAAAATATATCTCTACACCCTCGCTCTTACCTATCCAATTGCTCTGCATGGCAATGACGCGTTGCGGCCAATCTTTCAACTGTCGTAAATCTTCCAAGAGGCGCTCTTTATATTCGCTAATCTTTAAAAACCATTGCTCTAAATCTTTCTGCTCTACTTTTGTATAACAGCGCCAACAGCCTCCATCAACTACTTCTTCATTAGCCAATGTAGTTTCGCACGACGGACACCAGTTAACATTCGCTGCCTTTTTATAGGCCAGACCGCGCTCAAACATCTTTAAGAATATCCATTGGTTCCACTTATAATAATTGTTTTCGCAAGTAGAAACCTCTCTGTCCCAATCATAAGAAAATCCCATTTTGCCCAATTCCGTCTTCATCCAGGCAATACATTTATACGTCCATATATCAGGCTTGGTTTTATTTTTTATTGCCGCGTTCTCCGCAGGCTGGCCAAAAGCATCAAAACCCATGGGATGTAAAACATTAAAACCCTGCATCCATTTATAGCGGCTGTAGGTATCGCCGATAGTGTAATTGCGCACATGGCCCATATGGATTTTTCCCGAAGGATAAGGAAACATCTCCAGGACATAATATTTCTGACGGCTCGAATCCGGCCTCACATTAAAAACCTTATGCTCCAGCCAATATTTCTGCCACCTTTCTTCGGTTTCTTTAAAAGGGTATATCATTCCTGCCTCAGCTGCCTAATGGTATTTAAATTCATTATATCATCCTCTTCGGTCTTCTTGGGCGTTTCTAATATAAACGGTAGATTTTTTAATTTTGGGTGGTTGACAATCCTTTTTATACCTTCTAATCCGATGCTTCCCTTTCCAATATGTTCATGTCGGTCGTGCCGGGAGCCTAACTCGCCCTTGGCATCATTCAAATGAATAAGTTTGATAAAATTTATACCCACTAATTTGTCTATCTCATCTAAAGTGTTTCCCAGGCCGTCTTTTGTGGCAATATCGTATCCGGCCAAATATGCATGGGCAGTATCAAAGCAAAGGCCAAGACGCTCTTTTTGCTTTAAACTCTGGATAATCTCTTTCTGGTGGCTAAATTTGTAACCCAGCCACGACCCTGAACCTGAGGTATTTTCTAATAGTATACCTACCCGGGTATTCTTGGTTTTCTCTAAGATTCTGTCTAAGGCGCTGATAAACCGGCTCAAGCCTTCTTCCTCCGAGGTCTCTTTATGGCTGCCCATATGCGTGACAATATAATCTGCTTTTAAGGTATGTGCCTCTAAAATATCTTCGATGTGAGCCTCAATGGAGGCCTCGTATAATCTGGGGTTCGGCGAAGCAAGATTAATCAAATAAGGTATATGGATAAATAGCGGTCTTATCTTAAATTTTTCCTGCCTCTTTTGAAACTCTTCTATATCTTTGGGCTCTAAAAAATCCTCACGCCACCTTTGCGGATTGCGCGCGAATATCTGCATCGTATTACAGCCCAATTTATGCGCCCGTTCAACCGCCTCGTAAATTTTTCCTTCAGTAGAAACCTGGATGCCTAATAACATGATGCCCTAAATTATACTCTATTTGGAATTTAGCGTCAACCCCGCTCTTCCTTAAAATTGATTATAGCATTGAAGGAAGGGCGGGGTCAAGGTCATAGTATAAAATAATGGAAGGGGCGGTTTATCACCGCCCCTCATAACGACTGGTGGAGGCCGAATTACATTAATTCGGCACTCCCCAAAAATTTCATTGTCGGAAATTTTCACCGCTGTAAGATACTTACCTCGCTGCAACGCTCTGTCGCGTTGCTACGCTCGTTAAGTATCCACC
>Ga0315279_10002136_pt1 | contig 30533 bp, 28 predicted proteins | sample YL17G06_20_MG_FD_203694 | JGI IMG/M metagenome (GOLD analysis project Ga0315279, IMG submission 203694) | Sediment microbial communities from Yellowstone Lake, YNP, Wyoming, USA - YL17G06_20 | ecosystem: Environmental > Aquatic > Freshwater > Lake > Sediment | place: USA: Wyoming | collected...
GAAACTGGGTTTTGCTTTGGGTTTTGGTTCGTATAGCAGATGCTTCGATTGCCTTTATCGCAGCTATGGCAACGTTTCTAGCGCCTTGAATTTCAAGTCTCTTGATCTTTTCTGCAGTATCTTTGACGGATTGTGACAGAATTCTCACCTATCGTTGAATATCAATCGGTCTATGATATAGACTATAAGGTTTTTATTTCCGGCTTTGTTTTAAGACGCTTTCGGTGCAGCAGCTTGACTGAAAGCAAGTTCAAGGCAGTACTTTTCGATCTCGGAGGGACGCTGGTGAAAACTGAAGATCCGCCTGAGGGCCATAGAAGGATCTTGGAATTTTATGGCGTCAAAGTCTCTTGTGGAGACGCTACCAAGGCTCACTCGGAAAATGAGAGAGAATTTGACGTTAGAGAAATGGCTGAGATGGGTTCAGCTTTTTGGGTTAAGTGGAACATGAAGCTTTTGGAAAGACTTGGTATCGACGAAAACAAGGAATTTCTGGCAAAGAAGATTGATGAGATGTGGTGGAATTACGCTCATCTAGAGGTTTATCCTGATGTTGTGGACACGCTCGTCCATTTGAGGGCTAAGGGAATGAGACTGGGAATAGTGACAAACGGACTCCAGAAAGACTACCAACAAATTCTGGGAAAGCTTGCGTTGGCTGATTATTTTGACGTTGTCGTCGGGGTTGATGCGTGCGCTAAGGCAAAACCAGACAAGGAAGTATTCCTTTATGCTGTCAATAAGCTCGGGGTGAATTTGAAGGAAACCTTGTTTGTTGGTGACTCGGTTAAGTATGATTTTGAAGGCGCCAAGAAAGCCGGTCTGAAACCTTTGCTTATTAACCGAACCAAAGAAACCCCAGCAAACGTCGACACCATTGAAAGCTTGACCGCAGTTCTCCAATATGTCTGACAAAACCTGATCAAGGGGTCGTTGCTACTCTGGTTATCAGAGTCGATGGTATAGATTTCATGTTATGGTACATCATTCAATCCAAAGCCGCCGAAGCAGGCCCAGTGCTTTCGCAGCAGCCTCTTCAGTTCATCAACCGTATGCTCCACTGTTTTGCGGCATTGCGGTGGTTCCTTCGGCGGAGAATACGGATCTTTGACATTGATTTCCTTCAAGCCGACTACTCCGGCCGCTAGGGCATACCAGCATTGTGGCAAGACATGCGGGTTGTATCCGCTTCCAGGTATCAGGACAAGTCGGCCATCGCAGATTCTGTTTGCTGTTTCTCGAATGAGCTTGGATAGATTGAAGAAACCGTTGACGGTTAGACTCAGGTCTCCGAGCGTGTCTGCGAAGTGTGGGTCGCTTCCGCCGTTTGCTATGATTATCTCTGGCTTGAACTCCTCGGCTAAGGGTACGAAAACCTCGTTCAAAGCGTAGAGGTATGTGCTGTCGCTGGTTCCTGGAGGTAGCGGCACGTTGACGTTGTAGCCTTCTCCTTTTCCTTCGCCGATCTGCCAAGTGAATCCGGTTCCGGGGTAGATTGTGCGTGGGTCTTGATGGAGTGAAATGTAGAGGACGGTGGGATCTTGGTAGTAGATGTCGCTTGTTCCGTTTCCAAAGTGCACGTCATAATCTAACACTAGGAACCGTTTGAGGTGATGTTTGGTTCTCAAGTACTCGGTCAGGATGGCGACGTCGTTGAATATGCAGAATCCTCCGCCGTAGTTTCTACCTGCGTGATGGTAACCACCGCCCACAGAAATGGCGTTGGTCGCGCTTCCATTGAGGACTTGTTTGCCGCATTCGACCGCGCCGCCGACGATGAGCATTGCTGCTTCTAAAATCGCTGGGGAAACAGGTGTTTCAATGTCCCAAGGCTTGTTTTCCTTTGCACATTTGAAGATGGTTTGGATGTAGCCTTCATCGTGAACTCTTAACAAGTCTTCATTTGAAGCAGGTTGCGGTGTGACAAGAACGACGTTAGGGTGGTTGAATAGTGACTGATGGTTGAAGAACTTCATTGCTGCTTCGAAACGGTCTCCTCTGAAAGGGTGTCCCTCACCAAGGTCGTATTGTTTGTATTTTTCGTGAAATGTTACGATAGTCTTCTCAAGCACCCTGAGTTCTCCAAGGTCAATCTAGGGCTGTTTCTAATAAAAGGGTCTTGTGACGAAGTTGAAGGCTATATAGATAGAAAAAAGATTGTGAATGTGTTTGTTGTTATGCTTGTTGTTTTTCTTTGCTTTCAAGCGTCATCTCTTTTGGTTTTAGGGCGTCGATGTCTTCTGATTCATTCTGAGTGTTTTCGGTTGAGCCTGGCTCCTTGCTTTCGCTGCTGTCCAAGGTTTGAGGTTCAGTCTCCAATTCCCCAATAACATTCCCGCTTGAAACTGCCTTCACTGCTTGTTTGATCAGATCTAGTTCTTTTCGGGATGTTTCGAGTCCCATTGATATCACGTTGATTTCACGTTGATAGGTTTCCTCGTTGACTTCGCCAGTGACATGTTGAATCTCGAAGTTGGCAAGAAGAATTTCCAATGTTCGGATTTGTTCTTTGAGCTCTATCATTTTGCCGTTCATTTTTTCGAACAGTGTTTTTTGCTGTCTTTCAATGTCCGTGATGGCTTCGGCTATTTCAACGTTAAACAGGTCATATGTGGATTGTGAGATTTTCCCGACACTCATCAGATTATCGAGAGCCTGTTTTTTCTTCTTGGCAGTCTCGTACTCTTCCTCTAGTTTCTTAAAAGAATGTTTCCAAGAGATCAATCCTTGCACCGATTAGGCATATCCGGTGAAGGCTGGAGATAACTCTTGTCAACATGCTGGTATATCGCTGACTACTATGACCTCATTTGTCTTTGCGGTTTTGAGTATCAAAGTTTAAAAACTGATCATCAAGAAAAACCGCTAGCCATTCAGAATTGACCAAAAACAATCGAAACAACACAGTCTGAGCAGCATGATCAACGGAAACTGCTGCTTCAAAACCATTTTTATTGACCTAGCGTTTCAGAAGAGGGGTGATGCATCGAAATACTAAAAAGACACATCCATGATTCTTAGAAACCAAAACTCCGATAAGGGCCCGTAGCTCAGTCAGGACAGAGCACCGGACTTTTAAGCTGAAGATCACAACAGAGAGATCCGGTGGTCGCGGGTTCAATTCCCGTCGGGCCCGCTTGAACTCTCTTTATGAAAAATGCAGGATAAGAGAATCGACATATCAGGAAGTCATTCAGAAGCCATAGTTTGGATTCGATTTTGCCAGCTGAAGATAAGATCTCTCCAACTGCAGTGTGGATGTGACTCATTACTTCGTTGAACCACAGTTGCTCGGAATACGCTTCACACATGATTACCTATTTCCTTGTGCGATTCTAGGGATAACTCTAGCAGGGAACCTTCATTATTTGCTTTGAACGCAGAACAAGAAATCTTATTAGACTATGTGGAAGATAAGTTAGCTCATGCGAAGGACATTACGGAGCGAACCTAAGGAGAAGGGATCACAGTTGAAGGATGTTGAGCTTAGGCTGATTTTGGAGCTGATAAAGGATAGCAGAAGGAGTGACAGAGAGCTTGCCAAGGCGATCGGTGTTTCTCAGCCCACTGTCTCAAGAGTGAGGCTGAGACTTGAGAGGGAGGGAATGATAGAATATAGTGCATCGCCCAATCTTGCCAAGCTGGGATTCGAAATACTTGCTGTAGTCCTCGGGAGACGGAACTACCAGAAACGTCAGGAGATAAATATTCAAAAAGCAAAGAACTATGCTAGAGATCATCCAAACATCCTGTTCGGTGCTCCCGGTAACGGGCTAGGTTATGATAGAATATCAGTTTCAGTTCACAGGAACTTCTCAGATTATTCTAGATTCATGCAGGAACTCCAAACTGAATGGACAGGTATTATGGATGTCGACTCTTTTCTCATAAATTTGAAGGGTGACGATGTTGTGCAACCCATGTCTTTCAAACAGCTTGCAGAATGGTTGAAAAACGAAAGGAAGCCAGAGTGAATAACCAGCTAGCATTGTGAAGCTTCTTTTCCGAAGAGGTTTCTGGGTTCAATTCCCCACGCATCCACCATCACATGTTTGGACTGGGTGTCTTAATCTTTTGGTTAACGTTGCACATGGTATTTCGCTATAGATTTGAAATCCACTAGGCTTATTTAAGACGACGTGTCTTGGTTTTTTTGGGATCTAGATGAACAAGTCTTCGCAAGACAAGTATGAAGAATACGCAGGCATTGTTGAGGGTTTTAGGACGCATGGAAAAGGGTTAAGTGACGTGATTTGCAGAGTTCGCAGGGTTGTTGGAGACTCAGGTTTGGGTTCGGCTGCAAGTGAGAAAATTGGTGATATTGAGACTCGTTTTTCAGCCGTTCAGAACGGAATCTCGGAGTTGATCAATTCATTGCCCTCATCTGCGATGGTGAGGGAGGAGAGCTTGCGCGGTCCTCCTGTGATTGTCAGGTGTAAGCAGTGGGATGATTATAAGGTTCAAGCTTTGAACGCGAACACTGTCTCTTTCCTCTGCAGGGCTGAAGAAAAGGCTTTTCAAGTTGATGCCCTCAAGGAGGGGCGCGTCTACACTTACAGTGGCCAGATGCCTAATGATATTACGTTCTTGAGAGCTTGGCTGTCAAGAGAATTGTGCGTGGAAGAAAACAGGGTTTTGGAAGGAATACTTGCTATAGGCTAGGCACAACCGCAAGAACTAGGGCTATATGTGTGGATGGGAAAGTATCGCGTAAGTCGACATTGCGGCAGATCGTTTCCTTCTTCTCCTTTTGAGTAAGAGTAGCAGCAGTAGCAATGTTATTAGTGCAAGACCTATGAGGAATGGAATCAGCAGCAGCCACAAGGGTATCTCGTAATTTGGTCTTATGCTGACTTGACCGTCTTGGAAAAAGTTGTTCACAGTGTTCACTTCGCTTGGAAGGATAGTGGCGTTTGCGTTTAAGACGTAGGTGCCTGGCTCCACATTCTTCGTATTCCACGTCGTTGTGAATGAGAGTGTTGCGTTGGGTGCAAGCGATTCTACCGTGATTGTTTGTATCAGGTGCGCATCGTAATATACAGTTACGTTGAAGCTCTCGGAAACTTCTCCAAGGTTTAGAACCATTGCGTCGATCGTCACGTTTTCTCCAGCACTGACTTCCGTAGTGTTGGCAGAAAGCCATATGACCGCGATGTCGTGGGTGACAGAAGGTTGAAGCTCTTTGACTTCTACTGCTCCGTCGATGAACCAGTTGTTTTCCAAATCGGTTTCGCCTGGCACTGGTTCTGCATGTGCTCTTAGTGTGTAGTTCCCGACGCCAATATCGCTTGTGTTCCATTCAAACAGGAGAATCTGTTCCGCGTCTGGCGCAAGTGAGTAGACTGTTGCGCTCCCGATCGGCGTAGAATCGTAGTATAGTGTGACGTTGAAGCTTTCGGTGGCGTTTCCGTAGTTCTTCACGCGTACTTGTACTTCCACTTCTTCTCCGATGAAAACGCTTTGACGTCCTGGCTGGACCGCTATCACGGCTACGTCGTGAACGTAATGGTTTTGCGGAGCAAGCAGAATCACGGTTCCGTCAACGAAGTAGTTGTTGGTTGTGTCTGTTTCACCTGGCACTGGATCCGCAAAAGCCCATATCGTGTAGTTGCCCGGACTTAGGCCTGAAGTGTCCCAAGAGAAACATAAGGTTTGGTTTAAATGGGCGCCGAGGTGCAAATCTTGGCCGCCTATCTTCAGCATGCCTGCATAGGTCGTTACGTTGAGTGTTTCGTCGAAGTCTCCGAGGTTGGCAACTTCAACGCATATTCCTACAATGTCGCCTGCGTAGGCTTGGTATGTTGAGGCGGTTACGTTGGTTACTGCAATATCGTGTTTTTCAACTAGTGGATGTGGGGCTATGATGTGGACTGTCCCGTCTGTGTACTGGTTGTTTGTGATGTTTTGTTCGTTTGGTAGCGGTGGAATGTAGGCTTTGATAGTGTAAAGTCCTTCAAACATGCTTGATGTGTCCCAAGCGTACGTTAGGTGTTGTTCAGCGCCCGGCAAGAGTAACGTTACTTGGAAAGCTGTCATTTGAAAATCGTCATAAAGAACTGTCACGTTGAAGCTTTCAGGCAGATCTCCCAAGTTTTTCACTCGTACCATTATCTGCACTGGGTCACCGACTTCAACCTCTGATGGTTGAGCAGTGACCAGCGTTATTGCTACATCTCGCTTCAGTCGAGGTGGCGCTTGGCCGTAGAGACTCACGATCCCGTCTGTGAATCTGTTATCGTCTGTTTCGATTTCTCCTTCGACTGGTCCTGCTGTTCCGCCTATGACGTAATCTCCTTCAGACACGTTGCATGTGTTCCATGTGAAGACAACCTGTGTTTGCGTGGAGGGGGGCAGGGTTGTCACATGTTTTGTTTCGATGAGCGTTTGGTTGAAGTAGGTGCTTGCGTCGAAGGATTCTGTTTGGTTTCCCTTGTTCTCCACGGTCATCGTAATTGTTATTGCATCGCAGACCTGTGCAGAGGTTTCTGAGGGTACGAGGGATTTTATGACGATGTCTCTTGTGATTATTTGGAACGTCGTGTTGATGGCTGGGCTGTAGAGTATTCCTCCGTTTGGTATGGGATCAGTATAAGGAGCGGTTAAGACCTCTGCTTCTCCAAGTTTTGCGCTGTCAGGGATTTGTGAAGAAGCTTGGAAGTAGCTTTCTCCTACAGGAAAAGTGAGGCCGTCCAATTCTATGAACATGATTGGGTAGTTCATTGAGTCTTCAACGTTTATTACAATCGTGCCAGATTTGGGAACGCATGCAATGTTTTCTGCTGTAAGGTTGAAGACTACTGTGTTTCGCCTGAGGAAACTTGTCTGCGGGTTCAGGTGGTCGTTTAGAGTTGTTATGCTCTTTATCCGTACGATCCAGCCCACTATGAAATCCATATAGTCAGTTGTTGGTACTTCAGCTATGTCGACTGTTCCCGTCACGTGCCATATTCCAAAGACTATCTCCTCGGCATGGCCTGCGGGCCAAGGAACACGGAATGAAAATTGCGCCATGCCGCTTGAATTTGTCATGTCCACTCCGATTATGGTTATGTTTTGGTAGGGATTTACTGGTCCTGTGATTACGAAGGATGATTTCTTGTTCGCGATGGGTCCATCGTTGTACGTTGCAAGTATGTACAGTATGACCGTTTCTTGTGGCGCGAAGGCGCCGCTGGTCTGGTTTGGTCCTCTGCCATCGCATGGTGTTTTGTTCGAGAAGAGGTCCACGCTTCTTCCGTTGGCAGCACTCACGGCCAGTTCGTGTTGACTAGTTGCGAGAGAAGATATTATTATTGAGAGAATGATTGCGAGGGCGAGAAGGGTGGGCTTGACTTTCATCACATTTCTCCCTCTACACCAGCAGTATAACGAGTCGGTTTGCAATCGAGACAAGCGTCATAATGGCTACTGAAGCGTACACTCCGAAAGGCACAGTCTTCTTGAGCAAGCTAACGTACTCTTTTCTCGTGTCTTGAGTTCTTGCAAGTCTTCTTGTTGCCAGAAGCATGAAGCATACTAGCAGGAACATGATTGAGGATGAGAAATAAGGTGTGACTTGCAATGAAGCTAGGGCAACGTAGATGTTTGACTCCAAGTATGGCGAATGAAATGAGTAACTTATCAGTCGCAGGATTTCTTCTGCTATTACGAGCGTGAAGGCTATGAGGAAGAACTTGCTTTGAATGTCTTCTATCCCGCTGAGAGCTATCTGAGGTCTCACGAGTGTTTTGGAGGTGTAATCGTGGTTGGCGGATGGCAGACTTGTTTGCGCGTTTGAGGGGCAGCCGTGGCTTGCTGGCTGGTGGTGTTCTGTGCAGTGGTATTCTTTGCAGTGGGGACATAGGTGACCTACGTATATGGGTTTGCTGCAGTAGCTGCATTGCACTTGTGATCTCGCCTCTGGGTTTGGCTCTGACTAGGGTATCTGTCCAGTCAGTTTCTCCACCAGCGCCGTCCACAGCGGCATGTACGTGGATGCGTCGATGTTCGCAATGAGGTCCTGGTATCTTACCTTGATGGCCATCGTTAAGCTGGCGAATCCCATGTTCATCGTTCTTTTCGCGTCTTGATAGTTGATTAAGACCACACCGAGCACCATGTAGTACGTCGTCACGTTTTGGGCAGTTTCTGAGGATGTCACCGTTGCACGATCAGCTGCGACACGCAGCGACACCTGGCCTTCAGTGTAGTTGAAGCTGAAATTAGTTGTCGAGAAGTTGATGAGAGTCACGTAGGGGAGGATGTCCTTGACAGGGTCTATTCGGACCTCTGCTGCGAAGACTCTGACGGGCACAGGTATTTGCATCACTGACACTAGCACGATCGATGCCAGCAGTGTTGCAGCGGCCGCTTTCCAGCGCCAATCATGAACGTTGGTTTTTGGCACCGCTGATCTTGGTTTTCTAACAACACTTCTTGGCGCCTGCATGGGAACATCTGCGTCGGGCATGTGACCGCAACTCAAGCATTTATTGTAGACTTCACCCATGAAGCCTGAAGAATCCCTTCGGCACAATATCATCATTTCTTCTTCGCATTTAGGGCATTTCAAGAGTTTTTCCCTTCTTTTCCATTACATTAAAATAATGGTTGAAAAGCGATATTTAACCAGCTATGTAAGATACGTCTATATTCCTCAGGACGATATATTGTATCGTCCGAAACAAGACGTCTATCTTCTGCGTCCATGTAAGAAATAACGAAAGCAGGATTTGCTCAGAATTCCAGCAATCTTGCGTTTGTGAGGTCGCTTGCAGTTCCGTGAAGCTTTCGGTCAGAAGTGAGAAGGGTAGCACTTAGTTTTTGGGTTGCGGCCACGTAGAGCGCGTCGTAGATTGTTATGTTCTTGTTTTGCGCTATCGTTGCAGTCTCTTCTGCGAGTTCGCTGGTTGCCACGACTTCCAGTTTGCCGTGCAGCTTGATTAGGTCTCGTACTGCAGGTTTTGCGTCACGTGGACTTAAATCCTTGTGTATGTTCGTGTGCTTCCATATGGCGTTGAGGCTTTCGGCAAGAGCGATGTCAACAGTGCATAAGCTGAAGCCTCTTTTGAGAAAGGCTTGAACCGTTGTCTGGGCTTCTTTGGAGCCTGGTTCTGATATTACGAGTTTCACGAGGATGTTGGAGTCGAGGACTAGTTTGGGCGTTCTCTATCCTCCCTGATGAGGGTCGTTGAGTCAATCTTTGCACATCTTTTTTCGGCTCTGACCCCTATTTCTTCGAGGGTTTTTTGGAGTTCAAGGTTCCTGACTCGTTGTTCAATAAAGTTTCTGACTTCTTCGCTCCATTCCTGCGGGTTCTCTTTCATTTTTTCTTTGAGTTCACGCGGTATGCGTATAGTAATCGTCGTTGACATGAACACCACTGTCACACATATTGTAGTACATTTTTATAAACGTTACTGTCGTACAGTAGCTTACAGAAACACACCCTATTCCCTGAACAACACAGAAGACACTTTTACTAGAGGATCTTCAAGCTAAGCCTGATTGACGGCGCTGGACTATTTCACGAAAAGGTTCTTGTTTAGCGTGGATTACCGCATTAGCAGAGTCATTCTCTCATGAATCACAGGTTTTCATACGCGACTCTATAGACTTAGAAGGATGAGATGATGAGCAGGATCATAATAGACCCAATGGTCAGACACGGCAAGCCAGTAATAAAGGGCACGAGAGTGCCCATTGGCGTGATTCTGGATCTTTGGCAAGTGGGATGTCTATCGACGAAGTTGCTAAAGAGTACGGAATCACAAAGAAGGATGTTCTGGCAACAATAGAATACGTTGCCAAACTTGTATCAAAGGAAGAAATAGCATAGACCGTTTTCATCAATGACTGTGGTTATGTGGAAACGTGTATAAGTGTCAAAGCGCACATTAATCATGGCGATGGAATGGGAAGAATAGACATAATGTTGCCTGATGATCTGGAAGAACGATTACGAGACACTGTGTTCCGGAGAAAGGGAATGAGAAAAGGAAACCTTAAGGAGGCCATAAACGAAGCGATAACGCTCTGGATAGAGCAAGGAGAAAGATTTAAGGCTCGTGAAGATGAAAAGAAGAAGGGTTAAGGAGGTATGCATGGATGCCAGTTTTAGTGAGTAAGCAAAAAGCGGAATTTGAAAGGTTTGAAAGAAACATGAAATGGTTCCATGATAATTATGAGAAGCTTAAGGCAGAGTATGCAGGTGAATACGTGGCTATTGATGAAGGCAGAGTGGTTGGACATGATAGAGACGCGAGGGTCTTGATTAAGAGACTTCGAGAACGACATGAGGATATTGGGGCATTCGTCATAGAGTTTGTGAGCAAGGAAAAAATGGAATTAATACTCTGAACGTGACGCTTTCCAGAGGAGACGTGGATTGCGAATATGCGGGAAGCTTGGAAAGAGTGGTCTCGGCTACGTCAACGTCTATCTCATGTGTTCCAATCCCAGAATCAATGATCCAATCAGGTTCTACGTGGACACTGGAGCTTCCCGAACTACTATTGCTGACCGCGATGCAGCGCGGCTTGGTTTAGATTATGGGGAACTTGAAGAGGGCAGAAGCACCTGTTATCGGGATAGGTTGCAGTGCGATAAGGAATTATCAATTTGCTCAGGAAATACGCGGTACGATTCACGAGGAACAGTGTGATATTGGAGTAGGTCTCGTCTAATTACTCTCGGACAACTATAGCATCGCGTTCGCTTCTTCAGGACAATAAAAATAGGGAGAGAGATTGTTTTTGGTTTTTTGCTTATGCTATCTTTCTGTAGACTAGGAAGGCGCATGCGATTGCAGCTATTGCAGCGATTATCGAGAACACTACTGCTATGTAAATCGGTGTTGTAAGGCTTGGAACTTGGGTTTTGATGTCGCCTGCATCGGTTTTGATGGTTGCTACATCATCTTTTATTGATGTGACTGTGCCGCTTAGGCCTGTGCCTACTGAGGTCTTGATTGTGGCTATATCGGGGGCGATGGTTGCTAGTTGTGGTCCGATTGTGGCCATTGTGGTGTTGATTTGTCCAACGATGGTGTTTATGGTTACTACGTTGCCGTCGATGCGTGTGATTACTGGGCTAAGCTGGTTGATCGTGGCTTCGATGCGGCCTACTGTAGTGTTGATTGTGACTACGTTGCCGTCGATGCGGTCAACTATTGGCTTAAGAGTGTCGAGTTTGGCGTTTATGCTGTCAATGGCTGTTCTTATGTAAACTACGTTGTCATCGATTCTGATGAGACGGCTCAACGTTTCATCGACGGTTATAATGTTTCCGCCGACAAAACAGGGTTTGTAGACCCAGTTCATGCCAGTGCCGTTCCACCAGTATCCATCTATCTGTTTTATCTCAACTGTGTATGTTCCTGGATCCATCCAAGGCCAGTTCAGCGTAGTGCTGACGTTCTCAGGTATATTCGCTGTGAAATAGTTCAACGAGTTTTGCAGTGTTCCGTTTAGGTCGAAGTACGACCAACGCTCGATCTGTTGGTTCACTCCTTGAAGAGCAGTAGGAACTATGAACAGCATTGCTGGGAGTATACTCTTATTGGAAGTCTCACTCCAGCTCAGGAAACCAGTAGCCATCACTGTGATGGGTGCTGGACCGACGACTTCGTCAGGTTTGTAGATTACTTCAGGTATGACTTCAAAGGTCTTAGACAAGTCACATGGAGTGGAGTACACCCATATCGTGTACAGGCCTGCTGGTGCTTGTGGGAATACAAATGTTGTAGAGAATGAACCATCGCTTCCTGTTGTGGTTTCAGCAACGGCTATTTCGGACGGTGTATAGGTGGGTATGTAGACTGTGACCGTCACGTCGACGCCACTGTCAAAGTACACGCCTGAGACTGTTACTGATGTGCCCAGTACCTTCTGTTTGTAGGTTATCTGTTCTGAGAGAACCAATCCTGATGTTGCGTCGAGCCATGAGGACTTTGCTGATGTTCCACTAGTCGGAGTGACTGTTATCGCTGGCATCAATGGCGGATTGTAGGTAAAGGTTACTGTGACGGTTGCGGTATTTCCGACACCATCCCAAGCTGTTACCTTCAACACGTGTGTGCCACTAGCCAAGTTCCAAACCATGCTATTCGCTGAAGGCAGTGTCCACGTCTGACCCGGACCTATGCCTGCTGAAGCGTTATAGTACCAATAAGAAGCTCCATTGTCTACAGTAATGTTGATTTTTGAGATACCTGTGTCGTGAACGATCCCGCTTACACTGTCAGCAACTGCATCGTTTGCAGTTACACTGAGGTTGAAGTAGTGTACTCCACACGCGTAGGAAACACCGTTCACAGTTCCTCCATCCACTGGCACCGTAGTTATCGCTGGTGGCATGTTATCGACAGTTATGCCCAAGACTCCGCTCATTCTAGTTTCAGGACTACCTGAGGTCAGACCTGAATCTTCAGTGTAGACCTTTAGCGCATTCGGGTAGTTGCATGATGATGGGCCTTCGCTGAATACCATTACGAACCAATACTTATCACCTTGGGTGATAGCAGTGGTAGGGGCATTTTCCGGAAAAGCTCTGAAAATGACCGTTCCTGGCCATCCTTTTTGTGTATCAAACTCTGTTGGGTCAGCGACCCAATTTGGAACCACTGCACTAAAATTCTGGCGATAGACGAAGCCTCTAACGAAGTGGAAAAGAACGCCAGAAGTTGTTCTGTCAATAACTACCCTAACGTTCGTGATCTTGTCACTTGAGTTAGCGAAGTTGTAGACTTCGAAGGTTGCATTGAAACCCCCAAGAGCACCCGCTCCCGGGAACGCCTTGAGCGTGCTGCTAAGCCAAACTCCATTCCCATCATCAATCCAACTAATGCTTGCTTCGTGTAAAGCGTTAACTGGATGGATTAAGACGAGAGAAGTTGCTACTGCTATTAAAGACACTAGTAACATTGCAGATATTTTTTTCATTTTCTTTTCTCCATTAACATCTTGTTTACTGAATACACTACAGCGATATATTACACTGTTGCATACAATAGCTTGAAGATGTATACAGTCTCTCATTCGCGTTTTTTGAAAGACTCCAAAAAGAGTTGGATTCATCTAGCCAAATTCTATCTCATTGATTTCCACAGTTTGCGGTATTCCATCCATTGACGTGTCTTGCCATCGAAGAAGATAACAAGCTTTGCTGCATTTTGAGAGATTCTTAGCCATGACCTCAGCAAAATACATCCCAGATGCCCAAGTTCCCCTCCATGAGAACCCGTACAAAGTAACCACAGTATTGTTCCCATCTGTGAAGACTTGAATGACCAGCAAGTCTTCTTGCCCAGCATATATCGCAATCTTGGGCATTGCAGCCAGCACTTCCCCTGCTCTGTTCTCTAGCAGATAGTGTGTAGAGTTCTGCGATGACTTTATCGGAGACAGTTCAGCGTCCTCATAAAACTCGGTGGCACGTTGACTAATTGGGTTTCCAGCAATTACGATGATGGATTGGTTTATTTCTGTAGAGTTCACCTGCCCTGATGGCAGAAACCAATTTCTTGTACTAGAAAACCCTTGATACTGTGGATTCTGACAGACAGAATAGACCATAGCCCCAGCGGCTGCATCAAATGTGGCTGTTCCCCCCAGTTCATCAGGGTTTGTGTAAACGAAACGGATCGAATATGCCTGTGCATTGGCCATCTTTCCCACTACTAATTCTAAGTCAAAGCGAGTCAACCATGCGACCGAGTTGAGAACTAGCACATTTCTCTCATAAGAAGACAACCAGTAGATTGGAAATGAATAGACAACCACAGAACCAATTCCCATCTTGGCACCATCGAAAATGGCCACAGCACCTCTTTGGAATCTGTTTCCGTATCCAATGATTTTCTGACCGCCGTTAACGGGTTCTACACTGTCAGCATAATCCTTTGGCTCCACAACCCAAGAGAGGTTCATTGGCAGATTAGCAACGATGGGATGACTGGAATCCACAATTTGAAGGGGAGCACTATCTATGCTAGCCTCATAATCGATATGCAGAACCTTGCTGGCAAAAGCGTCAATACTAGACGCTCTATTCCAACATATGCGTTGACCCTCAACAACGATGTTTCCTCCTTGGTTCAAGTAGTCTTCCAGAGTCTTCGAATCGATTCTATCAGGTACTTTGGCATTGAGATCATTAAAGTCACCACACGTCCATATCACCAGTTTGTACTTTGTGAGAATCTCAAGTGATGGATGCCCACGCTCTGACTCTTTCCAGAGATCATACCTACCAGTTACTGACTGATACAGAGCATCTTCAAACTCAGGCAAGCTTGTTCCTTTCCTGTAACCTACCAGCATTGGTCCATCATCATCAGAAACGATCAATATTCTAGGAGAAACAACATTAACGATATGGGAGTCTCTGTTGTTTTTCGTAAAAAGCTCTCCTGTAACAGGTTGGATGCAGATAGTGATGTTGTAGTTGCCGATTTGAGTCGCGTTCCAGCCAACCAGATTGACAACTGATGAATTAGGGCTAAGCAATTTGGACACCTTCAATTTGAAGGAAACCGCGTTCATGGTGAACCTCACGGTGACGTTTGCCTCGTCCACTGTTCCAACATTCATTGTCGTTATGTTGATTTTCACGATTTCCCTCACAACAACTTCTGCAGGAACTTGCAAGGAAACGGCCAAGTCGCGGGTGCTTGCCTCGCTACTCGCCATATAGACCAGACAAAACGGAATAGTCGTTAATACTATGATAGAACTCAACAACAAAGCAAGGATTCTTCGGTTCATTGCCAAACACCAACGTTTTACAGACTACGCTATCAGCTGGCACAATAAAACACTTGTGCATGTTCACAGGGCATGAAGAAGGCCTCTGCAGACCGCAAAACCGTGAATTATAGGCATCCGCAAGATGCAAATGCTAAAATATCTGTTGAAGAGACCTCGTGTCTTCTCTCACTTTTCAACATCCATGTGAAAAACAGAAAGGCAGAGACCATATGCTCCGATGGTTCGTCATGTTTCGCTGAATATCTACCCTATTCTCTGCCGCAACTCCAGCCGCTGATTCCCGAAAGCTATCTTCCCATTCTGGGTAAGGGACAACTCGCTCATGATGTCGTCACCAAATTGCGGTCTAGTCCCGATGGACCTTTGTTTGCAGACTTTGTCTATGGTTGTCACATTATGAAGGAGAAAGATGCTAGATCGTGTGCTCACGCCTTGCCATACTTCAATGAAAGAATGCCTTTTGCCGAATCCTGCTTTTGCGAAACATGACCCAGCTCGTTCATTAATCCATCAATGAATTTGAAAAGAAGCAGCGTACTCTCCATTGAGAGGATGGGAGAAGCGCACCTAATGCTAACGATGTCCTTCTCTTTCGAAATGGAAACGTCATTCAGGTTCCAGCCAGCCGTCAACAGAAAATCCTTCAAAGCGCCGACCGGATCCGCATACTTTGCAGAAAGAGTTCTTCCGCAACGCCGCCCAAACATCAGCATCTTATCCTGCAGAACCTTCTCCTCAGTCTCATAAGCCTTGTCAATCAAGTAATTGTAAAGATCATCCGAGACAACCCTTGCTCCTGAAGACTTGTACAACTCCATAAACTCGTGCGAACGCACGACATCCTTGAGGGTGCTTCCGCTGCTGTAGACGCCTAACGCTTGTTCAAGAGTGTCGGCTACGAAATTGTAGAAGGGCTGACCTTTCTTGTTGGCTATTTCCATTAGTTCTGATACGATGTAGTTGGGAACCAGAACCAGTTTCCTGTCTTTACCTGACTTCGCCACCATCGGTAGCAGAGCCTCCCTTGATTGTTTCGAACTCCAACTCCAAGAACCCTTTCACCACATCCCTCTGAACACATTTGTAGCCTAAGACACCGAGCACTCCTTCGAGGAAAGATCCTAGGAAAACAGTGTAAGATTCTGGAAATCTAGCACTCGCACACCGGACCGACACCGCATTGTCTCCCTTCCGAGATAGCTCGAAGTCTTCCGCGTTCCAGAAGAAACCGCGCAAATCCTCAAAGAGCCTCTGAAGTTTATCCTCTGACTCCTTCACGGAATAGTATTTGCCGCACCATTCGCCGCTTTCAACCCACTTCTTCATCATCCAAGTCTTGCCCTCACGATAAGCCTTGTCCATAGCATCATACAATAAGCCCTCAGGAACAAGCACAAAGCCCGCATCCCGCGCTGCTTTCAAAACCTCATACTCCCTGACAGCATCGCTAATCCTCATCCCTGACTTGTCAAGCTTCACGATCTGCTCCAGAGCCTCGTTAGCAACACCAAAAAGCGTCAGTCCGCCACGATTAGCAACCTCGCTCACCTGATTCACCAGATCTTCTCTTGCTGCAAGCATCTTTCTCTTCAAACCAAACTCACCCTAAAACACTGCAATCTTCAATATAAGAGGAGTTAGCATAAATATTTTAAAGCTTGCCTTACATCTACAATACGATTCCTTTGGCAACAAAGAATTATCTTCAATACGCTGCATGTGTTATGGGTATCGTAGCGATCGGCTGCGTTCTCAGCATAGGCAGCTACATAGTCGCTTGGTGCTGGAACATCTACTCGTCAGATCTAATCGGTCCTAGCTTCCTGCTACTCGCCATAATATCTTGGGTCTTGGTTTTCGCCTCCACGATAGCCCTCGTTTACGGCAGCGTCAAAATCCTCAGAAAATCAGCGCTCCAAGGAAGCTTAGCTAACACAACGGCTGGAACAACGATGGCAATCTTGTGGCTGTACTTCTACTATGGCTTCCCACTTCTGCCCCAGTTTGGGTTCGCAACTTCGTTGCTGTTCCTTCCTGCCCTGTTCAGCGCGCTCCTGGGGTTTGCCTCGCTTAGAAGCCAAAGCGCCAGTCCTTCGAGGAAGGAAAACGCTAACCGGCCCCAAGTCGAGAGCTCAGAATGAGAATCTACTGTGTCGCCAGAAACTCGCCGAACATCGTCTCGTTCAGAAAATACTCAGCCACAAGGATTTCTCTTTGCCCCATGCCAAGGCCACACAACTGAGAAGCATCAAACCTGTCCAGCCTACCGTTCGCCACGATCATGATCTTGTCACCAAGCGAATGCGTCAAAGCTATCTCAACCGATCCACTCAAGGACTGTGACGAGGTACAGTGCAAGACCCTTGCTCTAACGTGCGGATGATTCACTCCGTTGATTTTCACAGCCAGCCCAACGATCTTTGCGATGGCTTCCGTTTCCTTGGCTGTCTCATCGACTACCACGATGAGTTCGCAGAATCCCCTGTAATGATCCGAGAACCTGAAGACCGCGTTTATCTGCTCAACCAAGAACTCTGGCTTGCCCTGTATTGGCATTATGAACGTTACTGTTGGCGCTAGATCTGGCATTGCAATCAACAATCATATGAGCAGCTAGTGTAAAAAGGCATATTCCAGAGAAGTAATATATCGTAAGAAACAATATAACCACTGTCTGCATCTAGAAGAAAACTACACAACGCATAAAAGAAACCCTAAACTCTAAAAACCTAGGGAGAAAGATTGAGCCTAGAAGAAATGGAAAACTTCCGCAGAAACGTACGCAACTGCCCCAAATGCAACTCCGCAGAAGGATTCTGGATCACCTCAAACCGCGAAAGAAGCTACATTCAATGCAAGCACTGTGCCGCGATTCTGGACATCCTAGAATTCTTCCCATCCCACGAAGAAAACAAAGGGTCAAAACGATCTTCCATAAAACTAAGATTATAGCGTCAAAGATACAATCTAATCGAAAAACCTCTCTTGAGGATGCCGCTAGGTCTCTTGATTCATAAACAGAGGTTTATTCCCTACTGCGTGACGTTTAACCCACTGTAACGCCAAGTCTTTTGGGTCTTCTGAAGAGCATTATGCCGTTTTTCTCGGTGACGTATTCGAAGCCTACAGCGAGCGTCTTCTTTGCTTCTTCTACGGTTGTGGCGGTTGCGACGTCAAACTCGTCGCCTCTGAAAGCCACGAGCTGGGTGTACTTCATGGCGTTCTCTATGTGCTTGTGTCCAAGGAGTTTCTGAACGAGCAAAATGCCTCTTGTATAATGGTAGGTCATAGTTGCGCCCCAATGGCGGAAAGTCGTAAAGGATATGCTTCGCACTCTCGGGTTTTGCAAGCGTGCTGCAGCTTTCTTCCTCAGTTCTCGGAAAGTGTTCGAGTTCTCTGTAGCCTCTTGGAAAGACCAGCTCCGAGTCTTTTGGCAACGCATTCAGCGCACGCCTATTTTCTATTCAATCAAGTTGACTACTAACTGGTCGGCGAATATGTCTGTGACGCCGTTGTTAAGGTTTACGACGCGAAATTCAAGTCCGTAAGTCAAGTAGCTTGGCGTAGTGAACGCAAGCTGGAAGTCCTGCCACGTGTTAGATGATGTAAAATCACTCGCCTTTATGAACATTAACTGGAGTACCGTGCCAGCATTATAGCAGACATCAACACGAACAACATTATCCGTTGCTAGGTTCGATGAGACCTTCAACCTGAAGCTCACTACGTAACTCTTGCCTAACATGCTTCTCGCATTCCAGTCAGACGAAATATATGGACCGTAGAGACAACCGCTGTTCGGGGAACTAGCCGCCGCCTTCATTACAATGCCCGACCACGACGAGGGATCGTTCACATTGGACCAAGAGCCACCGGATCGCTGCTTGTTGTAGGCACCTTCAGCGTAGGCTGTAGACGCGTTCCAACGTGGACTAACGCTTATGTAGTCAACACAGAGATCTGCAACTCCATTGTTGAGATTCTCAACTCTGAACTCGAGACCAGCGGTCATTGTGTTAGGAGCAGCAAAGCTCAGCTGGAATTCCTGCCAAGTATTCGGCGACGAAAAGTCGCTGGCCTTGAGAGTTCTTGACTGGATGATGGTTGCGCCACCGTTGTAGCAGACGTCAATGTAAGCGACATTGTTTGTGGGGATATTCGATGAGACTTTCAGCCTTAGACTGGCAGCATAGAGCTTGCCAAGCACGCTTTCTCCCTGTGAGTCTTCACGTATGTACGGACCATATAGCCAAGCGCCATTAGACGACGAACCTGAAGCCTTCATTACTGTGCCTGACAAAGATGAGGGGTCGATGACCTTTGACCATGAATTCCCTGTCACCTGTTTGCCGTATGCAGCCTCAATGTAGACACTTGACGCGTTCCATTGTCTTTCGACGGATATGCAGTCCACGTAGATGTCTGCGAGTCCATTGTTCAAGTTTCTCACCCGAAACTCAAAACCGTAAATCATGCTTTTCGGTGCAATGAAACTGATCTTGAAGTCTTGCCATGTGTTGGGTGCCGCAAAATCGTTTGCCTTGATGGTCATCGATTGGAGAACCGTGCCAGCGTTGTAGCAAACGTCAACGTTGACCAGATCATTGGATGAGGTTATTGATGAGGTTTTTAGTCTGAATGTGGCAGCGAAGGGTCGCCCTAGCATTATCCGTCCACTCCAGTCCGTTGTGATGTAAGGACCGTAGAGACAGCCGCCGTTGGGCGAAGAAGCTCGGGCAGTCATAACCATGCCGGACCAAGATGAAGAATCGCTAACCATGGACCAAGAACTGCCAGACCTAGGCTTGTTCATAGCACCGTCAAAGTAAATAGTGGAGGTGCTCCATCCTTGACTCACACATATGTAGTCTACGAGCACGTCTGCAATTCCGCTGTTGAGGTTCCTCACCCTGAACTCGAGACCATAGATTAGACTGCTAGGCACAGTGAAAGTCAGATTGAAATTCTGCCAAACATTAGACGAAGCAAAGTCAACAGCCCTCAGCGTAATCCACTTAAGAAGAGTTCCAGCGTTGCAACAAATGTCAATGGAGACCACATCGCTTACTAATAGATTGGATGAGACTTTCAACCTGAAGGTTGCTATATAGGGCTTACCCAGCATGCTAGTTCCGTCCCAGCCTTCAGTTATGTATGGACCAAAAAGGTAACCGCTATTTTTGGAGAATGATGAAGCCTTCATGACGAAGTCCGAAAAGGACAAAGGATCAGCCACCTTTGACCATGAGCCTCCTGACTGGAGTTTGTTCATGGCGCTTTCAAAGCATACGATGGAAGAACCCCAAGTTCCAAGCGTCTCCCAAAGCACCAAGTTCCTAATAAGCGTCTTTCTCAGACTCGTCTCCAGCCAATGTACGGGGAATGCTACAAAGGCTACTCGTGATCCGTTAGACTCATAGGCAGTTATGGCAGAGAAAGAGGTGTCCTCACCTTTGGTTCCGTTGTAGTACTTGGCAACTTCTACTACATCAGCTCGTGGCAGGATGCCATCTGGATACGGTGGTTTCACAGGGAACACAAAGATGTCTGGCAGCCCTTTCGCGAGAGGATGCTCAGGATTCGTGATGCGTACATGATCGACACCTACGTCATCGACCGCGTAATAGACTCCGGATACGTCAGTGAGCAAAGTGTCATTTTGCCAATCAAAACCGATGTCTTCACCTTCCATTACAAGGGACAGGTTACCTCTATGGGACAACTCAATGACGTTTGCTCGATCACGCGGATCTATCGCGTAATCCCAGTAGGTTCCAGTGTGCCAGAAAATGCTATTTGAAGATTCCAAGAGACTCATTGGGGGGAGACCTTGGTCTTTTTCTGTCCAGATGCTGTATGAGAATGGGAGAGTATCCAGAACTTGCTGAATACTATCGGGGTTAACGCCTGGCTGAAAGCAGCTGCTGCCATCGTTGTCCACTACCACAAGCACCCTTGGTCCAGAATACACTTTGGTGGCGGTTATATTGAATCTCACGACTCTGCTATAATCTGAACTGAGGACTATTCGCGTCGAAGAATAATTGAAGTATCCATTTGGAACCGAGGTCATTTCAATACGTACGGGAAGAATAGCCCCTTTAGCTATGTCAATGCGGAATTCGTAGTGACCGATGTTATCGGTGTAATCTTCCGCGTACATAGTACTGTTGTTGTAGTCGAGTAGCTGGATCTTGAAACCTGAGAGCGGTGAGAGGTTTTCGTTCTTCACATATCCTTCAACTTTCGCCTCTCTAATGTTTGTATAGAGGGTTGGATCACCTATGATCGTAAGTCCGTAGAACCAATCACGTGACCAATCATGGCTTATATGTTTTGAAAACCACGTTTTGAATGAATTGCCGATATCCTCGCCTGCGGCTAAAGAATCATAGAAGTCTTCGAAATTCAGCATGCTCCCTGTCTTAGCCGATCCAACTGCAAGAAGACCGTAGTTTGTCGTCGCTATGCTAGATGTGGCTAGGTTATTCGACTCAACGAACCTCGCCCCTGAGCAAACGAAAAACTGATAGAAAAGCACAGGTGCATCCAACGATCTGTAGTCAGAAGAATAAACCACACCGTCATCGTTGAATATGTGCCCCCCGCTCCAACCGTGGCATTGCAGATGAACCCATTCATACTCAGTCATGAGCCTTTGCTCGTAGTCTGAGGCATTGGTTGTTAGTGTGTCATTGACCACTGTTGTGTCACGATACATAGTCCAAAGTGATTGGTTAACATCTGCTGCCATTCCAGCCCAATCGTCATCGACATATATCAGAGCTCTCTTGGGCACGTATAGCTGTCCGTCCTTGTATCTGTGAACTTTGTCAAAGTAGTTAACTGTCAAAGACACTTCGTCACCTGTGATATTGGAGAAGTCAACTCTTCCCACCCAAATTTCTGGCGCTATGTTACCTTGGTGATCCTCGTAAAGCCCGTCGTGATCAGAATCTATCCATGAACCATCCAGGTCCATGTAAAAAAGGTCAACAGGGAATTCCTCGGCTCCCCAATCAGGATGAGCAGGTATCCTAAACCAAGCAGCAGGAGTCTTTCCTACCATCAAACACCCAACCAACCCTGACGACCAAAGACTCTGCAGTAATTCCCTGACTTCGTTCGGTGTTCCTCGGGAGATTGAAAAGGTCGTAACCATGAATCCAGATGTCTCAAGATCAGTTATGTACTGTTGAAGTGGCAGGTTGATGAGAGCGTATATACTAGAATTAACGATTATGCATATCATAGGTTGATTTGAAGGGACTCTTGGACGACCTAGTTTGACCGAGGATGCTGCGTGTACAAGCGTAGCATCGAGACCAGACGTGGACTTTGCAGTATCCACGAATAATGTGGGACGAGACCCATCTGGTGAAAACCAGCTGGTTACCGTTACCGGAGGTTCGTTTCGATCAACAGCTCTTGCTTGCCCTGTTGAAAGGCAGAGAAAACTCGGTGGCGTTATTACAAATAAAAGAAGGAATAGCACTGGAAACTTCTTGAAGCCCATTTCATCGACTCTCCTCATGGTAGCTTTGATCTTGGTATAACAATTTGTCTATTTAAAAGCTCCGTATTTGACCCTAGGTTCGCTTGCGAGACAACTTGTGTTTCCAGTTTTGCTTTTTCCGCGCGCTGCCCTGTCCCGAAATTGGTGTAAAATGGTCTTAATTCCTATTTTTGGGTTTGGGGACAGTTTTGAGGTGTACATCTATTTTTAGCCCTCTTGCGTGCCTTGAAGTTCCAAATGGGCTAGATACAGCCTCAACGGTTTATGGAAAAACTCTACTTTCTTTCAGACTCGTTGGAACCCATGAGCTGCCATCTTTCAACACGACCAAAAGTTGCTCACCAAACAAGCCCAAATCAAACGCCAATAGACAAAAGAAGAACATAAGATTACATACAGTAGCGGATTTCAAATAATCTGCGTTCCCTCCAATGCAACGGACGTGGAGAAAGAAAAATGGCTCAGATACTGCCCATGTGTGCTAGGAATGGAAATTCTAGGGAAGTTCCAAGTTTACGTTGACAAGAAGAAAGTGGAATTGAAACTAATCTAGGGTTGACATCCGGCGATTTTTACGGCGAAAGGAACCCAATAGAAATTCCACAGAATCAGAAAACCAGATGATGACGGAAGCCTTCTCCCTTCCCCACTTAGACTAAAAACGTATAATGCTGACTCTTTATAAAACGCTTGCTACCCACGCCAGCATATATCCCTCCAAGAAATATTTTCCATTCACTGCTCATTTCGACGCTTGGAACTTCGCTTTTAGGACAACAAGCACACTGTACATCTAGAGCAAAATGTTCGAAGAAGTAGCACGCGACGCTTCTCAAATGCTGATGCTGATTTTCTGGCTCCTCATAGCCCTAATGGTAATCTGGGGCGCCATTAAAATGCGTGCTTACAAGAGATCAAGATTCTTTGACCGAATGGCAGGCCACGAAGTGTCCAGGCGAAACAGACACTAGCTCTGGCTCCTGCTGCTTGCACACGTCCTTTTCACATGGGCATCTTGTGCGAAAACGACATCCCTTCGGAATGTCAATGGCTGACGGCACTTCTCCCCTAAGCTCAATGACTCTTCGCTTTCTTTCAGGATTCGGCACAGGAATAGCCAACAACAAAGCCTGAGTATACGGATGCATGGGCCTAGAGAAAATCTCAGCCTTATCACCTATCTCAACAATCCTCCCAAGATACATTATCGCAATCCTGTCCGAAATGTACTTCGCAATAGCCAAATCATGAGTTATGAAGAGATAGGTTAAGCCCAGTTCTCTCCTCAAATCCAGCATCAAATCAATAATCGTCGTCCTAAGCGAAACATCAATCATAGAAACCGGCTCATCAGCAACAATAAACTCCGGATCCAGAATCAGCGACCTCGCCATAGCTGCACGCTGTCTCTGACCCCCACTCAACTGATGCGGATACAACCCCGCAAACTGCTCAGGAGGCGCCAATCCCACGCGGCCGAGCATCTTCAGAACCCTTTCTTTCTTCTCCTCACCTTTTGCAAAACCGAGAATTTCAAGCGGGTGCCCCACCGCGTCCCCAATCCTCATCCTAGGGTTGAACGATGCATACGGGTCTTGGAAAATGATCTGCAGCTTTCTTCTAAGCACCCTCAGTTCTTCATGCTCAGTTTTGACAATGTCAACATCGTTGAAGAGAATTCTCCCACTAGTCGGAGTGATGAGCCTTACAACAAGCTTGCCAGTAGTGGTTTTTCCACACCCACTCTCACCCGCCAAAGTGAAGACTTCGCCCTTCCGAACCGAAAAACTGACATCATCAACGGCTCTTACAAAACGCCTGCTTCGAGTCAGCATCCTTTCAAGGAAGCCCTTCTCAACAGGGAAATACTTCTTCAAATGCTCAACTTGAAGAACCTCTGCTTGACTCAATCTACTCGCCTTCCTCGTACTTTCCACACCTCACATAATGGTCTGGCCCAGTACATGTCAGGCGCGGCTCTTCTTCCCTACATTTTTCCTTGGCGCAGTAGCAGCGTGGCCAAAACCTACAACCCTTCGGAAGATTAAGCAAATCAGGCGGAGACCCAGCTATGGCATTAAGAGTCTGCTCATCAAGCTCAACATTAGGAATCGCCTTCAGCAAACCCTGCGTATACGGGTGCTGAGGATTCCTGTAAATATCCTCGCTCCGAGCATACTCCACCATGTGCCCAGCATACATAACAATAATCCTGTCACTCCTCTCCAAAACAATACTCAAATCATGCGTTATCAAAACAAGAGCCATTCCATAAGTATCCCTCAAAGCATTCAAGAGATCCAAAATCTTGGCCTGCACGATAACATCCAAGGCCGTAGTCGGCTCATCAGCAATCACCAAGCTGGGATTCAAGGCTATTGCCAAAGCAATCATAACCCGCTGCCGCATGCCACCGCTCAGCTGATGCGGATAATCACCTATACGCTCAGATTGAATCCCCACATCCCTAAGCAACTTCCTCGTGCGCACAACCGCATCTTTCTCGCTTACTCTCGGTTCATGCGCCCGAATCAACTCGACAAAGTGAGCGCCGATCTTCTTAACGGGATTCAGAGAAGTCATCGGGTCCTGAAAAACATAGGAAATATCCTTTCCCCTAAGATTCCGCATCTCACTCGCTGAAAACCCCAAGACATCTCGGCCTTTCAGCAGTATTTTCCCTTTGACTATGCGCCCCGGATACGGAACCAACCGCATCAAAGACAGCCCAAGAGTGGATTTCCCGCAGCCCGACTCGCCGACCACACCCAGCGTCTCACTCTTGTCTATCGAGAAAGAGACATCTTCCACCGCGCGGACTTTTCCTCTTCTAGCCCAGTACTCCACCGTCAAGCCGTTCACACTCAAGAGCGGTTGCGACACCACCATCACCTCACTCTCTCAGCCGGGGGTTCGCCATCTCACTCAACCCCTCACCCATCAACGTGAAACCCAAAGCCAAAAGAATAATCATCAAACCAGGATACGCTATCACCCACCATGCTCCACTGGACAAAAGTCTCCGTCCATTCGTCAGGTCCCAACCCCAATCTGGAATGTCCACTGACACACCTAAGCCAATGAATGTCAGACCAGCTGCGGTAAGGATGGCATCTGCAAAGTTCACAGTCGCAACAACCACTATCGAAGGAACGACATTAGGGAAAATGTAGCGGGAAAGAACCGTGCGACCTTTTGCGCCGGCAGCGTTAGCCGCTTCCACGTAAGGCATCTCCTTTATGCTCAGCACTTGGCTTCGAATCACCCTGAAATAAGAAGGAACATAGACCACGGCAATCGAAAGCGCCATGTTGGTAACACCTCTTCCCAGCATAGCAGCAATCGCTATAGCCAAGACCAAGCCAGGAAAAGCGTAGATGCTATCCATGATAAGACAGAAGAACCTGTCAACTACTCCTCCAGCGTAAGATGAAAACAAGCCTAACGGAACCCCAATCAGCAGACAAATGATCACAGACAATATGGAAACCTCAAGCATGATACCGCCGCCGGAAAGCACTCTGCTAAAAACGTCCTGACCCAAATCATTGGTACCAAACAGGAACTGAGAATTTGGGGACAATAGCGGTTTTCCAACATTAATCTGCGACGGGTTGTAAGGAACGACCCAAGGCGAAATCGCCGTAACCACCACTATCGACGCGACCATGATGAACCCCAACACAACGAGCCATCCTGCCAAGCCTCGTTGAGACAGCGAAGAGAGACCCGGGATTAGGCTGGAGAGCATGCTCTTTTTAACTTTTGGTTCGTCCACCTCAGCTCACCTCACAGCCTGATCCTCGGATCAAGATAAGCATAGAGCAAATCAACCACCAAACTCACGACGGACACGAAAATCCCAAAAAAAACCACTGCACCCTGTATAGCCGTGTAGTCACGGAAGTTGATCCGATCAACGATGTATCTGCCCAAGCCAGGCCAAGAGAACGTCGTCTCCGTCAGAATCGCTCCGCCCAGAAGGGTCGCAAACTGCAAACCCATCATAGTAAGCACTGGAAGAAAGGCATTCCTCAGTGCATATCCATACGTCACCGTAGTTTCACTGAGCCCCCTCGCCCTCGCAGCGGTAACATAGTCAAGCCGAAGAGTCTCAAACATGTTACTCCTAGTCAGCCTGATGAAAACCCCCGAAAGAACCAAACCCAGAGTCAATGAAGGCAAAGCAAGGTACCTGAGGGCTTCAACAAACTTGTAGACATTGCCTTCTAGAAGACCATCAATGGTGTACAACCCTGTCGAAAAATGTAAACTCCCAACGTTCAACCCCGAGGGCAGATCCATCCTAGGAGGCAATCTCAGACCAACAGGAAGCCAATGCAAGCCTAATCCAAACACCATTTGGAAAACCATACCCAAGAAAAAGACGGGAATAGCATAAGTCACTATACCAAAGACTCTTATCACATTATCTCGCGTTTTACCATAACCCTTCGAAGCCTCAACCCCCAAGAAAATCCCTATAGACACAGCGATTATCATCGAGAAAATTGCCAACTCAAGTGTCGCGGGAAAGGCAGAAAGGATTTGTTGTGTCACGGATGAATAATCCTGCATCGATTCACCCAAATCGCCCCTGAACAGTCCAGCCACGTAATCAAAATACTGCACCCACAGGGGTCTATCAAGCCCCAACCTATGTCGCATCTCTTCCATAGCTGCTGGGTTCTCCTGCTTCTCGAAATGAAGTAACACAGGATCGCCAGGCAAAACTCTGATAACGAGAAAAACCATTGTCAACAGGATAAATATCATCGGAATCGTGAGCAGTATCCGCGAAATCACATACGTCCGTAGGGTCATTTGTTCACTTGCCTTTCCAGACAAACTATAAAAAGAAAAAAGGAATTAAAGCTTGTTTATTCTTCGGCATAGAGCAACCAGTGACGCCACGATTGCGTGATGTCTAGATAGACTCCTTTGATCTTGAGTGTCGTCACAGCATATGCTGAGCCTTGGTATGTCGGAATCATTGGACAATCTTCGACCATCAGATTTTGGATTTGGCTATACAAACTGCTTCGTGCAGCTGCAGTAGTGTTCCCTCTGGCCCACGCGATTAGTTTGTCCATTTCGCTGTTGTTGTAGTTGTGGTGAATCCATGATCCGCCCGATGAGTCAACGAACGGCTGAATGTAGTCATCTGGGTCAATGTAGTCAGGGTACCAGCCTAGAATGTAGGCGTCCATGTCCTCGTTCTGCCTGTGAGTCCTGAATGACGGCCAGTCAGCATAATCAAGAGTCACAGCGATAACGCCACTCGCTTCCAACGACGACTTTAGCACCTGCGCCTGTTGAGGACTCGAAGGATAGTGCCCAGAAGTCTCATACCACAGCTTGAACGACAGCTTGTTGGTCTCATTGTAGCCTAGATCTGCGAGCAACTCTCGAGTCTTCGTGTAGTTTGGATCGCCAAGTGTCAGAAAAGCGTCAGTGTGCCCGAACATGCCAATAGGAATCATGCTGTACAGCTTCTGAGCTTGCCCCAGAAACACTGTATCAACGATTGTAGTCCTATTTATGGCAGCGCCTACAGCTTGTCTGATTATCGTGTTGTTGAATGGTGCGTATTTCTCCTGCAAAACCAAGTACTGAATGAACGCGCCTGTTCCTTCCCAGACCTTCAGGTTCGTGTTGGTTTTCATGGTATTGATGTCTGTAGCCCCAAGCTGTCTGAATGCAATGTCAATTTCCTGCGCCTGAATCGCCAAAGCCAATCCTGTAGAGTCTGCATAGAACTTTAAGATCATCTTCTTGGTCTTCGGATAACCTCCACTAGCATTCCAGTAGTTCGCGTTCGCCTCAAGCCTCATCTCATAGTCCTTTCCAGCCGTTCGAGTCCAGTTTGCAAGTTTGTACGGGCCTAACCCCATTGGGTGACTACCTCTCGCGTTTCCCTCAGCGTACACAACCACAGAAGTCATTGGGGCATACGCTGGATCAACGATGTATGATGCTTGACAAGCCAGAAGTGAAAGGAACGCTGCAAACGGAATCTTCAGATAGAACTTCGCCACGTACGTACTCGTCACTGTAACATTGTTGATTATGCCGCCATAACCAATTCCGACAAACGCGCCATCCTCGTCATCTATGCCTATCCCTCTATCAAAGGTGTACTTCACGTGCGTAGCATTGAATTCGGTTCCATCTTCATACTTCACGCCTTGCTTAAGATTGAAAGTCCAAACCAAGCCATCATCAGAAACGTTCCACGAAGCCGCCAAAGACGGGACGATATCGTCAACGCTGCCAGTAGCGCCAGCCTTGTACTCAACCAAACCACAACCAAGAGACTGAATTATCTCCCAGCCAAAATAGTCATACGCACGCGCCGGATCCAAACAGGACTCAACCGAATCAGTAGTGCCCATAACCAGCGTCTCCTTTAGTTTGGTCGTGGGCATCGTGAAGTAGTAACCAGCGACTCCCGCTATTATGATTATGACAATTACGATGCCGACAATAGTCATTCTGCCTATAGCTTTTGTATCTTTCAAATTTTCCACCGTAGTTATACGGATTAGAGCGCTATGGATATAAAATTTTGGCTTACAAAAGCACCCGCGCAGAGAATATCAGGATCAAATGAACGATAATGAGCGCACAGCATCCAGTCAAGGTTACGAAAAACATAAATCTAAAGCTCCTATCTTAGAAACTTCGGTCGGGCGGTAGCTCAGCTTGGTAGAGCTTCCGAGCCAGCCTAGACCCAGAAACTTTAGCTGGCGGAGACGCTGTAGATACCTACCCATGGTGGGTGTCACCCAGCCTACTAAGCGTACATGCAGACCAAACTGCAGAAACCGGATTGTCGCAGGTTCAAATCCTGCCCGCCCGACCTCTGAAGAAAACCAGAATAACACGAACTTGTTTATTACAAATAACCAGACCAAATCCTCTTCAAACTTCATGATCTAATTCATTCGAGACTCAGAGATCATGAGAAGAATATGCTAAACACAGGTCAATTCTTATAAGACTTTTCACGTGATTACCTTTGCCAAGACTTAGAGTGGGTTGTCGAATGGCACCTGAAAGTTCCAGAAGAGTCAGCTTGATAAAGCCTTCAGCTATCCGCAGAATGCTTGAATTGTCAGCAGGAATGAGGAATGTCATTCATCTAGAGCAGGGTGAACCAGATTTCATAACGCCGAAGCACATAGTAGACGCGGCCGTTGAAGCTGCCAGGAAGGGGTTCACTCACTACACGGAAATTGATGGAACAACGGAACTGCGCCAAGCCATCGCTGAAAAGGCGGAGAAAGACAATGGACTCGATGCTGATCCACGGACAGAGATTACAGTGACCTCCGGCTCCCAAGAAGCCATGTTGATTGCCACATTTGGCTTTCTGAACCCAGGCGACGAAGCACTAATTCTGGACCCATACTACCCTGCATATTTTGAAGACACTCTCTTGGCAGAAGCTGTTCCGATTCCACTTACTCTTAATGAAAACAGCGACTACGGAATAGACCCTGAAGTCTTGGAGAATCACGTAACAAAGAAAACGAAAATGATCTGGCTGTGTAACCCTTCAAACCCAACAGGACACGTGTTCCCAAGACACGATCTCGAAATCATAGCCGAAGTCGCTAAGCAACACGACTTGACAGTCTTTGCTGACGAAATATACGAAAAAATCATCTACGATGGCACAGAACATGTCAGCATCGGTTCATTGCCCGGCATGAAAGACCGAACAATAACGGTGAACGGTTTCTCAAAAGCATACGCTATGACAGGGTGGAGAATCGGCTACATAATAGCCGAGAAAAAGCTCTCTGCAACCCTGCGCAATCTGCACTACTACGCAACCCTTTGTCCAAACGCAATTTCACAAAAAGCAGCCTATGCTGCGCTGACTGGACCCCAGGATTGCGTCCAAGAAATGGTAACCGAATACAACAGAAGAAGAAGATACGTGCTCAGCGAGTTAGACAAAATCAAGAAATTGCGATGCGCTACACCGAAAGGAGCCTTCTACGTTTTTCCAGAATTCTCAAGCTTCGAAAAATCTGATGAGGCGCTCGCCCAATATCTGTTGAATGAGGCTAAAGTGGCAACTGCACCAGGCTCAGGTTTCGGGAAGGCAGGAGAAGGGCATCTAAGGATATCATACTCTGTCTCCTATGAACAGCTCAAAGAAGGAATCGAACGGATTAAGAGAAGCCTAGAGCGTAGACCATAGATTAAGCGTGACGACTTAGGTTCTCTGCCTTGTGATCGTGATTATGGATTTGTCT
>Ga0315279_10002137_pt1 | contig 30529 bp, 22 predicted proteins | sample YL17G06_20_MG_FD_203694 | JGI IMG/M metagenome (GOLD analysis project Ga0315279, IMG submission 203694) | Sediment microbial communities from Yellowstone Lake, YNP, Wyoming, USA - YL17G06_20 | ecosystem: Environmental > Aquatic > Freshwater > Lake > Sediment | place: USA: Wyoming | collected...
CTGATACAACGGCATCAACGACGAGATCGAACATATTGCCGCCGATTCTGACCTTGGTCTTGGAGCCCCTGAGCTCGACAAAAGGAATGACGCTCAGGACAGAATCCAGTCTCACTTCAGCGGCAGATTCGAGGTCTTTTTCTAAATATTGTTTCATCATATTATATAGTTTCACCATCCGGTGAAACTATATAATTAAGTGAAACTAAAGTCAAGCGCTTTTTTTTCTAGCTTTTGTCTCAGACTCTCAGACTGGGAAACTCAGCCACAATCCAGGCTTCGACCGATTTTCGGAGATTCCCGGCCAGGGCGATCATTTCGTCCAGCTCAATTCTTAAGCCACTCGGCCAGACTCATGAGGGTCTCCTATCACCGACATGTAAGGGGATTTCAGAACAGTTTGGAGAAGATGGTCGCCTTTGGACAGCCGGCTTTTATATTCCCCGAGCGACATGACCATGGGGTTGATCTCGCGCCGCAGGCTGTCCTGAGCTCGGGCGACATTTTCCATGACATCCTCGAAACTCACTTCTCCGACAACGAGCAGGTCAATATCGCTTTCCGCGCCGGCCCTGCCGCAAGCGAGGGAGCCATACAAGAGAGCGATGGAGATGCGTCCGGCCAGCGGCTCCAGCGCCGCCCGGAGCACATCCACAACGCCGGCTGTCTTGGTAATAAGGCTTTTCAACTCATCGAAAATGGGGCACTGCGGATTAGCTTGGAACAGAACCTGGTTTTCCTTGACCGCGCGAAGGATAACTCCTGCACCCGACAGCCGCTTAAGTTCTCTTTGGCCGGCCCCCGGCGAGATCCCAGCCAAGCGGAGAATTTTCCTCAGATGGAACGATTCCTCCATTCCCAATTCAGATACAGTTTGCAAGCTTTTTTTACCTCCGTCTGATAAGGACGTAAAAGGCAGGGCGGAATTCTCTGTGGTCGATAAAAGGACCCATGAAGGACCATATGTCCCAGTTCATGAGCAAGCGTAAACCGATACTGGGACTCCAAATTGATATATAGATATTCATCGACATAGATCTTCTTGAAATCGTTCGATATGAAGGCATTGATCTCATGGCTTCTGTAAAGAGATGGGATTGGGATAATGTTGATCTTGAGAATAACGTCAACCAGCTTTTCTACATTAACCGGTATCTGTTCCTCTAAACCGCAACTCTCGCGATACTCCTCAACGATCTTTCTGATGTCCGGGTATGAATGAAAGACCGGTTTCAGCAAATCCGCGCCGCCTAGGTTCTCTTCAATTTCTCTATGAGATCATCGACCTGTTGTTTGGATATTTCTTTATTCCTGAACGTCCGAAAAATGAGGGGCAGACTTCTGACAAGCTCCTCGTTATCCATGAGTTCGCCGGGGATGATCCCTTTGCTGGCGGCGGCGAGATCGAAGAACTGGTACCAATCGTCCGTTCCCTTTTTGAGTCCGAGATATGAGGCATATTCTTCCAGCTTCTCCTTTGACTCGGGAGGAGGCAGCATTCCCCTTTCCAATTTGCTGATGTTACCTGGATCCAGCCCATGGGCTTTGCAGAATCCCCTCAGGGTGAGACCCTTTTGGATCCTTTTCTCCTTGAAGAAATCCCCGAAAAGAGGCTTGGTTTTCATGTTATTCACCTCAACCGCTCCAAACGTTGTATTAATCATACAACACCATACCTCTTTTGTCAAGCCATAGTAAGGACGCTGAAGAAAAGAGAATTTTCTCAAGCGGAGAATATCGGACTATGTGCGCGACTGGATGAAGCGCATTTTAATTGACATCCGCCAGATGGAGTGTTTGAATTGGGGCGGTTGATGCGTATCACATTCGATCCCGATTTTGATAACGGCTCATGGCCAGGGCCGCTTCGTACCCACACAAACGGGCCGCTCGGCGCCCGCACGATCGATTCCGTCCCCATCGCCGGGCGCACGCAGCGCCCCGATGCCGCCAAGCCCTCCGCGGCCGCAAGAACCGCCGCCATCGGCGAGATATGGGTCGGTCCCGCCCGGCTTCAGGGCATCCTCGAGACTGCGCTTGGGCTCGGGGGCCTGTTCCCTTCCCCGTCGGAGCGAACCGCGGCTCTGGCGCGAGCCGTCCGAACCGAGGAGGGCTTCTGGAGCGCGTCGGCAGAAAAAGATCCGATCAGCGTCGCGCGGACACTGCTCCGGTGGATCGACTGGCTTCGTCTCCACGAGTGGGAGGGGCAAGCGCCCACGGCCGCGCCTGCGTCGGGCAGCGTAACGGATCACAAGCCGTGTTCCCCAGCAGGTCGCGCATCGGCACAAAAACCTGGTTCCGAGGTTAGCCACGCAGCCGGCTTAAAAGTGCCATCGGCGTCCGCCTCCCCCAACCTGAACCGTCTGTACGATCTCTCCCGCCTTTTGCCGTTTGCCCTTCCCGGCAGCCCCGACCGTCTCATCGCCATATCCACAGCCCTCGACAAGCGCCGGACGGACATCGAATCCATCGACACCTTCGAGCCCGTCGATCGCCTCCTTCCCCTTTGGCGCAAGATCTTCGTAAAGCTCGAAGCCCGCGGCGTCGCGATTAGGCACTCCCCCATCCATCCCGTCTCTTCAAAGCGCGCAACCGACCTGCGCCGATGCCTTTCGCCCGCTTTCGCGCCCTCCAACGATGGCTCTCTCATCCTCTTTCGGCCCTACAGTCCCATGGACGCGGCCGAAAGCGTCGCCGCATGGCTCCGCGCGCAGACCGCTATTCCCGAAACCCTCATCATAAGCCCGGATGTCGTGTTGGATGAGGCCCTCAGGCGATTCGGCCTCCCCGTAACAGGGGCCAAGGAGACCACGAACGACGACCCGCTCCTTCAGGTCCTCCCTCTGGTCCTCGCCATAGGGTGGGACCCGCCCGATCCCCAGCGGGCCCTCGAACTCCTGATCATTCCGGACGGCCCCGTCCCCGGCTTCCTGGCCCGCGCGCTCCGCTCAGCGCTCCAGCAATGGCCCGCGGTCGGAAGCCCGTCATGGAACGATTCCCTCGCGACCGGCCTCGACGCGCTCTCGCCCGCCGCCCGACGCGACCGCGTCCGCGACCTGTTGGCCGCGATCTTCCGCCCGGATGCCGGGATCCGAACCGCATTCCCGTCATCTGCGCTCAAGCTCCGCACCCAGGTCGTCCGAAAATGGGCTGCCGCGCGCCGCTTCGCCGCCGAGCAGCCGCCCGAGATGGTCGACAGGCTGGACGCCGTCATCGGCCAATGCAACCTCTTCGAAAGACTCATCGAGCTCTCGGGCTTCGGATCGCTCACGGAGCCCCAGCTCCTGAGGCTCCTCCGGGAGCTCACGGACTCGACCGGACCGCATCGCCGATACGCCCCGGAAGCCGGCATATCGGTCGTGAATTCCCCCGCCGCCGTCGCCGGCCCCGCCCGGCACATCATCTGGTGGGACTTCACCCTCGAATCCGCCCCGGAGCCGTTCTCCATCCCCCTCTCCCGCGCCGAGCTGGCCGCTCTCGAATCGTCCGGAGTGACGCTCACGCCGGCCGCCGATATCGCGTCCGATCACTCGAGGAGGTGGCGCCGCCCGTTCGCCCAGGCCTCCGAAACCCTGCTTCTCGTTTGCCCCGTGTTCGGCGAGGACGGCGAAGAGCGGCACCATCATCCGCTCTGGGACGAGGTCACGGCTAATCTGAAAGAGGGGACGTCCCGTGCCTCCCTCGAAGCGAGAAAGCTCGATCATGACGCCCGCTCGAAGAAGCGTCGCGATGCCCTCCTGCCCATCCCCCGCCCTCGACGGTCGTGGAGCGTACGCCCTTCCATGATCTCCCCGCCTCGCTCGCACTCGCCCACCTCTATGCAATCCCTCATCGGCTGTTCGTTCAAGTGGGTCCTGACGTACCTCGGGAGGCTTCGCGACCCCGAGATCGCCGCTCTGACCGATAACGGCACCATGTTGGGCGCGCTCTCGCACGAGATCCTCGCGAAAACCCTCCGATCGGACCCTGCCGACGGCCTCACCGCGCAGAAGACGGCGGACGATATGTTCGTTCGCCTCGGGCCCAAGTTGGCCGCGCCGCTCTTCCTGCCCGGCGCCCCGTTCCAGATCTCGTTCGCCCGCAAAGCGACCGCGGACGCCGCCCGGGTCCTCGTGGACCAACTCAAGCGGAGCGAACTCCCCATCGTCGCCATCGAAACCCCCGTCTCGAAGAAGCTCGGCGCGCTCGAATTCAACGGGCGCACGGACCTCGTCGTCGGCGACCCGCCCGTCGTCATAGACCTCAAGTGGAGCGGGGGTTCCTACCGTCGGGAACAGCTAAAGAACGGGACCGCCTTCCAAGTCGCCGCGTACGCGTTCATGATCCAAACCGGCCGCGCCTTCCCCGGGGCCGCTTATTTCATACTCCGGGACCAGCGCCTGATCACCCTGAAGAGCGCGCCCTTCGCGAACGCCGAAAACGTCGATGGCCCTCCCCTCCAGGAGACGTGGAACGCCCTTCTGGCCGCGACGCGCGAAAGTCTCGATCTCCTAACAAAGGGCCGGATCGAAGCCTTCGGCATCCCGCTCAAAGACGACGCCGGGGTCGCCAAGAAGGACGAGATCTCCGACGGCCGTCTCATCCTCGAACCGCCCTGCAAGTTCTGTTCGTTCGGCTTCCTCTGCGGCCGCAGTTGGGGGGACGTCCGATGAGCCGCATCGAGATCATTTCGGCGAGCGCGGGCAGTGGAAAGACGCACCGCCTTGCCGAGGTCCTCGAGAGCGCGGTCAAGTCCGGCGAGGCCCACCCCGAGGCCGTCATCGCCACGACGTTCACGCGCAAGGCCGCGGCCGAGCTCAGGGAGCGGGTCCGCCGGCGCCTCCTCGAGGCCGGGCGGCCCCGGGACGCCGAGCGGCTGAACGCCGCCATCATGGGCACGGTCAACTCGGTCTGCGGCCGGCTGGTTTCCGATTTTGCCTTCCATCTGGGATTGTCGCCGGAGCTCAGCGTCCTGGACGAGGATATGGCCAAGAAGGCCCTGAGCCGGGCCCGTTTCGGGGTCATCGATGAGGAATCGGACCGCGATATCGGCCGGCTCCAGACCGTGTTCTACGAATGGGACGTCGAAAGGCTCGTCTCCCGGGTCGTGGAGCTGGCCCGGGCCAACGGGCTGGGCCCGGCCGAGCTCGCCGCCTCCCGGGACCGCTCGATCGCCGAGCTGGACGAGCTCCTTGGCGAGCCCGTCGAAGACGCCGCCAGTCTCGAGAATGACCTCCGCGCCGCCCTCGCCGCGTTCCTCGCCCATTGTGGGCGCGGCGAAGACACCACCAAGAAGACCCAGGATTGCGCCGAGAAGGCCCGCCAGTTCATGACCGGCATGGAATCCGGCAAGGCCCCGAAATGGCAGGATTGGAGCGCCTTGGCCAGGCTCGACGCCGCGAAAGCCTCGGCAGACGCCGCCCGCCCCGTCGCGCTCCTCGCGGCCGAGCACGTCCGCTATCCCCTCTTCCTGGAGGACATCCGCGCGGCCGTTCGGACCGTCTTCGACCTCGCCGCCCGCGCCCTCGAAACGTATGCCGAATACAAGGAAGAGCGCGGCCTCATCGATTTCGTCGACCAGGAATGCCTGGCCCTCGCCCTACTGGACAAGCCCGAGGTCCGCGCGCACCTGGAGGGCGCGCTCGACCTCGTCCTCGTCGACGAGTTCCAGGACACGAGCCCCATCCAGCTGGCCATCTTCCTGAAGCTCGCCGAGATCGCTAAGCGCAGTGTCTGGGTCGGGGACCAGAAGCAGTCCATATTCGGGTTCCGCGGTTCGGACCCCGAGCTCATGAACACCGCCGTCGAAACGATCCTTGAAGGCCGCGAGCCGGAGACCCTGCCGCTATCGTGGCGCAGCCGGCCGGGGCTCGTCCGGACGACATCGGAGCTTTTCGCCCGGGCATTCCCCCGGCACGGCATTCCGGCCAACCGGGTCCGGCTCGAGCCGTCCCTGACGGACGAGGCCGAACCTAAAGGGCTCGGGCCTTTCGTGGAGCGTTGGATCCCGAGACCCGACGGCCGTTCGAGCGACAGCAAGGCGGCGGCCCTGGCCTCCGGCATCCGGGAATGCCTCGAGGACCCCTCGGTCATGGTCCGGGACAGGGCCACCAGGAAGCCCCGCCGCCCGCGCCCCGAAGACATCGCCGTCCTCTGCCGGCAGAACAAGACCTGCGTCCAACTGGCCGATAACCTGGCGAGGATCGGGATCAAGAGCGCCCTGGCCCGGTCCGGCCTTCTGAGCACCCCCGAGGCCAGGATCCTCCTTTCGGCCCTGCGCCTGTGGTCCGACCCCGAGGACGCCCTCTCGGCCGCCGAGATCGCCCGCATGCGCGAGCATCCGAACGACCCGGACCGCTGGCTGGCCGCCCTCCTCGCGAATCCCGGGGTTGAGGCCTTCCAGGACGTGCCCGTGGTCACCCGGATAAGGGACGCGAGCGCGGCCGAACGGCCCCATCTCGGCGTTCTGGCGTCCTTCGACCGAGTCTCGGAGATCCTGTCGATCCGCGACCTGTGCCGACGATGGGGGAACGCGGGCGAGCGCCTGGCCAATCTCAACATGTTGAGGTCGCTCGCCGTCGATTATGCTTCCCTCGCGGTCGAGGAAGGCGCCGGGATGACGACCGCCGGCCTCACGGCCTTCCTCTCGGGCCTGGAGGGCGAGGAGGGCGATCCCCAGGCGTTCAGCCCCGATCCCGACGCGGTCATCATCAGCACGTGGCATAGGGCAAAGGGGCTCGAGTGGCCGATCGTCGTCCTCTACGAGCTCGACTCCGATTTCCGCCGCCACATTCCCGATGTCCACATCGTCTGCGACCGGGAAAGGATCTCCCTTGCGGACCCGCTGGCGGACCGCTGGATACGCTATTGGCCGAATCCCTATCACTTCCGCACGAAGTCCGGGTATCACGAGCTCATGGAGGGCCACCCCGCCCTCGTCGAGGCCGACGGGATCGAACGGCGGGAGAGCCTCCGGCTTCTCTATGTCGGCTGGACGCGCGCCCGGGACCGGGTCGTTCTCCCCTGCCCCGCCGGAAAGCTCGATTCGGAGATGCTGGGAGAGATGAAGGAAGCGAGAAATGGCGGTGAGCGTCCGTTGCTGTGCGAACCCACCGAAGGAAAGGCGGACTGGGGAGGGACGCAGATCGATGTGCGGGAGAGGGCGCCGTCGGCAATGGAGCCGACGCCCATCCGGGCCGAGGCCGAACCGACCTATGTCGCGGAGGGGCCGATAGAGCATCCGCTCGCAGCGACCAGCCCCGATTACTCGGATAGGACGTGGGCAGCTGCAGAGGCGGACGTATTGGGCGCGCCGATCCCGCTCAAGGCGCCGGCGGACCCGATACATCTGGGGAGCGCAATCCATGGATTTCTGGCCGCCGACGGCCCCGACCTGTCCTTGGCCGATCGCCTGGAGATGGCCCAGGGTTTATTGGAACGTTGGGATATCGCCGCCGCATTCGCACCTGGAGACCTTATCATGATGGGCGACAGGCTCCGCAAGTGGGCGAACGACCGTTGGCCGGATGCCAGGTGGTGCCGTGAGTGGCCGACCCTCCAGAGGCTCCCCTCCGGCTCCGAAGTGCGCGGCATCACCGACCTCATCCTGATGACGCCCGACGGACTGATCGTCATTGACCACAAGGCCTATACGGGCGGGCCGGAGGACGCTCGCCAGTTCGCGCTGGATTGCGCCGACCAGCTCCAGGCCTATACGGATGCAGCAAGAGAGGCGTTGGGCAGCGATGACATTAAGATGTATGTCCATCTGCCGCTGATGGGGGCGACGGTGCGAGTCGAGGGAAAATGAATGATCAAGAATTTGCGAAGAGAGTTGCTGCAATAACCAGGGATCTGAAATCGTCAGAAATCAGTGAATTTATTGATAAAACTGAGCTTGTTGCACCAATCCCATTCCGAGGAACAGCGAGGGAAATTAAACTGATCATCCTTGGTCAGGATCCAACTGTTCGCAAAATGAAACACCGAGAAAACATCAAGGTCACATTATTGCTAGATCAGAAAAAAGGCAGATTGCCTAACTATTTACGTGGGGTATGTAAAAAACTGGATTTAGAACTTGACCAGAATGTCTACGCCACAAATATCTTAAAGAACTTTTTTACAGATCGTCCAGATCAGCTAGAAAAGGACCATCCTGGTCTAATAAGAAAGGCATTTTCTTTTTGGAAAAACTTATTGCTTAAGGAGCTTAGTGAATTCGAAAATATTCCAGTCATCACGCTAGGTGAACCTGTCCTTAATTGCTTTTTGAAAGATCCTGTTCTTATCCGTTACTATTGGGGATTTGAAGGTCCCGCAATGTATAGCAAAAATTTTAAACATATCCTGCCCGAAGAGAATGAATTGCACAGAAATATCTTTCCTTTTCCTCATATTCATGGTCTCGGACATAAACTATATCGTGAGGGTTTGAACGATTATACAGAATACATGAGAGGTTATCTCAAATAATAGTAGATGCTGCGGGTCTTCTTCAAGTACAAGCGCCGGCTCCTGGGGGAACTTGCCGAGGTAGTGCTCAACTGAACTGGTCCCTAAAAATTGGACAGGGGATTTAGGTGCATTTTAGCCTGCCATATCTTCAAAGGGAAGTATGGCATTATGCTCGGCATGGGCCGGCGTACTTGTCGGATCTCACGCTCGAGATTCCGAAGGACTTGAGAACATCGGAGAACTCGGCGAGGACACCCTGCGGCTAGAATGGCGGACGCCGCTCCTGCAGAACGTCCAGGACGACCTTCCCCAAGCCCTCCCGATATCATTTTTGTCGATTGCAGCGGAAGAAGGAAGAGAGTTTGCAAATTACAATCCAAATTTCTTCCTCAATTCCTTGTCAACTTCGGCGACCGTCCTTTGGTCTATGCCCTTGCCATCCGCCGAGGTTTCCCTTCTGCCGTCTGTGTGACACGCATTTCCGATCATTATATAGCTCGAGGGCACGACGGACGCACCGTGAGCGTGGCAATTATTCCGGACTTTATTATCATCCGACACAACGATGATATCAAATTTCCTTCCTTTGAAGTTCTTTACAAATCGGATGATTTCGTCGTCGCCGCCGTGGGAGGTCCGAGAGAAAATGCATCTGATCCCGCCCAAGCGCACATCGCGGCCGCCCGCGTATTGAAGGTCGCCGTCAAAAATAATAACGCACTCGAACGCCGGATGATTATGGCTCCAAGTCGAAATCATAAGGGCGAGTCCGATTCTCGCGTTTTCCAAATCCCCATCGAGCCGGAGCTTCAATTCCGGGATCCGGTTAATTACATTATAACCGTCGATGAGGAGGATTTTTTGAGAGGGCATTGAACTCAACCCATTCCGGAGAACGCGCGCCGGTCGAGCCCATTAAGGCTCCTTCTATCGTGGACTCTCTTAACTCCCCGCAAACTGGGGTTCTCCGCGACAAACCAAACAGGGTAGTTGCGGTCTCCGATATATCCTTTAAGCCAAGGATAATCCTTCAGCCAGTTATGGATTTCGTGAGTTTTAATGATCTTCTTTATTTCTTTGCTTATCGAGTCCAAATCATGCTGCTCCCCGCCCATTTTCCTCATGCTTACGGTTGTCTATAAAAAATTGCATTTTAGCTGTCACACTTCACAATGAAATCAATAGATGAGCCTTTTTTAGTATTTTTTAATACACTTTCGAGCGGTGATCGCTGCTTCCTGTCTTTATTGTAGTATCGTCCTGCTCCCGCATATAATCGCACCGACGGAAGCATCTCTTCCATCTTTTTCCACATAGCTTTCCACGTTAGAACAGAATCAGCGGTATGCGGATGTTGGAGTACTACGAATGGCTTTTTTAATTTTGCCATTTCACAAAAACTATCCCGCAAAGCTCTTCGGTCGCCTTTCGCTTTTTCAGAACGCGGGCTGAATATCGCCAAATCATGGCATCCCAGAACCATTATTTGGGGGCTATCGGGAATATTCAGAAAATGGGTAGAGAGATCGGCTATTCTTAAAAACGTTTTTTGCTGGTTTGTGGTGGGATAGGATTTTCCAGTGAAATAGTATTTATCATCCTTCAACCCCACTAAGAAAACTAGCTCAGCGTGTGTTTGCATGATGGGGGTTTGGGTTGTTGATATCTCTGCCTTTTCTGAGTCGATTCCGATTGTCATAAAATCTGCATGCTTTGCGAGTCTTTCCCTTAGCCCACCACTCATTAATTCAATCACAACTCGGCTCGCTCCCTCCTTAATTTCCTTAATGTTTTCCTCCGAACATAATGCTAGTGACTTTTTCGTTTTTCTCTTCAAATGATCCGGCAATGGAAAACTCAAGAATCCTCCGCATGTTATGAAGTATTTCACTCGAACATCTTTCGGCCACAATTCACACAGTCGTTCAAGAACTCTTCTCGCTTCCGATATGTCTAAACTCCAAGGGCCTGAAATGATAAGCCTTGCGATATCGGGATTTTGATCGATTTTAATATCGATTTTTGGAACTCTATTCTTTCTACTTAATATTTGTTCGAACTCCTTAACATTAGCTTCATTATTCTCATCCAGATCGCACCATTTTCTTTCATTATCCAACAACCTGATGGTAGGATGGATTCCAAGTATTGCAGGCGTAAAATCTCTCAGAGTGTCATACCAGGCTCTTTGCTCATCACGATAAATAGGACTGTTGTCTTCGGCGATAATGCGTTGGCATAAGCTTTTCCATTTACTTATGTTAAATTGGGTCCTAATTTCTTCAGGATATAAGGATAGAGAGATTTCTCTGGCCTTTGTGAAATGCTGGCGTTCATCATACTCAACAATCGTTGCGGGATCGTGGATAAAGAAATCGCAGGGCGGCAGTTTGTCTGTATTCACGAAATTGTCATGCCCTCGGTATTCCTGAAGGGCATGAAAAATTCTTTCTAAAAACGGATAAGTCGGGCTTTTCTTGTATTCTTCTAGTCTTGAACTCAACCCCAAGCTCTTATCCTTTTCGACATTCCCATATAACTTTTTTAGCAGCTTGTGAAGATTCTCCTTGCATGCCGGGCATCGTTCCGCATGCGTTGGAATAGTATTCCCGTTTTGATTTCTTCGGCTATCTTCAATTAATCGGGTTGTTTTATTGCTCTTCTTATTTTTAAAAACTATTGAAAAACCTCTGGCTTGAAGAAAACTGTTGGTTTCATAACCCCCGTTGAACAATTGGGACGAGAGAATTTCTCCGTTTGCATAGTTATTTGCTAAGGCGATCACATATTTCGGAGGATAATAAGAATTCTCGTATTCTAAAACATATTTACGAGATTCCCTTCCCTTGGGAACTCCGTTCTTCGTTATTTCGTTTATAGCTTGAACTATATGTTCCCTGCTAATATTTATTGAGATCATCGCTTTATCTCCCGATAATATCGAATATACTTTCGGTTCTCCTATTTTTTGCCTTTCAAGGCCGGGGCAGCCTGCCATTTCTCTGTCTGCCAGATCTCGTTCTCCGGAAGGGGTGCGCGATTGAGCACCTTTTCATAGTGCCAGTACTTCCAACCATCAAGATTCTAGTAACGAACCTTCGTGTTATAGAACTTATCCCAGTATCCTTCTTCGTCGATGCGCCGGGCAAGTTCGCGCCATACTTCAGGATCCTTGGAGATCAGGATATATTCATGAGGATGTCCATGGTATGGCGTAAATCGCCAGTTCGCCCGCGCAATGGCATCTGTCAGTTCAGCTTCGTTCATATCGACATACCCCCTAAACTAACGCCGTTACGAGAACCGGGTCTTCCTCCCTCTCTCCCCTCTCCCCCACAACCCTCAGAGCACCATATGCCCGGCTGACGACGATATTCACGCACACGTTTAGTCTATGAATAATCCAACCGGACGAAATGCTCGTCATATGCGTTCGATAAACCGGCCGGGGATGGCCGACAGGAAGCGGCTCGGGGATTTCGGCCGGCCGCTCTCATCCGACGCGTAAGAGGAAATATAGAGCTCCTGCTTAGCACGCGTCATCGCAACGTAGAAGAGCCGTTTCTCCTCTTCCAGCCGTCCGTCCCGCTCGCTCAAATAACTGGGAATCTCTCCATCCACCGCCCCCGCTATAAAGACAACATCGAACTCTAGACCCTTCGCTTGATGGATAGTGATAATGGGGACCTTGTCGTCCACATCCAAAATATAGTCAACGTTCTTGGCAAGCGCCGCGTACTCGAGGAGACCGGCCAGCGCTTCCTGAGGGGCAAGCGTCGGATCATCCTTCTCACGGAAGATCGCGGTGAGCCGTTGGAGATGCTCCAGCCGTCGCTCTTCACGTTTTTCCCTATAATAAGCGCGCAGGCCTGACCGCTCGAGAGCCCTCTCCAGAAGTTCGGCGGGCCGAAGCCTGTCAACATCGAGCTTTAACGCAGTGAGCAGGGCTCTCACCGGGGCGAATTGCGCGGCGTATCGGGCGCAGATCCGCCATCGTTCCATGGCCCCTTCTTTTAGCCTTGGCAGCAGGCGCATCAACAATTCGGCCGTCGCCGCGACGTCGGCTTCGGCTTTATGCCGCGGAGGGCATGCCACCCCCATGGCTTTGCATACGGTCTCCAGCCGATAATCATAGAGGTCGGGCAGGAGCCGGCTTGAAATCGCCCATGTATCAGAGACCTCCGACTCGGCCATTGCCTCCCCCACGCGCCCGGCATGCGCCCGGATCATGCCCAAATCGAACCTGATGTTGTGTCCGACAACCGGGGCGCGGCCGATAAAGCGCGCAAGCTCACGAAACACCTCGTCCGCCGGCCTTCCATTACGCCGCAGGAAATCGTCCGACCAGCCGTGAATGGAAAGCGACTCCCCAACAGGCACGGCGTTTCTAATGAAGCTGTGAAAGGTCTCCGCCAGCCGGCCGCGGTCAAGCCGAACGGCCGCGATTTCCACCACCTCATCCCGCGCCTGCGAAAGCCCGGTCGTCTCGGTGTCCAAAACGACGAGGCTGCCTCCTTCGGCCTCCCTGATCAGGCGTTCGAAGGGCTCTCCGTCACGTTCGATCAGGGGCGACACCAAATCCGTCAGCCGCAGCCCGCAGCGCTCGCCATCGGTTGTTATACTCCGCATCCCCGCCTCGCCTATCCCGCGGGCCGGCCGCAGTAACACGCGCACAAGGCTCGACCGGTCCTCCGGACGCAACAGGAGCCTCAAGCACGCTAGGGCATCCTTAACCTCCTGCCTCCTGAAAAACTCGAAAAGCTCCACGGTGTAGCACGGGACACGGCGGCGCTCGAGTTCTTGCGAAATAACCATCGCCCGCTTATTCACCCGCCCGAGGACCGCCATCCGGCGGAAAGGAATCTTACGTTCTTCGGCTATCCGGGCGATCATCGCAGCGATCCAGGCACTCTCTTCGCTCTCGGTCCGAGAGCGATGGATACCGATGGGCCGCCCCTGGCCGCACGAGCCGGCCGGACGGATGGATGTTCGCCTGTCGTCCAGGCTTTCGGCGAAAGCAGATGCCGCTCCGAGGAGGGTTCTCGTCGCCCGGTAGTTCTCGGCCAGGTTGTATTCCTTAACCGGCGCGAATTCTTTTCTAAACATGTCCAAGATCGTATCCGGCTCCGAGCCGCGCCATTCGTAGATCGTCTGGTCGGTGTCCCCGATGAGGGCGATATTTTGTGAACGTTCCGCGAGGATTCTCAGGATCGCATACTCCGACGCGTGCGTGTCCTGGACTTCATCCACCTGGATGAAGTCGAAACGGTTCTGCCAGCGGTCGCGGATTTCGTTCGAGCTTTCCAGCATCGCCCGAGCCGAGCACACAAGGTCAGCAAAGTCCAGAGCGCCCATTTTTCGAAGCTCGCGCTGATAGAGTTCGATCTGATGCACTATTGATCCTTCCGCCGTCCGGGCGGCCGGGCGGCGACCGGTACCGGCGACAGGAAATGCGACTCCTCCCGGAGCGGGGGAACTTGTCTTGGCTCTCTCGATCTCAAAGTACAGGTACTTGGCCTGCTTCTCGTCCAGGCCGAACAGGTTCCGCAGAAGCTCGTTGCTGTCGGCATCGTCGAAGATCGTGAAGTCGCGCGGCAGGCCGACAGCCCTGGCCTCCATCCTGAGCATCCGGGCGCAAAGCCCATGAAACGTCTTGACGGTGAGCTTGGATGCGACGGCGGGATAATGCTTCCTGACGCGCGAAGCCATCTCGCCCGCGGCCCGGTTGGTGAAAGTCAGACAAAGAATTCGCCCCGGAGCGATGTCCTTCTCGATGGCGCGGCGGACTCTCTCGGCAAGAACGCACGTCTTTCCTGTCCCGACAGGCGCGAGAACAAGGATCGGGCCAAAGACATCATCAACAACCTTCCTCTGTTCGTCGTTCAGGCCGAAGTTAGGCATTGTTCCGCAGGCCAAAAAATACTGAGAACTTTTTCTGAATCCTGTCCTTGAGTTTGAGGGCGGCTTTCTCGGTGAACGTCGCGGCCAGGAGGTTCTCGGGCTTCACGGTGCCCGATCGGATGAGGTAGGCCACCCTGCAGCTAATCACTTCGGTTTTCCCCGATCCCGGCCCGCCGATGATGAGCAGCGGCCCTCCGTAGTAGGTCACGTCCTCCCGCTGGGCGGGTGTGAAATTGCAGAGAATGTCCGCATTGTTGCTCATGGGTTAATCAAGATCAGTTACGGTCATTTGCCTGATGTTTATAGTGTCTATCCTTTCATAAAAAATTTCATCCTTTGCGATTTCGCTCTGAGCGCCGACAATCCTCAGAACCCGATTGCCCGGATATCGATGCGGGCCCGCGGCTATAGGTCTGTTGGCTGAGCCAGAGGTCGTCCGCCGAGTTCCTTTTGACACACGAAGTTCTCGCTGTATATCATGCTCCGGATCCCGAGATTCTCTCACGTTTATCCCCCCCATTTATGTGATAATTCAGTAATAGCATTTCTAAGCAACTTCCTGCCCGTTTTGAAGTAATCCCATTGAATCGGGCCAGTAGCTTTTCTAGTGCGCAGCTGTATAGCGTGCGAAAGATTGCTTTCGTAACGCCGTTCATGAATTTCCTTTGCTAATGCACTAACGGCAGGGTACGCTTTTTTCCTACGCCGATTATTAAGGTTTCCACCGAGGCTGCCTAACTGATATCGACCAATACCCGAATCATTTTTGTGGAGTGCATAAAGTAGCCAATCATTGAAAACATCCATCCCATTTACCCAAGCTGTAACGTCAGTATCATTGTAACCTGCAATACAAACGATCTGTCTTTCAGCTTTTCTGTAATCCGACCTAAAAAATGCCCGCCAGTTAACGTTTGGGACCGGCCCTACCATCCTTTCCATACTTAAATTAATCCCACAAACCGCGCCAGCATGGCTTTTAATAGCTCCCCCACGTTTTAATGCTATTTTCGCACTCCGATTGATGTTGCGAATAGGCTTAGAAATTGAGATATTCTCGTTCATTGCCAGCAGTGCGGCGGCAAGCGAGACATCCATGCAAGAATCTCGTAACAACAGATTTACCAATTTCTGTAAGGGCTTCTTACCCAAGTGCTTCTGCGACAGCGTAAGTACCAACTGAGTTCTTCCCCACCAAGAACGAGGACGCGAAGTTACGCTTTTTATTTGATCATAGGTCAACATCTCCTTGGCAATCAGCCATCTTCCTGCCGCTGCGAGGAGATCGTGCTGCATGTTATTTGGCCGCCATATTTTCTTAATTTTATCTGAAATCTCGGATTTATAGCGTCCTTCGACGCGGCCATTAGCCACATCAATGAATGCCGCCGTCACCGACGGATACAAAGGATCCTCACGTAATCGCACTGCAATCTCTCTGCTGACTGACTGGGGGAACTTAGGGTAACGCTGCAGATATCTAATAATATTCGAGTAAAGCTCGGGGTAACGGGCATATATTCGCCATAGCCGATTTGTAATGGAAGAATGCGGAGCTGCATGAGCAAGGACATATTTGAACCTTGTGGGGTTCATAATCTTGAGGCCCTTCGAAAGAGATGTGATGCGTAGACGAAGCTTCTTCTGGTCGATAACTCTCGACCTTATCGTATCTTCAGGTGGACGACTGATAGATTTAAGTTCGTGCTCGATATCGATTACTTTGTGGATCTCTATTTTGCTAGTCTGCGGGAATAATCCGATATCTTTGCTCAGCTCATCCAAGCGGACCAACATCCGGAGAAGATCAGGTTTCTTTTTTGCAAACAACCGGATGTCGTCGACATACCTAAGATAACGTACACGTTTCGGTTTACCTCGATTTTTATCGAAGTAATGTAAGACTAGTTCCGAAAGCAACCCGGAACTGAGCGGGCCTTGAGGAATCCCATGATTATGGAAAATACCCTGATCCGTTGAGGTCCATTTAGAAAGCCATCCCGTCAGAGCATCGCAAAATTGTTTGTCACACCCACAATTCTGAAGAAAATGCCTAAGCACTCCATGATCGACGCTATCATAACAAGCCGTCAGATCGAAGCTCGCCGCATATCTAAACCCATGGTCGAAAGCATCACGACACGCTTCATTAAACGCCTGATATCCTTTGTTCCATTTTCGATAGAACCACGTATTTGTCTTGCCGGCATATAGGTGGGCAAATGTTTCTTTATAATAATTACCGCGAACCCGGTTAATAAATCGCTCTGCAACGACATTAATAGCGGCTTGGTATACGATCTGATCTTCGACAGTAAGAAGCGTGTATGGCCGAAGCACACCAGACGGTTTAGGGAGGAAGACCTTGCACGCTGGTGAAGGAACATAAATGTTCCGTTTTAAACGATCAGAGAGATCTTTTAAGAGTTCGTCCGCACAAATAGCATAAGCAGAATATATAGCTCTGAAATAGGCTTTGTACTGAGGATCAGGATTTGATCTTATCCATCGCCAAGCACGATTTAGGTTGTCAATATCCCGTATAGCTCGAAGGCAGTTCATCAGTTAATTCCATATGGTGAGCGAATATATGTGGGGGCCACCATGAAGATTATTGTCGGCCGCACGTCGTTTGCCTATTGGCGGACATATCGCATGCCGATGCTGGTCGATTAGAAGGTTATTATCCCGGGAATAACTTTTAGGGCTTTTCGGCTTCATGATAATGCATGGCTTTCTCGGTAAGAACGAGTGCCGTCCTTATAGCATTCTCAAGAGAAATGCAACAAGCTGCATCAGATATTAGGGGACGAATTGGGTGCATAACCTGGTTACGGACACCAGGAAGATGTCCGACCACATCCTCAAAAGAATTTCTTGATTCGTAGCCAAGCTTCGAACGCATCTTTTCGTTCTTAGCAATAACGTTCAATAGGTCAGAAAGCATAGCGCCTGCCACAGGGCCCACGTTTACATTTTGCAGTTTCGAGAGTTCCCAGTATCCGAGAATCCTCGCTTGGCTATCTTCGTTTAGCCGCCTAATCCACTCAAGATGATCAGCAGTTGACCTAAGGATAAGTTCGGCAAGGGCTATTTCGAGCTTTGCAAACACCTCGTAGACGAGAGTGCGAACCGGATGCTTATTAAGGTCCGACCTCGTGACCAGCCCATAAACCATATAATACATCCCGTATTGTTCAGCATCCCCCTCATGAGTAACAAGCCAGGCCGGGCGCTCTCCCATTTGGTGGAGCAGTAATCCCAAACTTGCCCGGACATCGATCTCGGCATGTTCAATAGGCGCTATATTAGCATCCTCGGCTGTCAGGGTTCTTTTTTCTTCAACCAGTTTTTCCAGGTGCGCTCGCAAGATTAGGCCAAGGACGCCGGCTCTTGAATCACTTGACGAGAGAACAATTGCATAATCAAAATCACTCTCGTTCATTGCTCTCACTCGTTCTGTCAGCTCCGCTCCTACGGCAACACCCAAGCATTGAGAACAAGGAACAAGAATCTGCTCTAGATCTACCTCCGGGAATCTCACGCCCTTTAGCATCGATTCCATCTCGGCTCCTTGCATGTTCCTCCCTTGATTCCCCACGCTATTCTGGCGCAATACACTATAGCTTCAAGGCACGAAAGTTGGCGGTCATCTGCTAACTTTCTGCCCACTCCTGCGACAACACCTCCGCCTGCTCCAGCACCGTCTGAGTCGCTTTCTCCTGTTTATCCGGTGGGTACCCGTGCTTCCGGAGGATTCGTTTCACCAAGACCCGCAGTTGCGCTCTTACATTCTCGCGTACGGTCCAGTCTATCGTCACGTTGGCCCGCACGGTCGCCACGAGTTCCTGAGCGATCTTCCTCAGCGTTTCGTCGCCTAGTATCTTCACCGCGCTGTCGTTTGTCTCGAGCGCATCATAGAAGGCGAGTTCGTCCTCGGTCATCCCCAATTGCTCGCCCCGGGCATTAGCCTCCCGCATTTTCTTCGCCAAGCCGATCAGCTCTTCAATGACCTGTGTCGCTTCGATTGCCCGATTTTGGTACCGTCTTATCGCGAGCTCAAGCATTTCGGCAAACGATCGCGCCTGCACGACATTCTTTCTCCCCCGTGCCTCAATCTCTCCCGCCAGCAACTTGCGTAACAACTCCACGGCAAGATTCCGCTGTGGCATGCCCCTGACTTCAGCCAAGAACCCCTCGGACAAAATCGAAATGTCCGGTTTCTTGAGCCCCGCCGCGGCGAAGATATCTACTACGCCCTCAGACGCCACCGCTCTTGAGACGATCTGCCGAACCGCCAGGTCGAGTTCTTCTTCTGGCCTTGCATCGCCCGGCGCCCGCTTCGCCAGCACAGCCCTCACTGCCTGGAAAAAAGCCACGTCGTCACGGATGTTGAGGGCTTTCTCGTGCGGGACTGCCAGAGCGAACGACTGTGAAAGCTCGCGAACCGCACCCAAGAGACGATCCTTACCATTCTCCTGGGCCAGGATGTGTTCTTGCGCCACTGGCAGCAATCCCAGCCGCTGCTCGGCGGTTCCCGATATCCACCTCGACCAGTCAAATCCGCAGAATAGCCCGCAACACACCTCGTGCTTCTCCAGCATGACCGCGACGACCTCCCCCTGGTCGATTGCTGTCTTCCCCGTGCCCCCGCTCTCCGTATAGGTCGCCAGCGCCTGCTTCAGCTCCGCCGCAAGCCCGAGGTAATCCACAATCAGGCCTCCCGGTTTATCATGGAAGACCCGGTTGACCCGCGCGATCGCCTGCATCAGCCCATGCGCGCGCATCGGCTTATCCACGTACATTGTGTGCAGCGAAGGCGCATCGAAGCCCGTGAGCCACATATCCCGCACAATTACAACCCTGAATGGATCGTTTGGGTCTCTGAATCGCTTCGCCAGAATCTCCCGACGCTGCTTATTTCGAATATGCGGCTGCCAATCCGGCAAGTCGGACGCCGATCCAGTCATCACGACTTTGATCATTCCCTCGTCGTCCTCGGCGTGATTCCATTCCGGCCGGAGGGCGACGATCTCTCGATACAACTCCACGCATATGCGGCGGCTCATGCACACGATCATGGCCTTGCCGTCCATGGCTTCGAGCCTGTTTTCAAAATGCGAAACTATATCCCGCGCTATGAGCTTCAGGCGTTTTTCGGCCCCGACGACGGCCTCGAGCTGGGCCCACTTCGTCTTGAGTCTTTCCTTGCGCTCGATTTCCTCGCCCTCGGTCACGTCTTCGAAATCCGGGTCTATCTTCGGGCGCTCCGTTTCATCCAGCTCGAGCTTCGCCAACCGGCTTTCGTAGTAGATCGGGACCGTCGCCTTGTCCTCGACAGCCCTTTGGATATCGTAGATACTGATATAATCGCCAAAAACAGCTCTGGTGCTTTTATCCGTCAACTCGATCGGCGTGCCGGTGAACCCGATATAGGAAGCATTGGGCAAGGCGTCGTGCATGTGTCTCGCGAACCCGTCGATAAAGTCGTACTGGCTGCGGTGTGCCTCGTCGGCGATGACGACGATATTGCGCCGCTTGGAAAGAACGGGGTAACGATCCCCCTTCTCCTCAGGCAGGAATTTTTGAATGGTCGTAAAAACCACCCCACCCGCATCGACCCGGAGCTTTTCGCGGAGATCAGCCCGACTCTCGACCTGGACCGGCGGCTGCCGTAAGAGATCCTGACAGCGAGAGAACGTGCCAAAGAGTTGGCCGTCGAGGTCGTTCCGGTCGGTGATCACGACAATCGTCGGGTTCTCCATCGCGGGTTCTCGAATGATGCGTCCGGCATAGAAGGCCATGGTGAGGCTCTTCCCCGCGCCCTGGGTATGCCAAACGACGCCGATCCTGCGGTCCCCCGGCTCACCCCCAGGTTGATGACCTGACTTATACAGTCCCGTCGGTTGCCTAATGTCTTTTCTCCCCGACGCACGCAGTGTCTCCTGAATTGCGACGTTGACGGCATGGAATTGGTGATAGCCCGCCATCTTCTTGTTGAGCATTCCTCCGCCGGAGTCTTCGAAAACGATGAAATAACAGATCAGGTCGAGAAATCGTCGCTTATTAAATACGCCTCCGATAAGAACCTGCAACTCGGGCGTTTTGTGGTCAGCCAGGCTTCCGCCTTCGATCGTCCGCCATGATTTGAACCATTCACGGCCAGCGCCCAAGGTTCCGATGCGCGCCTCCATGCCATCGGAGACCACAAGGGCGGCGTTATAGGCAAAAAGAGAGGGGATTTCCCGCTGATAGGTTTGGAGCTGATGGAAGGCCGTCCAGATCGTTGCGTTCTCATCAGCGGCATTCTTGAGCTCGATTACGACGAGTGGCAAACCGTTGACAAAGAGCACGATATCCGGACGGCGGTTATGCTTGTTTTCAGCGACAGTGAACTGGTTGACCGCCAGCCAATCGTTGTTGTCCGGGGCGTCGAAGTCGAGGACGCACGCCTGTGCACCGGCAATTGAGCCATCAGCGCGGCGATACTCAACCGTTACGCCGTCCACGAGCCAACGATGAATCACGCGGTTGCGCGCATCGAGCAACGGCCCTTCAGGCCGGATAACCTTGCGGAAGGCGTCCTCGATGGCTTCCGGGGGAATCTCAGGATTCAGCCTAGCGATTGCCTGGCGTAAACGATCCTCTAAAACGACCTGCCCATAGTCCATACGTTTGGCGAAAAGCTCGCCCGGCGCAATCTCCGGGCCGTTTTTAATAGCCCACTCAAGATCATCGAGCCAAGTAAGGGCGGCTTGTTCGATCACAGATTCAGCGAAAACCCTCATTTACCGCACCTCAATCGTCGAAGGATTCTCTGGATGGTACCCTTTCAGCTTCGCGCTCGTATGATTCCGCTAACTCTCGGAGCGTGCTGGCCAAACGTTGATACCCAGCGCCATCGACGGCATCTGCTTGCTCTCTATATTTGGTTGCGAGTTTCCTTTCTGACTTCCCTGTTGGATCTACCCAATGCACACCGCGCGAGTTAAACAACTGGGTACGAAATCCATTACGCATGTCCCCAGCGTCTTTCGCGTTGAGAGCTTCCGCCACAGAGCGATGGATCCATAATCCAACCGGATCCGCCGGCACGTGAGTGAGTACATGACCCACCATTGTCATTGCGATTTCCAAATGCCCGGTCTCCGAGCATTGTTTATTCACGGCATTCAGCCAGGCAGTAAGGGCTTCGCCATCATATGCCAGCTCTTTTCGCCAGCCCGGAGGAATTCTCCACTGCCTCAACAATCGATAGGCGTTGGCGGCAATTTGCTCTCTTTCCTTCGTTGGTTCATCAGTTCGGCGTTCTTCGTTTTTTGAACGAAACACAAGACGGATTACCTCGCAGAAGAAACTCGGATCGCTCGCCAAACGTCCTTCAAGCAACTTTGGAGAAGCATCATGGTGGTCGTCTAATAAGCGCAGGTATGCCCACTCCACGTGAAAAAGGTCATCGGGATTTGTGCTCGGGTTATTCTGAATTGCTTTAATGATTTCGACTATCTCGTAGGCATCGATCGATTGCGGGCTTTCCGACGACTTGAGCGCTGTGAGTAAAGCCCTAACAGCTCTCACGCTATCGATTGGCAGCTTTTCATACAGCATCGTGCCTAGGCACCTGATCGCAGCGAATGGCCTGCCGTTTTGGATGAGCTGATCGATGGCGGCTTCAAGGCCCGTATTAGCATCGCAGGGATTTGCGCTGGCTTTGGTCCAGTATGGCGATACATTCTCGCCAAGAAGTTGGCTCGCACGCTGCCACGCATCCTGTGTGAACGGCAAAAAGGAGAAAAAGCACCCGATCTGATCAGCGGTCCATTGTGATTTATCGGTGTCATCCACCCACCGCCAACCGCGGCTGCGGAACTTACCCCAGATGAAGCCCTCCGCAAACTTGACAATTGCTTTTTTCTCGTGTTCAAGCAAGTGAGGCAGAATTTCAGGATCAGCATCCTTGGTGGCGACCATTCCGAAGGCGATGCCGACACGCCAAGGCGACTGTACAGCATTTGCGAAGTTCAACACCGCCTGCACGCCGCCTTTTGCAACAATCTCTTCAATCGCTCTTTGCCAGCGTCGCTCCAGTTCTTTCTGTTGTTCTTCGTAATTGCCCCTCTTTTCGTATAGATTGAAACCGCTCTCGCTAAAGATACGTTGATGTCGATAAAAGGGGGCGTTGGGGGCGATTTGATCAGCAAGTGCGGTAATTCTTTCAACCTGCTCAGGCGTCATTGCCCATTCGGCATCCGAATACTTCCGGTGCCTTGAAATAAGATCGGCAAGCCCATTCCACAGGATCAGTCTTTCAGGTTCTGACATTGCCTTCACAACGTCAGAACCAAGATGGGCCAGGATTTTTTCCTGTGGAGGTTGGGGCATATGCTCCATATGATCGATGAGCTCGGCGAGTTTCTCGCAGTTGCTCTTAGCGATATTAATTGCAAGTTCCGAGTAGAACGAAACCTGCTCCCAGTATTCGCGCTGTGTTGCGCCCTGGGACCAACCATCAGGAATGGTCTCACGCCAAGCCGGCCTGCGAGTGCCAGATGATGACGAGTGGGATTGGGGGAGGAGGTTCACGAGCAGCTTCCATCCTATGTCCGGAAGTTCAGTAAGTAGCGCTCTTGCAGCTGCAATCCGCTTTTCAATTGGCGCGCAAGTTTGTGGCATCCAAGGCAGTAGGATGGTAATAAGGGAGTCGGCTGGACGATTGGCCCAACGTCCACCCGGATCACGTCCAGCTAGTTCCCCCAAACTAATTACTGCACGACTTAGATAATCTGCATCCCAGGCCAGCGTTTCCAGCGCCCACAACAAACCGGTCATATAGTTGCGGCCCACAAAACCCTCGCCCTCCTGCGCAAATACCTGATCAAAAGGGCACGGATCTTTATTGAGGGCCTTCTCGACTGCATCAAGGAATTCTCCCGGAGCGGCTTCCGCTAGCAGTGGTAGTAAATCATTCACGCTAGCCCACTGCAGCCAGTCGGCATCATTTAAAATCGCACGGACAGTGAAGACTGCCGTCGCCTCGGCCTTGCCGAGAGTACAGGACTTTAACGCCTTGGATTGACTCCCTAAGAGCGCTAAGGATTCGGCCAGGCCATTTCGCAACAGGTGTGAATGCGAGAGAACCTTCCCGTGGATGCTTGCCGTATATCGCTCTTCTGTGGGCAAGTCGAATTGCGGGTCCTTCTCTTTCAATACCGAAATAGCAGCGGTTTGCAGTCGATCCAGGTGTTCGTCAAATAGCCTGGGACCCAGAGCATACCACCCTTCATACCGGGCAAGATATTTCCAGTTTCCCTCTCGTTGAGTTAGGGGAGTGCCCGGGCGAAGCGACAGATCACGCATCTTCCCGATCCACTCCCCATATGGTTTTCCCGATATTCGCTCCACGACGGCGCGGTCAGCATCTGACTTTTCGCTCCAAGATCCGAGAGCTACCGCGATGGCGAGATCGGCGGCTCCAGATTGTTCTGCCCATTCAGGCATCAGGGAAAGATTTTGAAGGCATCTTAGTAATGACCCAAGGTTCCCATCACTCCTCTGGGCGAGGGTTCGAGCTCGCTCCTCGCTATATCCTGCTTTCTCGAGTGCCTCCTGAAGCTGGTGGCTCCGAGGCGCCCTTAGGGGGACGCTCGCAGGATCGGGAATACCGCCTTGTGGCCCTCCGTAAATAACGGCATGGCTTTTTCGGCGGGCCTTTTGTATGAGTGTTATGCCTGCATCACCACTCAGATCAAGAGCACGATCGCTAATCAAGATATGGTCTCTGTATTGAGTGACGATGTTGTTCCACGCCTCCAATCCCGAAACAATTAGGCACCGACCCGATACGTCAGCGCGGGATTCTTCATCCAACGAGGCCACATACGCAGCAACGAAATCCGCCACTTGACCGGGGAAATGAGTTTCCAGCTTGAGTTGGACCGTCGTCCCGGCGAACACTTCTTTAAGCTTGGCACATGCTTCATCCCGATTTACGAGAAACACATGTGGTGTCAAAGGGGGCGGTTCGCCAATCGTCCTGATTGCATCCCAACGTTGTCCTAGCGTCTCTATTTGTCGCACGGCTGGGCCAATAATCTTTTGGGCGAGCCATATCTCGACGGACGGGAGTTGATAAACCCAGTCAACCAGTTTAGTACCATCGATGATTCGGATGTCTTTCCATTCGCCGCTTGCGCGACGTTTTTCAATCCATGAGCCCTGTGCATTCTCCTTCCATGTGTATTGCCAGCCTCTCCTTGCAGAAAGTGGTGTTACAAATATAATAACAGAGCTGGTACGGACCGCCTCTGGAGTTTCTGCAGTCCGGGTCTTGTAGTCCTCTGTGGCTTTGTCACGAGCGTTCAAGCCGGTTCCGATTTCCCAGAACGATCGTCCTTCGGGTACGAACGGATCCAATCCCAAAGAAACATCCAGTATCCCATCTGGCCCGTGTTGCCCGATGCTGTCGGCTAACGGAAAACGCCGTTCTCTTGGTGTGGGACATGATGCTGCAACCAGATTAAACACAAGCTCGACGATTACTCCATGCGCGTCTTGTTCATTTCCGCGTACCCATTCGTCAAGTATATTTTCTGTAATCAGCATCTGGTTGTCCCCTCGACAAATTTATTTACATCCTTTACCCTCAAATCACCGGAAATGAGCTTAGGCAATAGCGCATCGCGCAGGGCGGCGAGGGTGCGGGATTGCATGATGTGGTTCTCGATGGCCTGGTCGATTGGGAAGGCAGCCTTCTCGAAGGCCAACACGAGTTGAGGAGGCGGTGCAATGAACTTGATTCTATGAAAGTCGTCCTTATTGATGCATCCAAAGACTGTTCCCTCGGCCTCGAAGTCCCCGAAAACGTCGACCAGCGAAAGCATGGCGTAGTAGGTGTATGACCGGCTACCGCTTTTGTGGCGGATCGCTGCCACTCCACGACCGACGGCGCACCTCTCTAATGCCATGTTGATATCGCCTACAGGCGCACGAACGCTCACGAGAGCATCGCCCGGATCGGCAAACCGTGTAGGCGCGGTGCAGAATACCCGGTGGCTTGGATAGCGGAATCCAAAGTCGGCGCGTCCTTGAAAGAAAGATAATCCTTCGCCAATCTCATTGTATGTTTCGCCAGGCGGGGATTGCCCCATCGTTAGATTGAATTCCTCACCGACCGTGCTGATCCCCCACCCCTTCGGAATCTCTCCCAACTCCGAGTCCTCGAAAGAATCCGGGAAAAGGTCGGCGATGCGTTTTGGTAGGCCGGGGTCGCGGCCTTCTGCTTTGGCACGGACGGGGTCGAAGTCCACAAACCAGGACTTGAAGAGCGCCCGGGCTATTGCCTCCAGCGTCTCGTTCATTTGACGATTCAGCTTTATCTTATCGTCAAGCGCGCCTAGGATCTGGGCAATGGCGTGTTGCACTTCGAGAGGCGGAACGCAAACGGGGAGGCGATAAAACGAGTCTCGACTTGTCGAAGGGATCGCAGAGCCGCTATCCATGCTATTGATGTCGTGGGTGAGAAGCTCATAATATGCCCACCTCATATCAAATTCGGTATTGGGCTTTAGGTAAAAGGCGGTATCAATGACAAAAAACGGTTCCGCCGCATAATAAACTCCACGATACGCACCTTTGCGTCCGATAATCACACTTGGCTTATCAAAAAGCGCCTGATCATGCCAACCGATTGGGCCATTCGTTCCATGAACCCGAAAGCGACCACTTGAATTTCTATAGCCGCGAAGCGCCTTTCCGTACTCAAGAGTGGCAAGGTCTCCCCAGGTCATTTCTTTCCATTGATTCATCATTACTATGCCTTAACCGGTTAGACTGAAGAGTCTCCGGTCAACTGCCCTGAATCTGTTTGGCATTATTACCCAAGCCTTCTTTCAGCTGCCAATTGAAACAAAGCTGCTGCCATGGCAATAGTCGCCCTTGCGTCCGTGGGCCCCCATTCTATCGAAGTTGAAACATCATCCGCATGTCGGGCCGGATGCGTCAATACCTTGAGCGCCCGTCGCACGATTCGAAGTCTCTCTTCTTTGTCCATCGCGCGCGTTTCCTCAAACCAAGATTTAATGGCCCCCGGCAGTTCATTCTTTTCATCGTTCAAGGCACTGGCCAGCGATTCCATAACATCCCGACATGCACCCACAGCATCCCGGAAGTGCCCACGCATCATATGCATTTGCGCCGTTTGGAGGTGTCTTGATACTGGTAAATACTGTGGGCTGATCTCATCTCCCGGCACCGGAATCTCTAAAAGCACGGTTTTCTGATAATCCATCTGCCCGAGTATCTCAATCCAGGTACCCTGATTCGCTCGGTAATCAAGCGAGGCTTGCATTGTCTGTTGGTGATCATTGCGGCCGCCAGAGGCGATTCCATACAATATTAGCCTGAAGAATAACTCGCCTCCCAACCTGATTCGCTCTATCGCCTCAATTCGTCTCGCATCCAATTCGATTTCAAGCGGGACAACTACTTTGGACGTATATTGGGAAGCGGTTAGCGCTGATTCTGCGCCCTGCCGCCTTAGGTGGCCCAAATATTGTTCCCTGCCCTCCTTCCCGCGCACCCAGAGTTCACCGCTAAAATAAATCACGGAGACTTCTTCCCCGGCTTGTTTTGCGTGGGTGGTCGCATGAACCTGGGCTATAAGCCGATAGAACCCCAAACCTCGCCCACCTTGGATAGCCGCAAAATCAAACTCTGCAAAGGTCGTTCCATTCAAGCTCCAATAAACGCTCATGGCAATAACCTCCGTAAGTTTATCAATATCGCTTTTTGCAGTTTTTCAGACTCTGCAAACTGCTGTTTAAGCTGCAGCCCAAGCCGCTTCATTTTTTGATCATACGGCTCATCTTCTTCAGGGAGTGCCCCAGCGCCGACGTAGCGTCCGGGTGTGAGAACATGTCCGTGCTTACGAATCTCATCGAGCGTCGCGCTCTTGCAGAATCCAGGCACGTCGGCGTATTTGCCCGTGTCCTTCTCCCCGCGCCAGGCATGGTAGGTGCCGGCGATGCGCGCGATATCCTCGTCGGCGAGCTCGCGGTGAGTGCGATCCACCATCCGGCCGAGTTTTCGAGTATCAATGAAGAGCACTTCGCCACGACGGTCACGGAAACGGCTGTTCTTCTTATCCCGTGCTAGAAACCAAAGGCAAGCCGGGATCTGCGTCGAATAAAAGAGCTGGCCGGGGAGCGCTACCATGCAATCCACAAGATCCGCCTCCAGGATATTCTTGCGGATTTCGCCCTCGCCCGATTGGCTGGAGGACATCGAACCGTTGGCAAGAACGAATCCCGCCAGTCCCGTCGGCGCGAGGTGGTGGATCATGTGCTGGACCCAGGCGAAGTTGGCGTTGCCCGGGGGCGGCACTCCATACTTCCAGCGCTTGTCGTCTTTCAGCAATTCGCCTCGCCAGTCGCTTACGTTAAAGGGCGGATTGGCGAGGATGAAGTCGGCCTTCAGATCCGGATGGCGGTCGTTATGGAAGCTGTCGCCGTGGGCGATCTGGCCTTCAATGCCGCGGATGGCGAGGTTCATGCGGGCCAGGCGCCAAGTCGTGTAATTCGATTCCTGGCCGTAAATAGCGATATCGTTCTTTGCCTTACCAGCGTTGCCATTCCCGGAAGCATGGGCCTGTATGAACTCTATTGACTGCACAAACATCCCCGAAGAGCCGCAACAGGGGTCGTACACCCTCCCCTTGTACGGCTCAAGCATCTCGGCGAGCAGGCGCACAATACAGCGCGGAGTATAAAACTCGCCGCCCTTCTTGCCCTCGGCGCTCGCGAACTGAGAAAGGAAATATTCATAGACCCGGCCGAGAGTATCCTTAGAGCGGCTCTCCGCGTCGCCGATCATGATATTGCTGATGAGGTCGATCAACTGCCCGAGCCGCGATTTATCCAAGGCCGGGCGGGCATAGTCCTTGGGTAAAACCGCTTTGAGAGTCGGGTTATCGCGCTCAGTGGCTGACATCGCGTCATCCACAAGTTGGCCGATCGTAGGCTGCTTAGCCTGGGCCTTGAGATGCGACCAGCGCGCTTCGGGCGGCACCCAGAAGATATTTTTGGCGCGGTACTCGTCGGGGTCCTCCGGATCGGCGCCCTGGGAACGCTCGGCCAGGAGCCTGATGTGATGCTCTTCGAATGCGTCCGAGATGTATTTGAGGAATATGAGGCCGAGGACGACGTGTTTATATTCGGCCGCGTCCATACTGCCGCGCAGGGCGTCGGCCGTGGCCCAGAGCTTGGCTTCAAAACCGAGGGTGGCGTCGTTCTTGGTGGGTTGGGCTTTGGGTTTCTTTTGTCTAATGGACATCTCTATCCTCTCTTTACAAAACCTTCTTCACGCTCTAAAAATATTATCATTATGCCAAATCAATAGTTCATTGCTCGGGCGATCTTCGGGGAGCGCGGGAAGATGGCCCAGGGGCTTGCCGTGGAACGGATAATATGATCGGCCGTTTTCGAATTCTTCTTTGAGGCGGCGGCTGACCTCGATGCGATGTTCCGGGGTAATGGTGATATAGCCCCGGTCGAAGAGACGATGGAAATCGCTCCGCAGAAGGAGACCGTTGTTCACAGCATGTGGGCCGCTCTCGTTGAACGGCCTGATGTGGGCTGCTTCAAGAGCCGGGAGAGAATGCTCCTCAGTTATCGCACAGGCGCGGTGGTAGGCATCCGTTACGAGGACGCGGAAAGCCCCCTGGCCCAGGCGTGGTGTGATTGTGGTTTCTTTTCCGTATCGAGCTCGTTCCTCCTCAACACGCTGGGCTTCCCTATCCAGGTCAAAAAGCTGTTGGCGCTCCCATACGCGGTGGAGATTCCTCCAAATGAACTGGCCTGCCTCTTTGTCCAGCTCATATCCTTTGGCCTTGCCCCGGACGATCGACGCGCTCCAATCCGGCGCGGGAAACCACATCGATTCGTCGAAGAAGAACGGCTGGGTCAGGATAATGCAACCGACTTGGAAATCTTCATGGGGATTGTCGGGAATTCTTCGGTAATGGACAAGCCGTTCGTGCATCTCGGCATAGGAGGCGGCCCCGTTTCTCTTCTCGAAGGCCTCCCAGGCCAGGCTTATGGGGAGGATCGAAAAGGAGGCGAAGACCCCTCCCCCGGCGATCAGGTCCCGGTTTTGAGTCCGCGGGCCGCGGTGAAGCTTGAAGAGAAAGAGGTCGCCCTTGCTGAGCGCACGGAACTCTGCGTTCGGCGACGGCTGCCAGAAGTTGACCTCGTCATTGGCCGGAAGGCTTCTTAAATAATCGAACCAGTCATGATCTGTGACGCCGGCATAGAGCTTCATCGCCTAGTCTCCTCGGCCGAGTTCGTCGTCCCGAGGTCGATGCCGATCGCACGGAGTTTTCCGAGTTTCATTTTGCCTGTTATCCCTACATTTATTCCTACATTAATGCGATATTACCCTTATTATTACGCTCTTTTAGGGGTATTACCTCTTTCCCTCATCCTGCTTTTCGGCCAAGGCGCCCAGAAGCCATTTCCAGACCGGCACGACCTCTAACGTTTCGCCTTCAAACGTCCTCGTCCCTTCCTGGTTGTAGGTCAGGATGGCGCCCTTTTTGATTCCGAGTCCCCGCTGCGCTTCGAGAAGGCCCTTCATTTCCCGCTTTTCGGCCGACCTGTTGAGTTCCCAGCACACCTGCCAGGCTTCGGCCGGGCGCGTCCCTTCCTCGACGACGAAATCGCATTCGCCCTTGCCTTTGAAATACATCGCCCGGCGCCGGTTTCGGAAAAGCTCGATGGCGACCACATTTTCGAGCAGGCGGCCTCGATTCTCCGTGAACGCGCTGCCGAGCAGGGAAAAACCTGTATCCGTGAGATAAACCTTTTTCGGGTTCATCATCCGCTTCCGGGGGGAAAAAGCGAACTTCTCGAGCGCGATCAAAAAAAACGCTTCCTCGAGATATCTCAGGTAATCGGCGATGCTCCTCTTGCTTCCCGCAAGCCCATGGTCCTTCAACTGTTTCTCAAAGGCCGAGATGGAGAAGGCGGCGGCGTAGGATTCCAGCATGTTCTTCATGACGATATCGAGCAACTGCCGGGCCCGGATCCCGTAGCGGTCCAGGACGTCTTTGTAGAAGATCGTGTCGCAATAGGACTGCAGGAGCCGACGCTTCGCGGCCTCCCCCGAGAGCCCGGCCTGTTCGGGGAATCCGCCGTAG